>Cam_p2__coassemble_1705_pt1 | contig 14978 bp, 13 predicted proteins | sample Cam_p2__metabat2_low_PE_009 | metagenome-assembled genome bin Cam_p2 | reverse complement strand
TTTCCACAGCTAACTTTGACCTGGTATACAAACCACCCACAACTTTAGATAGTCAGAAAATCTGATCGTTTGCAGGATCCTGAAAACGTTTGGAAAACCATAAGAATATCCGGCCGAAGCAAACGATACAATGACCTTGAAAGCCGGTCTGAATGATCGGATGAGGTGAGTTATGACCTGGATGAAAAAGACGCTTGGACTGGCAGTCGCGGTCAGTATGTGTGTCGGATGCACAAGCGCTTCTCCAATATCTTCTGAAAGTGAAAATCCTGAACCTGTGGAAATTTCAGCGGAAGATCGTGATCGCTATTTTGAATTTGCCTGGACTCTGTTCAATGAAAATCGACAGGAAAAGACCAGCGAACTGATTTCTCCTCTTTCTGCTCTGTATGCGCTGGGAATGGCTGCTAATGGAGCATCTGGAGAGACCAGAACCCAGATGGAAGAAGCTCTTCATCTGGATGTGGATCAAATCAACGCGCTTTCTCACGCCCTGCTTTCTTCGAACAATACCGGAGCAAACGGACAGCTGCGTCTGGCCAACTCGATGTGGGTTCGCAAAGATTCGGCCGATCAGCTCAAAGACTCCTTTAACCAAATCCTCGAGCGGGATTATCAGGCGCAGAGCTTTGAGAGCAATTTTGACGCGTCTGCCCAAAAGGAAATCAATGCCTGGATTGAGGAAAAAACCGGAGGAATGATCCGGGAACTCAACCTGAACCTGGACAGCTCAACGATGATGGTCCTGCTCGATGCCCTCGCTTTCGATGCGCAATGGGCCGTAGAGTATGACGATCAGAATATCGCTTCCGGGATTTTCCATAATGCCGATGGCAGTGAAAGTGAAGTGACCACGCTTCATTCTCTGGAGTCGAGCTGGATCGAAAGTCAGGGATTGCAGGGAACAATCAAACCTTACGAAGGTGAGGACTTTTCGCTGGTTTTACTGATGCCCAAAGAAGATAAAACCCTTGACGAGACCCTTGAAAATATCGATCCTCAAAAACTGCTTGAAGACATCCGATTGGCAGAAAAGGCCGATGTGCAGACCACTTTCCCCGAATTTGAGCTGTCACAGGAAATTCTGCTCAATGAATCTCTGCAGAAGATGGGCATGGTGGACGCGTTTGATGGTCAGGCCGACTTTTCCAATATGATGGACGCTTCTCTGGCAATCAGTGAGGTCCTGCAGAAAACCCGAATCGAAGTGAACCGCACCGGAACCAAAGCTGCTGCCGTCACTTCCGTGGAAATCAAAGAAACGGCGATGATCGTTCAGGAAGAAAAGGAAATCATCTTTGATCGTCCGTTCCTGTTTATTCTGATGAATGGCGACCTGCCAATTCTGATGGGGACGGTTCAGTCGATGGATGCGACGGTCGAATCCGGAAATTAGAACATGAACAAAAGCCGCCTGAGCTCATTCAGACGGCTTGTTTGTACATCATCATCAGTAGGTGAGCTTTCTGCCCATGACCTGGCTGAGTTCGGATTCATCGAGAACGGTGAATCCGTTTTTTTCGTAGAAGTGAAACGCCTGCGGACGATCCTTGTTTACCCCAAGACAAACCCCTTTAACTCCATCTTCTTTGAGTTTGGCCATTAAGGCATCCATCAGACGGGTGCCGGCTTTCTGGTTCTGGCATTTGGGCAGAACATCGATATGCAGATGAGCCGGATAGTCTTCATAAAAATCCTTCATGAACTGCTGAGACTCGACAAACTGGTCAAATGAACCGGGCTGCAATGCATCCATCTTCGGTTTGAATTCCTTTTCGAGAATGGAGAAGAATCGCATGGAATCTTCCTCGGCCAGCAGATAAGCCAGAATTTCACCATCATCCGCTTCCAGCGCGAAGCTGGTTTGAGGGGCGAATAAGGGATAGTAATCCACGTATTTCATGAAGGCGAGTTTCCACTGATCTTCGGTTTTGTCAGGATGACTGGAAACGGCCTGATTGATTTTGCGAAAGCCATCAAGATCCGATGCTTTGGCGGTACGTAAAGTCGTATGAATACTCATGATCAGAACTCCATTCCGGCGAGCTGCTCAAAGAGCGCCGCACTGTTCAGCAGGATTTCCTCATCGAAATTGAAGCGGGAATCGTGCAGTTCCACACCGGTTCCGGTGCCCAGAAAGAAGAAGATGCCGGGGACTTTTTTCTGATACCAGGCGAAATCTTCCGCAATCATGACCGGAGCTTCGAGCTGGCTGATTTCGGGATGCGCTTCAAGAACCCGCTCTGTTAACGCTTCATCGTTATGAACGGGCGGATAAGCAGAGGAATACCAGAATTCGATTCTAGCACCCGTTTCTTCCTCAAGCTTTCGCGCTGCTTCTTCCATGCCGTTCTTCAAAAAAGCATGGGTCTCATCATCGAAGGAGCGGAAGGTTCCTTCAAGAACCGCGGTATCCGCGACCACGTTACGAATTCTTCCGGCGCTCATTTTGCCAAACTGAAGCAGTCGATAGGTTTCATCCGGCAGAGATCGCTCGAGCGTATAGGCTTCCTGAAGGAATCGGGCAGCGATTTCCAGCGCGTCGATACCTTCCTGATGTCTGGCCGAATGGACGGCTTTGCCATGGACGGTGACATTGATTTCCGTTGCGGAAGCCATCAGCGGACCTTTACGGGTCGCAATCTCACCTTTGGCCAGATGCGGCCAGAGGTGCATGCCAAAGACGGCGACGACATTCTTTTCTTCAAAAATGCCTGATTCCAGCAGCGGATAAGCTCCTCCGGGGGTTTCCTCACCGGGCTGGAAGATCAGCAGAATGTTGCAGGGCAGATCCTGATAAATTTCGTTGATCCGACCGGCGAGCAATAACATGTTGCTCATATGACCATCATGGCCACACGCATGCATTCTTCCGGGTTTCTGGCTGGGATAGGGATAGTCGGATTTTTCAATCACGGGCAGGGCATCCATATCGGTGCGAAAAGCGATGGTCTTTTCCTTTCCACCATCGAAGAAGGCGGCCAGTCCATATTCAATGGGATGAGAGATTTCGCACTCGAGTTGTTCGAGCTGGCTTTGTAAATAATCACGGGTTTCGGGAAGCTCCAGACCGAGTTCGGGAATCTGATGCAGATTCTTTCTCCACTCGCGAAGCTGATTGAGATCTTTGGTTGGGTTCATGAATTTATGATAGCTTTTTTCAAAGTTTAACCGCAAAAAACCCGGCGAGCCTTTGGGAAAGTGGATGGAAAAAACCGGATCATGTAGACTTCTTTCAAAGTCTGAACAGATTCTTTCTTTGAAAGGAAAAGGTGGAAAGATGAAAAAAGATGTCATGAACGCCATGGAAATCCAGAACGGAACCGCTGTGATCGGCGGGGTGAATATGGAAACCCTGGCCAGAGAATGCGGCACCCCGCTTTATGTATTTGACGAAGCCCATCTGAAACGACAGATGCATGAATATACCGATCATTTTAAAAGCCCGGATTTTGAAGGCCGGATCGTTTACGCCTCCAAGGCGTTTTCCTGCAAAGCCATTTTAAAGCTCTGCGAGAAGAACGGATTGTATATCGATTCTGTCTCGCTGGGCGAACTGGTTACCGCAAAAAAAGCCGGAGTGGATCTTTCAAAAATCTACTTCCACGGCAATAACAAAACGCCCATCGAACTCGATTTTGCTTTTGAAAACGGAGTGGGAACGATCATTGCCGATTCCATGGAAGAAGCCGATCACCTGATCAAAACCGCTACGAAATATCCCGATAAAAGCGTTCGTATTCTGATGCGCATCAATCCGGAAGTGGCCGCTCATACCCATGCCTATATCCAGACCGCTGCACCCGATTCCAAATTCGGGGTTTCGATGCACCGCATTGACGAAATCGATGAGGCGATCGCAAAGATCATGGCCACCCCCAATCTTCACTTTGCGGGATTCCATGGACACATTGGCTCGCAGCTTTGTGAGACAGAACCCTTTGAAAAGGAAATTCGAGAACTGACCGCTTTTGCGAAAGCCTGGCAGGATCGCACCGGAAATGTCGTGGAAGAAATCGATCTGGGGGGAGGATTCGGTGTCTGGTACACCGATGAAGATGATCCCGATCCCGTAGATCACACCTGCCAAACGATCCTTGCCACCTGTCAGGAAGAATTTGAAAAAGCCGATCTGCATCCGCAGATCGTCACGATCGAACCGGGACGCTCTCTTGTGGCTGAATCCGGCTATCTGCTTTATCGAATCACGATGATCAAGCAAGGCGTGAAAGATACTTTCCTGTTTGTGGATGGTGGCATGTCCGATCTGATCCGCCCGGCTTTATATGAGGCCAAATACAGTGCCGATCTGGCCACCAAAATGGATCAGGAAAAAGAGAAGGTGTATACCATCGCCGGAAAATGCTGCGAAAGCGGAGATATCGTTATTCGAGACATCAAACTGCCGATTGCCCAGGAAGACGACCTGCTGGTGATCTACTCCGCAGGTGCTTATGGCTATTCGATGGCTTCCAACTATAACAAGCTCCCCATGCCGGGTGTTGTATTCGTTGAAAACGGACACTGGAGATGGGTGGTTCGTCCGCAGAGCCTGGATGAAATGCTCGAAAGGGAGATGGACTGATGGAACTGCACGTTTCCAAATACCATGGACTGGGCAATGATTTCATTCTGCTTCGCGAAGAAGAAGCCGATAAAGTGGAAAACCTCACCGATCTGATCGTTCAGGTCTGTGATCGCCATACCGGAGTCGGTGCGGATGGTCTGATTATTGCCAGAAAAGCCCCCCAGGAGGATGAAGCGTCCTTTGAGATGGTCTACTACAACCAGGATGGATCACGCGCTCCGATGTGCGGAAACGGGATTCGCTGCTTCAGTCGTTTTCTGGTCGATGAAAAACTGACCGATGAAAACCCGATTCCCATCACCACTCTGGCCGGCCTGAAAATTGCCAGTATCGAAAGCCTCGATCCGTTTCGGGTAAAAGTCGATATGGGAAAGGCCGATTTTGATCCGGCGGCTATTTCGGTTAAAGCGGATACCCCGGTATGGGATCTTGAACTCGATACGGATACAGGAAAACAGAAAGTCTGCTCGTTTTTCATGTCGACCGTCCATACGGTAGTCTTTGATGACGATGCAATGGGAGAGATTGAACAGAAGGGCAAAGCCCTCTGCTTCCATCCCTTCTATCCCGAACAGACCAACGTCAATTTTGTCAAAGTGCTCGATGAAAACCACATTCAGGTCCAGACCTACGAGCGCGGTTGCGGGGTGACGCTGGCCTGTGGAACCGGCGTTTGCGCCAGTGCATTAACGTGTTATCTGAAAGGTCTTTGCGGACCGAAGATGGATGTCGAACTCAAGCGGGGAAATCTCACCATTGAGATCGATGAAGACCAGCGGGTATTCATGAGCGGCCCGGCACAGAAGATCATGGAAGGCACTTACTTCTATTCCCCCCAACCCTGATCATCACCATTGAGTTACGTGAGCTTTGGAGAAAATCCAAAGCTTTTTGTTTGGGCAGATCAATGTAAACGGATGATCCGCAAACAGGTTTCCGGGTATGAGACCGGGTACTTCAATGAAAACTTTCGATAATAAAACCATGGAACAGCAGACTAAACAAAGTGAACAGAATCAGGAATCTCCGAAAACCGTACTGGAAGATCTGGTCGTCAATGATAAGGACGAACATGTCGAATCTGCCAGAGTCGGTCTGCTTCTGGCGCTCAGTATCGGAATTCTCAACGCCTGCACGTATGTGACCCGAGGTCATGTGTTTGCGAGCAGCCAGAGTGGAAACCTGCTCTATCTGGGTCTGGATCTGGCACAGGGTGAGTTTTCCAATGTGACCAAATATCTGTTTCCACCGATGATGTTTGCGATTGGGATCATCATTGCCGAACATTATCACGACAAACCGAATTATCCCCAATGGCGAAAAGTCCCGTTTCTGATCGAGATCGCCCTGATCATTCTGGCCACCTTTCTGCCGGATTCCTGGAACGCTCTGGCCAACCCGATTTTCGGCCTTTGTTGCGGACTGCAGACAATCACCTTTCGTCGGGTTCGACAGATGCCGGTAGCGACCATTGTCATCAACAGCTCCTTTCAGAACTCCATCGTTCATGCCATACGCTATCACCTGCTCAAAGATCGGCAGGATGCGTTTCGCTCTTTGTTATCGCTGATCATCGTTCTGGCCTACTTCTTTGGCATTGTCATCGGAGGCCTGCTCTGTCCGTATCTGGATCACTGGACGTCGCTGGTTTCTGCAGCGCTTCTGGTCATCTGCCTGCTCATCGCCCTGCCCAAATCCGAAAGTCAGACCATTGAACCACAGAACGATGACTGAAAAAACTGAAAAAACACTGAAATTGCTTCCTCCTCATGGCGGTTTTGAAATCATCAGCGGGTTTCAAAGCCGCTTTTTTGGTCGTTGAACGAATAGAAAGACCATGGATGAAAAGCCTTACATGTCTGAAGAAATTCAAGGCAGTGTTCGAAATCAGGTGAAAAACGGGGCGGATTGGGTGGAAGAAATGAAAGAGCGACAGAAAAGTTTTCAAAAGTGTTGAAAATGATTTTCAGTCGATTAAAATACGAATCATTAAATCAGTGATCGGAAGAAGTACCCGCACAACGGTCCAAAGAGAGCCATGGCCTGGTGAAACATGGCGTCCTGAATGCGGTGAACGTGTCCGTGAGTGGAACTTCGAAAACATCTTGAGGAGTTCCCGCACCCCGGCGTTATGGGTAAGTGTCCCCTGAAAATCAGGGGGAAGACAGGTGGTACCGCGATCAATCGTCCTTTCGTTTTTCGAAAGGACGTTTTTTTACGGAAGGGGAGATCTTTATGCAGGATGGCCGACGACGAAGAATCAACAGAAAATTCGGTTTTAAACCGGATGGTTACAAACCTGGACATCAATACGTACAACCCCAACCCAAAAGAAAAAAGGAGAAAACATCATGAGCAACCTGCATAACGAAAACAAAACTTACAAGAAAATTGTCCTGGCCTATTCCGGCGGACTTGATACTTCCGTACTGATCCCCTGGCTCAAGGAAAACTATGGCAACGCCGAAATCGTTGCGGTATCCGGTAACGTTGGACAGGCTTCCGAACTGGAAGGTCTGGAAGAAAAAGCCCTGAAGACCGGTGCTTCCAAACTGTACATTGAAGATCTGACCGACGAATTCGTCGATGACTATATCGTTCCCTCGCTCAAGGCGGGTGCAAAATACGAAAACTATCTGCTGGGCACCTCTTTTGCAAGACCCATCATTGCCAAGCGGATTGTCGAAATCGCCAAAAAGGAAGGTGCAGATGCGATCTGCCATGGCTGCACCGGCAAAGGAAACGACCAGGTGAGATTCGAGCTGGCCATCAAAGCCTTCGCTCCGGAAATCGACATTATCGCGCCCTGGCGGTTCTGGGAACTGAACAGCCGGGAAAAGGAAATCGAATATGCCAAAGCGCATAACATTCCGCTGAAGATTTCCAAAGAAACCAACTACTCCAAAGATAAAAACCTGTGGCATCTCTCCCATGAAGGTCTCGATCTGGAAGATCCGGCCAACGAAGCCCCTATTAATAAACCCGGCTTTCTGGAACTGGGCGTTTCTCCGGAAATGGCTCCGGACAAACCCACACTGGTCAAGATCCACTTCGAAAAAGGCGTTCCGACTTCTCTTGATGATCAGGATATGAGTGCTAAAGACATCATCCTCAAGCTCAACGAAATCGGTGGAGCCAACGGTGTCGGCATTCTTGATATCGTGGAAAACCGTCTGGTCGGTATGAAGTCCAGAGGTGTCTATGAAACGCCGGGCGGAACCATCCTCTATGCCGCTCATGACAAGCTCGAGGAAATCACCCTCGATAAAAACACCAAACACTACAAGGAAGGTGTAGCCCAGAAATTCGGTGAACTCGTCTATGACGGCCTGTGGTACACCCCGTTAAGAAAAGCACTCTCCGCGTTCGTGGATTCCACTCAGGAAAACGTGACCGGTGATGTCATTCTCAAGCTGTACAAAGGCAACATTATCCCGGTTTCCGTAACTTCTCCCTATTCGCTCTACAACGCCGGCATGGCCACCTTCGATGAAGATGACTGCTACGACCAGAGCGATTCGGCTGGATTCATCAACCTGTTCGGCCTGCCGATTGCGGTAAGAGCCATCAACGACCAAGCCCTGAAAGATCAGACTGGAGAAGGCTTCTCCAGCGTGGAATAAATGAGCACCCTGTGGGCTGGACGGATCTCCAAGGGAACAGATCCAAGCGCCAGCGATTTCAACAGTTCGCTTTCTTTTGATTCAAGGATGTATCCGCAGGATATTCTCGGATCCCTCGTCCATTCCTGCATGCTTGAACAGCAGGGCATCCTCACTCATGAAGAAAAAGCAGCCATTCACCATGGACTGCTGGAGCTGCTTTCAGCGATGAATGCCGGTCAGATCGTCCTCGATTCTGAGGAATTTGAAGACATTCATACCGCCGTTGAACAGTTACTCACCGCCAAAATCGGCGATCCGGGCAAAAAGCTTCATACCGGACGCAGCCGCAATGACCAGGTGGCTCTCGATCTTCGTCTGTATGTCATCGAAGTCATCAGCGAGATCAAAAGCCGGATTTTCAAAGTTATGAACGTTCTGGCCGAACAGGCCAAAAAGAACGCTTCGGTCATTATGCCCGGCTACACTCACCTGCAAAGAGCCCAACCCGTAACCTTCGGTCATACCCTGATGGCCTATGCCTTCATGTTAAAGCGCGACGTGCTTCGTCTGGAAAACGCGCTGGAAGTCATGGACGAATGTCCGCTGGGCGCCGGTGCACTGGCCGGAACGACGTTCCCGCTCGATCGGGATTTCTCAGCCAAACATCTGGGCTTCTCCCGGCCGACGGCCAACTCGATTGACTCGGTTGCGGATCGGGATTTCTGCCTCGAATTTTTAAGCGATCTTTCGATTCTGATGATGCATCTTTCCCGGCTTTCCGAAGAGATGATTCTCTGGAGCTCCTGGGAGTTCAAATTCATCGAACTCGATGATGCCTTCTCTACCGGCAGCTCGATCATGCCGCAAAAGAAGAACCCGGATATGTGCGAGCTGATTCGCGGCAAAACCGGACGGGTCTATGGCGATCTGATCGGCCTGCTTACGGTCATGAAGGGTCTTCCCCTCGCTTATAACAAGGACATGCAGGAAGACAAGGAAGCCGTTTTCGATGCTTCCGACACCGTACTGGCCTGTCTGAAAGTCCTCGCCCCAATGCTGGAGACGATGACGGTGCGCGACGATAACATGATCGAAGCCGCCAAAAAAGGATTCATCAACGCGACAGATTGCGCGGATTATCTGGCCAAAAAAGGCATGCCCTTCCGGGATGCCTACAAACTGACCGGCCAGCTGGTGGCCAAATGCATTGAACAGAAAATCTCCCTCGATCAGATCCCGCTTGAAATGCTTCAGCAGGAAAGCGGTCTGTTCGAAGACGATTTCTATGAAAATATCGATCTGAACAAAGCGGTCAACGATCGCAAGGTCAAAGGCGGACCGGCGCTGGAAAGCGTCCTGGCACAGATCGAAGAGATTCAGGCCTTCACTGCCACTCATAAGTAAACAGTAATGAATAGGAAAGGATCCCATCTTTCTTCTTCTGGATGGGAAGAAAGGAAAGGGAACCATGAAGAAAATCTACATCGATGGTCAGGCGGGAACGACCGGTCTTCAGATTCACGACCGACTCAAAAACCGAACGGATCTCGAGCTGCTTGAAATCGAAGAAGACAAACGCAAGGATCCAAAGGCTCGAAGAGCCCTGATGGAACAGGCCGATCTGGTCTTCCTGTGTCTGCCTGATCAGGCAGCCAAAGAAGCCGTTGAATTGATGGAAGGTCTGGACACCCGAATCATCGATGCCTCCACGGCTCATCGCACAAACGATCAATGGGCGTACGGTTTTCCCGAACTGGACCAGGATCATCGACAAGCCATCATCCAGGCCCAAAAAACGGCCAATCCCGGTTGTCATGCCAGCGGGCTGATCGCTCTGATCTATCCGCTGGTCAAAGCCGGACTGCTCGATCCCGATGAAACAGTGTGTGCGTTTTCCCTGACCGGCTATACCGGTGGGGGAAAGAAAATGATCGCCGATTATGAGCAGAACAAAACGGAAGAAATGGACAGCCCCAGGCCTTATGGACTGGGTGGCAGTCACAAGCACATTCCGGAAATGAAAAAGATCTGCGGCCTGAATAAGGCTCCGCTCTTTGTTTCGGTGGTTGCCGATTACGATCAGGGCATGCTCGTAACGGTGGAACTGCCCAAAGACGCATTGCCCAAAGAGATGGAAGTGGAGGCACTTACCGATTTCTATCGCGGCTGGTATGATACGCCGCTGATTCAGGTGAAATCGAAAGAGGAAGCCCTCTATTCCAATACCCTGAAGGGAAAGGATGCCATGGAACTCATTATTAATGGAGGAGAAAATGGTTATTTCCTTTCCGCCCGTTTTGACAATCTGGGCAAAGGGGCAAGCGGTGCTGCGGTGGAAAACATGAACCTCATGCTCGGACTCGATCCGTATGCAGGATTGAATCTGTAGAAGCAAAACGCTGAATTTATCGACAAATTTCCGGCAGACGGCTGAAGAAGTTCAGTCCTTTGCCGGTTGTCTGTACCATAGAACACGATTTGGATAGAAAAACGAAGGGAAGGACGGAAATGAAGGAAGTCAGAAGCGGCATTACCCTGGCCGACGGATTTAAAACGGGCGCTGTCCATTGCGGGTTGAGAAATAACCCCGAAAAGAAGGAACTCGCCCTCATTTATTCAGAAGTACCCTGCACTGCTGCTGCGGTTTATACCTCCAATCAGGTCAAAGCCGCACCACTGTATCTCAATATAAACCATCTGCAGGATGGCAAAGCGCAGGCGATCACCATCAACTCGGGCAACGCCAATGCCTGCGCGATCAATGATGCCCAAAACGCATTGCGTCAGGCCAAAGCGGCTGCCGAAAAACTCGGACTGAAGACAGAAGATGTCCTGGTGGCTTCAACCGGGGTGATCGGAGTGGAGCTGCCTATCGATAAGATCGAAGCGGGAACCAGGGAAATCGTGCTGGGCGTAGATTCGAAAGATACCGCCAAAGCGATCATGACAACCGATACCCGAATCAAGGAAGTCGGTATCGAATTCATGCTGGATGGAAAAACCGTACACATGGGCGGCATTGCCAAAGGTTCAGGAATGATTCATCCCAATATGGGCACCATGCTTTGTTTCATCACCACCGATGCGGCTGTATCGAGTGAATGCCTGCAGGCTATGCTTTCCAGCAATGTCAAAAAGACATTCAACCGAATCAGCGTGGATGGCGATACCTCAACCAATGACATGTGTATCGTTCTGGCCAATGCTCTGGCCGGAAACAGTGAAATCCAGACGAAAAACGAAGATTTCTATATCTTCCGTCAGGCATTGTTTGAAGTGATGCAAAAACTGGCGATCGAAATTGCCAGAGACGGAGAAGGCGCCAGCCGTCTGATTACCGTCACGGTATCTGAAGCTAAAAGTGAAGAACAGGCCGAGACGATCGCTCGAAGTGTCGCCTGCAGTTCGCTGCTCAAAGCGGCAGTCTTTGGAAAAGATGCCAACTGGGGAAGAGTGCTTTGTGCCATGGGGTATTCCGCAGCCAAATTCAACCCTGAAACGGTCGACATCACCTTTGAATCCAAAGCCGGAACCATTAAGGTGTGCGAAAACGGCAACGGCATCGCGTTTGATGAAGAACTTGCCGAGAAGATCTTAAGCCAGGATGAAATCGTCATTCTCGCCGATCTTCATGAAGGAAGCCAGCAGGCAACCTGCTGGGGATGTGATCTGACCTATGACTACGTCAGAATCAACGGAGACTATCGGACATGATCGACGCTGAACTGCGCGCCGGAATTCTGTCCGAGGCACTTCCGCATTTAAAGCGCTATAACGATCAGATTGTCGTCGTGAAATACGGGGGCAATGCGATGATCGACGAAGAACTCAAACAAGCCGTCATCAGCGACGTGCTGATGCTCCATCTGGTCGGCATCCACGTGGTGCTGGTCCATGGCGGAGGTCCGGAAATCAGCGCCATGCTCAAAAAGACCGGAACCGAAAGCCATTTTGTCAACGGCCTGCGCTATACCGATGAGCAGACCATGGATATCGTGCAGATGGTGCTGTGCGGTAAGGTCAACAAGGAACTCGTCAGTCTGCCGGATGGACGGGGAATTGGCCTTGGAGGCATGGATGGAAACCTGTTTGAAGCGGTAAAACTCGATGATGGTGAAAACGACTATGGCTATGTCGGCAAAATCGAATCCGTAAACTGCCAGATCGTTAAAGACGTCATTGAAAAAGGCTATATCCCGGTGATCTCTTCCGTGGCCTGCGGACTGGATGATCATCATTCCTATAACGTGAACGCCGATACTGCGGCATCCGCTCTGGCCGGTGCGCTGCATGCCAGAAAGCTGATTCTGCTGACGGACATTGCCGGTCTGCTGGCCGATCCGAGCGATCCGACCAGCGTCATTGAGGAAGTGAAGCTTTCCCGTCTGCCCGAACTGATCAATTCGGATGTCATTAGCGGAGGCATGATTCCCAAAGTCGACTGTTGTGTGGAAGCGGTCCGGCAGGGTGTGGAAAACGCATCGATTATCGATGGGCGCGTTCCTCACTCCATTCTCATCGAGCTGCTGACCAATGAAGGAATCGGCACAATGTTCAGCCAGGAGGTTATTTGATGACTGATTTTGAAACACTGAAAACTCTTGAACACGAAAACGTCATGCAGACCTACGGTCGCTTCGATCTGGCCCTCGATCATGGTCAGGGGGCGCTGGTCTATGACGTGGACGGAAACGAATATATCGACCTGACCAGCGGGATTGGGGTCAACCCTCTTGGTCACAACCATCCCGGACTGGTTAAAGCCATTAGTGATCAGGCACAGAAAATGATGCAGGCTTCCAACCTGTTTTATACCGAACCGATGATTCAGGCAGCTGTAAAGCTGAATCAGCTGGTCGGCACCGAAAAGGTCTTCTTTGCCAATTCCGGTGCGGAAGCCAATGAAGGCCTGATCAAGATCGCCCGTAAATATTCCTGGGACAAATACCATGATCCCGAAAGACTGACGATCCTCACCCTGAAAAATTCCTTCCATGGCCGTACCATTGCCACGCTTGAAGCGACCGGTCAGGATAAATTCCACGCCAACTTCTTCCCGTTTACGGAAGCTTTTGAGTATGTGGAAGCCAATAATATCGAAGATCTCAAAGAAAAAATGGCCGACCCGAAAGTCTGCGCCATTTTAATGGAGCTCGTGCAGGGCGAAAGCGGGGTTCGTCCGCTCGATCCGGCTTTTGTTTCTGAAGCCGCAAAACTCTGCGCTCAAAACGATATCCTGCTTTGTATCGACGAAGTACAGACCGGCGTCGGCCGAACCGGCACGTTCTTTGCCTGGCAGCAGTATGGCATTCAGCCCGATCTGACCTCTACGGCCAAAGGCCTTGGCGGCGGTGTACCCATAGGAGCGGTTCTTGCCGGCCCGAAAACCGCAGATGTTCTGAAAGCCGGAGATCATGGGACGACGTTTGGGGGAAACCCCTTAGCGACCAGTGCGGCCAATGTCGTGCTCGATGAAATTGGTGATGAAGCATTCCTGAAGGATGTCCAGAGAAAAGGCGAATCCTTCATGGAACAGATTCGTGCCCTGCAAAGCCCGGACGTTCTCGAGGTGCGTGGTCTGGGTCTGATGATCGGTATTGAAGTCGGACCGGAAAAAGTTTCCGATCTGCTGGCGAAGTTAATAGAAAACGGTGTTCTGGCCCTCAAAGCCGGAACCGGCACAATCCGCCTGCTGCCTCCTCTGGTGATCAGCGATGATCAGATCGAAAAGGCAGTAGCGGTGATGAAGGAGGTATTTGCATGAACCATCTGCTCAAACTGCAGGATCTGTCCACCGAGGAAATCCTTCATATCCTCGATCTGGCCGATCAGCTCAAATATGAAAACAAGCATGGCATTGTCCACCAGCATTTAAAAGGAAAATCCGTCGGTCTGATTTTCCAGAAATCTTCCACCCGTACCCGTGTGTCCTTTGAAACCGGTATTTACCAGCTCGGTGGTCAGCCGCTGTTCCTTTCGGCCAGTGAAATGCAGATCGGACGGGGTGAGCCGGTTCAGGATACCGCTCGCGTGCTTTCCAGATATCTCGATGGCATCATGATTCGTACCTACAACCAGTCCGAAGTGGAAGATCTGGCCAAATACGGATCGATCCCCATCATCAACGGTCTGACCGACTATTGCCATCCCTGTCAGGTCCTTGCCGATCTGATGACCATTCGCGAAAAGTTCGGTCATCTCGAAGGGCTGAAGATGGCCTATATCGGCGATGGCAATAACATGGCCAACTCCCTGATTGTCGGTGGTCTGAAAACCGGTATGCAGGTGAGTGTGGCCACTCCCGAAGGCTATCGCCCGGATCCCGCCGTTCTCGAATTTGCGGCCGACTATCCCGAACAGTTCTTCCTTACCGATGATCCCAAAGAAGCCGTAAAGGATGCGGATATCGTCTTTACCGATACCTGGGCGTCTATGGGTCAGGAAGACGAAAAAAAGGAACGCATGATCGCGTTCCAGGGCTATCAGGTGAATGACGAGCTGCTCGAAAATGCAGCCGATCACGTGATGGTCCAGCATTGCCTGCCGGCGTATCGCGGACAGGAAATCACCGAAAAAGTCTTTGAAGATCATGCCGGTGAGATCTTCGAAGAAGCGGAAAACCGCCTGCATGCGCAGAAAGCCGTCATGGTTCTGCTCATGAAAGACCACTAGTTTGTTTTACTTATTCAGAAATCAGTAAAGCTTCGAATCCATCGATTCGGGGCTTTTTTCGGTAATCCAAAATAGTATGAGGTTTTAACTTTGGCATCTCCAAAGTGGTCGTG
>Cam_p2__coassemble_1687_pt1 | contig 15194 bp, 11 predicted proteins | sample Cam_p2__metabat2_low_PE_009 | metagenome-assembled genome bin Cam_p2 | reverse complement strand
GAGTTTTCCCCGCTTTATCCTCGAAATTTTCTTCGATTTCGATCGTTTGAAATTCCTCTTTCCCCACCTGTGGAAAACTGCCTTTCCTGCGAAAGATAAAAGTCATTTATCCGTTGAAGGAGGTGGAATTCGAGAAGAAAAAAGTCCGGAGTTTTCCACTTTTCCCCATTGGGGAGAGTTTTCCGAAATAGGTTTTCCCCGGGGATTTTCCACGCCTGAGTATCATGGAACTGAAACTGAATTTCCTGTATCATTTGATTCTGACCGAAAGGAAAACACTCATGGAACCTGATTTAAAACCTCTATGGTCAAAAACGCTTCAAACGCTTAAGGAAAGTGGAAACCTTGCGGATGGAAGCATGACCTGGATCGAAAAAACCACTCTGTTCAAAATTGAAAAAGATGAAGCTTATGTTTCCTTTCGTACTGGAATCGCCTCAGACCTGATTCATGAACATCAGGAGATCTTTGAAGAGACCCTGAGCGAACAATGGGGAGCGCCGCTGAAAATCCGGCTGATCTCCCAGCGCGAAATGGAAGAAATGATGCCTAAGGAAGTCATTCGGCAGAAAACCAATGATGTCCTTGGTCATAAATTTGATGAAGCCTATACGTTTGACTCTTTTGTCCGCGGACCCAGCAACCAGGAAGCGCTGGCCGCCTGCATGAGCGTCTGCCGTCCGAATAATCCTTTCCCTTTGAACCCGCTGCTGATTTATGGCAGTTCCGGTCTGGGAAAAACCCATATGTTAAATGCGGTCGGCAATGAACTGAAGAAAACCCAGCCTCAGGCCAAAGTCATGTACTTTTATGCCGGAGATCTGGTCAGTTTGATGCTTGAAGCGATGAGGATGAAAAATGAATCCTCAAGTGCGGTGGAAGCCATCAAGGAAAGCCTGATTGCCTGCGATTATTTCCTGGTCGATGACATTCAGAACCTGCGTTCACAAAGCTGCCAGGAAGTTTTCTTTACTATATTTAATGAGCTGATCCACCGGAAAAAGCAGATCATTCTGACTTCGGATACCCATCCCTCGGAAATTCCGACACTGACCAAACGTCTGATCAGCCGGTTTTCCTCCGGATTAATCGTCAATATCTCCAAACCCGGAGCGGAAACGGCCAAGCTGATCCTTAAAAAGAAGATCGAAGGCCACGAAAGTGTCATTGATATTGAAGATGATGTCCTCGATTTTCTTGCGGTCAGCTACAGTGGAGATGTCCGGACACTGGAAGGTGCGCTCAATCGTCTGTTATTTAACGTGACGATCTTCCACGCACCCTCCATTTCGATGGAATTTGCGATGGGCGTACTCAAGGATGAGCCGATTCTGTCTCAGTCCGATACGCTCGATGCCAAAAGTGTCAAAAAAGCCGTCACCCGTTATTACGGATTGTCCTATGCGGATCTGGAAGGCAAGAGCCGACAGAAGAAAATTACTCAGGCTCGCAATATCTGTATTTACCTGATGCGTGAAGAACTCGATCTTCCCTACAGCACCATAGGCAGAGAAATGGGTGGTCGGGATCACACCACCATCTCTTCGGCTTATAACCGGGCCAAAAAGCTCGTCGATTCCGATGATGCGTGGAAGGAAGCCTGCAAGGATATTCGCAAACGCTTCAAAAAATGATTTCCCCATTCCATCCCCACGAATTCCCCGGCTCAAAAAAGTCAGATTTACGGGAAAGATAAAGGGAATATTCAGGATTACCACCGGGTTTTTCCACCAATTCCCCGCCCTTATTATTGTTTTTAAGCTCTAAAAAGAAGAAAGAAGGCCCTTCTCATGGAATTCTCAATCAATCGAAACTGCTTTCTTGAAAAGCTGAACATCGCGGCTCGAGCCATCAGCCTGCATTCGCCGCTTCCTTCAATGAGCGGCATGCTGATTCAGGTGCGCGAGGACCATCTTGTCCTCACCGGACAGAATGGCGACCTGGTCATTCAGACCACCATGATTCCGGATGAGCAGAATCAGCTGGTGATCGCTTCGACGGGCTCAATCGTTGTCGACAGTCGTCTGCTGCTTGAACTGATTCGCAAAATGAATGGTGAGATCATTCAGGTTTTCGCACCGGATCCGGATCTGATGCATCTGACCGGCCCGGATGGCAACTTCGAACTGGTCGGCCGTCCTGCGGAGACCTATTCGCCGGTTCATCTTGAGCGCCCGGAAGTTCACTTCCAGCTGCCGGCCAAGCTGCTTACGAATATTTATAATGAGGTGGCTTATGCGGTCAGTGAGAAAAACTCCCGTCAGGTACTGATGGGGATCAACCTGCAGCTCTCCGAACGCGTACTTTCTGCTACCGCAACCGATTCCTATCGTCTGGCTCGCAAAGTCAGCGCCGTAGATACGGATGAATCCTGCAAAATCACCATTCCGGCTTCTTCTTTTGCGGAAGCTATCCGCTCGTTTGGTGATGAAGAGATGATCGATCTGTATGTAAACCGCAAAAAAGTACAGTTCGTCTTCGATCATACGGTTATTCAGTCCACCCTCTTTGAAGGCACTTATCCGGATCCCCGAGCGATCATTCCCAACCAGTTCATTTCCACGCTTTTAATGAACCGGCATGATCTGGAAGGCATGCTCAACCGCGCAATGATCTATACCGTTTCTTCTTCCACCGCCGGAAGCATTGTCCCGATTCGTATGGAATGTTCCGGTGAAGGGGTGAATATTCGCGTACTGACCAGTGATGTCGGTTCGTGTCGTCAGTCCTTCAGTGAAGTGGAATATATGGGAAGTGATCTTGCGGTTTCCTATAATGCCAAGCTCATGCTCGATGCCCTGCACGGTCTTGGCAATTCGAAAAAAGTCTCTCTGGCCTTTACCGGAGAGCTTCGTCCAATCAAGATCACCAATCCGGAAGATCCGACGCTGACGATGATCGTTGTTCCTCTGCGCTCTCGCGAAGGATAAAAATTCGGTTAAAAAAAGCGACCGAAAGCGGAACAAAATCAGTTTTAAGGCGTCCTGCAAGCCGCAGGACGCCTTTTTTGATGAAGCAGTATATCTGTATGATCCGGCCTGATTTTCATCCTGTGGCGAAAGAAACCGGTTTTTGGTATAATGTCAATGGAAAAGAGGATATTCTTCATGAAGTTTTTCCTGAAAGATGACTTCATCACCCTTCAGCAGCTGCTGAAGGTCTGTGATGTGATAGATTCCGGCGGACAGGCCAAAGCCTGGCTGGCGCAGAATCCGGTTCTTGTGAACTCTGAGCCGGAAACCCGGCGGGGACGCAAACTGTATCCCCATGATGTGGTGGAAACCGAAGAGATTCGTATAGAGATCGAATGAACGTACAGAAGCTGAAGCTTTCTGATTACAGAAACTTCGAATCAGCTTCTTTTTCTTTTGACCCCGACACCATCCACGTCTTCTGGGGCAAAAATGCGCAGGGCAAGACCAATCTGATCGAAGCCATCTATTTTCTCAGCCATCTTCGCACCTGGAGAACTTCAAAAAACGGATCCCTCATCCGCCATGGCCAGCAATCGTTCCGACTGGAAGGAACGATCGAAACCAAAGGACGCAGGGAAAACCTGAAAACCGTATTTACTCAGGGCAAGAAATACCTCTTCCGAAACGAAAAACCGGTGACGACCTTTTCCAATTTTGTCGGCATCCTCAACGCGGTGCTCTTTTCACCGGATGATCTTACTCTGTATTCAGATCCGCCCAAGGAAAGGCGGAAATTCATGGATATGGAACTGGTCAAACTGTCCAGATCCTATACCGATCGTCTGGCTTCTTTTCAGAAGCTTCTTAAACAGCGCTCCCTGATTCTCAAATCCTTTCGACCGGATAAAACGCTGCTGGAAACCGTCACCCATCAGATGATTGAAGTCGAAACGGTGCTGATCCAGCAAAGAGAGGCGTTTATCCGTCGCCTCGAAGAGGAAGCCCAGGCCGTATTTCCTCTTTTTTCTGAAGGGAAGGAAAAACTTTCGATCCGCTATCGGACCTGTGTGGAACCGGGGGACAATATCTCTTCGGCTCTTCAATCCGCATACGCAAAAACTCTCGACAAGGATCTGATGATGAAAACGACCGCAGTGGGCGTTCATAAGGATGATCTCGAGTTTTATCTCGATGACCGACTGGTGACACAGACGGCCAGCCAGGGACAGAGACGCTCAATCATGCTTGCGCTGAAAATCGGATTATGCCGGGTGATACAGAAAAAGACCGGACAGAATCCGGTCCTGCTGCTCGATGATGTTTTTTCAGAACTGGACGATTCCAGAAAAGCCGGTCTCATTGCCGCTTTTCCCGAAGAAATCCAGATCTTTATCACGACCGCTGAGAAGGTCAGTCCTTCCTGGTTCACGCGGCCGGTGAAATTTTACACCGTAGATCACGGTGTCATGAAGGAGGGAATATTTGATGTCTGATCAAGCCAGTCAGGAATTGAAGGAATCGGTTCTTGAATACGGAAAACTCGAAGACGAAGCCGTTCATGTCAGCCATTCCTATACTGCTGACGACATTCAGGTCCTTGAAGGACTTGAAGCGGTCCGCATGCGTCCGGGTATGTACATCGGTTCCACTTCGGCAAGAGGCCTGCACCATCTGGTGTGGGAAATTGTCGACAACGGAATTGACGAAGCGCTTGCCGGTTATGCGAGCCGAATTGACATAACCATTGAAAAAGACAATGTCATTCGCGTTCACGATAACGGTCGTGGTATGCCGGTAGGTATTCACGAAAAAACCGGAATCAGTGCGGTAGAAACCATCATGACGGTTCTGCACGCCGGCGGAAAATTCGGCGGTGGCGCTTATAAGGTATCCGGTGGTCTGCATGGTGTAGGTGCCAGTGTTGTTAACGCCCTTTCTTCATGGCTTGAAGTCACGGTTGAACAGGGTGGAAAGAAATACTTTGTCCGCTTTGAAAAAGGCGGTCATACGGTAGCCCCACTCAAGGAAATCGGAACGACCGATCAGACCGGAACCACAGTTCGCTTCAAAGCCGATCCGGAAATCTTCAAAGAGACGACCGAATACGATTTCGATATTCTCAACTCTCGTATCCGTCAGCTGGCCTTTCTGAACAAGAACCTGATGTTAACGCTCACCGATGAGCGGCTGGAGCATCCGGTTTGTCATGAATATCAGTACGCCGGCGGAATTATCGAATACGTCCGTGCCCTGAACAAAGGCAAGGAAGTGATTTCCGACAAGATTATTTACGCGGAAGGTGAAATGGATGGCATCCTGGTGGAAGTCGCCATTCAGTACAACAAGGATTACCAGCATCAGATTTATTCCTTCGTCAATAACATCCATACCGGTGAGGGCGGTTTCCATGAAGATGGTTTCCGTCTGGCCCTGACGCGTGAGCTCAACAAGTATGGTAAGGAAAACAACCTGATTAAAAAGGATGAAACCCTGACACAGGATGACGTCAAGGAAGGTCTGGCCGCGATTATTTCCATCAAACACCCGAATCCGCAGTTTGAAGGACAGACCAAAACAAAACTCGGAAACAGCGAAGTCCGTCGTATTGTCTCCAATATTTTCGGCAAACAGCTCGAACGCTTCCTGCTCGAAAACCCGGCAGAAGCCAAAGCGATTGTCGAAAAAGGACTGATGGCCGGTCGTGCTCGCATTGCCGCCAACAAAGCGCGTGAAGCCGTTCAGCGTAAATCCGGACTCGATGGCATTACTTCCCTGCCCGGTAAGCTGATGGACTGCTCGAGCCGTGATGCTTCCGAGTGCGAAATCTATATCGTCGAGGGTAATTCAGCGGGAGGCTCGGCCAAAATGGGACGCGATGCCCGAACCCAGGCCATTCTGCCGCTGCGAGGAAAAATCCTCAACGTTGAAAAAGCCAGAGATAACCGCATTTTTGCCAATGCCGAAATCAACTCCATGATCACGGCTTTTGGATGTGGTTTTAAGGATAATGTGGATCTTTCCAAACTGCGCTATCACAAGATCATTATCATGACCGATGCCGATGTCGATGGCAGCCACATTGCCACCCTGATGTTAACGTTCCTCTATCGCTTCATGCGTCCGGTCATTGAAAACGGATATGTGTATATTGCCCAACCGCCTCTGTACAAAATCCAGAAAGGCAAAAAAGTCGATTATGCCTATAAGGAACAGGAAATGGACCGCTTAAGAGCCGAATACAAGGAAGGCTACAAGATTCAGCGATACAAAGGTCTGGGCGAGATGGATGCCGAACAGCTGTGGGAAACCACCATGGATCCCAAGCGCCGAATCCTCAAACGCGTAACCATTGATGACGCCATGGAAGCGGATGGCGTGTTCTCCATGTTAATGGGAGAAGATGTTGAACCTCGAAAAGTATTTATCCAGGAGAACGCGGAATACGCGACTCTTGACCTTTAGAAAGGAGCAGTCATATGGCAGATCACGAAAATAACACCCCGGATCTCGAAAATACTGAGCCGGAAGAAAACAGTCAGCAGTATGACGTGGTTGAAGATATTGAAATCTGCAAGGAAATGCGTGATTCCTTTCTCGACTACTCCATGTCCGTTATCGTCCAGCGCGCCCTGCCGGATGTAAGAGATGGTATGAAGCCGGTTCACCGCCGCATTCTGTATGCGATGTCTACCCTCGGCATGACTCCGGGAACCGCTCATAAAAAGAGTGCCCGTATCGTCGGGGATGTCATCGGTAAGTATCACCCGCATGGTGATACCGCTGTTTACGAAGCGATGGTCCGCATGGCTCAGGATTTCTCGTATCGTTACCCGCTGGTGGATGGCCACGGAAACTTCGGTTCTCTCGATGGCGATGGCGCTGCGGCGATGCGATATACCGAGGCCAGAATGTCGAAGATCTCAACCGAAATGGTTGCGGATCTGAACAAGGATACCGTCGATTTTATCGAATCCTATGACGGCGATGGACAGGAACCAACCGTCCTGCCCAGCCGTATTCCAAACCTGCTGCTCAATGGTGCAGTAGGTATTGCGGTCGGTATGGCGACCAATATCCCAACCCATAACCTTAAGGAAGTCGTTGCCGCAATCAAAGCGGTGATGGACGATCCGGAGATTTCTGTTCCGGAACTGATGGAAGTCCTGCCCGGTCCGGACTTCCCAACCGGAGGCATTATCCTTGGTCGCAAGGGAATTCGCGAAGCGTATGAAACCGGACGCGGATCGATCACCATCCGATCCAAATATCGTGTGGAAGATTTATCCAACGGCCGAAAGAGAATTATCTATTACGAAATCCCGTATGGCATCAACAAGATGAAGCTGTATGAAAAGATGGCTCAGGTCATCCGGGAAAAGAAAGTTCAGGGTGTCACCTATCTCAACGATGAGTCGAACCGCGAAGGTATCCGCATCGTTATGGATCTGAAAAAGGACGTTCAGGAAGATGTCATCATCAACCAGATGTTCCGCGAAACGCCGCTCCAGTCGACATTCGGCATTAATATGCTGGCGCTGGAAAACGGACGACCGAAACAGCTGACCATCCGTGAGATGATCATTGATTACATCAATCACCAGACCGATGTGATTGTTCGCAGAACCCGCTTCGATCTGAAAAAGGCACAGGAAAGACTGCACATTGTCGAAGGTCTGCGCATTGCGCTCGACCATCCGGATCTGATCGATTTCATCCGTGCTTCCCACAAGGAAGAAGCCGGTCTGATTGCGGATATGAATGAGAAATTCGGTCTGGATGATATTCAGTCCAAAGCCATCCTGGCCATGCAGATTCGAAGACTGTCCGGTTTGGAACGTGACAAGATCGAAAATGAATATAACGGCCTGTTGGCAAACATTGCCGACTACAAGGATATTCTGGCCAACCACTCCCGAGTGCTCGATATCGTTCGAACCAATCTGGACGAGATCGAAGCCAAATACGGAGATGAACGTCGAACCGAAATCGCGGAAGGTGACTTCGATGTGATCGACGAGGATCTGATTCCGTTCGAAGACATCGTCATGACCCTGACTCATTCGGGTTATATCAAGACAACAGCCACCAGCAACTACCATGCACAGAATCGCGGAGGCAAAGGTATTCGCTCGATTTCGCTTAACGATGAAGACTCGATCGACTTCATGGTTGGACTTTCCAACCACGATAACGTGCTCTTCTTTACCAACACCGGACGCGTTTATCGTCTGCGCGGCTTCCAGTTCCCGATGAGTTCGAGAACGGCCAAAGGTACACCGATCATCAACTACATCCCGCTTCAGGATGGAGAAAAGGTCGAGGCCATTCTTCCGTACAACCCCAAAGATCAGGCCAAGTCGCTGCTCTTTGTCACGACCAACGGAATCATCAAGCGTACTCCGGTAACAGAATTCAAGAACATCAACCGCTCCGGCAAGATCGCCATTCAGCTCAACGAAGGCGACTCCCTTGCCTATGTCAGACCGACGAGTGGGGATGACGATATTCTGATTGCCGGCGATAAAGGCTATGCCGTTCGCTTCAAGGAAAACCGTGTTCGTCTGATGGGACGCACGGCTGCCGGTGTGAAGGGTATTGATCTGCAGGGCGGAAGCGTCGTTGGCGTGGCTCTTTCCTCAACCGGAGATACCGTCATGGCTCTGACTGAGAAGGGCTTTGGAAAACGCTCGCTGATTTCTGAATACCGTCTGACCGACCGTGGTGGTAAGGGTGTCAAGACCATCAGCACCAGCGACGAAACCGGACCACTGATTGCCTTCAAGGCCGTCACTGGTGAAGAAGATGCCATGATTGTTTCCGACAGCGGACAGATGATCCGTGTTCACCTGCACGATGTCAAAGTCCAGGGACGTTCGACCAAAGGCGTCAGAGTCATCCGTCTTTCGGAAAACGATAAGGTCAATCGTATGGCCTTCACTGAACATCAGGAAGAGGAAGACAAGCAGGTGGAAGAGGTCACCGTTCCTGCGGATTCCTTTGATGCCAGCCAGGCGCAGATTGAGCATCCGATTGATGGAGAAGAACACTCGGAAGCTTCTGCATCTTTAAAGGAACTCGAACCTGTCGACTGAATCTGATTTTCAGAAATCATAAACAGAACTCGTAAAGCCGCGAAAGCGGCTTTTTTGATGGGAATCTGAATTTCACATGGAACATACAGACACAAACAAAGCCGAAGGAGAAAAGCGAAAGAATCATTTTCAGAAAGGATTTCGGGAATCCCGTCTTTCCCTTTCGGCCTGATTTGCCTCTGATTTTTTCCGATGATAGATTATAAGCTAAGCAAATAAAGGAGAAGAAAATGCTCGATTTGAAATTTGTCCGCGAAAACCCGGATTTAGTCAAAGAGAATATGGAAAAGAAATTCCAGCATCACAAAATCCATCTCGTTGACGAAGTCATCACGAACGATGCGGCCCTTCGAAGAACGCAGCAGGAAGCTGATGAACTGCGTTCCCAGAGAAAAAACATCTCCAAGAAAATTGGCATGTTAATGGGCAAAGGGTTGAAAGAAGAAGCGGAAGCCGCGAAAAAGGAAACTGCAGATCTGGGCGATCAGATCGCAGCGCTCGCGGAAAAGGAAAACGCGTTAAGAGAATCTGTCACTCAGGCTATGATGCAGATTCCGAATATGATTGATCCGACCGTTCCGATCGGAAAGGACGACAGTGAAAACGTCGAACTCGAACGTTTCGGAGAACCGGTCGTTCCGGATTTTGAAATTCCCTACCATACCGAGATTATGGAATCCTTCGATGGAATCGATCTCGATGCAGCCAGACGAGTAGCCGGAAACGGCTTCTATTATCTGTCCGGAGATATTGCCAGACTTCACTCCGCGATTCTCTCCTACGCTCGAGACTTCATGATCGACCGTGGATTCACCTATGTGATTCCTCCCTACATGATCCGTTCCAACGTCGTGAATGGTGTAATGTCCTTTGCGGAAATGGATGGCATGATGTACAAGATCGAAGGCGAAGATCTCTATCTGATCGGAACCTCCGAACATTCCATGATCGGTCGCTTCATCGATCAGATCATCGATGAGAAGGAACTGCCCTATACCCTGACTTCCTACTCTCCCTGCTTCCGTAAGGAGAAAGGGGCTCACGGTATTGAAGAGCGCGGCGTCTATCGAATCCACCAGTTTGAAAAACAGGAAATGATCGTCGTCTGCAAACCGGAAGAATCCAAAGACTGGTTCACGAAGCTGTATATGAATACAGTCGACTTCTTCAGAACACTCGATGTACCGGTTCGTACTCTTGAATGCTGCTCCGGGGATCTGGCTGATCTGAAATGCAAATCCGTCGATGTGGAAGCCTGGTCTCCCAGACAGAAGAAATACTTCGAAGTCGGCTCCTGCTCCAACCTCACCGATGCTCAGGCCAGACGTCTGAAAATCCGTGTGAAAGATGAGAAAGGCAAAAAGTACTTCGCTCATACCCTCAACAACACCTGCGTGGCTCCTCCTCGCATGCTGATCGCATTCCTGGAAAACAACCTGCAGGCCGATGGAACCGTTCGGATTCCGGAAGCCCTTGTTCCCTACATGGGCGGAAAGACCGTACTGACTCCCAAACAGAAGTAATCTGAAATTCATATCCAGGGAGATTTCCTCAGGGAAATCTCCTTTTTCTTTTCCCCGTTTTCAGATTTCTGAATTTCGGAAATTCAGCTTGCTTTGCGAAGCAGATATGAAAATCTCCCTTTTCACGTGAAATAAAAACCGGAAGCTGTTGAGCTTCCGGTTCATATCGTGTTCAGTTTTGTTTTCAGAACATCAGTAACTGATATAGGTCATGTTCAGCACTAATTCCCCGTTCTCGTTTCTGGTCAGTCGGCCAGTGGCCTGGGCTTCACATCCACCAAACGGAATCTTGAATCCGGAAAGAATCAGATATTGTTTGAGATCCGGATCCCAGAGGACCTGAACGTCTTTGCCCGATTTGTCCTGAATGACCGTCTGGGGCAGAAGGCCATCTACGGTAATCAGCTGATCACTGTCCACCAGTTCATCCTGTTTGGCGTATACTTCATCAACCGTTCTCTTCTGTTCCTGCACGGTCTTTTTAGCGTCGGCTAATGGATCTTCTTCCTCAGAAGAGGCCTGGGACTGTTGTGAAGAAGGTGTCTGACTTTCTTCGGATGAGGCCTGAAGGGATTCTTCAGAGGTCGTTCCCGAATCGGTTGCGACATACAGATCGGCTTCGCCAACCGGAATGGTCAGCGTATTGCTTTCCACACCATCCTGATTGATGACCATCGTGTAGTCACCGGGTTTCATGGCTTTGAATTTCACCGTGCCGCCATCGACCCAGGATTCTCCGCCTGAGACGGTAATGGAGTTAGGATCGACTTTAATGCTGCCCGGTTTGGATTCCACGTTAATGATGATGTTCTGTCCGGACTTGAGAGACTGCCCGGGTTCGAGGCTGATCTCAATGGATTTTGGTTTCATCATTGAGCATCCGCACAGCAGAATCATGGCCAGAATTCCTGCGGATATGATTTTCAGATTCTTCATATTCAATTCCTTTCAAAGTTTTTCTGATTCTCCTGTCTTCAGTGTACCGAAAATCACTGGCCATTCCTGAAGACGTGCTTAAGGTTTCGTAAAGGAAGAGAAAATTCAGAAATCAGGAAGAGTCCGAGACGAACAGAAATCAGCCAGGAGCAGGAATAAATCAGGAAGAGGAATAAAGGGGAAAGATAGGAAATTGCAGAAGAGATCAGAAGACCAATCCGGCAGAGATTTGGCATGGTTGCAAAGAAAGTGGGAATTTGTTAAATTAATTGAGCTACTACAATAGCATCCCGCTAATCGTGTCAGGTCGGGAACGAAGCAGCACCGTGCGAGCTCTGTTATGTGTAGTAGTTTTTATTTTGATCGATTATCGGAGAGAGCTCTCTCCGTTTTTTTATTTCTCCGGGATTGGAAAATGAGCACCGGAAAAGGAAGATTCCTTTGGTATCATTTGATTTATACATGAACGAACACGAACGATATATGAAAGCCGCCCTCAGACAGGCTAATAAAGCTGAAGCACTCAATGAAGTCCCTGTAGGGGCTGTAATCGTCAAAGACGGACGAATACTGGCCAGAGGTTATAACCGTCGTCAGACCCGTCAGAATGCGCTGGAACACGCGGAAATCATGGCGATCACTTCGGCCTGCCGAAAACTGAATTCCTGGCGGCTGGAAGACTGTACACTTTATGTGACGCTTGAACCCTGCCCAATGTGTGCCGGGGCGATTGTCCAGTCACGAATTCCGCATGTCGTCTTTGGGGCTTATGATCCCAAAGGCGGAGCGGTCTGCTCCTGTACTTCCCTTCTGGATGTTCCTCAATGGAATCATCATCCTCAATGGGAAGGCGGAATTCTTGAAGAGGACTGTGCAATAAAGCTCAAAGACTTCTTTCGAAAACGAAGACTGGAAAAGAAGCAGCAAAAACAGGAACTGAAGAATCAGCAATCAACAACCATGACAAACAATGACAATTGAGAAAAGGAGGAACCTCTATGGCTTATCAGGCGCTCTATCGCAAATACCGCCCGGCTTCATTTGATGAGGTCGTAGGACAGCGGCATATTGTAAAGACCCTGCAGAATGCGATTGAAAAGAACCGGATTGCACACGCCTATCTGTTCTGCGGTCCTCGAGGAACCGGTAAGACTTCTCTGGCGAAAATCTTTGCCAGAACACTGAACTGCACCGGCGAACATAAACCCTGTATGGAATGTGAGAACTGCAAGCTCTCCCTTTCAGGAACGCATCCTGACATTGTCGAAATCGATGCGGCCTCCAACAACGGTGTGGATGAAGTTCGTAATCTGATCGACCGGGTTGGCTATGCTCCACTCGAAGGTCGCTACAAAGTCTATATCATTGACGAGGTTCACATGATGACTTCAGGCGCATTCAACGCGCTGCTCAAAACCATTGAGGAGCCACCTGAACATGTCATCTTCATCTTTGCGACCACTGAACCTCATAAAGTCCTGCCGACCATTCTTTCGAGATGTCAGCGTTATGACTTCTCCAAAGTCTCTCATCAGGATATTGAGAACCGTCTGAAATTTGTATGTGAACAGGAAGAGATCACTGCAGAAGAAAGTGCATTGTCTCTGATTGCCGATCTTGCAGACGGAGGAATGCGAGATGCCCTGTCGATTCTTGATCAGACCATCGCGTATGATCAGGATCATCTCACCCTGGATTCTGTCAGAGAGATTTATGGCGTTGTACAGCTCGATGAGATCGGATCCCTGGTTTCAAAGCTCACACCGGACCATGCAGAAGAAGCATTGAAATTTCTGGAAGAGACGGAAAACCGCGGAATGGACATGAAGCGGTTCACTGCAGATCTGATCAGTCTGTTGAAGGATTCCATCCTGATGGAAATGGCCGCCAGTACTTCTCTGATTTCAGATGAACGAAAGGAAGTCCTTCAGAAATATCTGATGGATATTCCCTCTGGAAAGCGGACTTCCCTGCTCAATGAGCTGATGAACCTCTATAACAAACTGGCTTACGCCTCTAACCAAATGGATTACCTTGAGACCGTTTTGCTGAAAGCGGCTCTGTGGAATCCGGCCCCTGTACCTGTGATTTCATCTGAATTCAGGCCGAAATCCTATCCGACATCTGCCGGAAAATCTGATTCCAATATGAAATCAACGAATCAGATACAAAAATCCCCTAAGGTAAGTCAGAAATCCAAGTTGAATGATATCTTCTGGAATTCTGATGTTTCACGTGAAACATCTCTGAATAAGGGAAAACGGGCATCTGAATTCACATTTGATGATGATTTCCTGCTCAGTCTGCTGGTAGGGGCAAATAAGGAAGAAAAGGGCATAGATCTCGATCATATGAAAAAGTCGGGCATATATGCGAATGACCTGAAATTTGGCAAGTATTATAATTCGCTCAATCATTCCAAAGTGGTTGCCAGCGGAAAAACCTATATCCTTTTCAGCACACCGGATGAGTTGGGAAAAGAGAATATCAATTCCCTGCAAGCCTCACAGGGCTATGAAGGATACTTCAAAGAGCTTTTGGAAAAGCCGAAAAAAGCTTTTGCGATTACGGCTGCAGAAGAAAAACACCTGATTTCTGAATTCGTGAAACGAAGAGAGAATCATTCTCTTCCCTCTCCGGCAGAAATCAGCATCGATTCTGAAAGCATTACGGAAATTCCGATAGAAGAACAGCTGTCCAAACGTTTCGGAAATCTGAAAATCGTGGACGATTAAGAAGAGGAACTCTATTGATCTGAAAATCAGATCAGGAATAGGAAAAATATCAGAATAGGAAGAAGAAAGAGAATATGTATCCAGCAAGTTTTGAAAATCTAATCCTGGAACTGCATAACCTGCCCGGAGTGGGTATGAAAAGCGCTGAGCGAATGGCTTTTGCCATGCTGGACTGGGACAGTGATCAGAGAAAACAGTTTACAGAAGCGATTGTGAAGGCAGGAAAACTGAAACAGTGTAAAGTCTGCGGCAATCTTTCAGAGACGGATATCTGTGAAATCTGCGCCGATGAGAACAGAGATCATGGCCAGATCTGCGTTGTGCAGTCTGAAAAGGATTTGTATGCGATTGAGAACCTTCAGGAGTATAACGGGGTTTACCACGTGCTGCATGGAGCAATCAATATTCAGAAAGGTATTCTGCCGGATCAGCTGAATATCACAGGACTGGAAGATCGAATTAATGACGATGTAAAGGAAGTTATCCTGGCTCTGGATCCGAATATGGAGGGTGAAACTACTGCCCTGTATCTGCAGAGACTGCTTGAAAACCGTGTTCTGGTCACACGATTGGCATATGGTATTCCGGTCGGAGGAAAACTGGACTATGCGGACGCAAAAACGCTGTCCAAAGCCTTTGAGAATCGCAAAAAAGACTGAATCTGATAATCATACGAACAAATAACGGGATTAAACGTAAAAACGGAGTAATCACGTGAATGGAAGAAGCAGAATCTGACAAATGATCAGATCTGCTTCTTTTTCATGCTTTTACCGCAAAATCAGATGCTCAAGGGTCTTTGGAAAGCCCGAAAACCACATGGACTAAGGAACAGGTGGATCTAGGAAGTTAAACAAAAAAATCTGAATAATTATAAAATAATTTCACAACCTGAAATTCAGATCTGATATTCATATTGAAAAAGGATGACGGTAAGTTAAATCTGAGTAATCATATGAATCAGAATTAGTATAACTATAAGGACAATGGAAT
>Cam_p2__coassemble_1682_pt1 | contig 15295 bp, 14 predicted proteins | sample Cam_p2__metabat2_low_PE_009 | metagenome-assembled genome bin Cam_p2 | reverse complement strand
ATTTGTACATATTTCGATTACCCAAAATAGACATCTAAACTTTACCGGTAACAGCGTCCAATTGCCGCCTCCGCATGCATGTCACTTGTCGTTGCTCTGACCAGTGGTTCCGCTCTGAACAAGCCGATGATGTCTTCTTTACATACCGATCTTGAAGAGCTCAGTCTTTCCTTCCGCACCCAGGCCATGTGGAATCTTCAGAAACAGACGGCCGAAAAAGAACTGAATCAGCTCGAGGAAATCGTCGGTCTATCTTTTGATGTCATTGCGGATGAAAGAAAAGCCGCAAAAGAAGCAGAAGAAAAAGAACAGGCAGAAAAGGAAGCAGCCCAGCAGGCTCAGGCCGCTGCCCAGCAGCAGACAGCCGTTCAGAAAGTCGCTGCACCTGTACAGAAGAGCACACCTGTTGCAGAAGAACCCGTTCAGACCTCGGTTGCCCAGGAACCTGTCGCTCAGGCAGCTGCACCTGCCGATAACATCTGGCACGTTTCCTATGTGTATTGCCAGGGAGCTTCTGCCGCACCGGCTGATGGTTCTGTCGGACTGTGGGCAGAAGGATGGTTTATCGCCCATAACTATACCGCCAATGGACAGATGATCTCTTCCATGCCGGAATACGTGGAAGTAGATGGTCAGGTTTACCAGTACGCTTATTCCTGGCAGGCAGGAGACATGATTACCGAAGACGAAGTCGCTCAGATCCGTTCGGGTGGAGGCATCACCTTCCAGACCTGCATTACCAGCGATCTGAACCTGATGGTTCACTACAACCCGGTTGGCGCTGCTTATCCTTATACGTTTACTTACTATCCGTACTGCTCTACCGACACTGCCGCTATTGGCTATTATCCGGAAGACTATCAGTAGTTCACGACTGTGGATTTTATAATCGGTAATGAAAAAAAGAGGGATCCTCGTTTGAAGATCCCTCTTTATTATTGGTCGTGATTTGTCGTTATATTTATCGCTTATTTTTTCAGCTCAAGCAGAACGGCCGTTTCAATATTGGGCGTCTGGGAGAAGAAATCGAAAGGCTGAACGACGCGAATCGTATACGCCTTCTGGAGTTCTTCAAGATCCTTACCCAGCGTTGAAGGGTTGCACGAAACATAGATCAGCGTTTCGGGTCTGGATTTCAGAATCGATTCCTTCATCTTTTTATTCAGTCCGCTTCTTGGCGGATCGACGATCAGGGTATCAATTTTTCTGGTTCTGACGAGTTTTTCCATTTCTTCGCCGGCATCCCCACAACGGAAGGATACATTTTCCCGGCCATTGATCAGGGCGTTTTCACTCGCATTGGCTACCGCATCTTCGATCCATTCGATACCGATGACTTCATCCGCCTGATCGGCCACAAACAGCGAAATGGCGCCAATACCCGAATAGGCCTCAACCAGCAGTTTTGAGTGGCTGGGAATCCAGGAAGCGATCGTTTTGTACAGATTCACGGCCTGACGGGTGTTGAGCTGGAAGAAGGACTTGGGCAGCAGATCAAGCTGGAAGTCATCCAGGCTCAGGGTCATTTTCATCTCTCCGCCAAGATGAAGGACTTTTTTACCGAACAGTTCAAAGTCCGGATCGTACGGCTCCTTGATCGATTGCCATACGGATGCGACTTCCGGGAGGGTTTCGAGAATTTCATCGACCAGGCTTTGAGGAATTTCCATCGGCGTGGTGACAAAAACAACATGAACTTTCCCATCAAATTCCTTGAGAACCAGTGTCTTCAGACCGGGCTGGTCGTTTACAGCGGGTTTGAGTCCGGCTTTCTGAATCAGGGGGATCAGCTCCTGACGGACTTTTTCGAGTTTTTTGGAATGGATGATACAGCGATCCAGAGGAACGAATTTATTGGTTCCCCGTTTGTACATTCCGGTTACCGTCTTCCCGTTTTCCAGACCAAAAGGCAGCTTGCAGGCATTGCGATAACCCAGAGGATCCGGGTTTTTGATCATCGGCAGAATCGGTCCTGTATACCCGGCATACTTCTTCAGCGCCTGTTTCAGGGCCTGTTCCTTCATTCGAATCTGGCCTTTGTAGTCGACATGCATCAAAGAACATCCCCCACAGGTCTGCCAGTGCGGGCAGATCGGTTTACGTCTGCGGGGTGCTGGTTCAATGATTCGGTTGACTTCTCCAATCGCATAGGAGCCTTTGTTTTCGACGATTTTCAGATCAACGACTTCACCGGGAATCGCGTTCTCGACAAAAATCGGCTTCTTTTTATTGTAGGCAATGCCTTCTCCATTGATTCCCCACTTCTTAATTTCCGCTTTCATCGTTCTTCCTCCATTCGCTGATCACAAATTCAAAAGTCACATCCAGACCTTCTTTCAGATTCTCGATGCGCTCCATGGCTTCTTTTGATGTTTTATAGGCATAAGGGGTCATCTCCAGCAGGCTTTTTACATCGTCAATATGCTTCTTTTTTCGGATGGTCTTTCGGGATTCGAGAGTAAATCCTTCAAGCTCTGCCGGTGGTTCATCATTCAGGCGAACTTTTTCATAAAGCTGTTCCTTGAGTTCAAGCAGATGTTCCCGTCCCGGGCCGGCTACAAGAAATGTTCCGTTGGGTTTAAGCACACGATGGACTTCCTTTTCGGGCAGCGGGGTAAAGATCGATACCGCCACATCGGCGCTGTCATCTTCAAAGGGGAGATCGAAGATGCTGGAAACGATGTATTGCGTCTTTTTGTCCTGACCAGCCGCATGGACTATGGCCGGCACGCTCAGATCAATGCCATAGCTCTGCCTGGCGGTTTGGGCGAATTCTTTCGTGTAATACCCCTGCCCACAACCCAGATCAATCAGGACTCCTGGATGGAGTCCGGACAGATCCTGTCTGATTTCCTCTCGAAGAAAGTCGTAGGGTCCACTTTCCAGAAATGCACTTCTGGCCTGAACCATCTTCGCATTATCCCCGCTGCTTTTCTGTTTGCGGGACAGATTGACATAGCCCTGCCTTGCCTGATCGAAACTGTGGTGATTCACACAGACGAAGACTTTATTGTGATGGGTCAGTGGTTCATGACAGATCGGACATCTCATGTGGATTCTCCTTTGAAACAATACAGTTCTATTATAAATGGCTGCGATTTTTCCATGATTCTCAGGCCTGATTGGCCAATCGGCAAATAAGAAAAAACCGCCAGAAGGCGGTTGCATGATCTAAAACAGGTCTTCTTCAGGAGCACTTTCTTCTCTGAAGGAAACACGGATGGTTTCTGCCATATTGACGCAATCGTCAACCATGGTCTGCCAGTCCCATCTGGCTTCATATTCTTCACACTTGTTGAGTTTGGGTTTGGTTACCGGAGCTTTGGGAGTGAAGATGGTGCAGCAATCTTCGAACGGAAGAATGGAAGTCTCATAGGTACCAATCTTACGGGCGATATTGATAATCTCCACTTTATCCAGACAAACCACCGGGCGAAGGATCGGCATATTGGTCACGTTGTTGATAACAAACATGCTCTCGAGTGTCTGGCTGGCAACCTGTCCGACACTCTCCCCTGTTCCAATGGCCAGACAATGTCGTTTTTCGGCCATTGCGCAGGCAATACGCATCATCATTCGACGCATCAGAGTAATCGCATAGCTTTCCGGCGCGTGCTCATAAATGGCCAGCTGCAAAGTCGTAAAGGGGATTACATGAACGACCAGATCACCCTGATAGGGAGCGAGTTCTCTGGCCAGTTTAAAGACCTTCTCTCTGGCATCCGCAGAGGTATAGGGAGGGGCGGCAAAGTGAACCGCTTCAATATGAATACCGCGCTTCATGATTTCATAGCTGGCCACCGGAGAGTCGATTCCACCGGAAAGCAGAACCATGGCTCTTCCACCAATGCCGACCGGAAATCCACCGGCACCTTCATATTTTTCTGCCATGATATAAGTCGCATGCTGGCGAACTTCAATCAGGATGGTCACATCCGGATGGTGGACATCCACCTTCCAGTTGGTGTTTTTCAAAATAACGGTCGCAGCTTCCCGGTTGATCTGGTCGGATTTGACGGGAAACATCTTGTCATGGCGTCTGGCCTGGATCTTGAAGGTTTTTTCCACCTGCGGATCCGCAATCTTTCTGACCGCATCCAGAATGGCACTCATATCAGAAGCCACTTTGATGGCCGGGGAGAAAGATGAGATACCAAAGACACGGGAAAGGACACTGCAGACTTCGTCACAGTCTTCTTCATGCAGATAGATCACCATACGGTCAAATCCCGCTTCGAATTCGAGCGTACCAAAGCCTTTCAGGGCTTTTTTTGTGTTTTCAAGGAGCTTGTGAATGAAGTTCTTGCGGTTCTTGCCTTTGAGGGACAGTTCTCCATAACGGATCAGAATATGGTCATAACGGTAATCCATAGGCTTCAATAATCTCCTTTACGGTATCGATAAACGCATCCGCTTCTTCAATCGTGTTTTCTCTGGAAAAGGACAGGCGGATGTTATGGGTGGCCTCTTTGGGTGTGCAGCCCATATTGAGCAGCACCGGATTGGCCGAAACGGTTCTCGACTCACAGGTGCTGACAGCTGAAACACAGATGCCACGCTGGTCGAGGGCATTTTGCAGGACCTGACTGGTGATGGAATCAAAAGCCAGGGCAAGAATGGAATCCGCACCATCTTCGGGCGAGAGCACTTTGGCTCCGGGGATTTCATTCAGACGTGAGAGAATCCGATTTTTGACGGCTTTCATCTGTCTGGCCGAATCTTCCTGCTCTTCCAGGGCCAGTCGGATAGTTTTGGCAAGCGCCGTATGAACCGGAGCGTTTTCCGTTCCTCCACGAAGGCCCTGTTCCTGCTGACCGCCAAAAAGCAGCGGTTGCAGCTTCAGGCTGGCTTTCTTTTTAAGCAGGGCTGAACCTTTCAGGCCATGAATCTTATGAGCGGACATGGTCATCAGATCGAGCTTTTCGAAAGGAATGTCGATCTTTCCAAAACTCTGGGTACAATCCGCATGAAAGACCGTCACCGGCATCTGATGGACCAGATCTGCGATTTCTCCGATCGGAGTAATGGCTCCGGTTTCGTTGGAGACATGGATCAGAGAAACGAGAATCGTATGTTCATCCAGAGCTTCTCTGACCTGATCGGGATGAATGGATCCATCGGACTGAATGGGCAGACGAACGATTTCAAAGCCATTCTGTTCGAGAAAGTTCATCGCGGCAGTCGTCGAGGAATGCTCCGAGTTGGAGGTGATGATTCGATTTCCTCTGGAGCGGTTAGCCAGAGCGTAACCGACGATGGCCATGGAATTCGACTCACTTGCACAGGAAGTAAAGATGATTTCTTCCGGTCTGGCTTTGAGCATTTTCGCAATTCTTGCGCGGGATTCTTCAAGCTGTCTGGACGCTTTGCGTCCGATCTGATGAAGGGAATCCGGGTTTCCGTAATCAGAAAGCAGCTTCATAAAAAGAGCAGCAACTTCGCTGCGCACAGGCGTCGTTGCTGCGTGATCGAAATAAATCATACCTGGTTCATTACGGCCGGATCCTTGCGGGCGACCAGCTTCTCATAAATTCCCGGATGAAGCGTTTCAATGGCCTGGATCGCGATTTTCAAGGCGCGAGTATATTCACCGTTCTGGAAGCAGATTTCTGCTTTGTTCAGATCGGAATCGAGGGCCGGATAAGAGGAGCGGAACCGGTTGCCAAAGACAATCGCGTTTTCCACCATAACGGCCACGCCGACGAGGTTGGAAGCGTTCGAATACAGTTTGTAGATAAAGTCGATGGCTTCCTGAAGGGAGTCATTGAGCTTTTCAACATTCAGCGGAGTAGTGTCGAGAATCTTCTGGACATCCGCAATTTTCTTTTCGCCTTCTTCAAGGTCCGTTTCAAAGGAATCGGAGATGGAAGGCAGCTGTTTCATGCTGGTATTCAGACGAACTTCGTTAAGGATCAGCTGCAGTTTGGTCAGCTGTTTTTTGGCGCGGCTTTCATCGGAGCTTGCGCCCAGTAACATCTGCTTCATGTCGCTGACTTCACGTCCGAAGGCTTCGATCTTCAGCGAGAACGTACGATATCCGCTGACGGTTTCTACCTGAAGCACGTCGGATTCATCGAGCTGCTTCTGGATTTCATCGCGCTGAACTTTGAGCAGATCAATCTGTTCTCTGGCTTTGATGAAACGTTTGGTCCAGTCTTCGAGTCCGAAGCGATCCTTAATGGAGGCGTACAGACGGGTGATTTCATTGAGCTCATTTTCGGCCTGATCGACCATGGCGAAGTTATCCGCGAGATCTTTCTGGATCTGACCAAACGCGCTGTATTCGGTAGAAATATCTTCCTGTAAAGCGAGCAGCTGGTTGGTGATTTCCTCAATGGCCGGAACTGCGGCTTTCAGGTTGCCATTATCCAGGCGGGTGATGGCTTCCATGCGCGCGTTTTCGATGGCATCGAGCTTGTCTTCCACGTTGAGATAAGCCGGATCGACCTTCTCTTCTTCCATCTTTTTCACCAGCGCGCGAACTTCATCCATCTGGGCGGGCAGTTCAGTATTGGCTTTCTGGTAAAGAGCCGGATATTTGGCGATGCATTCTTCAAAGGTATCGAGACGACCGGCAATTTTGTCCATGTCTTCTCTGGCCTGCTTGAATTCAGAGCTTTCCATTCTCTCTTCATAGTCTTCAAACAAAGACTGAAGCGCATCGATCTGATCATCCAGATAGGCTGTACCACTGGCACAGGCTTCGCGACGGTGTTCGTATTCCTTTTTCGTGCTGTGGAAACGATCGATGGTCCGCTGCGATTTCTCGCGGACTTCAGATTCTCTGGAGAGTACGTTGTCGATGGACTGCATGACGATGCGGATTCTTTCTTCCGTATCTTCAAGAACGGTTTCGACTTCATCCATGGTGCGAACGCATTTTTTATACTTATGGTGCGAAAGTTCATCGAAAGCTTTTTCGTAGAGATTTTCGCAGGTGGTGACTGACTGCAGGCAGATCTCGTATTTGGGTTTGAGTGCTTCCACACGCTCAGTCAGGTCATCATTGGCTTTCACAAAAGCGAGGGCCTTTGTATATTTGGACTGCAGTCCGTTCTGACGGATCTCATTCACATCGGCTTCCAGTTCAGAAAGACGTTTCTGCGCTCTTCTGCGCTTGATCATTCTGGAAATGATGCTGATGAGAATCAGGATCAGGACGGCAATTCCGATATAAATCATCACTTCCACGGGGACGTGATTGACGACATATTCATAAAAGCTGACACACCAGTTTTTAAACTGATTCAAGAAATTTTCCACGTGAATTCCCCCTTGCATTCGGATTCCATTATAACAAACGTTCTTTACTCTACCATAACGTTTCCGGATGTCGCCATCGCTTTCTATTATTATAAAAAGCGATTGAAACAGATGCCCTGCACAGTCTTTGAAAAGCGCAAATGTGCCTTCCATAAAAACCAGCAATCCTCATTCCGCTTTCCATAAAGCATTTCCCACAATTGAACCGAGTGACAAATCTTGAGAATCCCGGCGATTTGTGATAAGGTGGTTCGGCATGAATAATTAGCAGCATACAAAGCCACTGCCCAGGCGCGAGAGCTTTAAGAGAAGCGAGTAACAGATAGCTGACTGTAGAAAACTTCGTCTTTCGCACCCGCAGAGGAGATTTGTATCCTGATTGTTTTTGTATAAAGACATATTAGGAGGAAAAATTTATGTCCAGAAACACAGGTTCTACCTGGAAGGTTTCCCGTCGTCTCAACTACTCCGTATCTGAGACCGGCAAGGAACTTGCAAAACGTCCTTACGCTCCAGGTCAGCACGGTAAAACCCGTCGTATCAAACTGACTAACTACGGTCTGCAGAAACAGGAAAAACAGAGAGTTCGTAACGTTTATCAGCTTTCTGAAAAACAGTTCGCCAACACCTATGCCAAAGCTTCCAAAAAAGCCGGCGCTACTGGTGACAACTTCCTGATTCTTCTTGAAAGCCGCCTCGATAACCTCGTATATCGTATGGGATTCGCTCCGACTCGTCGTGCTGCTCGTCAGCTCGTTAACCACGGCCACATTCTGGTTGATGGCAAGAAAGTTGACATCCCTTCCTACAGCGTTGTTCCCGGCTCTGTAATCGAAGTTGCCGAAAAGGACAAAAACAAAGCGTTCATCGTTGACGTTGTTGAAGCTGCTCCTGCTTTTGTTGACTACGTTGAAGTTGACAAAGACCAGAGAAAAGGCAAATACGTTCGCTATCCGGAACGTGCTGAACTCTTCAAAGATCAGCCCATCAACGAACTGCTCATCGTTGAGTACTACAACAGATAACGAAGACAAAACGGAAATGGCCCGCCATTTCCGTTTTTCTTTTTCTCTTCATCTGTTCAGAGAGTTTTCAAAACGTTCACCCAAGTGCAACCCTTCTTTCACTCTTCCTGGTTTTTGCGAACAGGATGGCGGATGATTGTCTTCAGCTTATCCGGAACGCTTTTTCGCGGATCGCTCAGATAAATTTCGTGGTGAAGACGGTGATCATTGATATCGAGCACATATCCCTGACTTTCCATCACTTCATCCATCTTCCTGATCGTTTCCGGTTCATCATCATAAGCCCCCACATGCAGACATTGAACAACCGGACCTTCATCGATGGTCAGCAACTCCACCGAAGAAAAATCCATTTTCTTTTTCTGTGTTGCTTCCCTTTTGGCCCATTCGAATTCTTCACGGGTGACAAAATCAGGAACCCGAATGGCGGAGAGCCATTCGAAATTCTCCTTGTGCGCGTAATCAAAATCCTTTGTTTTGCCGGTTTGTTTCCAGAATCCCTCCAGCGGCGGGACGACAAAGTCGAAATATCCCTCCATCTGGTGCATTCCCTTCTTGCTCATTTTGATGGTATAAGCCAGCGCATAGAGTAATCCGACTCCTTTTTTATAGTCACTGTCTTCCGGATTGGGATCCCCTGCGCCTTTTATGGCGATGAATTGTGCAGGGGGGATGGTGAGTATTGTGGGTGTGGTTTTCGGCTGATAGAGCTCTTTGTATTCTTTTTTGAAATCAAATGCCATGACGAATATCCTTCCTGACTTCCTTTCTTCCATTTTCCATGTTTGGAAATCCATTTGCCAAAAAAAATGCCCGTCGCAAAGAACGGGCACTTATTTTCAAAGGTTAATGGATATATTCAATCTTTTCGGCAATCAGGGTGTACTGAATCTGATCCGGGCGGTCGCTGCTCATGGATCGTGCCTGAATACGCCCTTTGGCCGTAATCCAGGAATTGACCTTTGCACAGGCAGACAGGGTTTCCGCTGCACCGCGCCAGACTTCCAGACTGATCAGATCGCTCTCGAATTCCCCTTTCGAGTTGGCAAACGGTCTTTCCACTTCCAGCAGCACATCACAGTTTTTCCATCCGGAAGGTGAAGTTCTCAGCTGCGGCATTCGGGCAATTTTTCCCGCTAGACAGAACTGATTCATCGCTTTTGTCCTCTCCTTTCTTTTTCATCCTTGAAGCTCTATCCCATATCTGCTCACAGTATAAAAATCACTCGGATCGGTCTCAAACGACCGGTTTGTGGATTTGGGTCCAGAAAGATGCTCAAATCAGGGCAGGCGGCCATGATTTCCGGTCATTTTTCTCGTCAAATCCATGAACAGGGTTTTGTTGAGGAAGAGGAGAATAAAAAGAAGGATTTCGATTGGTGAGGGAAACCGATATGATGAACATGCAGTATCTGCCAGAAAGGATCGAAAGAGAAATCATGAATCGTTCTTCAAAAATCATGCTTGCGATTGCCGGAATACTCGTACTGATCTGCATTCTGGTACTGAGTCATGATCATACCGAGTTCGTAAAGAATGCCGCCCGGATCGCGTATAACCTGGAGTCTTCCGATCCGTATAAGATGGAAGCCGCCTGGTTTACGATTGTGATCTTTCGTTGCGCCCTCTTTCTGGTACCAGCTTTTATTCTGGCTTTTTTCTCCCTGTACCAAATCATCAATGATCACCTGCCGCATCACCCCAAACGCTGAATCAGTATTAACCATAGGAAAGGAACTTCATGGAATCTCGTTTTGACCCGAATGAAAATTTCTCTGCCGGCGATCTTCACTGGGCCGCATCGATCATAAAGAAAACTCGTCTGGAAAAGGAATGGAGTCAGGAAGCGCTGAGTCATGGTATTTGTGCAGTTTCCACGCTTTCCAAAATCGAATCCGGAGCTGCTCTTCCCTCTCTGGAAATGCTTGAACTCTTTGAGCGAAAGCTCGGTATTCGTCTTCCTCTTCCTGATTGGCAACAAAAGCAGCGGGAAAAGCACTGGTTTGATCTTCTCGAAGAAGGTCGAATGCTGGAGTTTGGCGACGAATTTCGGCTTTTCAAAGAGCAACGGATCGCGAAAGGAGAGCTTCTCGATCTGAACGAAACTCTTCTGGATGGACTGGAAAGCGAGGGGAAAGGTCCTGTTGATCTTTCTGAAGAAATCCTTCCTTTCATGAATGGCACACAGAAGGCAATGTTCTATCTGCTGACAAAAAATTTTGAACGCTCGGTTTCGTATGATGTTTCTCCATGGATTGCCCTGTACTGCTCCATGCGTATGTATGACGATCAGTATAACGAATCCGCTGTTCTGGAAATGGCCGACAAAGCTTATCAGAAAGCTGCCGATGAAGGTCAGGTCCGCCTGATGGGACTGATTTCCCATCATCAAGCCGTCGTCTATTCCAATATCGATGAACAACAGAAAGCTTTGAAATGCATCAATCGCTCTCTTCGGATTTTCACCGCGATCAAAGCCGACGAGGAGCTTCAGGGTGTCTTCTACAATTTTGGATGCATCTCCATGCAGGCCGGTGATTTTGAAAAAGCACTGAGCTTCTTCGAAAAAGACGATCCTGGATTCATGACGCTGATCAAGAGAGCGCTCTGTCATGAGCAGCTCCATCAGATGGAAAAAGCCAGAGCGCTTTTGAATCTGGCCAGAACTGCCAACGAATCCCCCACTCGGCATGAATGGCCTGCTCCGATCCGCGATCGGATAATTCGGTTACTGGAAATGCGGCTGGATCTTACGGACTGGCTGCACGATCCGGAGTATGGAAGAACGCTTGAAGAGCTGTTTGATCAATTACAGACTTCTTCGATCCACAAAGGATTTGCTCAGTTCTACCTGCCCTGGATGATCCAGTACTATAAAGCCAATCGACAATATGCAAAACTCGCCGCTCTTCTGGAGAATTTTCCCGGAAAACCTTTGTTCCGAGTAACTTAGCGCCTCTTTTGGGGCGCTTTTTTCCCAAATACCGATGGTTTTCTGTTTTTATGCCCGGTTTATACTTTAGGCATGAAAAAAAACATCAAAAACAGTTCGCACAGCTTCCGGATCTGGAACCGAAATTTCAAAGTTCTGACGATCGCCACGATCTGTGGGTCAGCGGGGGCAATTGCTGCCGGTTATGCCCTCTCGTTTCTGGTTTTCTACGAAACTGAATCCGTCTTTCTTTCTGCACTGGTTCTGATTGGACGATTGCTTCCGGCTTTCGTTCTTCCTTTATTTGCCGGAGTACTTCTCGACCGATTTTCGAGATGCAGAATTCTGGTCACCTCTGACGCTCTCAACGGGATTCTCTATCTGATTCTCGGGATATGGTTATGGATCGGTGAGTTTTCCTATACGGCTTATCTGCTCTATTCCCTGTTACTTGGTTGTGCTTCCTGTCTGGACGAGCTGGCTTACGATGCCGTCGCCCCGATGACCATGACGCCCGGTGGGGAGCAAAAAAGCTATGCAATCAGCGCCATGATTTACCCGACACTTAACGTGATTATGATGCCGGCTGCCGGTCTGATTATGAATACCGTTGGTATTCCTGTGCTGTTACTGACCCAGGGATTTCTTTCTCTTCTGGCAGCGCTTCTGGATGCACAGATTCACGTGGTCCAGAAAAAGTCAGAGAAGAAAGGCCATTCCGGTTTTGAGCAATGGAAAGCGGATATTGTTGAAGCGTATGGCTATCTCAAAAATGAACCCGGACTGATGTCCATGTTTGTTTACTCGGCCATGTCCAACGCTCTTGCTCAGGCATTCTCTCCGTCGCTGATCGCCTTTTTCTCGATCACCCCCGGATTCAACGCTCTGATGTATTCATTCTTTTCCGTTGCGGAATGTCTTGGACGAATGGCGGGAAGCATGAAGCAGTATCTGGTTCAGCTCCCGGCAAAACGATGTTATTCCTTCAGCATCTTCGCCCTGGCGACCTATAACCTGATGGATGGTCTTCTGCTGTTCTGCCCCTATCCTTTGATGCTCGCCAACCGTTTTCTGGTGGGAGGTCTGGGAGCAACCACCTATAGCATCCGTGCAGCAGCTATTCAGACCTGCATTCCGGATCAGTTGCGCGGAAGAATCAACAGTTTCCAGTCCATCCTGATTTATCTGATGACCGGGATAATGGTCTTTATTTTCGGTCTTCTTGGCGACCTGCTTTCGCCTTCCTGGCTCATGGTGGTTTCCGGTTTGGTCGGCATGGTCTGCCTGTATCTGACCTGGGGGACCCACAGATCCTCCTGTCAGAAAGTCTTTCTGAATGGCAATCCTCTCTGCTAACCTGCTCCTTATAAATCAGGAATAAACAGAAGCCGAAGTCTCGGGATTACCCCTGAGCTTCGGCTGTTTTGTGTTTTCGTTGTTTGAGTTATTCGTTCTCTTCAGTATCTTCCTCATCAAGTGGAGTAATGCTCACTTCCACCTGTCGGGAAAAATCAAGACCGGAGATAAAGTTATTGACCTCATCAAGACTCAGACTTTCCAGCACTTCCTGATCTTCCAGAGGATCAAATCCCTTAAAGCTGCCTTCAATCAGCTGGGTGCAGAGATTATCGTACTGATCCGCCAGCAGGATCGCGCTGGCTTTATTTTTGATGATCTGGGTTTCAAAATCCTGCGCACTGATCGGGTTTTTCTTCTCCAGGACATTTTTCATGGTCGCGAAGAATTCTTCCGGCTTCTCACTTTCCGAAACCACCAGAATACAGGAATGATCCGTATCGATATCCCCTTCTGCCAGGTTGCTCGAAGAGGAAACCAGATGTTCATCCATCCAGCGCTGGTAATCCGGATTCATCGGCGAGAACTGACTGGCCAGCCAGATATTCAGCATATAGTCTTCCCGAATGGCCTGACGCTCATCCCCTTTACAGGGATCGAGCTTGATGCCCAAAGCGCAATAGGTCATCTCCACATCCATCGGAATGGAGACTTTTTCCTTACAGATGCTTTCGGGCTCATTGGGATCGATACGGGTGGCGGCTATCGGATATTTTCGGGGATAGGCCGCTTCTTCGTTTTCTATCGCTTCAAAGATCGGTTCGAGTTCCTGACCGGTGATCCCCACCAGAGTCAGCTGACCCGGATCGTACCAGACATCATAAAACCGTCGCAGATCTTCGGCAGTCATCGCCTGAATATCTTCCGGCCGACCAAGGATCTCCTCACGGAAATAATGCTTATGATAGAGCGCTGCGAATGTCTCGCGCATCAGTCGACTGTAGGGATCCTGATTGTATTGTGCATATTCTGAAAGAATAATGCCTTTTTCCTTATTGACTGTCTCGTCACTGATCTCAAGCGTCTGTACAAAGCGGATCAGCAGTTTTAAAGGCGGGAAAGGATCGGAGTTGGTCCAGACAAAGTAGCAGGTCTGCTCATAGCTGGTGTAGGCATTCGTTCTGGCAGAGACTCTGGCCAGTGGATAAGTCACGTCTTCGCCATCGAGACGAAACATCTGGTGTTCAAGATAGTGAGCGCATCCGGAAGGATGAACGTATTGCTTACCCTCCATTTCATCGGTACGGTTGGCACTTCCTGCGGGAATACCGATCATGAACATGGATTGGGCAAAACCGGGTTTCTGCACCAGAATGACTTTCATACCATTGGGCAGTGTTTTTTCCATCCGCTTTAATGGCAGTTTCATTCCGCTTCCCCCTTTCCCTTTTCAATGACGCTGGCTTCACAGACCAGTTTCAGTCGGGCTGCAGCTCTGGCGACATCGGCTGCCTGCACCGCTCTGATCTGTTCAATCTGACGGGGAATGGTGACATCGTGATCATAAAGCTGTTCGACGATGGCCTGTCCGATTTTGGATCCCGGTGTATTTTCCACACCCAGAGTTCGATCCACCAGCTCCAGTTTGCTCATCTCAAGAACCGATTCATCGATCTCTGCGCTGGCCGTCTTTTCGATGATCTGTCTGATCAGCGTTCTGGCCTGAGGCAGATTTTCAGAGGCTGCAGCGGTTTCGATAATGAGCGCTCCGTAATGGCTCTGGAGGGAAGAAGAAATCGAGTAACAAAGAGAATGCTCTTCACGAAGAATACGAAACAGAACGGAAGCCGATCCGGCTCCCAGATATTCATTCAAAACGAGCAGCGGAAAATAGTCATCGTCCATAAGTCGTGTGCGGGTCTGGTAAATCTGACAGAGCGATCCCTGAGAGATGTCTTTTTTGATGGTCGTCTGACGATAATCGTCCAGATCGAGAAGACACAGGCTCTGTTTTAAGGGAGCCGTTTTAAAGGACTTATCCAGAACCTTTTTCGATTCATCGGTCAGTTGTCCGCAAAAGATAATCTCCGGTCTGGCTTCCATCAGTCTTGCATGCAGGGCTTTGATCTGCTCAAGAGTAACTTGATCCAGTCCTTCAAGGGTTCCCGGATTGGGAATGGACAGCGGACTGTCGTCTTTGAGCAGACCGGTAGCGAGCAGATAGGCTTTGGAATCAGGATCCTGTTCAAGAGAAAGCAGTGTCTTGCTTCTCATAAAGCGAGCTTCTTCAAGATATTCTTCGCTGAATACAGGATGGCGAAGGACCTGTTCAAGCAGGTCGGCAATCTCTTTTTCGTAGCCGTCCTGATCGACGAGATCTTCTCTTAACCAGCGCAGATCCTGCTCTACCACCAGCTGTTTTCCGTATTTGGCGGTGATCATGCGGGAGATGAAGTTATAGGCATGCGCTTTTGCTTTGGCATACGCTTCCCTTGTCGGGTATTTTTCGGTTCGATCGTTGACCAGATCGCAAAGAAGACTCCAGCCGCTTAAATCCTGTGTATCCAGATTCAGGCGCCACTGCAGAGTCAGTGCGTTCTGAGTATATTTATTTTCATCAATCAGAATCATTGAGTGGAATACATACCTCCATAAAAGGCCAATAAATGGCGATATGGCCGTTTTTCGTTCAGCCATGCGAACAGTTTAACATATCGTTCAAATGGACTATCTAAAGTTGTGGGTGGTTTGTATACCAGGTCAAAGTTAGCTGTGGAAA
>Cam_p2__coassemble_1664_pt1 | contig 15512 bp, 15 predicted proteins | sample Cam_p2__metabat2_low_PE_009 | metagenome-assembled genome bin Cam_p2 | reverse complement strand
GGGAAAGGAAAAGCCTCCTTCGGCAAGCCGAAGAAGGCTTTTGAACACCTCACGCAAATTTTGAAGGTGATGTTGGTCATCTACTTTTTTGACCTCACGGTAATTTAAAGGCGGTAACAGTCCTCATACTAATTTACGTTCTTCCTTTTTTCAGTTTCGATCCTTTGTTTCGTGATAGATCAGATAATCCTCGAGCGGGACAAATCCATTCTTTTCATAGACCGGTCGGCCAAGATCTGTCGTTTCCAGATAGATCTTGGAAATCCCCCGATGTTTGGCCTCTTCAATCAGCGTATGAACCAGTTTGGAGCCGATCGAATGATGACGATATTGGGGCAGAACGAAGATATTCATCAGATAGGCGCACTTTCCGGAAAGATTGTCCGGAGAGGGCATTTCGCTCCAGAAGCAAAGATCTCCACATCCAATCTCTTTTAATTGTCCGTTTTCTCTGGCTTCCACCAGTAAAGAAAGATGAGAGCCATCTGTAAGGTGCGCCTGGAGATATTTTCGATTGGCTTCAATCAGGGCTTCTTTTTTCAAATTATTCAGCGAGGTGTCGAAGACTTCTTCCAGTACCCGGATTCGCCAGTCCATGAGCAAATCGAGATCCGAAACACCCAGGGATCGAAAACTCAGTTCCATGGAATCGCCTCATCCTTGAGTACGATCGGCAGATGTCGGATATCCGGTTTTCCGTGATCGGTGATTGGCATCTGGGAAAGCTGGACGAAGAATTCGGGAATCAGGAATGGAGTCAGAGATTGCGCCAGCTGTTTTCGCAGTTCATGCAGTCCTTTGAATTCGGGAGTCGTCACGATATAGGCCGTCAGATACGGAAGACCCTGACTGTCATTGCGTGCCTGAACGACGGCTTCGCGAATCCCGTCCGCCTGCATCAGCACATCTTCAACTCCCGAGATTTCTACACGTTTGCCATAAATCATGACCTGACTGTCCTTGCGTCGAACAAAGGCAAGATTTCCATCCTCAAGTTCATAACCCAGATCGCCGGACCGGTAAGCCGGACCGCGGCTGGTCATTTTGAACGCATCGTTTTCATGGCCATGATCGAGGATGTAACCATCCCCAACACCCAGTCCATAAATGACGATCTCTCCAAGTTCGCCCTTTTTTACGGATTTTCCCGCTTCATCGACCAGCTCAATGGAAACATCCTGTACCGGATGGCCGATCGGGAACGTTCCGTCTTCCAGTTCAGTGCCTGGCAGACAATGGAAGTAGGTAGCACAAACCGTGGTTTCACTGGGTCCATAAGTGTTATAGACGGCCGCTTTGTCCTGCAGATGGTCAACGTATTTGGCTCGCAGTACATCTCCTCCGCTGATCAGAAGGCGCAGGGAAGAAGGAATAGCGGGCAGTCCGTTCATCTTTTCCAGCAGATAGGGAAAACCACTCAGCATGGTACAGCCGGTTTTGTTTACAAAATCCATCAATGTATCCACGCTTTTCTGATCCGCTTTGGATGCGATCGCCAGAGACGCGCCATTAAGCAGGGAAACGAAGACTTCTTCGGTGAAGATATCAAAGGAACAAACGGAATTCTGAAGCATGCGATCTTCCGGCTGAACATGGAATTCCTCATTGAACGCATCGACATAATGACAGACGTTCTGATTGGTGATCGTTACACCTTTGGGCTTTCCGGTCGTACCGGAAGTAAACAGAACGTACGCCAGATCCTGGGGACTGGCTTTGTCGTTCAGATCGATTTCATGAGACTGATCCAGCTTGTTGGCAAGATCTTCAATAAAGAGCAGATCAAAACCTTCCAGTCGATCGGCATAAGCTCTGGAGGTCAGAATTTTCGATACGCCGGCATCCTTCATCATTCTTTGAATCCGTCCTCTGGGAAATGTGGGTTCAGCAGGGACATAAAAAGAACCGTTTTTCAGGACCGCAAACAAAGCCGCAATCATATCGGCTCCATGATCGAGTACCACACCCACGGCAGACTTTTCAGGAAGCACTTTGGAAAGGGTCGTGATTCTTTCCATCATTTGTTTTCGGGTCAGGGTTTCGTTTTGATCCACAATCATCAGGGCATTCGGGTCCTGATGATACAGATCAATCAGTCGGTTAAAGAGAGTTTTTACAGGTTTCATATCATCAACCTCTCTGTTTTCATTTTTCTCGTTTTCACAAACATGATGAAGGAGTGGAGGACGAATCCGTTCAAATGTGCCCGTTCAATTGAGAACCATCTCTATCCTGGGCAGTCACTTATCTTACGGTTTCGTTCAGTCAGTTGAATGTCTTCAAAAGGGATTTGGACGGATAATACCCATAAGAGAAATCTCTTGAACTCCCGAAAACCAAAGGGAAGAAAGGACGATCATCATGGAAGAAAACAAACAGACTGTCTCTGAACAGAAACCCGATAACGAACTCGAAGCCAAAGCCGATCAGCTTAAAGCGGATGCCATCAAGGACTTCGACCAGGCCTCCAGCGAAGCCAAAGCGCAGAGCGAAGAAATCGAAAAGAAAGCTGCTGAGCTTCAGGAAAAAGCAAAATCCGCCGCACAGGCCATGCAGGATGAATGGAAAAATGCCGCGAAGGAAGCGGATGTCAAATTCCGCGAAACTTCTGCACAGGCTGGATCTTATCTGAAAGAACAGGCCAATCGCCTCAATGAAGAAGATGAGAAGTACTTCGACCAGGCCGGCAACCAGTTCGACGAATTTGCCAGCCACGCCGGAAATCGCATGAACGATATCCGTCAGAAAGCCATCACCCGCATCGATGACTTCGCCGATCAGATGGAAAAGGATCCGAAGGAAGCGCTCATTGAAGCAGCCAAAGCCGGACTGATGTTCATCGGTGCCATTGCCCTGCTCAAAGGCATCTTTAAACACTAAAACAAAACGTCCTTCGCTGTTGCGAAGAATTTTTTGCTTCAAAGGGGAAGTTTGACCTTCCTGACCTGTTTTTTGCATAATAGAGCAGAATATTATGAATCTGAGAATTCAGCCCGCGGCGGCGAAAGGATGAAATAAGCAATGAATACAGCAGATATCAAAGTCTGGAAAGATATTCTCACGGATCTGAAAGAAAGCTCCGAGAAAAACGAAATCGTGATCACCGAGATCCAGGAAGAGATCACCCTTCAGGAACAGCGCAACAAGCAGGAAGTACAGGAACTCTACGAAACCGTATCGAAACAGAGTGAACAGCTTGAAGCCCTGCTCAAACAGCTGGATGAAGGCGCTCTGTTTACCCTGCCTTCGGATCAGGAAACCCTCGAATCTTTTAAGAAGAGCATTGAGGACCGTCTGGAAAACTCCAGACAGCTCGTGGACTATGCAAAATCGCTCCTTGATGCCAGGACTACCGCACCCGAGACCATTGAATCGATTCGCTTAGGCAGCCGTCTGGATAAAAGTCGTCTGAACAAGCCGGCCGTAAAGGCAACATTTCCAAGAGAAGCTCTGCTTGGCAACTGGATTCACTACTTTTCCAAAGATATGTTTACCTGCCAGTGTTTCTGGGACGACAGCGAATTCAAAGAATACGACTTCAAGGATAACAAGCTGGTCGAAGAGCGCGATGGTCATTTCCGCGTAGACGATGGCAAGGTATATATGGATTACAACGAAGGCCGTGAATCGGTGTATACCGTGACCGGTTATTCCGATGATTGCCTCGATTATCTGATCAACAAGACCTCGATCCGCTTTGACTATATGCCTGAAGATCTGCTCAACTCTCTTCTTGCAGGAAAGAAGTAAATCGAAAATCCGTCAATCACAAGCCGCAGATGCGGCTTTTTTGATGGGAAAATAAGCCGGATCGGATGGATGTTGTACTTCTTTGATGCCGTTTTGTTCAGCACTCAGACTTTCTTTGCGGTCAGCTTGATGGGAGAAGATTGCGATCAACGATATCATGGGGTTAATCAAGGAGGTCAATGATTATGGCTGACGAATTAAAAAAATTTGAAGATAAGATTCTGAGCGACGAAATCCGTCACGATGAGAAAGTGATCGAAAACAAACGCGAAGACATCAACGAACACGAAATTGAAAAAGCGGACGACAAATCCAAATTCATGAAGGATCTTCGTGAAGACGAAATCAAGCACGATGGCAAAGTCATCGAACGCAAGGAAAAAGCCGCTGAAAAACACGAAGCAAAAATTAAGGAAAACGAACAGGAAATCAATAAGTAAATCCTGACCTCATCCGTCATTCACTGTCTGCCTGATGCAGACAGTTTTTTTATGAGCTTTGAAAGATAATTTTCACAATATTTCTGAAAAGAGTTTTCATCGGCTTTCAGTTGAATTTTGATTTGTGTAGAATAAGGACATTGTTTAAAGGAGCTCAATGATTATGAAGATGAAAAGATTAAGCGCCGCTCTGGCAGCGGGTGCTCTGCTTCTTGCCGGATGTTCTTCCAATGGATCAACAGCGGATTCCTCAGCGGCAAGCACCAGCAGTGGCAGCGCGGGAAGTGATGTGAAAATCGGTATCCTCCAGTATGCCGAACACCCGGCTCTTGATGAAGCGACCCGTGGTTTTGAAGATTACCTCAAGGAAAACGGTTATGCGGATGCTTCGATCGAATTCCAGAGCGCACAGGGTGAAATCCCCAACTGTACGTCCATTGCACAGAAATTCGTCAATGATAAAGTCAGCCTGATCTACGCCGTAGCGACACCGGCAGCTCAGGCGGCAGCCAATGAAACCAAAGAGATTCCGATTGTGCTTTCTGCGGTGACTGATCCGGCCAGCTCCGGTCTGGTCAACGACAACGCTAAATCGGGAACCAATGTGACGGGTTCTTCCGACCTCAACCCGATCGAAGCGCAGTTCGATCTGCTCCAGGAAATCCTTCCGGAAGCAAAAACTGTCGGCTTACTCTACTGCAATGCCGAAGCCAACTCCGTATTCCAGATTGACCTGGCCAAAGAAGAATGCGAAAAACGCGGACTGAACTTTGTCGACTCCAGCGTGACCGATTCCAACCAGATTCAGCAGGTGGTGGAATCCCTCAATGGCAAAGTGGATGTCCTTTATGTGCCTACCGATAACCTGTTAGCCGAATCCATGGCGACCGTATCCCAGACGGCCGCTCAGTATGGCATTCCCTGCATCGTTGGTGAAGAAGCCATGGTCGCCAACGGTGGACTGGCTACGTATGGTATCGACTACTATGAACTGGGCAAACTCGCCGGTGCACAGGCCGTCAAAATTCTGAATGGCGATGACCAGCCTGAAAACATGGCCATCGAATATCTGCCTTCGGACAAGTACACACTGAGCGTGAACAAGGAAATAGCTGAAAAACTGAAAATTGATCTGCCGCAGTCCGTACTCGACCGCGCAGTGAGTGTAGGAGAGGAAGAGTAATGTCTCTCCTCTTTTCTTTGGAAGGCGCCATTGGCCAGGGAATTCTCTGGGGCATCATGGCTCTTGGTGTATACATTACCTTCCGTCTGCTTGATTTTGCGGATCTGACCGTTGATGGCTCTTTTGCGACCGGTGGCGCGGTTTGTGCGATGCTGATCATGGCTGGAATCAATCCGTATCTGGCCGTACTGATCGCGACCATTACCGGTTTTGTGGCCGGAGCCGCAACCGGATTTTTCAATACGGTATGTAAAATTCCACCCATTCTGGCCGGTATTCTTTCGCAGATCGGCCTGTATTCGATCAACCTGATGATCATGGGTCAGTCCAATATCCCGCTGCTCAATGTGTCCAACATGTTCTCGTCACTGACGGCAGCCATTCCGGCTCTTGGCTGGATCACCCCGCAAAACGTATCTGTCATCTCGCTTGGCGTGCTGTTTGTGGTTCTGGTCATCGCCCTGCTTTACTGGTTTTTCGGTACCGAACTTGGCTCGGCCATTCGTGCAACGGGAAATAACCCCAACATGGTTCGTGCCAATGGCGTATCGACATCCATGACCACCATGGTCGCCCTGATGCTTTCCAATGGTCTGATCGCTCTTTCCGGAGCCCTCGTTGCCCAGCAGCAGGGCTACGCGGATGTCAAAATGGGTATCGGTGCGATCGTTATGGCGCTGGCCTCGATCGTCATTGGGGAAACCATTTTCGGAAGAAAAGGCGGCTTTCTTCGTCGTCTGATCTCGATTGTGGTCGGATCCATTCTGTATCGCATTATTGTTTCCGTGGTTCTGCAGCTGGGTCTTTCTCCGGACAACCTGAAGCTGTTTACCGCTCTGCTTGTGGCCTTTGCCCTTTCCATTCCGGTGATTCTGGAGCACCGTTCTCAGACGGCCGCCTACAAACGGCTGACCGCTGCGGTTGAAGATGTGGAGGAAAAATTCTGATGCTTGAAATCAAACACGTATCCAAAACCTTCAACCCCGGTACCGTCACCGAGAAAAAAGCGGTCAGTGATCTGAACCTGAAAATCGAAGATGGACAGTTCATCACCGTCATCGGTGGAAACGGAGCAGGGAAATCCACCATGCTCAACCTCATCGCCGGAGTTTATCCCCCCGATTGCGGACGGATCATTATGGATGGAGTCGATCTGTCCTTAATGCCCGAACATAAACGAGCCACCTATATCGGTCGTGTGTTCCAGGATCCGCTGATGGGCACGGCTGCGGATATGGAGATTTCCGAGAACCTCGCCTTTGCGGCCAGAAGAGGAAAGAAAAGAACACTGGCCTGGGGAATTGGCAAACAGGAAGCGATTGACTATAAGGAAAAGCTCGCTTCGCTGGGGCTGGGTCTGGAAGATCGACTCTCCAACAAAGTCGGCCTGCTTTCCGGCGGACAGCGTCAGGCGCTGACCCTGCTGATGGCCAGCCTTCAGCAGCCAAGATTATTACTGCTCGATGAACATACCGCCGCGCTCGATCCCTTAACGGCCAAAAAGGTGCTGGAGCTGACCGATCAGATCGTTCGTTCCAACAACCTGACGACATTAATGATCACGCATAACATGAATGATGCCATACGTATGGGCAATCGACTGATCATGTTATATGACGGAAAAATTATCTTCGATGTTTCCGGAGAGGAAAAATCGAAGCTGACTGTAGAAGATCTGCATCATAAATTCCGTGAAGCCGCAGGTGAAGAATTCGCAGACGATCGAGCCGTACTGGTCTGATCGACAAATCACAATGGTCCCAACGAATAGCCGGACAGGAAATTGATTCCTGTCCGGTCTTTTTTTCGTTTATTCGACACTCACTTTCTGTTACTCTCTTTACTGTTTCTCTTTTCTGTCCTGGCAAACAGTCCCAAAGACAACAGTCGAAAACCGGAGCCGAAATCGGACAAACCGGAACACAAAAACGACCGTGAATTCGAAAGCGGGTAACGAAAATCGAAGAAGAAAGTCAACGGACATCTTTTGATTGTTCAACTGCTTATACCACGAAGACAATCGGTTCAGTTGTCAAAGACAATACCGGAGCGTTTTATCCGACTTTGTGTATAGAGGACTGAAAAAGGACAGAAGTCGACAGGGAAAAAAGAAGCGAAAGAATGTAAGTGCTATAATTTCGTTGAATTTAGTTACAGGAGGAAAATTATGGAAAACAACAACATGCTCGCCATGATTCTTGCCGGCGGGCGCGGTACTCGTTTGTATGACCTGACAAACAAGACCGCCAAGCCTGCTGTGTACTTTGGCGGGAAATACCGTATCATTGACTTCCCCCTCAGCAACTGTGCCAACTCCAATATTAATGTTGTCGGTGTTCTTACTCAGTATGAGCCCGTGCAGCTGAACGCCTACGCCGGAGCGGGCCAGAGATGGGGGCTCGATACACGCGGAAGTGGCGTGTACGTATTGCCGCCAAGTGAAAAAGACGGCACCAAATTCGGAGTATATCAGGGCACCGCGGACGCCATTTACCAGAACATCGACTTCATTGACGAGTTCTCACCGCGTTATGTGCTGATCCTTTCCGGAGACCACATTTACAAAATGGACTACGACAAGATGCTCGCCGACCACCGCTATAACGACGCAGATCTGACCGTAGCCGTTCGTCCCGTACCCTGGGCTGAAGCGCCACGATTCGGCATCATGAACACCGACATGAACAACCGCATCCTTGAGTTCCAGGAAAAACCGGCTGAACCCAAATCCAACCTCGCCTCCATGGGCATTTACATCTTCGACTGGCCACTGCTGCGTGAAGCGCTGATCGAAGATGCCAAAGACGAAAATTCCGAACACGACTTCGGAAAAAACATCATTCCCAACCTGCTCAAACAGAACAAGAGCCTGTATGCCTATAACTTCAACGGTTACTGGAAGGACGTAGGAACCATTGATTCTCTGTGGGAAGCCAACATGGACCTGATCAACCATAATGATCAGCTCGATCTGGGCGATAAGGAATGGAAGATTTACACTTCCGATATTCCTCTGCTTCCTCACTACGTATCCCGTACCGGCAAAGTGGAACACTGCTACATCAACCAGGGCGCAGTGATTCGCGGACATGTCAAAGACTCCGTTCTCTTCAACAACGTCACAATCGATGAAGGTGCAGATGTCTTTGAATCCGTGCTGATGCCTGGAGCCGTCGTGGAAAAAGGGGCAAAAGTCTATCGTGCAATTGTCGCTGAGAAGATCCGTATCGGTGCAGGTGCCGTTGTGGGTTCGAAAGATTCCGGCAAGATTGAACTCGTTGCCGCCGATGTGAAAGGAGACAATGAATAATGGTTGACGCTCTTGGAATTATTTCCTTCACCAGCCCTGCCATCTTCGTCAAGGGCATTTCCAACTACCGTCCGGTTGCGGCTTTCTCCTATGTCGGCCGTTACCGTCTGGTGGATATCCCGATTTCCAATATGACCAACTCCGGTCTGCAGAATATTCAGGTCTACACCAACGGGGATCCGAAAGTGCTGTTTGATCATATCGGCAGTGCCAGACATTACAACATCAATAACAAACACGGCCATATCGCCATCATCCCGGTTCCCTATAACGGAATGAACCCGGAATTCGTTTCCGACATGGCCAGCTACTATAACAACCTCCACGAAGTGGAAGACTCGATTCATGACTATGTGGTCATTGCCCCGGTCAACTGGATCTACAAAGCCAACTTCAGTGAACTGCTTCAGGAACATATCGAATCCAAAGCGGATCTTTCGATTCTCTACAGCCACTATGACGAATCGACCGGCGCAGCAGACAACCTGCTCAATGCCAACATGATCGTCAGAGGGGACAGAGGGGAATTCAAAAAGATCGAAGGCTATATCGGCGGACCGAGCTCTTTTGATGTTTCGCTCGATACCTACATCATGAGCCGTCAGAAATTCATCGACCTCGTCAGAAAAGCCCATGACTATTCTCCGATGTTCTGGATGACGGACATGATCAATACGCTGGTAGCAGAAGGTAATCTTCACATCAATACGATTGCCTACTCTCATCCCGTGTTCCCGATTCTGGACCTCAATTCCTACTTCAACTCGAACATGGAAATGTTAAAAGAGAGAAACATGAGCTTCTTCAACGACCCGAACTGGCCGATTTATACCCGTACCAACGACTCCGCTCCGACCATTTATCTGGGTGAAGGCACGGCGCAATGCGCCCTGATCTCCAATGGATGCGAAATCAGCGGAACCGTGAACCAGTCGATCCTTGGACGTGGGGTTAAAGTCGGACCCGGATCGATCGTCAGCAACTGCGTCATTCTGCCGGGTGCAGAAATCGGCGAGAACGTAATGTTAACCAATGTTATCGTGGATAAGGATGCCAAAGTCATCCATAAGACCGAAATCACCGGTTACGATGATGCGCCGCTTTATATCGGCAGAAGGGAGATCGTTTAATGGCTTCGATTTTAATGGCCGCAGCTGAAGGACTGCCTTTTGTCAAAACCGGAGGACTTGCGGATGTCATCGGCTCTCTTCCCGCTGCTCTTGCGGAAATGGGCCATGAAGTCAAAGTCGTTCTTCCTCTGTACAAAAAAATCGCGGAAAGAAACTTCCACGATTTAACCTGGTGTGCCAGCTACTCGGTAAACATTAACTACCGTGAAGTCCCCGTTACCGTTTATTCTCAGACGGTCGGTAAAGTCGCTTACTTCTTCATCCAGCATCAGGGCTATTTCGAAAGAGAAGCACTGTATGGTTACAAGGATGATGGCGAACGTTTCGCTTACTTCCAGAAGGCGATCATCGAGATGCTCAACCAGCTCAACTACTGGCCAAACATCATCCACTGCCATGACTGGCAGACGGGCATGATCCCCTGCATGGTCAAGGAAACACATAACACCGATGGACGTTACACGAATATCAAATTCGTCTACACCATCCACAACCTGCTGTTCCAGGGCAACTTCGGTCCGGAAATGACCGACTCCTGCCTGGGCCTGCCCTACTATCTGCTCGATAACGGAAACATCCGCTTTGATGGCGGTGTCTCCTTCATGAAATCCGGCATTCTTTATGCCGATAAGATCACGACCGTATCTCCGACTTACTCTCAGGAAATCCTGACGCCGCAGTATGGAGAACACATGCAGGGCGTGCTCAACATGAGACGCTATGATCTGTGGGGCATCGTGAATGGTATCGATATCCAGAGCTGGAATCCGAATACCGACCCGGCTCTGCCTTACCACTACAACAAAATCACCCTGTCCAAAGGCAAGAAGGAAGACAAAGCCGCTCTGCAAAGAGAACTCGGCCTTGAAGTCAATCCGAATGTCATGCTCGTGGGTGTGGTTTCCCGTCTGACCTATCAGAAAGGCTTCTACCTGATGCTTGAAAAGTATCAGGAACTCGCCAACGCCAACATCCAGCTTGCAATTCTGGGCACGGGTGAAGATGCGATCGAAAAAGCCTTCCGCGATATGGAAAACCAGCATAAAGGCAAAGTCTGCTTCTACAAAGGCTACAACGAAGACCTCGCCCACCGCATTTATGCGGGCAGCGATCTGTTCCTGATGCCTTCTCTGTTTGAACCCTGCGGACTTTCTCAGCTGTGCTCCCTGCGTTATGGCACGCTGCCCTTAGTCAGAGAAACCGGTGGTCTGAAAGATACCGTGACTCCGTATAACGAATACGACAAGTCCGGTAACGGATTCAGCTTCGCCCATTACAACTCCGACGAAATGATGAACACGCTCAATGCGGCCATCAACGTTTACTACAACCGTCCCGAAGACTGGAAGATTCTGCAGATGAACGCCATGAACAAGGATGTTTCCTGGCAAAACTCCGCTCAGATTTACAACCGTCTTTATGAGACCCTGATGTAGAAAGCGAAAGCAGAACACACCTTGCCCAAAACTAAAGACAAACCAAACAAACCCAAAATCGCCATCAGCGCCTGTCTGCTTGGCTGTCCGTGTCGATACGATGGAAAAAGCACCTATTCAGAGCAGGTCGCAAGACTGGCCGAAGTGTATGAGCTGATTCCGATCTGCCCGGAAATGTCTGCCGGTCTGCCCACACCCCGAACGCCCATTGAGCGAAAGGATGGACGGATTATCGATAAAAACGGAAAAGATCTCACGGATCGACTGAACAAAGGCGCAAAGAAAACCATCGACTTTCTCAAAAAGGAAAAGATTACCATCATCATTACCCAGCAGCGCTCTCCATCGTGCGGGGCGGGGAAAATCTATGATGGAACGTTCTCGGGAAAGCTGATTGAAGGCGATGGATGTTTTGTCGAAATGGCCCGAAAAGCCGGTCTGGACTGCCGGTCGGTGGAAACACTTTCAAGTTGTTAAAAAACATTGATTGATCTAAAATTACGATATAAAGATTCAGGAGGGAATCATCATGAAACAAGCCACAGTAAAAGTCATTGATCCCGTAGGACTTCACGCTCGTCCTGCAACCGTAGCCGTAAACGCCGCTAACAAATGCAAATCCGACGTTAACGTAGCCTTCAAAGGCCGCGAAGTTAACATGAAATCCATCATGGGTGTTATGTCCCTCGGTATCCCGACACAGGCTGAAATCGTTATCTCCGCTACTGGTGAAGACGAAGAGCAGGCAATCAAAGCCATTGAAGAAGCCCTCAGAGCTCAGAAAGTTATCGAATAATCGAAAATGAACAAGGTTCCCGACAGGGAACCTTTATTCGTATTCCGGGCATCAAAACCCGGACAAATTGAAAGCGTAAAGCATGATATACTTTTTGGGAAATGGAGGGTACAAAGCCAATGTCTATCGTTGAAGAACGCTATGAAAAATGGGTCAATTCCCCCAACCTCGATCCGCGCTACCGCGAAGAACTCGAGAACATGACCCCCGAAGAAAAAAACGATGCATTCTACACCACAATTGAATTCGGAACCGCCGGCATGAGAGGACTTCTCGGCCCCGGAACCAATCGAATCAACATTCATACCATTCGCAAAGCCACTCAGGGATTTGCGGACTATATTAAGGAGCATGGTGAAGCTGCCTGCAAAGCCGGTATCGCCATCGGCTATGACAACCGTCACATGTCCAGAGAACTCGCTTTTGACTGTGCAGATCTGCTGGCCAAAAACGGAATCAAAGCGTATGTCTTTGAAAGCCTGAGACCGACTCCGGAACTGTCATTTGCGGTTCGCCATCTGCATTGCTTTGGCGGCATCATGATTACCGCCAGCCACAACCCCAGACAGTACAACGGATATAAACTCTACGATGAAAAAGGCTGCCAGCTCGTTCCTGCTCTGGCTCAACAGGTCATCGATAAAGTCAACGCCATTGATGACGAACTGTCCATCAAGACCGACGTTCCTGAAGAAGTGAAAAACGAACTCGTTCAGGTCATCGGTGAAGATGTCGATCGTCCCTACTACGATGCAGTGGAAAGCATTCAGCTCAACCCCGATGTCGAAAAGAACATCAAAATCGTCTTCTCTCCGGAACACGGAACCGCCAATGTTCCCGTCAGAGAGATTTATAAGGAAACCGGATATCACGTGATTCCTGTTCTTGAACAGTGCACACCCGATCCCGATTTCTCCAACACCCCGACCCCGAACCCGGAACAGCCCGGTGCCTATGAGCTCGCTTTGAAATATGCCAAAGACAACGATGCGGACATCATTCTGGTTTGCGACCCGGATGCCGATCGTATGGGCGTAGGGGTTAAACATAACGGTGAATACGTCGTCATGACCGGTAACCAGTCCGGTGCCGTTTTGCTCGAGTACATTCTTGAACAGCTCGACAAACAGGGCAAAATGCCGGAAAATCCCGTCATGTTCAATACGGTGGTAACCTCGGATCTCGGTGAAAAAGTCGCTTCCGCCCATAACGTGAAAACCGAAAAGACCCTGACCGGATTCAAGTTCATCGGTGAAAAAGTCGCCAAATACGAACAGAACCACGAAAAGAACTACGTCTTCGGTTATGAGGAATCCTATGGATCCCTGATCAAACCGTTCGTCAGAGATAAGGATGCCCCTCAGGCCTGCCTGATGCTGGCCGAAGCTGCTTCCTATTACAAGAACAAGGAAGGCAAAGACCTCGTTGATGTTCTGGAAGATCTCTACACCAAACATGGTACCTATGAAGAAAGCCAGGTAGCCGTTGAACTCGAAGGCGAAGCCGGAGCCAAACGCATCCAGAAGATCCTTTCTGATCTCAGAGCCGATGCCCCAACGGAAATCGCCAACGAACCGGTGGTTCGCTTTGAAGACTATAAGGAAGCCATCATCAAGGAAAATGGCAAAACCGAAGAACTCAAAGGCTTCACCAAATCCGATGTCCTCAAGTACTACCTTGCCGATGGCAGCTGGATTGCGGTAAGACCTTCCGGAACCGAGCCCAAATGCAAGTTCTACTATTGCGTAAAAGGCAAAGACCACAAGGAAGCCAAGGAAAAGACTGAAGTCTATCAGAAAGCCATGGCTGAACTGACCGGTATCTAAACCCGTCAAACTCAACCTGAAACCCTAAACGCGACAGACTCCATCCTCTGTCGCGTTTTTCAATGGTCTCAAAGCGCCGATCTCGATCGGAACCGCCAAACGATATTAAAAAAATAATGAGTGTGGATATTCAAAGCCATAGAATTCCTGTAAGATGATTGAACAGAAATACAGAGAAGATGAAATAAGCATCACAAAGCTTTTCGTCTTCGATCAGTTTACGACAATCAAAACCACAGCCAACAGCTTCCAGTTACGGAAGCATTGTTTTCAGGGAAAGGAGAAGCGGGATGAAAAAAGCAGCATCAAATATCGGATCAGCGATTTTCCATACCCTTTCAAAAACATTGATGATCCTTTGCATGATGAGTCTTGTCAGCGGATGTGCTGGACCAAAAGAAGCATCAGCCTCAGAGGAAAACTCCAGTACCCATCGAGAATCTACAGCGATGATGGCCCCTGTTAAACCTGCCGACGCTTCAATTAAAGAATCATCAGCTTTACAGGAACCTTCTGAAGAACAGATCCCTGAACCTCAACCGACCCTGACCCAGTTTCTCAAAACCGCACTGATCCCCAAAGATCAGGTACTCTATGTCTGGGGTGGGGGATGGAATGAAGAGGATACCGGAGGAAATCAGGAAACCAATTCCATGGGCATGTCCCCTTCCTGGGCGTCTTTCTTTCAGGAAAATGTCGCCGGATATTATTTCAGGGATCATGCCTGGCAGATCCATGATGGACTGGATTGTTCCGGATATGTCGGATGGACCCTGTTCAATACGCTCAACGAGAAAAGAGACTATGTCACCAATTCATGGAATTGTGATGAGATGCTTGAATCTCTTGGATTGGGGTGGAGAAAGGATGCCTCAGAGGTCAGTGAAATCCTTCCCGGAGATATCATGACCAGCGACCGGCATATTTATATTGCACTGGGTCAGTATGCGGATGGCAGCGTTCTTCTCATGCACAGTTCTCCTCCAGGCGTTCGATTAAGTGGAACGGCAGGCATGGCCTACGAAACGGCACTGGGGTATCAGAACAATCCATGGGATCCATTAGCTGATCCCAGCTATCTGGATTACGACCAGTTTCGATTCTATGATGGAGCTCTCCCCGATCCGGATCATTTAAGAGAGATGAATCCGGATGGAGTCCTCTACTTTCTTCTTACCCATTAAATAATCATTCAACATTCAAGCTGATCGATGAAGCTTTGCGTTAAGTATTCATCGATCGGCTTTCTTATGGAAAAGAGACTGATGGAGCATTGTCAAACAGGAACAGATGAGTGAGATTTGAATAGAATAGAAATAAATCCATGTGCATTAGTCAACTAAAAGTTTGGTCGGATCAGAGGTTTTCGGTTGACATCATCCGGCATGAATTCTATGATAGGAAAGCTGTTGCGGAACTCCGTAACAGTAGCTAGTGAAATTATAAAAATATTTCACAAAAGTACTTGCTTCTGTATTAACCTCGTGTTAATATAGTTGAGCGCTAAGGGAGATCGCTCCTGAAGCGTTCAAATCATCTTTACTTATCGAAGAAAACATCGGTTGTTAAATAATATAATTATTTCACAAAAGGTGTTGACATCGATTGGTGCTAATGATAAGATAAACAAGCTGTGAAGGA
>Cam_p2__coassemble_1627_pt1 | contig 15913 bp, 14 predicted proteins | sample Cam_p2__metabat2_low_PE_009 | metagenome-assembled genome bin Cam_p2 | reverse complement strand
ATAAAATCGTTATCTTCCAAATATTCCTTTTTTGTGACAACTGTTATCTACCCTGCTCAATACCTTTCAGAAGGAACTGAATCGTTATAAGGATCAGATGGTGCTCGTTGTCGATCGAAAAACACTCAGCCAGACCATTCATCATGAAAAAATTGGAGCCCTGTTATCGCTGGAAGAGGGCGATGTCATGTTTCAGGATCTCGACCTGCTCGATTTCTGGTATCGCATGGGGGTACGAATGATCGCCCTGACCTGGAATTATCCCAACGCGATCGGTGCGCCCAACGTCAACTTTGAAGAATGTTCCACCGGCGACTACAAAGTACCCACCCCGCTTTTTCGAATTGAAACCGAACAAGGTTTAAGCGAATACGGAAAAGCGTATGTTCGAAAATGCGAAGAGCTGGGCATTCTGGTCGATGTTTCTCATCTGGGCGATCGCGCCTTTTGGGAGGTCATGGAAATGGCCCATAAACCGGTGATCGCTTCCCATTCCAACTGCAGAGTTTTGTGCAAAGTGAACCGAAATCTCGATGATGACATGATTCGGGCCATCGCAAAAACCGGTGGGATGATCGGGTTGAATTTCTGTGCGGATTTTCTGAAGGAGAATACCGACAATATCTCTCATCTGGAAGATATGGTTCGCCATCTCAATCACCTCAGAAAAGTCGGCGGAATTGATGTCTGTGCGATCGGCACCGATTTTGATGGCATCACCTCCTCAGTCGATGTGGCCAACAGCGCTGAGTTTGGAAAACTCGCTCAGGCCTTGAAAAATGAGGGCTGAGGTGAGCAAGAGATCGCCAAAGCCATGGGTGGTAACTTCATTCGCGTACTCGAACAGATTCTGCCGGAATCCCTGAGCTGAAAAACAGGGATAAAAAAACAGGCGGAAGGTCCGCCTGGATCAGTCAATGGATCGAAGTCTGGAAAGCATCCGCTTCCACGTTCTTTTGAAAAAACGCCATGTGGAATGGATGGGGTGAAAGCTGTTGGCGATCATGCCGGTGCGTTCGATGAAAATCTCTACGGCAAGAAGCAGGATGAACATCATCGCCACACCCAGAAGTCGGTTATGGATATACATGAAGGCGCTGATGCCAAACAGGAAGGTAATGCCACACATGATGATGACGCTGTGGGTTTGCCCGAAGCGGTTCATCAGCTGATGGTGCAGATGGGATTTATCTGCCTGATCGACGGGAAGATGATGAATTCTGCGTCGGATAATGGCTGAAAAGGTATCAATAATCGGCAGCAGCAGGATCAGCATCGGAAAGCCGAGCGTAACCATGGTCGAAGACTTGAAGCCAAGCAGCGACAGGGAAGCAATGATGCTGCCAAGAAACAGCGAACCGCAGTCGCCCATGAAGATCGATGCCGGATGGGCATTATAGAGCAGGAATCCGAGAATGGATCCCATCAGGATCAGCGAAAGGATCACCATATCCGGACGGCGATCGACCAGAGACAGGGCGCAGACGACAGAAAGAACCACCAGGATCATTCCTCCGCAAAGGCCGTCCAGACCATCAAGCAGATTGATCGCGTTCGTGATTCCGACGACCCACAGAATGGTGAAGATCGAACAGATCCACTGGTTATGGATCGCATAGCCAAAGATGCGAAGCGTATCCACACGAACACCATAATGCAACAATACGAGGGCGGCGATCACCTGCAGAAGAAATTTCAGCTTGGCCGGCAGGTCGAGAAAGTCATCCGTCAGGCCGATCAGAAACATCAGCGAGCTGGAAAGATAAATGCCCAGAATCGAGCGGTCGGCTTTCATGAACAGAAGCAGACCGGCAGAAAAGGCCAGATAAATGGCAATGCCTCCAATCCGGGAAATCTTCCCGTGATGGATGGTCCGATTGTTCTGTCGGGCATAGGCATCCGCCGGTCTCGAGATCCGTTTGATGATCGGAATCAGCAGGGCGGAAAGGATAAAGGGCAGAACAAATGAGAGTATCAGTTTCATATCAGGCCCCCTTCCTTATCATTTTCCCATTATAGACAAAGCCGGGCCGATTTAGAAACCTGTCGAAATTCTCAAAAAGTGGATTTCCGATGCAAACCGGCTTTCAGCACCCTAACGGTCTGTTCAATCTTGAATGGACCGTTTTTTCGACGTCTTTTTTCGTTATACTTGAATTTGATTCTATTGAATGCCGTGGAGGTCTCATGAAAAAACTGCTTCTTATCTACAATCCTGTTTCCGGAGACGGCCGAATCCGTTCCGGACTGTCCGAACTGATCAATCTGTTCACTGCTCAGGGGTATCTGGTGACCACATATCCTACCCAGAAGCCCAGAGATGCATGGCTGACGCTCGAACATCTGGAAAATGATCGGGAGCAGTATGAACGAATTGTCGTTTGCGGGGGAGATGGCATGATGCATGAAGCCCTCAATGGCTGGATGCATGGCAGGGATATGCCTCCTCTTGGCTATATTCCTTCCGGCACAGTCAATGACTTTGCCAATTCGTATGGCATCCCCAAAGACCTGCAGGCTGCCGCGCTTACCGCCTGCACGCAGGGCTGGACGAGTCTGGATACCGGCTGTTTCAATGACGAATACTTTACCTATGTGGCCGCGTTTGGCGTAGGTACTTCGGTGTCCTATCAGACCCCTCAGCGACGCAAGCAGATCTTCGGCTCGGCCGCTTATATTATTGAAGCGCTCTCTACCGTCGATTTTGCGCACTGGGAAAACAATTGCGAGACGATGGAAATCAACTGGGAAGGCGGCAGCGCCCAGGGCGATTTTCTGTATGGCATGGTGTCCAATTCCAAATACGTCGCCGGATCTGACCTGTTTACCCGGGATCTGTTCAACTGGCATGACGGATTACTCGAAGGGGTCTTTTTTCGCAGACCGATGAATCTCAATGAGCTCAACCAGATCATCGGCTGTCTGGTGCGTTCGGATTTCAATAACCCGATCTGCATTCAGGTTCAGTCTCCATGGTTTGAATTCCGCTCCTCACAAACTGACTGGACCCTCGATGGAGAATACGGCGGCACCCATGACTTTGTAAGAGTAGAGGCCGTACCGAAGACTTTACGAATGATTCTTCCTCCTGAGCATCTGGATCACCCGGAAGAGAGCGCAGAAGAATCTCAACATCATGAAGAAGTCCAGAAGACGGATGAATAAAGAAAAATGACGAGTGAAAAACGTCGATGAAGGGAGGAATTGACGATGAGTACGGATCTGGTTTTAAACGGCCCGCAACAGGAGGCAGTAGAAAGCACAGAAGGCTATGTTCGGGTCATTGCGGGCGCCGGATCAGGAAAGACAAGAGCGCTGAGTATGCGCTTTGCCTGGCTGGTCATGGAGCTCGGGATTGATCCGGCCGGAATTGTCTGCCTGACCTTCACCAATAAAGCCGCTGCGGAAATGAAACAGCGCATTTCCTCGCTGACCGGGGATGAAGATGGCGGTCTGATCTGCACGTTCCATGGTTTATGCAACACCATTCTTCTTGAAGAATCCCATCTGATTCACTATCCCAGATCCTTCATGACGCTCGATGCTTCCGATATCGACGACCTGCTCAGTCAGGTTTATGAAGAAAAAGGACTGACGCTGCGGGATATGACCTTTGCCAAAGCCAGAGAAATGATCGAGATGAAGAAAATCCGCGAATATCCGGATTACACAAAAGATTTCATTCATCTTTCCAATGAGGATCTGCTGCGCAAATATCATCAGGCCAAAGACGTTACCGATCAGATTTTCTTTGGCTATCTGGTCTGGCAGCGCAAGAATTTCGCGCTCGACTATGACGATCTGATTCTGCTGACCCTGCAGATTTTCCGGGAGAATCCCGAAACGGCCCGCAAGTGGCAGGAGCGTTGCGAATACATCATGATCGATGAGTTCCAGGATCTGGATGATCAGGAATATGAGCTGGTCGAAATGCTTCAGCGCGTCCATCACAACCTGTTTGTGGTGGGAGATCCTGACCAGACGATTTATACATGGCGTGGAGCTCGCATTGAATTTCTGCTTCACTTTGATGACCATTTCCGTCCGTGTCAGACGATCATGCTCAATCAGAACTATCGCTCCACTCCACAGATTCTCGATGCGGCCAATCATCTGATCGCCTGCAACACCAATCGCATGAAAAAGGACCTCTTTACCGAAAACCCCAGAGGAGCCATCGTTCATGCCGGACATTTTGAGGATGCCATTGCCGAAGGCAAAGCCATCGCCAAACAGATTCTCAAACTCGAAAAACAGGGCTATGAGCGAAAAGATATGGCGATTTTATACCGGGCCCATTACCTCTCCCGTCCCATTGAAGATGCGCTCAATGAAGAAGGAATCCCCTATGCCATTTATTCGGGTGTACCTTTCTTTGCGCGAATGGAAATCAAGGACGCGCTGGCCTGGTGTCGAATGCTGGTGTATCGGGACGATCTCGATTTTCTGCGGACGGTCAATAAGCCCCGAAGAAACATCGGAAAAGGCCGCATTCGCTTTTTGCAGGAATACGCCCAGGAGAAGGGAATCAGCCTGTATCGAGCGCTGGTGGAAAATGCGGAAACTGAACGTTTTGCTTCCACCGGAGCGGCGGAATATATCCGTCTGGTCGAAGAAACCCCATGGCAGAATCGCTCGATTACCGCGGTTCTGGATGAAATTCTCGAGCGCTCCGGATATGAAAAGCTTCTGCGTCTGGAAGGCAGTCAGGAGCGACTGGATAATCTGGCTGAACTCAAGCAGAGTGCCAGCGAATATGAAATCAGCTGGGGTGAGGAAACCACACTGGACGGGTGGCTGCGTCATGTGGCGATCTTTACCGCCAGTGATGCCCAGACCGATTCGGGAAAAGTCCGCCTGATGACGATTCACTCAGCCAAGGGCCTCGAATTTGACGTGGTCTTTCTGGTCGGGCTCAATGAAGGGATCTTCCCCTCCCGTCAGACCAAAAATCAGGCGGCCATGGAAGAAGAACGACGACTGGCCTTTGTAGCCATGACCCGAGCCAGAGAGGCTCTGTACCTTTCGGAAGCGCAGGGTAATCTGCATACCGGATCGGTGCGCTATCCCAGTCGGTTTATCTTCGAACCGGATCTGCCCGAGGAAAACTGGAATCCGCCGGTGCCTCATGATCTTCGAGAAGCCGCCAGTCGGATGATCTCGCTCAATACTCACGCCCTGCAGGGGGCGCAGAGTCATGAAGGACTGAAACCGGGGGATTGGGTCGAACATTCGGTGTTTGGAAAGGGGTGCATTCTCTCGATTTCGGATGACCAGACAAGAGTTACGATTCAGTTTGATAAACTGAATACACAAAGGACTCTTTCCGCCAAAGCCCGACTCAAAAAAGTTGAAGGACCCGGGCCGGAAACCCGAATGAATTAGTGATGAACAATATGGATGATAAAAATAAAAAAACCGAAACTCCAAAAGAAGAGGAAACGTTAACACCGCAGACTCCGACGGAAGAAAGTGCCGCATTGGAGAGTTCGGAGATCAGGGAAGAAGCTGCCCCATCCGAACACCCGGATCAGGCAGAAAAACTCCCGACGCAAACGCCCGCAGACCCGGAAAAAGAAACCCCGGAAGAGAAAGCTGAGATCACACCTGCAGAAGAATCAGAGGCGGACCAGACAAAACCATCTTCAAAGAATCCACAGATTCAACCGGAATCCCAACCGGAAGCTGCATCGGAAAAACCGGAAGAGCCTCAGGTGGACCCCGAAAAAGCATTAAAAGCGCAGAAACGAAAAGAACGGATGGAAAAAATCAAAGTCGCTTTGATTCGTTCGCTTCGTATTCCCTGGACCTATCTGCTGCTGGCGGTGGCGGCCGGACTTCTGTTTCTGCTTTACCGTCTGGCACAGACCGGACTGATCAAAGTATCGCTGGTCGGGCTGGTGCTGGGGATCGGACTCATTGTGCTGGCCCTGGCTGGTTATGTTTTCTTTTATGCCAGAGACAATCGATGGAAAATTCCCGGGGTACTGCTTTGTACAGCGGCGGTACTGGTCTGCATGCTCGGACAGGGTTATGCCTCGATGGTTTCAAAAGGGTTGGGAATGTTGTCGATTCGACCCACGGATCTGACCCGATCTGCAGCCATTTACTGTCCGAGTCTGGCTCCGGTTTCTTCGCTGGATGCCCTGAATAACGAAACCATCGGCATCATGGGCAATGAGAACGATCCGCTCAACCAGATGATTCTCTCGGATCTTTCCGAAAAGGGGATTCATGTCAAAACCAAATCCTATCCCTCTCTGGCTTCGCTGTACAAAGCGGTAAAAGGGCAGGCGATTCGAGCGGTCATCCTTGATGGATCCGATTATTCGATTCTGGGCAGTCTGGGGATTATTGATCAGAAGACCGGACAGCTCAGTGTCCTCTATTCCAAAACATTCGATACGGGTATCCGTCTGGAGGCAAATGACATCAATCTTGAAAAGGATCCGTTTACCGTACTGATTTCCGCCTCAAGAAGTCCGCTGAAGGAACAGGGATATTCGTCGACGCTCAATGTGCTGGCTACGGTGAATCCTTCCTCCCGACAGATTCTGCTGACGATTCTGCCCCGAACGCTGTTTGTTCCCTCGGCCTGTGATCAGAACCTTGGCTGTTCAGCCGATCAGGCTTCGGATCGTCTGGGATTTGCAGGGTATCAGACCAGCGAAGGTCTGCGACAGACTCTGGCCAATCTGACCGGTACGCCGGTGGATTTCGTGGTCCGCCTCGATCTCGATTCCCTCAGTCGCCTGTATGATCTTTCGAGCAAATATACGCTTCGTCCGGATCGGGATGTCTTCAATACAAATGACCAGAGCGAGGATGAGGTGATGAACAGTCCGAAAGTCCGTCAGTTTCTCGGTACGCTCAACCACTACTCCTCTGATGACTTCAATCAGGAGCTCAATCAGCTCCGCTTGCTGGCGGATGTCTGGACACAATTGCCGGAATGGATTCACTCGCAAATGCCTGAGACTCTGGAGATTCTCGATGATTCCATCCAAACCAGCTTCAGCTATTCCCAGTTGTGTGAGCTGGTTCGTCTGTTCTTCCTGTTACCGATGCCAATGACCATTCAGGTCCAGGCCATCACCGGAACGCAGAGCGTAGAGTATTCTCCGGCGCTGACGGAATCCGCATTCGTGCTTCATCTCGATCAGCCTTCCATGGACGCCGCAAAAGCAGCCATTCAGGAAACGCTGGCCGGTAATCAGCCAACCGTTCAGGTTCCCGCTGTTCCGCTTCCTCAGCCCGAAGAAAATCCACCCGTCTCTGAAGAACCTGCTGCTTCTGAACAGCCCGCAGAGCCTGTGGAGGATCAGCAGCAGGAAGTCATGGATGATGGTACGGACTATGGCTATTATGATGATGGTTATTATGAAGATGACTATTATGACGAGGAATACGATCCCCAGCAGGACTGGGAAGAGCAGACTGAATAAGTCAGAAGAAAGAAGGAATGGTTATGGTAAAAACCAAGGATTTGTTTTCGTTTGAACATTCTCTGGCCGGAGAATATCTGTCCGGCTTTGAATACCCCTGGCAGGCTTTAAAAGGCATCGGGGATCTGATTCTCAATCTTCAAAGAGATCTCGGATCGGACTATGAGCAGGTGAAACCGGGTGTCTTCGTTCATAAAACCGCGCACGTTTTTGAAAGTGCCTATCTGGGTGCTCCCTGCATCATCGGACCGAATACGGAAGTTCGCCAGTGCGCCTTTATCCGCTCCAATGCCCTGGTCGGTGCAGATTGCGTCGTGGGCAATTCCACGGAACTGAAAAACGTGATCCTTTTTGATCACGTGCAGGTTCCTCATTACAACTATGTCGGGGATTCGATTCTTGGTTATTACGCCCACATGGGCGCCGGATCGATTACTTCCAATGTGAAAAGTGATAAAACTCATGTCGTCATTAAGGATGGGGAAGAGAAGATCGATACCGGTCTGAAAAAAGTCGGAGCGATGCTTGGCGATCATGTCGAAATCGGCTGCAACAGCGTGCTCAATCCGGGAACCATCATCGGAAAGAACTCCAGTGTCTATCCGGTCTCCTGCGTTCGCCACGTCATCGGAGCCAACCGGATCTACAAGGATGCCGAACATATCATCAAAAGAAAGTAGAAAAGCTCAAAAACGAAGCGAGTCGCAAACGGACCGCTTCGTTTTTTCTGATCCCGGAAAAAGAAACCAGGGCCCTGCGGCTCTGGCTTTTGTGTCTTACATGGAGGGGAAGGTCAGTGAGCGGACTCGCTTTTTTCGCGATAAACCTTCACCACGGGATTGGCGCGAAACAGGATCTGATTTTCCATCAGCAGCACATTTAACATGTAGCCAATCCCATTCTGTCCCGAATTGTATTTGGTGACCCGTCTGGCGACATCAAGAACAGGCTGCGGGCTGCTTCTCATGGCAATGCCAAAGGTATGTTTCATGGCCTCAACATCCTGTACTTCCTGACCAAAATAGAGGATTTCCTCATCTCTGAGGGCGAATTCTTCGCGAGCGATCGCCAGTGCTCGATAGATGTCGGTCTGTTTGCTGACGACATCGACCTGATGGTCATCCTGTCGAAACAGTTTCAGTCCGGGAAGCTGGAAACGGGAGCAGATGCGAGAAAGCAGGGCTTTGTTTCCGGTCAGAACGAATTTGTGAAACTTCGCATCCTCAGGCAGCTCTTTGAGTTTGCCAATATGTAGCCGACGATGTCTGGAGAGGGCAAATGTCAGGGCGAACAATCCGATGCGATTGAAGTAATAATCTTCCTGCCAGAGTACCCCACAGCTTACGGGTAAGGGGGCAATACGAGTGAGGGTCGCCTTGAGATCTTCCTGATTGAGCTCATCAAGATCGATGACCTGTCGGGTGTGAAGGTTCATGTATTCACAGCCATCCGATCCGATTAAAAACGAAAAGAGAGATTCCAGAGAGCGCTGTTCAAGAAAGCGCTGCATCCAGGAAAGAGAGCGGGAGGAACTCAGACCCAGTACGATATGATGACGGGCAAAGTCCCTGAGTATGGAAAGCGTAGCCGGCGGAATGTCTCCCGCCTGGCTGACCAGTGCTTTTTCGAGGTTCATGACAATACAACTGATATCTGACATATCTCCATGATAACAGCTCAAAAATCGGTCACAAACCGGATATTTTAAGAATCGGCCGGGTTCATGTCGGCATAAAATTGTACTTTGTTAACACTTCCTTCGGTTTTGTCTGTCATAATGGCCTCATTGAAATAAAGGAGGACATTTGATTTATGAAAAGATGCCCGGTTTGTCATACAGAAGCGGATGATTCCGCAAAATTCTGCGCGGAATGCGGCAGTCCGCTCGAAACCGTAACGACTGAAGCTGCTACCGAACCCGCAGAAGCAACCAGCACGGCTGCCTCTGTTGAAAATAATGAACCTGCAGCCACCAGTGAACCTGAAAAGCAGGCTGCCCCTGCTCAGGAGCGCTGGTACTATGTTCAGGCCGGAAAGGCCACTGGTCCTTTTAACAAGGACGAATTTCTCGATCTGATTGCATCAGGAGCCGTTGGCCCAACCACCTATGTCTACACCAAAGGCATGGATGAATGGACCTATCTGAAAAACACCGCTCTTTATCAGGAACCTGCTGAGGATGTTGAAACGGTGGAAGAAACCGTGGAAGAAGTTCCTGTGGATGAACCCGTTCAGGATGAAAAGCAGGAATGGTTCTATGTTCAGGATGGCCGTTCCTATGGTCCGTTCTCGAAGACCGTGATGATTCAGTACATCAACTCCGGCCTGCTTAATGCCTCCAGCTATGTCTGGAAAGAAGGCATGGCCGACTGGAAACACCTCGAAGATACAGAACTGGCTTCTGCACTGCCAAGAAGTTATAACTCCTACCAGCAGAGTGGTCCTCAGCCCGGACCTCAGCCCTCTCCGGTGTATGGAAGTGCTCCTGCCTATCTGCAGACGCGCAGCGTATTCCTTTACCTGCTGCTTTCGATCATTACCTGCGGAATCTTTGATCTTGTCTGGATCTATCTGCTGGCCAAAGATATCCGTTCTCTCTCCTTGCAGAGGGGCATTCAGGATCAGACCGATCCTGGAATGGTACTGGTTTTCTCGCTCATTACCTGCGGTATTTACTTCATTTACTATGTCTGGAAAGCAGAGAACCAGATCAACCGCATGAATGGTGAAAACAACTCCTCGAGCGGAATTGTCATGGTGATCCTTGCGCTGATCCTTCAGCCGGCTGCACTGGCCATTCTCCAGGATCAAGTCAACAACCTGATCAACCGCTCTCATGCGTAATTCCCGAATTCGAACCGGAATTCAGGCTGCCGTGGTGGTCATCCTCATGGCGGCCTTTATTTTTCTGGTCGGATACCATTGCCCGTTTAAAGCGATCTTTCACATTCCCTGTCCGGGATGCGGAATGACCCGCGCTTTTCTCTCATTGCTTTCGGGAAATCTGCAGGCTTCATGGGTCTGGCATCCAATGCTCATTCCCACCCTGATCCTGATTCCGGCAATGCTCGTGAGCTATCGAAAGAATCCCAAAGCATTTAAGATCTTGGCCTGGAGCTGGGCAGTGATGATGATAGCCTGCTGGCTGTGGCGATTGTTCATGGTTTTTCCAAACCAGCCGCTGTATGGAGTCAGCTTTTAGAATAGATGTAAACTGACGAAAGCCGATGTGCTTTCGTTTTTTTGTGGGAAGAAGGAGCAGCTCCGGAATTCTTTGAAAAATGATGATTTGATATCCAAATGGGTGGAATTGTGCAGTAGGGGAAAACAAATTGGACGCTTTCGTTGACGGGCATCGAATGGATTGATAGACTTCAAGCATTAAATCTAGGAAGTAAAAAGATAGAGGCAGCGGTGCAGATGAGTACCTTCTCGAGAAGGCATTCCGTGAAGGAAGGGAAAGGCAATCACCGCCGAAAGGATTCCATCGGCAGAGGGGATTCTTGGGATTCAGGGAAATACTTTGAATACTCCTTCAGTCGAAGAGGTGTTATCTTGATGTCATCTTTTTGAGCTGTGGGGAGACCACAGTTTTTTTATTTCAGATAAGGAGAGAATATGAAAAAAAGATTCTGCAGTGCAGCCTTACTGACGGCTGTTATGTGTCTGGCCGGCTGTTCTTCAGCCACAAACGACTCTTCCAGCGCTTCTGGCACAGCTTCCGAAAGCGACACCTTTACCGTAGGTATGGAATGTGACTACGCTCCATTCAACTGGCAGACCAGTGACGAAGCCGATACTTCGGTAGCCCTCGAAAGTGGCGCCGGTTATTGCGACGGTTACGATGTCATGGTTTCTCAGAAACTTGCGGACGAAATGGGCAAAACCCTCGTGGTTAAGAAAATCAACTGGGATGGTCTGCAGCCCGCTCTGGAATCCGGAGAAATCGATGCGATCGTTGCCGGTATGACCGCCAGCGATGAGCGTGAAGAAGGCATCGACTTCACTACTCCCTACTATGCTTCTGACATGGTTATGATCGTGCCCAAGGATTCTGAGCTCGCCAATGCGACAAGCATTCAGGACTTCTCCGGACACAAAGTCATCGGACAGAAAAACACCAACTACGATACCGTCATCGATCAGATCGAAGGCGTTGATCACGTGACCCCAAAAGCCAAATATCCGGAACTGATCCTTGCTCTGCAGACCGGTGAAGCAGAAGCCATCACCGCTGAGCTGCCGGTTGCCAAAGGCATCACCGAATCCAACCCGGATCTGACCTATGTGGTTTTCGAATCCGGAAAAGGCTTTGATGTAGATACTACGGTTTCCATCGGTCTGAAAAACAATACGCGTGATACTGATTCCTTCAAAAAGATTCAGGCAGCTCTCGATACCATCAGTGAAGAAGATCGTGAACAGATGATGCTCGATGCGGTAAACAACGCGCCTACAGGTGATTAATCCTTATGAGCATTGACTGGTCATACGCCTGGCAGGCCCTGATCAAAAACTGGCCGATGTTCTGGCATGGTGTGCAGATCACCATCGCTTTTGCGATTGTCGGAACGGTTTTCGGTTTTCTGATCGGACTGGTGGTCGGCGGCATTCGCGCCGTCCCCATCGACCCGCTGGATTCTCCATGGGTCAGGGCGCTTAAAAAATTCGGCCGGGCACTGACCGGCCTCTACATCTGGGTTTTCCGCGGAACCCCGATGATGATTCAGGCCTGCTTCATCTACTATTCGCTTCGTCCGGTGCTTCACTGGAATCCGATTACAGCAGGTTTCATCATCATTTCCATCAACACGGGTGCTTACATGGCGGAAATCCTGCGTTCGGGTATTCAGTCTGTGGATCCCGGACAACTTGAAGCCTGCAAAGCCATCGGCATGTCGAACATGCAGGCTATGGTTACGGTGATTTTCCCGCAGGCAGTGAAAAACACCTTCCCGGCGATCGGCAACCAGCTGGTTGTTAACCTGAAGGACTCCTGCATGATGAACGTCATCTCCGTTACGGAGCTGTTCTTCCAGTCGAGTTCCATTGCGGGAAGCAATATGCGGTTTTCTGAGATCTATCTCGATACCGCAATTCTGTATCTGATTCTGACCACGCTGGCGACCTGGCTGCTCAACGTGATTGAACGCCGACTGAACAAAACCTCGGATCAGCCGGATGGCAAAAAGAAGAAAATCTTTATGGAGATGTCCTCATGAGTGAACCTGTAATTACCGTAGAACATCTGAAGAAAAGCTTCGGAAGCCAGGAAGTGCTTCACGATATTGATTTCTCGATCGAAAAAGGCGAAGTTGTATCGATTATCGGATCCTCCGGATCGGGCAAAAGTACGCTGTTACGCTGCATCAACCTGCTCGAAATCCCGGATTCGGGAACGATCAGCTTTCATGGAAACGATATCCTGGCCAAATCCAACAAAGCCAAGGATTATCGCTCGAAAGTGGGTATGGTCTTCCAGAACTTCAACCTTTTCGCCAACAAGAATGTGCTCGACAACTGCACCGTCGGTCAGCGCAAAGTCCTCAAAAGAAATAAGGACGAAGCGGAACAGATTGCCAGAAAGCATCTCGAAAGAGTCGGCATGTCCGAATTTCTCGGCAAAAGTGCGACCAAGCTTTCCGGTGGTCAGAAACAGCGTGTGGCCATTGCCCGTGCGCTGTCCATGGATCCGGAAGTGCTGCTCTTTGATGAGCCGACATCCGCACTGGACCCGGAAATGGTCGGGGAAGTGCTGGATGTCATCAAGGACCTGGCCAAAACCGGTCTGACGATGATTGTCGTTACCCATGAAATGCAGTTTGCCAAGGACGTGTCTGATCGCGTGATCTTCATGGATCAGGGCGTTATTGCCGAACAGGGAACACCGGATGAAGTCTTTAATCATCCCAAAAATGAGAGAACTCAGCAGTTCCTCTCGAGATTCAGAGAAAGCACGCTGGTTCAGGAATCGTAAACAATTACGCGCCGTGAAAAAGGAAATCCCTTCCTTTTTACGGCGCTTTTTGTCTGCCCTGCACGGATAGGATCGGCATATCGTTTGAAGGTAAATCTGTTTATAATAGATACGTTATGAAGACTTTAAACAAGGAGGAAAACACAGAAATGGCAAAAAAACCTGTCGTTCTGGTTGTCATGGATGGTATCGGACTTTCCGATAATGTTCTTGGCAATGCAGTAAAAATGGCTTACAAACCTCATCTCGATGAGGTCTGGAAAACCTGCCCGCACACTCAGCTTCGCGCACACGGTCTTGCGGTAGGCCTGCCCACCGATGGTGACATGGGTAACTCCGAAGTTGGCCACAACGCTATCGGTTCCGGTCAGATCTACTCTCAGGGAGCCAAGCTGGTTAACGAAAATATTGAATCCGGAGAAATGTTCAACTCTCAGGCCTGGAAAGACCTGGTAGAAAACGTTAAAGCCAATGATTCCACACTGCACTTTATCGGTCTGCTTTCCGATGGTAACGTGCATTCCCATATCAATCATCTCAAAGCGCTGATCGCTCAGGCTAAAAAGGAAGGTGTGAAGAAAGTTCGTCTGCACATCCTGCTCGATGGTCGTGACGTTCCGGAAACTTCCGCTCTTGAATATGTGGATGATATCGAAAACTTCATGAAGGATCTCAACGATGATTCTTTCGATGCGCAGATCGCTTCCGGCGGCGGACGCATGAAGATCACGATGGACCGTTACGAAGCCAACTGGCCGATGGTTGAAGAAGGCTGGAAAATCCACGTTCGCGGCCTTGGACGTCCGTTCAAATCCGCTCGTGAAGCCATTGAAACCTATCGTGCTGAAACCGGTGTTGTTGACCAGGATCTGCCTGGATTCGTCGTTGTGGAAGAAGATGGCGCACCCAAAGGCACCATCGACGACCATGATTCCGTCATTCTGTTCAACTTCCGTGGTGACCGCGCTCAGGAAATTTCCCTTGCCTTTGATGGCGATGAGTCGTTTGACAAGTTCGACCGCGTGAAAGTACCGGATGTAAAATTTGCCGGTATGCTTCAGTACGATGCCGATGCACAGATTCCGAAGCATTACCTGACTGAGCCACCAAAAATTCATTACACGCTGACTGAACAGCTCGTTAAAGCCGGCATGAGTGAATATGCCATTTCCGAAACCCAGAAATATGGTCACGTAACCTACTTCTGGAACGGAAATCGCTCCGCCAAATTCGATGAAGATCTCGAAGTCTATGAAGAAATCGAATCCGATGTTATTCCGTTCGAACAGCGTCCGTGGATGAAATCCGCTGAAATTACCGACAAGCTGTGCGATGCGATCCGTTCCGGTAAATACGATTTCCTGCGTACCAACTACCCGAATGGTGATATGGTTGGCCACACCGGAAATCTCGAAGCGACAATCATCGGTGTTGAATCCGTAGACCTCGCTCTTGGTCGTGTCATTGAAGCCGTTAAGGATGTAGATGGCGTGCTTCTGGTTACCGCTGACCACGGTAATGCGGATGAAATGTACGAGAAACCCAAGAAACAGGGCGCTCCGCTCAAGGCGAAGACTTCTCATACGCTCAACCGTGTTCCGTTCATCGTTTACAACTACCCCTGCACACTGAGCCAGGAAGATGACATGGGTCTGTCGGATATTGCGGCAACCGTATGCGAAATCCTTGGTGTTGAACCCAACGAACACTGGCGTCCAAGCCTGATCGTTTCCGAAAAGTAAAAGATCACTCTGAAAGTCCGGGAAACCGGACTTTTTCTTATCCTGTCTGTTCATCAGCCACGGAATACCGTAAGCTGGAGAATATTCGATTTAAAAATGAACAGATGGGATTTGGAAATCCATATGAAAAGAGAAACAATCCTTACGGCGCTTATGGCCGGATCATTCATGATGGGACTGCCCGCATGTGCAGGACCTGCACCGGATAAAAATTCTCAGAATTCTGAGGCCAACACGGTTTCGAGTGTTGAGTATACCGAACAAACGGAATCCGTTTCCGGTACAGAACCATCGCTTCGCTATGATGGATGGTACTGTCGGATTCTTGATCAGGATGATAATGGATTAATCGACAATCAGATCTTTCGCTTCTATGAGGATGGACATGTGATCTGTACCTCTATTGAAGAAACGGAAAAAGGAACCGGGATTTACCCGAAAGGGGACTGGTTTGAAAAGGATGCCGAGGATTTTGTTGACTATCCGAGCACCTGGTCGCTGGAAAATGGGCAGCTCACTTTCACGATTCACTCAGAATCCGGATCGGTCGACTATCAGGGAACAGTTGAAGGCGATACGCTCGACCTCAATTTTTATTCTCATATCAATGGTGTTAGATACAGATTTCAAATAGCCTGTAATATACGATAGACGACGGTTATTACAGATATTTATATACAATTCTTTATCTCTTCTGTATACCATTGGCAGGGCTTACGAAAGTGAGGTGCTGCCAATGGTAAAGCTGA
>Cam_p2__coassemble_1548_pt1 | contig 16950 bp, 16 predicted proteins | sample Cam_p2__metabat2_low_PE_009 | metagenome-assembled genome bin Cam_p2 | reverse complement strand
CAACCTTCTGATCCGTAGTCAGACGCTCTATCCAATTGAGCTAATGGCGCATTGCCCAACTATACTACAACCCCGGACCATAAAAAGCAAGAAAGAACAGAGGTACAAATTCCGTAAAAATCGAAAAATGCCGATGGATAAAGAAGCAGGGAAAAGCAGACGGATATCCATTGAGGGGTATTGGCCTGATCGGGATTTGTTATACTAAAACACAGAATGAGGTGAAATCAATGCTCAGGAAAGAACAGCTTGAAAGACTGCTCAGTCTTGCCCTCCAGTCGGAAGCAGACTTTGCGGAAATCTTTGAAGAAGAAACACAAAGCGAAGGCATTTCCATGGATAACGATGACGTTCAGGATGTCAACCGCTCCGTTCGTGCAGGTGCCGGTATTCGCTTATATAAAGGAACGTCCTCTGTTTACGGGTATACCAACGAACTCGAGATGGATGTTCTCGAAGAAATTGTCAACGATCTTCGTGATGCCATGGGTAAAAAGGAAACCGGTAAAGAAGTGATTCTGCCCGAAAAGGAAATGGCTGAAAACATTTCCCCGATCGAAAAGGATCCTTTCCAGACTCCTCTCGAAGAGAAAATCGATTTTGATCGCGAAATGGTCAAAGGTGCTCGGGAAGCCGATGAGCGGGTATTCAAAGTCACTGCCGGCTTAAGTGCCATTCGTCAGGAAGTTCAGGTCGCCAACAGCGACGGTCTGTTCCGTGGCGATGTTCGTCAGAGAACCCGCGCCAGAGTCGCGGTTTATGCCAGAGAAGGCGCAAATACCCAGTCCGGATCTTCCGCTCCGGGAGCCAGCCAGGGTCTCGAATACTTTACCGGCAAATTTGCTCCTTATGAAATTGGTAAGGAAGCCGCTCGTGTAGCTGGTGTGCTGCTCAAAGCCAAACCCGCACCCAGCGGAGAAATGCCCGTCATCATCGATAACGGTTTTGGTGGAGTTATTTTCCACGAAGCCTGCGGTCATTCGCTTGAAGCAACATCTGTGGCTCTGAATCTTTCGGTATTTGCCGGTAAGAAAGGCGAACAGATTGCCAGCACGATTGTCAATGCGGTCGATGATGGCACCATGCCCGGTGAATGGGGCAGTCAGAACATGGATGATGAAGGTCATCCGCAGCAGCGTCGCGTACTGATCAAGGACGGTATCCTCAATCAGTACATGATCGACAGCCTGAACAGCCGTCGCATGGGCGAGCCGGCCAGCGGAAGCGCCAGAAGAGAATCCTATAAATACGAACCGACCAGCCGTATGAGTAATACCTATATTCTTCCCGGTAAGGATAAGAAGGAAGACATGTTCAAGGGAATCAAGTTCGGCCTCTACTGCAAATCCATGGGCGGCGGATCCGTCAACCCGAATACCGGTGAATTCAACTTCGGTGTCAACGAAGGCTATCTGATTGAAGATGGTCAGATCACCGATCCGGTCATCGGTGCCATGCTGATTGGCAGCGGATCTGAAATTCTCAAAAACATCGATATGATTTCCGATAATCTCGAACTTGCTCCGGGTATGTGCGGATCGGCTTCCGGATCCGTACCGACCAATGTCGGACAGCCGGCGATCCGCGTATCGAAAATCACCGTAGGAGGTACCGACAGTGAATAAGCAGAAATGGATCGATCGCGCAAAGGAACTCGGCCTCGACGGACTGGAAATCACCCAGTCGGAAAACAGTGCCAGAGAAGTCAGCAGCTTTGCGCATGAAATCAACTCTTTCGTCAATTCCCGCATTCGCTCGACTTCCATTCGTGCATTAAGCAACGGAAAAATCGTCGCCGCTTCTCTGGAGAAGACGGATGATGACACGATGGAAGAAATCCTCAAATCTCTGAAGGAAACCGCTTCTCTGATTTCGGAAAGCGAAAAGGATGAACTCGTTGGCGTCATGGAAACCGAAGAAGTTCATTCGAACAAAGTCTGGGTGGAACCGACGGCTTCCCAGATTCAGAATTTCGTACTCAGCCTGGAAAACCGAATCGAAAACAGCGATCCGCGTGTACAACCCGGAACGATGATCGATTTCTATACCGGAAAATCCGCCAGCGAACTCGTCAACTCGCTCGGTCTTGATGTTTCTGATGCTTCACAGGTTCAGATGGTCAGCGCTTACGTGACCATGGAAGAAAACGGGGATCGTCGCGATGGCTCCTATGCCGAACTCGTTGGGGATGTGGAAACCTTTGATCAGGACGCTTTTGTCAAAAAGGTCATTGATCGCGTTTCCTCTCAGCTCGGGGCTTCTTCGCTTTCGAGTCGCACCTGCCCGGTCATTTTCAACAACGAAACCATGACCACCCTGTTTTCCTGCTTTGCGTCGATGTTCTCCGGCAGCCTGATTGCCAAGGGCATCTCTCCGCTCAGCGACAAACTCAATGAAAAAATCTTCTCCGATCAGATCACCGTGATCGATGATCCGAGAAATACTGATCCCGTTTATCTGCAGAACTATGACGATGAAGGCCATCCAACCTATGCCAAGGATGTCGTCAAAGATGGTGTTTTCACCACGATCCTGCACAACACCCGTTCCGCGATCAAAATGAACGCGAAATCTACCGGAAATGGCTTTAAGAGCGGTGGAGGAGCCACGGATGCTTCTCCAATGAACATGTATATCATTCCTGGAAAAGACAGCTTTGAGCAGCTGCTTGAGAAGATGAACAATGGGGTAGTGATTACGGATCTGGCCGGTATGCATGCCGGTGTGGATTTCATCACCACCAACTTCTCTTTACAGGCCAAAGGTTATCTGGTAGAAAACGGAAAGAAGGTCAGAGCGCTGACTCTGATCACGATTGCCGGAAACTTCCTGGATATGATGAAGGAAGTTGAAGCGGTCGGAAATGATCTGGACTGGAAAGCACATACCATCGCGGCACCTTCCATTCTCTTTAAATCAGCCGCGATTGGAGGCAGTGATCATGGCGATGCTTGATAACGATGTATTGCGTAAGGCTCTTGAAGCCTGTCGCAAAAACCTGAATAACGAAACGCTCGGCCGTGCCGGACGGGCGTTAATGGATACCAAAGTAATGATTCCGGCAAAATGGGACAAGGAACCCGTGGAAGTCAAAGACGGCCAGATGCGTTTCCCGGAAAATACGAAAATCACCGTAATGGTGGCGGAAAACAAAACCGGCATGAAAATGTATCCCTTCTTCACCAGTGAAGAAGAAGTCAAAAAGTTCTTCGGCGATCGCAAGGTGAAATGTCTGGTGATGGGTTCTGATCAGTTCGTTCCTCTGCTTGAGCAGTCGGACAAATCGATCGACGGAATCGTGGTCGATCCGGCCGGTGTGAACTTCCCGTTCAAAGCCCAGCTGATCATCGATCTGAAAAAGCACTATAAATCCCCGGTGAAACCCGAAACCATCAAAAAGGGTGAATCCGTCTACCTGAAAAATCCGGAAGGGGATCACAACCAGCTCGAAGCCGAACTGATCTCCTGTGGATTCCATGAACCGTCCATCAAAGCGCTCTACCTCAAGGAGCGCCTGGAAACCGAGAACCCGGAAGAAGGCAAAACGCACTGGTTCATTCTGGTCGATACCGATCTGAAGGATACCGGTCTGTTTGAACGCATCAGCAAACAGGTTCGTCCCTATGTCGAAGGCAAGGATCTCGAATTCATGTTTGCGGATTCCAAACTCGGACAGGACATTATGAAAACCACCCGTCCGCTTTACACCAAAGCGCTCAACTGACACAACTGCTCAGGGCAGGGTTCCACCAGGTTCCCTGCCTTTTGTATTGGAGAAATAGCGTAAACTGATAGAGAAGAGCTGCAAGAGGAGGTTGAATCATGGAAAACAGAGAACGATTTGTGATGGATCTGCCCAAAGAAGTCAGTACCGTGATCGACACCCTTGAAGCGGCCGGACATGAAGCCTGGGTGGTCGGTGGCTGTGTTCGGGATGCGCTTTTGGGACGCGTTCCGGAAGACTATGATGTGACCACTTCCGCCAGACCTGAAGAAGTTCAGGCTTTGTTTGAAAAGACGATTCCTACCGGGATGAAGCATGGCACCATCACGGTTTTGCTGAACGATCGTCCCATTGAAGTGACGACCTATCGGGTGGATGAAGACTATCGTGATCATCGTCATCCCGATCATGTTCGCTTCGTATCGAATATTGACGAAGATCTCGCCCGGCGCGATTTCACCATCAATGCCATGGCCTGGCATCCAGAGCGCGGTTTGCATGATCCCTATGAAGGTCAAAAGGACCTGGAAGCCGGAATCATTCGCACGGTAGGCGATCCGTATCGGCGCTTTGAAGAAGATGCTTTGCGCATGTTTCGCGCCTGGCGTTTTGCGGGGCGGTTTAGTTTTTCCATGGATCCGCAAACCGCAAAAGCCATTGAGGCCTGCACCTCGTTTGCCTCGAGTCTTTCTGCTGAACGGGTCTTTTCAGAAGTCGAAAAGATCATGAAGGATTCACCGGCCATGATGGATCATCTGACCCGATTGCTCGAGCCCTGGATTCCCCAGCTCGAGATCATGCGCCATACCCCACAGAATTCGAGATATCACTATACCGATGTCTGGCATCATACCCTCGATGCGCTCTGCTCCCTGAACAAGTGGGATCCCTCGGTGTATTGGGCGGTTTTGCTTCATGACAGCGGAAAGCCAAAGGTCAAAACCACCGACAGCCGCGGGGATCATTTCAAATTCCATGAAGCCGAATCAGCAAGAATTGCCCGAAAGGTTTTTAACAAACTCCGCATGCCCAAAAAAACGACGAATGAGGCGGTAAAGCTGATTGAAAAGCACGATGCGTTTTATGCTCCAAGACCCCTGAGCCTCTGGAAGCTTCGCGTCAAAGCGGGCTTTGATGATGCTCTGGTCGAAAAGCTCTTTCAGGTTCAGCAGGCCGATATTCTGGCGCATACCATTCAGGATCGACAGATCGAGCTTGATGTTTTCAAAGATTATTACGAAAAGGAAAAACACAGCCATCCATTTTCGGTAGGTGAGCTGAAAATCAATGGCGATGATGTTCGAAGCCATACCGGCCTGCAGGGAAAACAGATTGGTCAGGCGCTGAATGAAGTGCTTAAAGGCGTGATCTGTGATTCTTCCAAAGACACTCGAGAAGGACAGCTCGGGCTGCTTGAGAAAGCGGCAAAGCGAATTGAAGAAGAGCAACGGCAGGAAGAAGTCGTAAGTGAACAATAAGTTTCCATCCCTGAATCTGCAGGAAACAGGGAAAAGAAGAAAAGCGAAAGAAAAGAAGTAAAGGAAAGAAGAAATGAAATTCAACAGGAATAAGGAGCAGAAGGCATGAATACGCTTGGTGTAATCCTGATCATTCTGGTGATTCTGCTTTTGGGTGTACTTTGTGCCGGACTGTTTTATGTGATCACCCGACAGATCCAGCTCGAACAGAAGCTGGTCCGCACGCAGGATTTTTCCAAATCCAGCCTGCAGACGATGATGCAGATGAATCACAAAGTCGATCAGGTCATGATGGACGCCAGTGCAGGACTTAAAGGCACGGATGAGCTGCGCGATCAGGTTTCTTCCATTACCCGGGTAATGACCAATGCCAAAAGACGGGGAAGCTGGGGCGAATATCAGCTGGAAAGTCTGGTCAGAACCTATCTGGGCGACAGTCCCTATATCTACTCCACCCAATATCCGCTGGAAAACGGAAAGATCAGCGATGGAGCTTTCCATCTGCCGGGAACCGAACAGGTGCTTTGCATCGATTCCAAGTTTCCGATGGAAAACTATCTGAAAATGGCCGCTGAACCCGAATCCGCCGCCTTCTTTGAAAAGGAACTGCGTCGCAATATTCGCAAACACATTCTCGATGTCAGCGAAAAGTACATCACGCCCCAGACGCTGGATACGGCCATTCTGTTCATTCCCAATGAAGGCCTTTTTGAATATCTCTGCTCGGATGGAGCGGATCTGATGAGTTTTGCACTTGAACATCATGTGATGCTGGTTTCTCCGACCACACTGGCCGGTGTAGTCTTTACGCTGCTGGCCAGCACGAAAAGCTTCTATCGGGCTCAGAATCTTCAGGAAATCGAATCCCGAATGGAAGATCTTTCCCGCAAAGCGCAAACGCTCGCCCTCCAGAGTGATAAAGGTCGAAAGGCCTGTGCCACGCTGGACAAAACGCTGGATGATCTTTCCAGACAGGCCTGGAATCTGGTTCGTTCGATGGAAGAGATCTCCACTCCGGACCCGGGACAATATCCGGGACAATCAGAAGGGAAAACCCGGGGGTCGGGGTTATGATAACAGGGAAGCGAGAGGTCATTGACCGGCCATGAAATCGATGAGTGAACTGGCTCATGATTTCCTGAAACCCGTTCTCCATTCGGGAGCCCTGTGTATTGATGGAACTCTGGGATATGGCAGAGACTCGGAATTCTTTCTGAAGGAGAACGTGCGGAAGGTTTTCGCCTATGAAATTCAGCCTGAACTGGCACAATCCAGTAAAAATCGCCTGAACTCGAAACGACTGGTGGTCTTTGAGCACTCTCATGAACTGATGGAAAAGGACCTGCAGATATACGCAGGATCCATTGACGCAGTGATCTTCAACTTTGGTTTTGACCCGCATACTCTTGAAGGAGTGTGCACCCAAAAGGAATCTTCCCTGGAAGCCATGAAACAGGCCCTGAATCTGCTGCGTCATAAAGGACGGGTAGCTCTGGTCTTCTACCCGCATGAGCAGGGAAGAGAAGAAAAAGAAACGCTGATGCAGGAACTCGAAGGAAGGAAGGATCTTGGCGTGCTTGAGATTTGTCATCCCTTTCTGGATCATTCTCCGACTCTGGTCTGCGTGGAGAAAATGCATTAAGGAACTGAATTATGAACGACAATCAGAAAAAAGCGGACATCAAAGTCACCAAGTCCCAGCTGACTCACCACTGGCAGGAGCGGCTGAACGGAAACAACCTTTCGGAAATGACCATGCGCCTCAAAGACGCCGATTATTTCAATCGATCCGATCCGGATATGGATCCGGAAACGGTGATTTACGAACATATCGTAAAAGAATCCTCGCCTGAAGAAGGCCATCTCAACTGGGGTCATATTACCTTGTATCCCGGTCAGGTGAAGGATCAGTATTTCTGCACGAAGGGACATTTTAAAGTGAATCCCGACGCAGAAGAGTATCTGTTATGCATGGAGGGCGAAGGCCTGGTCATGCTGCTGAGCAGAGATGGAGAGTGCTGGTGCGAAGAGCTCGAAGAAGGCAGTCTCCACAAAATTCCGGCCGGAGTCGGTCGGCGTCTGATCAACATCGGAGATACGCCACTGATGCTTTCCCAGTGTATTCCCAGCAATGCCGGATTTGATTTTGACTCCGTCGATCTTCAGCCCTTCCCCTGTCACGTTTATGACGATGACGGAGAGATGGCGATCCTGGTGGATCTTGATGAAGAAGCCCTTGAAAAGGAGGGCCTCCAGGAAGAAGACATTCTGAAATTTCTGCAGTCCTGATACGGACTGCTTTTTTAATGCCCGAAAAAACCCACGAATTTGAAAGAATCCCCACCGTAACCGGCCCGGTTTCGTTGTGATAAAAATTTTGCGATTGTAGAATGAGCCGGTAATCAGGAGGGAAAAAATGAAAGAACAATCGGCATCCATCAATACTTCAGGCAACGACGAAGTCCGTTCCAATCCTCTGGGATGGGAGAAAACCGGAAAGCTGCTCGTTCGCTTTTCGGTACCGACGATTGTTTCGATTCTGGTCAGCTCTTTATATAACGTGGTTGACCAGATTTTTATCGGGCAGGGTGTCGGGTTTCTCGGAAACGGAGCGACGACAGTCTCTTTTCCGTTAACCACCATCGGTCTGGCGCTGGCCCTTTTGCTGGGAGTGGGTGCTTCGGCTTCCTATTCGCTGCAGCTTGGTCGAGGTCAGCTGGAAGATGCCGCCAAAACGGTCGGCTGTTCATTAAGTTTTATGCTGATCATCGGCGTGGTCTATTTTGTGGTCGGTGAGCTGTTGCTGACTTTCCTGCTTCCTGTTTTTGGAGCTACTGCGGATAACTACAGCTATGCGCTGGAATATTCGCGGATCATTCTGATCGGTATGCCGTTTCTGATTGTCTCCAATGGTCTTTGCAATCTTTGTCAGGCGGATGGATCTCCGGCATTCTCCATGCTTTGCATGGTGACCGGAGCGGTGCTGAACTGCATCCTCGATCCGTTATTCATCTTTGTCTTTGGCTGGGGAATGCAGGGCGCGGCTCTGGCGACGATTATCGGCCAGATGTTATCGCTGTTCATGCTGCTTTTCTATCTTCCCCGCTTTAAAAACGTATCGCTTCATCGGCACGACTTTCGCCTGTCCCAAACGATTCTGGGCAGAACCTGTCGTCTTGGTGCAGCGGCTTCTTTAAACCAGGCGGCAATCCTGGTTGTTCAGATCGTTTTGAATAATCTGCTCAGATCGTATGGTGCCCAATCCATTTATGGTCCGGACATTCCGATTGCAGCTTCCGGAGTGGCCTTCAAGCTCAACGGGATCTTCATCTCAGTCATGGTCGGTCTTTCACAGGGCGCACGTCCGATTGTCGGATTCAACTATGGGGCCAGACAATACGATCGAGTCAAACGTGTCGTTTTGCAGGCGATGGCCACGGTGATTGTTATGGGCACACTGGTTGAACTCTGTTTCCAGCTGTTTCCCAGAGAGCTGATTCTGCTTTTTGGCCATGGAGATGAGCTTTATATCCAGTTTGGCGTCAATATGCTTCGAATTTATCTGGCTTGTATCTGCCTGATCGGAGTTCAGGCGCTGGCTTCCAACTACTTTGCGGCCATTGCCCAACCCGGCAAGGGAGCTTTCCTCTCTTTGTCCCGTCAGATCATTTTCTATATTCCGCTCGCACTGATTCTGACCGGCCTGTTTGGCATTGACGGAATCCTGTATTCACAACCCGCAGCGGATCTGCTTTCGGTGGTGGTTTCGATTCTTATGGTTCGCCTTTCGTTCCGTCAGATGGATCGGATGAAAGCGGATGAAGCGAAAGCTTCACAGTAAATCAGAGCAAAAAGACATTTTTTTCATCAAACAGAAAACCCGCAGCGACCGGCTGCGGGTTTTGATTTGGATTATCGATGTTCAGGTTTGGCTGGGTCACTCTCCGGTTGAGGTTCATTGACTTTCACCACAGCCTGTCGAATGCGATGGCCGGCAATTCGTTTGATCTGAACGTTCAGCGGACCGGCGGTGACTTCCAGCTGACTTCCATCTTCGGGAATGTAGCCGATTGAGCCCAAAACATAGCCGGAGAAGGTTTCAAAATCATCCAGAGAAAGTGGTACACCAAGGGCTTTGGAGACATCTTCCAGATCCGCCTCGCCATTGATTCGCCAGCCGCCTTTGGGCAGCTTGACGATATCGGCCTGTCGCTTTTCTTCCTGTTCGGCCAGATCACCAAACAGCTCTTCAATGACATCATGCAAAGTGACCAGGCCGACCACGCCACCGTATTCATCGAGAACAATCGCGATGTAGGTGCGGCGGGTTTTCATCATGTGGATCAGTTCGTCGGCAGTGGTGTTTTCCGCGACGAACAGAGGTCGGTCCACAGTGTTTTCAAGAATCGTCTTTTTACCAAAGCCGTTGAGGCGGAAATAGTCGCGCGTATCAAGGACACCCACGATGTCATCTCCGCTTTCGTTGGTGACCGGATAAAAAGTATGGCGATTGTTGAGGATCACCTGCCGCCATTTGGAGGGGTCGTCCTTCATGGACAGGCAAACCATGTTCGAACGGTGCGTACAGATCTGATCCAGCGTCGTGTCGCCCAGATCCAGTGCGTTTTCAATGACTTCCCGCTGATCTTCAAGATCTTCAATCGAAGAAGTATCGAGCAGTTTTTCAATCTCTTCTTCCTTGTTTTCATTCGGATCATCCGACACCAGATGCGGAAAGAAAAAGCGAGCCATCCGGGTCCAGACGGAAAGGAACGAAGCAGGAAGAGGAACCTTTCGAAAAATGAGCGCCGTGACCATTCCCAGCACCAGGCAACCGACCGGAATAAGTACAGGCAGCCAGCTGGTGATGGGATCGTTGGGGACAACGAGCAATACTCCGATATAAAGCATGAGCGCACCGAAGATCTGAATCACCAGTCCCAGAACCAGACTGGCCAGAGAATTCGGATTGTTTCGGTCGTGATCGTAAACGATAAAGCAGATCCAGGTGATCACGCAAAGCGCAGCCCCTGCAATTATCCAGTTCAATATTCATCCATCCTTTCGGAATTCCTGATGAGGACATTATAGCGAAAGCTATTGAGGAAGAAAGTCCGCCAAGCCATTGAAAAAGGCCCTTGCGGGCCTCTTTACGGAGAAGTGAAATGTCAGGAAATGAGATGAACGGGATTCTGGGCTTTGTCGTTTTCTTCAAAAAGCGGAGCTTGCAGATCGTTCTGGTCAATGGGACGGCCGTAAAAGCGAAGAAGGGCCTGTCTGGTCACAATGCCGATAAACACATTTCGGTCATCCACAACGGGTACAAAATTCTGATGAAGGGATTTTTCAATCAGTTCGGGCATGGTCACTGCGATATTGACAGCCGGCATGAAATCGGGCCGGATGACGTCTTTGACTACCGCGTTTTCAAGGACATCCTTCTCATTTCCATGAGCCAGGATATACCATAAAAAGTCGCCTTCACTGACGGTTCCTGCATATTCGCCGAAACGGTCAATCACCGGAACGGCAGTAAATTTATGTTTTTTCATCAATTCGATGGCTTCCATGAGCGGAAGGGTATCGTAATAGAACTGGAGATCACGTTTAAATTTTAGAAAGAAGATGACGTTTTCGTTCATTCTGTTCCCTCATTTCATTAGTATTGTACGGAAAGTTCGTCGGTAAAAAATCCATAGATTATGGGATGGTATCGGAATTATATTAAGTTTTTCTGAAGATGAAACCGCTTAAATGACTATACCGGTTGGCTGGTTACATCGCAAGATCTGCCTGAAAAAAAGGTGGAGGGCCAGCAGGTCTTCCACCTTAAAGGAATTCGATTTACAAATCAAGCATTTCCAGACCTTCGATCTTCTCGACGCCAAAGCCTTTGCCTTTGCCAACGAGGATTTCCGGTCCGTTGAAAGTCGATCCGCCAATCACCGGATCTTTGGCCAGCAGGGCCGGTCCGTCCAGGTCAATGCGGGTGATGCAGTCTTTTGCGGCAGCCAGCGCAATCGCTGCATCGACGCTGACTTTGGCTTCAAGCATACATCCAATCATGCATTCCGCTCCGGCACGCTCGGCGGCATCGGTAATGCGCAGAGCCTGATGGAGTCCTCCGCATTTCATCAGCTTGATGTTGACCATATCGGCCAGATGTTCGTCATAAATACGAACGGCATCATCGGCGGTAAAGCAGCTTTCGTCGGCAACGATCGGATAGGGAGAATGATCGGTCACATATTTCAGCCCTTCAAGATCATGCGCTTCTACCGGCTGTTCAACAAATTCAGGACAGATCCCCTCATCTCCCATTCGGCTGATCAATTCAACCGCCTGTTCGGGCGTCCAGGCCTGGTTGGCATCAATACGGATGTTGACATCCGGTCCGACCGCTTTGCGCACTGCAGAAAGACGAGCCAGATCGAGATCAGGATTGACACCGACTTTGATTTTCAGGGTTTTAAAGCCACGCTTAATGGCTTTTCTGGCATCTTCAGCCATGACTTCAGGATCATTGACCGAAATGGTCAGGTCGGTGATCAGCACATCTTTGGGCTGATCACTCAGCATTTCGCAGACCGCTTTTCCTTCGATCTGTCCGAGCAGATCGTAAATTGCGATATCCGCAGCAGCTTTGGCACTTGAATGATGTTCACCAAGGCAGTGATCCAGAGCGGTAAACAGCGCCTGGGGATCATCCAGATCCTTACCCACCAGAGCTTCACGGATCGGTCCGGTGATGTCCCTGAGCAGACTGTCAATGGTTTCTCCGGTAATTGCGGCGGTAGGAGGGGCTTCTCCAAAGCCCATCAGGCCGGTTTCGGTTTCGATAATCACAATGACATCTTCCAGAGAATCCACAGTACGCAGGGCCGTTTTAAACGGAGTGGTCAGTGGAGCTTTGAGCAGAGCGGTTTTGACAGAACGGATTTTCATCAGTGAGCCTCCTGATCGAACGCTTTGAGCGTTTCGTTATGAACATCCTTACGGATATCGATAATAGCATCATTATCCCGACTGGGATGCACACGGTTGGTCAGCAGGATGATACCCATGTTGCGTTTGAAATCCACATAAATGGAGGTTCCTGAAAAACCGGTGTGGTAAATGCAGGAATCCGAGATTTCAGTGCCATCACTCTGGTTGCGATCATCCGCAATCCAGCCCAGTGTGCGGCTGACATTGAGATTCGGGGTAAAGCTGTGCCTGAGCATCTCGACGGTTTCGGGTTTGAGAATCCGAACGCCATCGAGCTCTCCGTTGCCAAGCAGCATGCGAACAAATCGGCTGAGATCATCCGCCGTCGAGAAGACGCCCGCATTACCGGATACGCCATCCAGGCAATATCCCTTGCCATCATGAACGACACCTTTAATCACGCCACGGGCTTCGGTCACTTCCTCCGCCACGCAGCGATCCGCCAGACCATGTTTCGCCGGGTTGTAGCAGGTATCCTTCATCTGTAAGGGTTTGAAGATTTCGGCTTCAGCCACCTGATCGAGAGCACCTTTGAAGTGCTCAACGACAAAGCCCAGGGCGATAAATCCGAAATCGGAATAGTCGACTTTGGTTCCCGGTTCAAAGTTGAGCGGCATGTTCTTAAAGAACTCCCACATCTCCTTTTCTCCATGAGTCTTTTTATATCCCTTATCATCGGCCGGAAGGCCCGAGGTATGGGTGAGCAGCTGCTCGATGGTGATTTCGGGATGACCGAAATCGGGGAGAATCTCAACGAGTCGGGTGTCGAGGGAAATCAGTCCCTCTTCAATGAGTTTTAAAACAAGTGTGGTCGTGGAAACGACTTTGGAGCAGCTGGCCAGATCGTAAACGGTGTCCCGCTCAACGGGGAGGGTTTCTTCGACAATCTGCCGGTTTCCGCACCAGCCGACTTCCGCTCCTTCAGGAGTCACCAGCGCAAACTGGGCTCCCGGAATTTTCTGATCCAGGACGGCTTTGTCGAGCACATCCTGCATCGTGGAAAAAGCCTGGGTTGTCATTTGTTTTCCTTTCGAAGCAAAGCTTCATTTTTCTTATCGAGATAAAACCGAATTATTCCTGATCATTTGAAGAGTCGCCTTCGGGAGTTTCCGTTTCAACGATTTCTTCGATTTCTTCCTGAGGTTCCGGTTCAGTGACCGTCTGTTCAGGTTTGGCTTCCGTTTCATCGGATTCGCTGTCTTCCGGTTCAAGGAACGGAGCTTTGTTACCTTCCAGATAGGCGGCGATCGCTTCGCAAAGCTCTTCAACCGCTTCAACATCGACCGTATCATCGGCTTTGGTTGCCGTATCCGGGACGGTAACGATGTGAGAATCCGGATTATAAATACCGCGAGTCACCAGCAGTCCACTGGGATAATAGGAGAACTGTGTATATTTCAAAGCAGCAGGATGAATCAGAACCGTCTTGGCGTTTTTAATGTACGCGGCCAGACGTTTGGCTTCCTTCTTGTGACCTTTCTGGTAGCCGATCATGACGGTATCGCCTCGTCCGATACAATCGAGCAGGATCACCTGTCTGGAATCAATGGAATCTCCGGTCTGCTTGCGCAGAACTTCATCCCCGGCATGACGGCTGCAACCGTAGTCTGTCAGCACGAAAGCGGTCGAATCCTTTGCTTTATCGAGCAGGGAAGCGATTCGCATATTGGCTACACAACCGGAGGTGTTGCGGTTCATATTCGACTTGTTTCCAACACTTCCGGACATGAAGTAGCCAACAATCGAGCACAGAAAGATCAGCACGACAACAATCAGCGAGAACCAGAAGCGGTTGGTAAAGTCGATTTTTTTGACATAAAAGAAAATCAGAAACATCGCGATCAGCGCACAGATGATCAGCGGGGTGTAGTACGGAAAGGTAGAAGCATGAACCGTACTGGGACCGTTGAGCGGGTAGTAGTTGAACGGGTTTCCGAAGTTGTGAACCGGGGTGTCATAGTTGGAGACGACGATGGTTTTGGCCTGATCGAGATCTCCGGCAACCACATCCACTGCTCGGATGTTCTTTTTGCTTCCGGCAACGGCTTTTACCGGATAGCCGGCTTTCTGAAACTCATGTCCGGCTGTCGAGCAGAACGTGTCTTTTTCCTTGCGGGAGAAACGTCGAGGAATTTTGATTCCGTAACGTAAAAAGAGCTCCCGGACTTCTTCGACGCCGCTCATTTCTTTTTCTCCTGGCCGGATTTCTTTTCGGCTTTCTTTTTCCAGGGCCATCTGAACTTGGATGGCTGCTTTTTCTTTTCGTTGATCTTCTGCTGATACACGTAAGCGCTTTCCTGCTTGGGCATAACGTGGTTCAGCGCTTTGTACATTTTCGACGAGTTGTAAACCGGGATGGAAATCAGTTTGTCGTTTTTCATGACGATCGTCAGCATATCGCTGGTGGCTTCGTGGCGGATGCCCCATTCGATGACGTCGTCATACTTGAAGACCAGGGCTTCCTCCGGTTTATTTTCCGGAAAGAGCACTCCGTAGGTGATATACAGTTCAAGCTGTTTCTGTCCTTTGACCATGAAAATGGCGAAAAGACATAAGGCAATCACCAGGAGCCCGAGTACCCACAGTCGGGTAAATAAGGAAACGGCCCCGACTGCCATCAGGATCACAATCGCGCTCACCGGCTTGGTGTAAACGACTTTTTCAGGCGTTCCACTGGCGGGAAGATCGGCAATTGGAATGAAATTGTTTACTTTTCCCATAAAAACCTCCAGTTGTTATTATAAGATAATTGCATGGCGGACTTAACCTGCCGGAGGAGAAAAAAAGAAATAATGGGAGAAGCAATTTTTCTAACCCTGTTCGGATTGGTCGTGGGCGCTCTGATGCTGGCGGCCGCCATGAAGGACTATCGAAACTACAAAACCAAACTCGATCAGCTGCTTAAACGCAAGAGCTACACAAAATACGATTTTTCCAGAAACCAGAAGATGATGTACTTCGCTCTGACGGTTGTCTGCCTTGCGGTGGCCGTATTCTGCTATGCGCAGAAAGACTATGTGACCGGGGCGGTGGGTATCGCAACGGGCGGTGTGTTTGCCGGACAGTATATTCTGAGCAATAAACGAGGTGTGCTTTACTACAACGATGATTCGTTCATCTATCAGGATGATCCGATCCAGTACAAACAGATCGCTTCGATTGAAACCAACAAGTATATTCCTTTCGCTTTCCGTACCCTGATTACCTACAGCGGAAAGAAATACAAGATTTCCAAAGGCTGCGAAAAAATCATCAACGAGCAGCTCGAAAAAAGAGCGGCGAAAAAAGCGGCGTTCAAAAAGAAAATGCGATAATCTTCAGGCATCCGGATGCGGATGCCTTTTTTGAATATCGAAAAGATCATAAGGAGGATGACGTATGCATCATTCATCAAATCAGAAAATTGATCCTTTTCAGGAATATCGGTTTGCGCTGAAGGGAGCGCAGATGGGATCGCTGTTTGGCAGCGGGATTATCGTCGGTCTTTCTTCGACCATTACTCTCTGGCAGAAGGCCATGAATCTGAGTGATTTGCAGGTCGGATCGGTTTCGGCTTTATTGATGCTGGCAATTGCCATCGGCTCTCTTGGTGCAGGAACACTGGGGAACAAATTCGGATTGAAGAAGTGCTTTCTCTTTTTACTTCCGGTCTGCTTTCTGGGGGCTTTGATCTGTGCGCTGTCTTTTCATTTCTTCTTTCTGTGTCTTGGGGTAGCCATTTGCGGCGTAGCTTCAGGAGCGGATCTGGCGATCAGTCTGAGTGTGCTGTCCACACTGGCCAGGGATGAAAAGATTTCCGCAAGACTGGTTTCCTCGACTCAGGTTTACTGGTCATTGGGTTGTTTGCTGACGACCTTATTGGCTTTTATTACCAGCACGCTTTCCGGGGCCTGGTCCGGACGACTGGAGATGATTTTTCTGATGGGCATGGCGGCTTTGGGAGCCATGTATCGAAGAAGAGCGATCGTTGAAGGACCGATCCAGCTTCCGGAAAATGATCCAAACGAAGCCAGACAGAAACCCTCGCTGAAAAAGTTGTTTGGTTCCGGATCGAAGATCAACTATCGGGCACTGTTTGGCTGCATTCTGTTTTTCTATTGCGCTTCCAACCTGCTGGCCAATACGTTTGGCCAGTTTCAGACCTTCCTGCTGGTCAAAGCCGATGCTTCCCAATCCTTTGCGACCGGAATCAATGTGGTACTGGGCGTAGGATCGCTGCTGATTGCTCAGGGCTTTTCGAAAATTGCGGCGGATCGAATGAGAAATGGTCTGTTTGGATTCGGTATCGTGATCATGGTGGCGGCTTTGTTGATTATGGCTTCGGCTCAGAGTGCGCTCTGGATTATTGTGGTGGGTCTGGCCCTCTATAATTTCGGTTCGATGATGGCCGGCGAGAGTCTGATGAAAGTGTGGACCCAGGAAAGTTTTCCACAGAAGTATCGCTCTTCCATTCAGGGACTGATTGTTGGCGTCTCCCGCCTGTTCTGCGCGGCTTTCGCGGTGGTGACGCCGGCTCTGGTTGTTCCCTCCGCAATCTCTGCAACGATGATTGGCTTTGCCGTGCTGATTGTTCTTGCCGGACTGGCCGGATTTGAACAGATGCATTTACAGAAGAAATACCATCTGGGCGCATTGAAGGAAAACAACTGAGAACGCCCAGTGCGTAAGGTCAAATGTGCGATGGAATCGATAGCGGTGATCAGAAAAATGGTCATCCATAAGAAATGGATAGACGTATTGAATAGATTTGCATATCCATAT
>Cam_p2__coassemble_1546_pt1 | contig 16987 bp, 14 predicted proteins | sample Cam_p2__metabat2_low_PE_009 | metagenome-assembled genome bin Cam_p2 | reverse complement strand
CAAAGCGGGACGGAAAACCAGAATCCAGATTTTCCAATTTTTAGCTACGCTTTCGAAGTCGGAAAGTTCACATAATGTTCCGAATGTCTATCCATGATCCACTGATATGATGCTTTCATTGTTAAGGAGGATTTCAATCATGACTTTAGTGTTTATCGGACTTTTCCTTCTGATTCTTCTGGCGCTCATGCCCTTTATTGGCCTGCTGTTTCCGCTGTTCATGTTTATTCCCCTCGTCTTTATGTTCAGAAAGCCGACGGTGCGTGTTTATACCCGTAGTTTTGGTGATGACCCCTTTACAGGTCAGAACAGAAATACTCGTCGCGAACTTCCCCGTCAGGGCGAAGATTCCGACATTATTGATGTGGAATTCACAGAAAAAGAAACTCGAAACGAAATTGACTAATGATGTCCCTGAATCCTGGATTCAGGGATTTTTCATTTCTGATGGCCGCTGCTTCATTCAAAGAAAAAGAGCTCTCAGGATAATCCCCGAGAGCTCTTTTTCAGAATCGAACGGGAGGTTTTGCTCCCGTTTTTTTGCATCAGTTAAAGAAGAATTACGCCTGTGCTTTACCGTGTTTGCGGTCGAATTCGGCGTCCTGTTTTGCCTTTTTGTCGTCTTCCCAGATTTTACGAAGGTTTACTTCTTTTTCGTAAATCGAGTTGATCTCTTTGAGCAGATCATCAGTCATTTCTTTGAATCCCTGCTGCATCAGAGGACGGCGGCGAAGTTCATAGTCCTGAATGGTCCAGTAGAAAATATCATCCGGGTCCATATTAAACTCTGCGGAAGCTTTGATGACATCATCGCCGTTGGCCTGTACCCATTCAACGACCTTCATCTGTTCTTCAGTCAGCGGAGTGCTGAAATCGTATTTCATAAGGTTGATCTCCTTTTCAGTTCCCTGATTATTCTACTTGATTTTTAAAGTCTTACCGCTCTGAACGAACAGTTAATTTTGCGGCTCTGTCTGAATCAGCCGTGAATGAGCAGGGTTCCGACCCAGGCCACCAGGGTAACCAGAACCAGAAAAGCTAATCCATAAGGAAGAACCATCTTCATCAGTTTGGAATCTTCCTTCAGACCACCCACGGCCGAAAGCGCAATGGCGATCGACTGCGGCGATAACATTTTGCCCACGCCAATACCCAGCGCGTTCAGTCCAACCACCCAGTACGGATCCAGACTCAGCGCAGCTGCAGCATCCGCCTGCACCTTGCCAAAAAGCACACCACTCGAGGTACCCGACCCGGTCACAAACGTGCCGAGAGCCCCCAGCCATGGCGCAATAATCGGATAAGCTGCACCCATCAGGGCAATCGCAAAAGCAGCGATTTCGGAAATCATGCCTCTGTAGATCATGACTTTGGCCGCAGCCAGAACAGAAATCATGACGATAATCGATCCCTGCATCTGTTTGAGCGTACCGACAAAAACCGTGGAGATATCATTCCATGAAGCCTTCTGAATCCATGCCCCCAGTAAGGCGGAGATCAGAATCCAGATGCCCGGAGTGTTGATCCAGTAGAACGTCGTTGCACTGGTGTCATTGACAAAGTACACCGTCGTTGAAAACTGATTAAGGAAGGTATTCACCGGTCCGACCAGTTTGGAAGATGCCAGCAAAAACAGAATGATGAATAGAAACGGCGAGCAGGCTTTGAGTGCCTCTTTGACCGTGATCTTTTTCGCCTGGGCAACTTCCTTTTCTTCTTCCTGGCTGGTCAGTGCGTATTCGGGATCGACCTTTTTGCGTTTGGCCAGTGGAACGACCACGAGCAGGGAGCAGACCGCCGCAATGATCATAACCAGATCCGCGCCCAGAAAATAAGAAACGACAAGCATCGGAATCACAAAGGATAATCCGGCAGCCAGACAAAGACCGACCATACCTTTGAGGGCTTTGAATCCCTTACCGGTCAGAATGACCAGAAGGAAAGGCACAAGCATAAAGAAAAGCATCGTCTGAATCGACTGCATGGTTGAAAGCCCGATGGTGGAGCTGTAGCCCAGCAGATTGGCAACAGTAGTCGTCGGAATACCGATCGAACCCCATGGCGTGGGAAAGCCGTTGGCCAGCAGGCACACCAGACAGGCAAACAGTGGATCAAATCCCATCGCAAAAAGCATTCCGGCAGGAATCGCAATGGCAGTTCCAAAGCCGGCCATGCCTTCCATGAATCCGCCAAAGCACCAGGCCACCAGCAGGACCAGTACCCGCTTATCCGAGCTGACGGAAGTGAGCAGGGCTTTGATGACATCCATTCCCCCGGTTTTAACCACCAGATTATAGGTAAATACCGCAGCCACAATGACCAGCACAATCGGCCATACCGCCATGGCCGCTCCTTCAAGCGAAGCCATCAGTACCTGCTGTACCGGAGATCTCCAGTAAGCCAGTGCCAGAATTACTGCCGTAACAAAAGCGGCAATTGCGGCCATCCAGGCCGGTTTTTTCAACCCCATCATGAAAATGATCAGAACAATGATGGGACAGAGCGCCAGAAAAAAGCCAAGAAAATTCATAAGTCCCTCCTGCCTTCCCCGTCAGGCCGGAAGAAGTCGCATATCCGGCTTTTGAAGAGTGGTCTTTAAACAAAGAGTATCGTCAGAATGGATGGATTTCATGCGGTTTGTTCTTCTTTTGATCCATAAAATCATTGATTTTATCCGGCGTTCTTCGCACAAAACTTTCCATTCGTCCTTTTCTTCTGCAAGGCATTTTATCGATAGATCATGCCTTCGGTCTATAAGATTTGAGAAGCGTTTTTCTCCTTTTTCTGAGACCGTTTTCTTTTCGAATCATCATCCTTTTGAACAGCACAAAAACCGGGAGCACTTTCCCGGTTTTCTTCTCTCATTCAGTTCGGATCCTGTTTCTTTATGACCTGTCCAAATGAAGGATAAACAAAAAGAAGATTACAGTGCCGTTGACTGGTTCTCCAAAAGATCGCAGGGAAGAATCCGCACCGTCTGCGTCTTTTTCTTTTCCACCTGATCCAGCAGAATGCGACAGGCGTTTTTTCCTTCTTCAAATCCCGGTTGGACAATGACGGATACGCTGGGCGAGGCCAGACTGACCCATTCGGTATTATCAAATCCCAGCAGCCCGATGGTTTTGGGCATCAGCTCCCGAAGCGGACCGAGTCCTTGATAAACCACCGGAAGCAGCCAGCAGTTCGGCACAAAAATCAGCGTTTTTTCATTGAGTCGCAGATGGCCGGAAACAAATTCGAAGATTTCACTTTCACTGACCTGATCCGAAACGATCCGGATCTCATAGGGCTTATCCAGTTTCTCCAGCTCTTCCCTGAATCCTTCCATCCGCTCCATTCGAGTTCTGAGCACCGATGGATCTGCGCCAATCAGAATAAAGCGATCATATCCACGATTGGCCATTTTCTCCATGGCTTTACGAACCGCCTGAAAGGCATTGCTCCTGACGACCGGATATCCGTTATCTTCCAGTGGGGAGTCCATGAAGACAAAGGGCTTGTCGTAAGAGCTGAACTGTTCGAGCACCGCTTCAAATCCGGCTGTGGGCTGAACGACAAATCCATCCACATTCAGTTTCATCATCGAAGCAATCAGTTCTTTTTCATTTTCGGTTTTATATCCCGAACTGCCCACAATCATCTGACATCCGGCTGCCTGAGCGATCTCATCCACGCCTTTGATCAGATGACTGGTAAAGACGTTGCCAGGATCGGTCACCACCACGCCAATCAGATGCGTTCGACTTTGACGAAGACGTCGGGCGCTCGCACTGGGGATGTAATGAGTATCGGCAATCGCCTGCTCAATACGGGCTCGGGTTTCCTCGCTCATTTTGTGAAACTGTCCGGAAAGATAAAAGGAAACGGTGGTTTTCGATGTCTGTGCAATCCGGGCAATGTCGTTAATCGTGACTTTTTTATCCATACATCATTTCTCTTCCGGTTCAGTTCGAGACGCGGGCTTCAAATTAAACCGGTTTGCCTTTAAACCCATGATGAAGGGGGCTTTTCACTTTGTCAAACCCGGTACAAAAGGGTTTTTTCTGATTTTCACCGATTCAAAGAGTCCAAATTGACAAAACCGATTTACCTTTCTATATTGTAGGTGAACCGATTTACTAACGATCTTCATCTTTTGGATGAACAGATCAGGAGGAAGAATCTTCATGTTTGATCTTCAGGATTTCCGGCTGGATGGAAAAATCGCTCTGGTTACCGGAGCATGTTATGGCATTGGTTTTTCCATCGCCTGCGCACTGGCCAAAGCCGGTGCCACGATTGTCTTCAATGCCAGAAGTCAGGCGCATATCGAAAAAGCCCTGGTCGACTACCATAAGCAATCCATTGATGCGCATGGATATGTCTGTGATGTGACTGATGAAACTGCTGTCGATCAGCTGGTGAAAACGATCGAATCCGAGCTGGGAACGATCGACGTTCTGGTCAATAATGCCGGGATTATTCAGCGTGTCGACATGATCGATATGAGTGCGGCCGATTTTCGTCAGGTTGTCGATATCGACCTGGTCGGTCCGTTTATCGTCTCCAAAGCGGTTCTGCCCGGCATGATCAGAAAAGGACACGGAAAAATTATCAATATCTGCTCCATGATGTCTGAGGTTGGCAGAGAAACGGTCAGTGTCTATGCAGCGGCCAAAGGCGGTTTGAAGATGCTGACCAAAAACATCTGCAGCGAATACGGTCGATTCAACATCCAGTGTAACGGGATCGGACCTGGTTATATCGCAACCCCGCAAACCGCTCCCCTTCGAGAACCCCTGCCCGATGGAAGTCTTCAGCCCTTTGATTCATTCATTCGCGCAAGAACACCCGAAGGTCGCTGGGGAACTCCGGAAGATCTGATGGGTCCCGCCGTTTTCCTGGCCAGCGACGCATCCAATTTTGTGAACGGTCAGATTCTTTATGTCGACGGAGGCATTCTTGCCTATCTGGGCAGACAGCCCCAATAACCTCCCCCACACATTGACACAGAATTAATGACACAGAATTAATAAGGAAAGAAAGGAACCTTTACCATGAAAATCGCACTGATCAACGAATTTTCTCAGGCGGCCAAAAACGCCGAGATCTATGAATCCCTGAAAAAGGAAGCCGAAAAAGCCGGACATACTGTCGACAACTACGGCATGTTCGGCGCAGATGATCCCCACAAAATGACCTATGTCAAAAACGGTCTGCTGGCGTCCATCCTGCTCAACTCCAAAGCCGCTGACTTTGTGGTTACCGGCTGCGGAACCGGACAGGGTGCGCTGATTGCCTGCAACTCCTTTCCCGGAGTGATCTGCGGACATGTCACCAATCCACTGGATGCTTATCTGTTCGGTCAGATCAATGCGGGCAACTGCGTTTCCATCCCCTATGCCCAGAATTACGGCTGGGGCGGTCAGCTGAATCTCGACTACATTTTCGAGAAACTCTTCAGTGAATCTTTTGGCGGCGGCTATCCAAAAAGTGGGGCTGCCTCCCAGCAGGCCAACCGGAAGATCCTGAATGAAGTCAAAGCCGTTACGACACATTCCCTGATCGAAATCCTCAACACCCTCGATCCCGCTTTTATTCAGGAAACCATCGATTATCCCGCTTTTCGTGAACTCTTTTTTAAAAACTGTAAGGATCCACAGATCACTGAGGTCCTTGAAAAATTCCTCGACTGAGCTTTTCTCTTCATCGTTCCATCCCAAAGAACGTCATCCTCGATGGCGTTCTTTTTTATTTCAGGGATAACCCCGACCATGGGGCATGGAGTACAACTCCGTTTTTTGAAAAAAAGTGGGGAATCAGGGTCATTTTGCGATTTTCGATGCCACTTTTCCCCACCAGCCGTTTTGGCTTGAATCTGGCGCCACTTTTGACCCTCTTTCGTGAACGCCATTCAAGGCACCCGATTTTTACGCTTTATATAAAGCGTTTTTCAGAATGATTTGATTTTCAGACAATCTTTGTCTTTTGAAAGGTTTTCCGGCAATTAATTGAGAATTGCCCTGTCAGGGGTTATAATGCACCTACAAAGTAGGTAATTGTGTCAGAAAGTGGGGGTGATGGCACATGTTCATGGGCGAGTACACGCATAACATCGACCGTAAGGGGCGGTTGATTATGCCAGCCAAATTTCGTGAAGAACTCGGCGAACGCGTGTATATCACCCGTGGTATGGACGGCTGTTTGAACGTTTACACACTCGAAGAATGGACCAGTCTGTACAAGAAATATTCCTCCCTGCCCTCCACCAACCCCGACGCCCGAATGTTCATGCGTTTTTTCATGGCCAAGGCGACGGAAGTGGAGCCGGATGCCCAGGGCAGAATTCTCATCCCCGCTTCTTTGAGCACGGAGGCCGGACTGGTCAAGGAATGTTACATCATCGGTGTGGCAAACCATGTCGAGATCTGGTCCAAAGACAGATGGCTCGCACTTCAGGAACAGATGCTTCCTTCCTATGAGAAGTTCGCGGAAAATCTGACCACACTGCTCGAATAGATTTTGGAGGCCGCTATGGAACACATCAGCGTACTGCTCGATGAATCGATCGACATGCTTCAGGTCAAACCTGACGGAATTTATGTCGACTGCACGCTTGGTCGCGGCGGTCATTCCTCGAAGATTCTGGAAAAACTGACAACCGGACGGCTGATCGCCTTTGATCTTGATCAGAACGCGATCGATGAAAGCCGCAAACGTCTGGAAGCCATCAGTGATCGCTTCACTCTGGTTCATGCCCCGTTTGAACAGCTCGATGAAAAACTCGACGAGCTGGGGATCGGCCAGGTGGATGGCATTCTGATGGATTTAGGCGTCTCTTCCCCCCAGTTTGATGATCCTGACCGAGGATTTTCCTATCGATTTGATGCACCACTCGATATGCGGATGGATCAGACCCAGAGTCTGGATGCGAAGACCATCGTCAATACCTACTCAAAAGAAGAGCTTTACCGGATCCTGAAGGAGTATGGCGAAGAGCCCAACGCTTCAAGAATCGTTTCGGGGATTCTCAAAGCCCGGGAAAACGGACCGATTGAGACCACCTTTCAGCTGGTGGACATCATTAAGGATTCCCTTCCCGCTGCCGTCCTGAAAAAAAAGGGCCATCCGGCCAAACAGACCTTCCAGGCTTTGCGCATGGAGGTCAATCAGGAACTGCCTCAGTTAAGACGAACGCTTGAAGAAGGACTCGACCGACTGGCCTGTGGTGGAAGAATGGCGGTCATCACCTTCCATTCTCTGGAAGATCGCATCGTCAAACAGGCCTTTTCCGCAAGAGCCAAACCGCCCAAGACCAACCGGCGGATTCCGGAAGCCGGAACACCCAAGCTGGAGTACCGGCTGATCAACCGCAAACCGATTCTGGCCTCAGCTGCAGAGCTTGAGGACAACAATCGCGCCCACAGCGCGAAATTAAGGGGAGTTGAACGAATTGAAGATTGCTCATCATAACGTGCAGAAGCCACGGAAAAAGAAAACGAAAATCTCGAAGGTTAAAGTCCTGTGCTTTTCCATTTTCCTCATTTCCGCGGCCTGCTTTCTTGGATCCAAGCTGTTTTTGCACTCGGCCAGCTCAGCCCTCGCTCTGGAAAACCAGACCATTACGGAGGAGCTGAGTGAACATACCGCTGCGATTGAACAGCTCAAAGGCGATATCACCCAGCTGCAGGATAAGAACCGGGTTCTGGGTATGCTGGAAGGACAGGTTTCCGACAACGAAGGAAACGTCTACTACTATCAGGACAACTAATGCTTGAAACTTCAGGAGCAGCCCAAAGGGCGGACCGCCGGCGCGGCCCTGCCTTTGAAGCTGCTCCTTCTTCTTGTACAATGTCTCCATCTTTACAGGACACCTTTGTCCAACAGATGGAAAGAAATTTCCCGGAGAGGAATTATGAGTAAAAACAATCGAAACCATCGTTCCCGTCCGCGGAACGAAAAAAAGATCACCAACCGCCACATTCTTTATTCGACAACGATCTTTGTGTGCTGCATGAGCTTATGCGTTGCGACCCTGCTGTACACCATGGCCACCGGAAAACATCTCTGGAGCCAGTCCAGCGCGCTCAACCCGCTGATTCGCAGTTCCATTCAGACCCGTGTCGATCAGGGGATGCGCGGAACTATTACCGATCGCAATGGCGAAGTTCTGGCCAGACAGGCCACCGCTTATACGATTGCGGCCAACTTCGACAACCGCACCGAAGAGGAAAAGGAAGCCGAAGAACAGCTCAAAGCCGCACAGCGTCAGAATGTTTTGCAGCAGGCCGAAGAAGACGGACGGACCGAACAGGTTGAAGCCGCTCTGAAAGTCGCCGACCAGCAGGAAGACGGTCAGTATGTGACCGACATCAAAGGCTTTGCCTCCGCCGTTAAATCCGTTCTTGGCGATTCAGTCGATGAGCAGCAGCTCATCGATCTGCTTGAAGCCGGAAAGGAAAACGGACGCAGCCAGATCGAGCTGGGTCCGGGAACCAAACGAATCACCCGCGAACAGAAAGAACGTCTGCAGTCCCTGAATATTTCGGGAATGAGCTTTATCGAAGACGTTCGTCGTGAATATCCGATCACGCCGATGTCTTCCAACATGATTGGCTTTGCGGCCTATGATGATGAAACCGGACGGATCACCGGAAAACTCGGTCTTGAACAGTCGCTGGAATCCTATATTGGCGCCGAAAACGGAAAAACCGAATATCAGTCGACCAAGCTTGACCAGATCCTGCCCGGATCTGAAGTCGTCGTTCAGGAAAAGACCAATGGCGACAATGTCAAACTGACCCTGGATGCCAACCTCCAGCAAACTGTGGAAAAAAGCCTTCAGTATTATATGGATAACTCCAAAGCCACCAAGACCTGGTGTCTGGTCATGGAACCGGAAACCGGAAAGATTCTGGCCTGGGGAAGCTATCCAACCTTTGACCAGAACCTGCACATGACCATCGACAGCTTCTACGACAACATTTCCCAATACCCGCTCGAACCGGGATCTGTCGTGAAACCGCTGTTCTATTCCATGGCTCTGGATGCGGGCGTTTATCCCTGGAACGAAACGTATCGCGCCGGTGTTTTCTACTACAAAACCGATGACACCACCGGAAGCATCACCCGCGTGGATGATATTTCCGAAGCCTCCTATCCGGGTATCTTTGACGCATTGCAGGTTGACTACGGAAATCTGACCTTTGCGGAAGGTCTGGCGCATTCTTCGAACATCGCGCTTTGCGAACTGCTCACCAATCATCTGACCCAAAAGCAGGTTAATAAATACGTTGACGCCTTCCATCTTTATCAGCCTACCGATATCGACTATATCCCTGAGGTTTCCGGATCCAGGAACATCGATCAGGCTACGGACTACCTCTCCAGCGGATTCGGACAGGCCTCCTCGATGACCATTCTCGATCTGGCGCAGGCATACACCGCGATCTTTAACGATGGAATGATGATGAAACCCTATGTGGTGGATTCCATTACCGACTCTTCCACCGGAGCCGTTGTTCAGAAATTCGAACCAACCGTCGTTGGTGTACCCATCAGCGCAACCGCCGCTGCCCAGACTCGTGATCTGATGCGAGGGGTAACCGCCGAAGGCATGACCGGTGAAAAATTCGCGATGGATGGCGTGGATCTGGCCCTGAAAACCGGAACCGGTGAAATCTACAACCCGGAAACGGGTACCTACGACCGCGAATACTACACGTCCAGTGTGGTTGCGGCTGTTCCGGCCGAAGATCCCAAAGTCATGGTCATCTGGGGCATGCAGTCCAAGGACTACCTGTCCTACGACGCCCAGCCCGTGATCGATATCATCAACGCTTCCATGAAAGCCGCTAACATCAATACCGGATCGAATGTAAGCGTGACGGAATCTTATCCGGAATGGAATTCTTACGAAATGCCTGCCCTCTCCAGCCATTCTCTTGACTACGCACTGGCGCGAATGAGTGACAAGCAGGTCAACACTGTTGTGATCGGCGATGGCGATTCGATCGTTGGACAGTTCCCGAAAGCCGGAACGACCATCAACTCCAACGACAACGTTCTGTTACTGACCAACGGAGCCAACCGAACCATGCCGGACATGATTGGCTGGACCCGAAAGGACATCACCGCCTTCTGGCAGCTGACCGGCATCTCCATATCCGCTTCAGGCTACGGACGAACGGTATGGCAAAGCATAGAAGCCGGTACACCAATCCAGAGCGATACCGTTGTGGAAGTCCGCCTCGAATAGCATTCATAAACAAACGAAAGTCCTGCAGGAAGGAGTTATTCCCTTTCCGGCAGGACTTATTTCAGTTAATCAAACAAACCAAATTAAAAGCCACAGGTTCAAAAGCAATCGGCAAAATCTCAAGTCAGAACTTATATTTGTGATAATCAATTACCGAATATTTTAACTCCATTTTCCGATTGCAGAGAATCTTCGTTGGGGCTACGCTGTCAGTAACAGAAGCCTCATTCTCAATAATCGATTACCGTAAATTCATTTCCGATCATACGTAACGATGAATACGACAAACACAATCAAATTGATGGATTATTCAAAGCAGCTCTAGCTAACGCTGACTCTGAAAATCGATACGTCACGATTTGAAATATATACTGAGGATGAACATTTTTAACACCTGTCTTTTGAAAGGATTCGGTACAACGAAAACAAACCGGCAAAAGCGGAATCCCCAAAGCATTGAAGAGTCTCAAGTTGCAAGGAGTTATCCGTTAGATGAGAAGGAGAACAGATTATGGCCAACTGGTTTGAACTGGAAGGCGGGAACGACCATTCACGTTTGATCGAAGACCACAGTCCGGATTCAAAAACTTATTTCTACTACGGCGCAGGAGAAATCGATCACGATCTGTTTAACGAAGAAAGCAAAATCGATCGGACGCAACTGAAACAAATCCGGCTGGCCGATGAAGTTCCGGTGTTTAAAGCCGGAGACATCGCTCTTTCGATCATGAACCCCAGAGCCGCTATCGTCAGCAAGGAATGTGACGGTTTTCTCCATACCCGAAATTTTCTGAAAATCATCCCCTCAAAAGAACTTGATCCTAAGTATTTTGTTTATCTGGTCAATCAGAATAAAGAAGCGCGCCGATTGCTTCTCAGCGACAACGGCAAAGCCATGCCTCATGAAAGGACAACAACCAGATCCGTTAAATCCCTCCAGAAGATGAAACTTCCACCCCTCGAAAAGCAGAAGCTGATCGGTGAAATCTACTTTTTGCAGCTTCATCTGTCTGCACTGCTTGCAAAGAAAGCCCGACTCGAAGAGCAAAGAACATTTGAAATTTTAAGGAGAAAAGCCCATGGCAAAAATTGACAGACGGGAAGATGAATTTGAAAAAGAGTTAATTGAAAAATTATGCACCGGGCAGGTTAGCCCCTTCACCCCGGGAACAAACGTCGATTTCAACCAGGTATTCCGCTCAAGACTTTGGGAATACCGTCAGGACATTAAAACCACGTCTCAACTGGAACAGAATTTCAAAGAAATTCTGGAGCAGAACAATCAGGAAACTCTGGACGGGCCATTAAGTCCTGCTGAATTTCGACAGGTAATGGATCAAATCAATGCATTAAACACTCCGTACGAAGCCGGAAGGTTTTTATACGGATTTCATGGAGTCTCACAGATCGAAATCAATCTGGATAATGGCCGACACGTTTTTCTCACCGTCTTTGACCAATCACAGGTTGGAGCCGGAAGTACTGTATATCAGATCGTTAATCAGATTGAGCGACCTTCCGTTATTCCAGGAAATCCCGATCGCCGATTTGATGTCACGCTTCTGATCAACGGCTTACCCATCATCCAGATTGAGCTGAAAGGTCCCGAACACGATGTGGATGAAGCTCTGAACCAGATGGAGCAATACACATTGGAGAACCAATACAGCGGAATATTCTCCACCGTTCAAATCCTGATGGCAATGACTCCCTACACCATGAAATACATGGCGAGAACAACTCCCGAAAAATTCAACAAGGATTTTGCGTTCAGCTGGAAGGATGAAGAAAACAGGACTCCGAGAAACTGGCAGTACATCGCCGATCATGTCTTAACGATTCCTGCAGCTCATCAATTGTCGACCAACTACATGATTCTTGATGGGACCAAAAACGAAGAATCGATCAAGGTCATGCGTTCTTATCAGGTCGCAGCCACCCGAATTTCGTTGGAAAAACTGAGAACGACTGATTTCTACGAGCCTTTAAACAAAGATGGATATATTTGGCACACGACAGGTTCAGGAAAAACGATTACCTCCTACAAGACAGCTTCTCTGGCAAGCAAACTGCCGAATATCGATAAAGTCATCTTTCTTGTAGACCGAAGATCCCTGACGAGACAGACTCTGGAAAGTTATCGCGGCTATGATCCCGAAGCATCCACAGCTTCCGACATTCGGCAGTATTCAGGAATAGAAGAAACGACCAGCACCAATACTTTGAGTCGAAAAATCAAATCCAAAAACGATGGAATCATCATCACCTCTACCCAAAAGCTGCAACGGCTGGTAAAACGGGAAAAATTCAAAGCCCCGGATAAACACATTCTTTTCATCGTCGACGAAGCACACAGATCTACCGGAACAGACGTTTTTTCAGATATTCAAAAAGCGTTCCCCCATTCTGCCTGGATCGGCTATTCAGGAACTCCCATACTGGAGGATCAGTTCAAAGGAAGAAGAACAGTAGACATTTTTGGACCGCTGCTTCATGCCTATACCATTCGAGATGCAATTGATGACAAAAACGTGCTGGGTTTCAAGGTGGATTTCAACACCACTGTTCCAGACGAAAAAAAAAGAGCAGCAGCTGATCGATTACTATCGGAGGCTGCAGCCTAATTGGACAGATGAACAAATAAAGGAAAAAATCGGAAGTATCGGCCCGAAAGACATGGACGATTCTTATCAGGGAAGCATGGGAAGCTTCTACGACAACAATCCAAACCACGTCCAAGCCGTGGTCAGAGACATCATCGCCGGTTGGGAAAACAGATCAAACAACTGGAAATATAATGCCCTTCTGACCACTCATGTCGGAGGCGGAAAAGCCAGCATTCCAATGGCGCTCATGTACTACGAGGAGTTCAAAAAGCAAAACGAGGAGCGAGAAAAAATCGGTCTACGTCCCATTAAGGTAGCTATATCGATAAGTAATGATGAATCCAATGGGGACAGGATGAATCAGACAAACACCAAGCTGAAAGCAGCTATTGATGATTACAACAGGATGTTTGGTTCTTCTTATTCAATCGAAACCATTAATGAATACAACATGGATTTGGAAGACAGACTGAGAAAAAACTCCGGTGACGATAACTATCTTGATCTGGTCATCGTCGTTGATCGACTTCTCACCGGATTTGATGCACCTGAACTCAACACCCTGTATGTCGATCGAATCCTTAAGGGAGCCAACCTGATCCAGGCTTATTCCCGAACAAACAGAATTCACAACATGATGGATAAGCCTTTCGGCAATATTGTGAATTATCGGTGGCCGGAATACTCAGAAGAGCTGATGAACGCCGCTTTAGCAATTTATTCCAACAAGGAAAACGCCAACCTCACTCCCGAAGAGCAGAAAGAAGCCAACGTAAACAGCGGAGTCACTGTCGTTTCGTTCGAGGATCAAATCAAAAAGACCGTTGAGATCATAGATCGGATTAAAGAGATGACGGACGATTTGGATCGTATCCCATCAAATCCCGAGAAGCAGGATCAGCTTCTCCAACTCCTGCGCCAGTATAATGGCCAGATCGCAAAACTGAAACAGTACCCTCCCAAAAAAGAGGGTGATGAAATTATTGAAGGTTTTGATTACAAACATCCGGAGAAACTGTTCACAGACTTAGGCATCTCTGATGAAGATCATCATCACATCACCATTACTCTGGGCAATATCCTGAAAACGGAAATCGGCAGAAGAAAGAATATTCCTCCCCAGTCCATTGACCTGAGAGTCGAGCATTTAAAAGACGTTACTGTTGATTACGACTTCCTGACTCAGCTGCTTGAAGACTTATTGAACCAGGTTCACAACGGTCAAATGAAAGAGGCTGAGAAGACAAAAGAAGAAATCCGGAAATATTCCAGCACCATGGAGGACCAGTCTTATGCCAAGCGAGTCAACACGGCCACTGAAGCCATCTATACGGGAGAATATCCAAGGCCTGATACAAAAATGACTTTTCCATGCCGCCTGACAGGAACTTCCGATTTGATGAAAAATATCGAAAGTGCGCAAATTGCTTACGTCGATCATCAAATGCTGGATTTCATACGGAAATGGGGACTGCAAAACATCGTCGACAGCGGCGAATTGAGAAAGCTCATTTCCTCTCATAAGCTTGGCCAAAATGACTTAAACACTAACGTCGTCAAAACCATTGTCAGCAAAGCCTCCGAAGCTTATCAGGAAAAAGCCCAGGATGAAAAAATCCGAAGCTTGTCAAAGCTCAAATACAGAAATGAACTTAGAGATGCATTTGGTGAACTTGCAGATGTACACGTCAGTGAATGACAGGAGAAATAATGGAAAACAACGAAATCATTGCCATTGAAACAAAAATCTGGGAAATGGCAAACAAGCTCAGGGGAAATATGGATGCTGCCGACTACAAAAACTACATCCTTCCCTTCATGTTCTACAGATATCTGTGCGACAAGCAGAACAGATATCTGGTAGACGAAAACATCATAGAAGTAGAACCCGGTCAGGATCCTGCCTACGCAGCAATGGATTTACTTTTTGGGACCACAGATCTCGCCATCCTTCGTACGTATTCGAAGGCATCAAAAAGTTTTACGAACTTCCATGTCGAGAAGAAAGACGAAAACGGAAAGCTCCAGTACGACGATAACGGTGACGTTGTTAAAGAGCGCGTTGGGAAATGGGTTGACGATTACCAGGAGTTCGTCAAAGACTGCTCGGCTTCGATCGGCTATTGCATTGCACCACTCTACGACTGGTCAGTAGTGCAGGAGATGGTGGAAAGTAGCGGAATTCAACCCGAAGATTTCCAGTCGATGTTCGACAGTTTCAACTTTTCTTTGAAATATAACGAAGAAGCAAAAGAAAAGCTTCAGGGCATCTTTAACGACATCAATCTGGGTAGTTCACAATTAGGTAGCTCTACTAACGATCGCGCCAGAGCTCTGGCACAGATTATCGGTCTGGTAAGTGAAGTCACTTATTCGGATGGAACGGGAAAGGATATTCTGGGCGGTATCTATGAATATCTGATTAAGCAATTTGCGGCCAGTGCCGGTAAGAAAAGTGGCGAATTCTATACCCCTCACGAAGTCTCAATGATCATGTCAAAAATTGTCACTTATGGATTCAATAAACCGAATACTGAATTCACTGTTTTCGACCCGACATGCGGATCCGGTTCTTTGTTGCTGACCGTGGGAAAAGAGCTGCCTGATGGTGATAAGCCTGGTGCGGTTAAATACTATGGCCAGGAACTTAACACCTCAACATTCAACATTGCCCGAATGAACATGATGATGAATAACGTTGGTTATGAATCATTCAATATTCGAAACGCAAATACTCTCGGCCCCGATTGGCCAGATGGAGTTGGAAAAGACAGGAAACCCCACACTCGTACATTTGATGCGGTAGTGGCTAATCCTCCCTATTCCCAGAACTGGGACGCATTAGAACCTAATTTAAATGATCCACGATTCAGAGAATATGGCGGAAAACTGGCACCCAAATCCAAAGCTGACTATGCCTTTGTCCTTGACGGGCTGTTTCACCTCAATCGAGAGGGAACGATGGCTGTAGTTCTTCCTCATGGTGTTCTGTTCCGTGGCGCAGCAGAAGCCTCGATCAGAAAAGCACTTATTGATAAGAACCAGATCGACGCGGTTATTGGACTTCCTGCAAATCTGTTCTACGGAAATACAATTCCGACAATCATCATGGTTCTTAAAAAGAACAAAACGAATAAAGACATTCTGGTAATCGATGCCAGTCAGCACTTCGCCAAAAGCAAAAATAAAAACTTTCTGACTCAGGAAGACATCAATCGAATCGTCGATGCCTATAAAGATCGGAAAGATATTGAAAGATTTGCCAGGGTAGTATCCCGACAGGAAGTGATCGATAACGATTACAATCTGAACATCCCGCGTTATGTCGATGTCAGTGAAGAAGAACCCGATATTGATCTGAACGAAGTAGAGAAGCAGCTCAAAGAAACCGACGATCAGATTATTGAGTTACAGAAGAAGCTCAATGAACAGCTCATGCGGTTATGGGGTAACAACTAATGGGAACTCCTTGGAAACAGCGTAAGTTGGGCGAACTAGGTAAAACGTATTCAGGTTTAAGTGGAAAGGTAAAAAAAGACTTTGGTCATGGAGAAGCGAGTTTTATTACATATTTAAATGTATATAAAAACCCGATTGGTTCTCCAGAAGGTATTGAGGCTATTGAAATTGATCCCAAACAAACAAAAGTAAAGAAAGGCGATATTCTTTTTACCACTTCTTCAGAAACACCGGATGAAGTAGGAATGGCATGCGTATGGCCGATAGATAAAGACAATCTTTATCTAAATAGTTTTTGTTTCGGGTTTCGACCGAATATAAAAATCGAAGAAGAATTCTTTGCCAATCTTTTAAGATCTCCTAGCGTTAGAGAAAAAATCATCCCTCTTGCACAAGGTATTTCCAGATATAACATTTCAAAAAATAAGATGATGGAAATTTCGTTATTGATACCTTCAACTAAAGAACAAGCATTAATAGGAGGTTTATTTGGAAATCTTGATGACATCATTACCCTTCATCAGCGTGAGCTTGAATTGCTTAAAGAGCAAAAAAAAGGGCTTCTTCAAAAACTGTTTCCGAAAAATGGAGAAAGCGTTCCAGAACTGAGATTCCCCGGTTTTACTGAACCTTGGAAACAGCGTAAGCTTAAAGATCTGGTAGTAATTGAACGTGGTGGATCGCC
>Cam_p2__coassemble_1534_pt1 | contig 17191 bp, 16 predicted proteins | sample Cam_p2__metabat2_low_PE_009 | metagenome-assembled genome bin Cam_p2 | reverse complement strand
GCTCAAAGCGGGACGGAAAACCAGAATCCAGATTTTCCAATTTTTAGCTACGCTGAGCGCTTCATGCTCCGGACTTCTTTTGGTCTTTCGATCGGCAAACAGGCCGAAGGTCTGGATACAGACATTGCCCTCTTTAAGTTTTTTAAGACTGACACACAGATCGCTTCGATCGAGATGGATGTCCTTTCCTTCTTCCTGCTGATTGCGCAGTTCAAGAATGGTATCGCAATGCAGATCGCATACCGGATATTCGTTCATGGTTTTCCCCTTTGTTTTTTTGTTTGGATGATTTAAAAAGACCGGCGTTTTGCCGGTCAGATTCAGTCTTCGAGAGTTTTCAGATAGCGAGCCAGCGCATCCTGCCAGGCAGGAAGCGGGGTGAATCCGTTTTCTTCGATCTGGGACATATCCATTCTCGAGTTGGACGGACGTTTGGCTTTGGCGGGATACTGATCACTGCCAACCGGAACCACTTTGACTTTCATGCCGGCCTGATTGAAGATTTCGCGAGCGAAATCATACCAGGAGATGTAATCTCCGGTATTGGCCACATGATAGGTGCCGTATTTATCGGTCTGGATCATATCGACTACCAGACGGGCAAGATCATAGGTATAGGTGGGCAGACCGATCTGGTCATCCACAACGGTCAGCGTATCGCGCTCTTTGCCAAGACGCAGCATGGTTTTGATGAAGTTGCTTCCGTTGGCTCCAAATACCCACGAAATACGTAGGATGTAATGTTTCGGATTTTCAAGTACATAGTCTTCGCCTTCGGACTTGGTCAGACCGTAGACGTTGAGCGGGTTTTTCGGATCATCGACTTTCCAGGGACGGGTTCCGTTTCCATCGAAAACGTAGTCGGTGGAGAAATACATCAGCGGAATGTCGAGATCGCGGCAGACTTTGGCAATGTAGCCTGTTCCCGTGGCGTTGATCGCTTCCACAGTTTCAAACAGTTCAGGCTCTTCACCTTTATCTACAGCGGTCCATGCTGCGCAATGAACGACGGCGTCATAGTTGCCGCGGGAGATCACTTCTTCGACTCTTTCTCGGTCGGTGATATCCATTTCGGCGACATCCACACCATCGGCTTCAATACCGCGCTTTTCCGCTTCGTTGATCACATCATGACCAAGCTGGCCATTGGCTCCGGTTACAAGAATTTTCATTGGGTCCTCCTGACTGACAAAACCGGCTCTGATCGCTCAAAGCCGATTGATTGGGTACTGGCTGTCTATTCTTCGACGCGGCCTTTGTCCACGTACATTTTCTGGAAGTAGTTCTGGTAGTCTCCGGAGAGAATGTTTTTCCACCAGTCTTCGTTATCGATATACCACTGAATGGTTTTCTGGATTCCGGTATCGAAGTTTTCTTCCGGTACCCATCCCAGCTCGTTTTCCAGTTTGGCCGGATCGATGGCATAACGACGGTCATGACCTTTACGGTCGGTGACGAATTTGATCAGAGATTCCGGTTTGTTCAGGGCTTTAAGGATGGTTTTTACGACTTCGAGGTTGCTCTTTTCGTTGTGTCCGCCGATGTTATAGACTTCGCCTTCCTTGCCGTTGCGAATGATCAGATCGATCGCTTTGCAGTGGTCAAGGACATACAGCCAGTCACGAACATTGGCGCCATCGCCATAAACCGGCAGATCTTCATCAGCTTCTGCACGGGCGATGATCAGCGGGATCAGCTTTTCCGGGAACTGATAAGGACCATAGTTGTTGGAGCAGCGGGAAATGGTTGTCGGCAGACCATAAGTGCGGTGGTAAGCCTGAACGAACAGATCGCTGGCCGCTTTGGAAGAAGAATACGGAGAGCTGGTGTGCAGCGGAGTCTTTTCAGTAAAGAACAGGTCCGGACGATCCAGAGGCAGATCGCCGTACACTTCATCGGTCGATACCTGGTGGAAACGTTTTACACCGAATTCCCTGGCGGCATCGAGCAGTGTGGTGGTACCAAGCACGTTGGTTTTTACGAAGATTTCCGGATCTTCGATGGAGCGGTCTACGTGGCTTTCTGCCGCGAAGTTGACCACCACATCCGGGCGTTCCTTTTCAAACAGGTCGAAGATGAAATCGCGATCAGCGATATCGCCTTTGACGAATTTGTAGTTGGGCTTGTTTTCCGATTCCTTGAGGTTTTCAAGATTTCCGGCGTAGGTCAGGTTATCCAGATTGATAATCATATCTTCCGGATACGTGTTGACCATGTAGTTTACATAGTTGGCGCCGATGAATCCTGCGCCTCCGGTCACTAAGTATTTCATAGAATCCTTTCTGCTTTATTTTTCGTATACAAAATGGTTGTTGGATGCTTCCAGTTCGGGAGCGATTTTATCCTTGTCGGAAAGAATCGCCTCTCTGCCTTCCAGCAGACGACCCCAGTCTACCGCAACGGTCGGATCGTCATAACGGATCGCGCCTTCGCTTTCCTTGTTATAGACGTTATCGACTTTGTAGCGGAATTCCACATCCGGGCTGAGGGTCAGAAAGCCGTGGGCAAATCCCTGCGGAATGAAGAATTGACGATGGTTGTCTGCGCTCAGTTCGCAGGAGACCCATTTGCCATAGGTCGGGCTGCCTTTGCGGATATCCACCGCAACGTCGATCACACAACCTTTGGTGCAGCTGACCAGCTTGCTCTGAGCATAGGGCGGATTCTGCCAGTGCAGACCGCGTACGGTTCCTTCATTGGCAGAAAAGGACATGTTGTCCTGAACAAAATCGACAGTAATACCCATTTTTTCATATTTGGGCTTGGAGTAGGTTTCGGTAAAGTACCCGCGATGATCGCCGAATACATCGGTATCGATGATCAGTACGCCGGGGATTTCTGTTTCCGTAACTTTCATTTCTCGATTCCTTCTTTACGTTTAACGCTTATCGACAAACTTGCGGTCGATCAGTTTCTTGAGATAAGCACCGTACTGGTTCTTTTTATAAATCTCATAGGTTTCCTGGAGCTGTTCAGGCGAAATCCATCCCTGACGATAGGCGATTTCCTCCAGGCAGGCGATCTTGCGATGCTGGTGCTCTTCGACAGTCTTGACGAAGTTGGTGGCATCAACCAGTGATTCATGGGTGCCGGTATCCAGCCAGGTGAATCCATCGCCCAGCAGGGTGACATTCAGTTTGCCCTGATCGAGGTACAGACGGTTGAGGTCGGTGATTTCAAGTTCTCCGCGAGCCGAAGGTTTCAGGCTTTTGGCCAGACGGACAACATCGTTGTCATAGAAGTACAGACCGGTTACCGCATAGTTGGACTTTGGATGTTCCGGTTTTTCTTCGAGCGAGATGGCTTTTCCGTTCTCATCAAATTCCACCACGCCAAAGCGTTCCGGATCTTCCACATAGTAACCGAATACGGTCGCACCTTCCTTACGGTTGGCGGCTTCTACCAGACGTTTGGTCAGACCATGGCCATGGAAAATGTTATCGCCAAGAATCATGGCTACGGAATCATCGCCGATGAACTCTTCGCCAAGCAGGAAGGCCTGAGCCAGTCCATCGGGCGAGGGCTGAACCTTGTAGCTCAGTTCGACACCGAACTGGCTGCCATCGCCAAGAAGTTCTTCAAAGCGCGGAGTATCCTCCGGAGTGGAAATAATCATGATTTCACGAATGCCGGCTTCCATCAGAATCGACATCGGATAGTAGATCATGGGCTTATCAAAAACAGGAAGAAGCTGTTTGCTGGTCACTTTGGTCAGCGGATACAGACGCGTGCCGGATCCGCCCGCAAGAATAATGCCTTTCATGAGTTTCTCCTTTTCTCATCCCTGTTATTTTAACTTTATTAAAACAGGAATGGAAATAACAGCGGTTTTAGCCGGCTGTGGGAGGGGTTCACGAAAGGCAGAGTGTCGTTATTCGTTAATATGTTTGCGTTATCAGTTTCGGATGAAAATTTTTCAGTTTTGCAGAGGTGGTTTTCTCTTTTTCAGTGCGCGAATCATCTGGATTCTCCAGGCGATCTGATCAGACAAAGCCGCAGGGCTGAGTGAAGTCAGGTTGTGGTGATGTCGTCGGTAAAGCAATAGATTATCCGGTATAAAAAGCACTTTTCCCATCCGAATGGCTTGAAGGCCAAGAAGCTGGTCATGCATCGGAATGGGCTTGGGAAAAGGCAGAAGGGATTCGACCACTTCCTTACGAACCGCCATGCAGCATCCAACAAAGTTGTTTCTGATCAGGTTGTTCATATACCCGTTTTTCGATCCGTGCGACTGGTAATAGGAAGGTTCCATGGCCTTCAGGTTCTCATCACAGATCGTGCAGTCATGCACGATGGCCATGACTTTGGGATCCTCAAAAGCTCTGGTGACAATTTCAATCTTTCGAGGCTTCCAGGCATCATCCTGATCGCTCAAAAAGATCAGCGGGTTTCGAGCTTCTTCAAGCAGATGCTCAAAGTTGGCGATGACCCCACGGCCCGGTCCTTCCATGATCCGGATGGTCAGATCCGGATGATCGTCAGCCATCTTCTGGGCGATGACTTTCGTTCTGTCTTTGGAAGGATCAATACTGATGAGCAGCTCATCCTGGGGTTCCATCTGATCAACAATGCTTTGCAGCTGCTGTTCAATATAGGCTTCCCCGTTGCAGGCGGCCAGGACAATCGAAACAGGAGTTCTCATGCCTGAGATCCCCGAGTCATCAGGGCGCGCATATCCATGCCGATGGTCAGGGCATAACCTGATCCGATCGAGGAGAAGAGCAGTGCGGCCAGAGAGAACATGCTCTTTTCTTCCAGCGCTTCGCTTCTTTCTTCAAATACCTGTTTGATGGTGGTCATCTTCTGAATCTGCTCAGGGGTGGCGTGAAAGTTATTCGCCAGATCGAGCAGGGCTTTTTTCTGTCGGGCATCTATTCTTGCCGCTTCGCGGCGTTCTTCAAAACCGATCCGACGAGACAGACCAAGGGTATTGGAGCCATGCTGTCGATAACCCATCAGCGGGCGATCGAGATAGCCCAAACCGTTTTCGATGGCGGCAATAGCACAAAGCGCCCAGTCATGGGGCAGATCAAGGGAATTGGGCAGAGCCAGATACTGATCCGCCAGTCCTTTGGTACAGGCAATCGTACAGCCCGGTGAGATGTTATAGGCCATCAGGTCATCAAAATTCATGGGATTGTAAACTCCCGAATCGACCGAGCGACGAATGAGATTGTGATTGGCCTTTCTTGGTGATGGACGATCCGCAATCTCGCCTCCCTCGCTGTCGATCAGATCGAACGAGGATGCCAGTGCTTTCAGTCCCGGGTATTTATCGAAAAACGGAACCATCACTTCGGTTTTTTCCGGATACCAGATATCGTCGTGGTCACACAGGAAAATCAATGGGCAGCTGCAGGCCGCCAGTGCATCCCGAAAAGAGGCGACAAACCCCTGATTGGTATCGTGAGCGATCAGTTTCCAGTGATCCAGACCATTTTCTTCGATGTAGCTTCTGACAAAGGGAACCGTATCGTCCTGTGAGGCATCGTCAACGATTACCACTTCGTCAAAAGGCAGGTTCTGATTTTTAAGCGAATCGAGCTGTTCCTTAAGATAGGCCATCGAATTATGGGTGGTCATGGCACAGCTGATGGCATTCTGATTCATTTTCCAGCCTCCATTTCCATTTCTTCTTATCTTTTTTTCTTTATTCTTCAATCGGATACCGGAGTATCCGTTAGTTCTCTGTTTCTGATTTTCTGTTTTCTTCCGGTAAAAGACGCTTTTGATCCAGAGCGTCGAGTGCCTGATCAAGGGTGCGTTCAAACACCTTTTTCGAAAGCCACTCTTCATACACTGTACGAGCCGCCTGACGCATCTGTTGATGTTTTTCAGGAGAAATCGCTTCGATGTTTGCAGCGGTTTTTGAAGGCGATTGGCGATCGATATTGATGCCGCAGTCATACTGGTCAATCCATTCTTCGATATCTCCGTGAAGCGAATTGATCAGCGGTAGTCCACCGGCCAGATAGTCAATGGATTTCATCGACAGACCGATTCGGACATTGTCCTTCATGATGTTCAGACCATAGTGGCACAGATCAAAGATGTCCTGTCTGGCCTGTGGTTCGTAGACCAGTCCATGATCGATGACGGTGGCATACTTCCCTGCTCTTTCCATCAGTTCCGGCTTCTTTTCGCCCGAAGCCATCAGATGGAGAGTGACCGGTCGGATGGCAGACAATGCTCTGAGCAAAGACTCCAGCCAGTCAAGATCAATGATGTTATTCACCGATCCGAGATAACAAAGGGAAAAAATCTCGGGATCGGGATGGGGGTCGATATGCAGATCGGGCAGATCCGCCGACCAGTAGAGTTTTTTTGCCTGAATGCCGGTCTGCTGCTCAATCGTTTGGGCGAACAGTCCGCATTCCGCAAACACCAGATCCGCTTCGGGCAGCCATTCATTTCTTAAATGGCGCCAGATTCTGGCAGGTGGTGTCTTTTCAAAGCCATGAATCGGCAGCGATTCAGGCCATAAATCATTCAAGTCAAAAATCAGCTGTACTTCCGGATGAGCCTTCTTGTACAGGCCCATCTGTCTGGCCAGCGAATTGGCCGGGACCAGACAATGGATTCGATTCGGTTTCCATTCTTCCAGATCCTTCCGACAGGCTCTGGCAAACTCATAATGGCCGAGCAGTCGCTGCCAGGAAAGGTTTTTTTGATAGGGACGATGATGGAGAAGCGTCACTCCCTCGGGCGGGTTGGTGATGGGCTTTTTGTCCCGATGAGAAAAATCAATGGTCAGCAGCCGAACTTCATCATTGCGCGAAAGGTAATAGTCACGCAACTGCAGTCCTCTGGTCAGATACAGATCGCTGATACAGATCAGCGCGGTCTTTCGAGGTTTCATCCTGTCTATCCTTTCAAATAAACGAGCAGACCCATGAGCAGACTGATCAGGATAAACAGTAAAATCCAGCAAAAATATTTCAGCTTTTTGGCTGCTGTGCTTTCTTTCATAACGTCTTCATTATAGATAAACCGCAAGAATATGCCAAACTCACAGGGTTTCCCCTGAAAGCGACAAAGCGCATCCGATTGGGGATACGCTTTGGTGAACAGCAGTTCAGATTGCTGGATTTTCATTACTCATAATCGGTTTCATAGCCACCGTAGTCCGACTCATAACCCCACTGGTTTTCATCGTAAACCGGCTCCTGATCAACCGGTTCCTGCCATCCGGTATTCCAGTCCGGTTCAGAATAATCGTCATAGGTGGGTTCGTTCCAGGTCGGCTCATCATAGCCACCGTGATAGTCGTTATAGTCGTTGTAGCCTCCGTAATTGCCATCATCCGAGTCCCCATAACTGGTTTCAGGTTCGTCGTAGCTGTCCTGAGGCTGATTCCAGCCCTGATTCTGGTACTGGCTGACATAACTGGACAAATCTTCAAGATTGATCGTTTCTCCATTAAGCACTGCTTCGACAAGGGCATGGCCAATGGAAACCTGTGAGGAATCAAGGACGATGACCGAAGTCAGATCGCCAACAGCGGGGCTGTATTGCGTATCGGGTTCGCCGGAAAGCGCATAGGCCTGAATGTTCCATTTCGGGAAACGAGCAAGCTCGAGTGTCAGCAACGATTTGAGCTCCTGCGCGCTCATGTTCGTTTCAAACGCCGTGGATAAAGCTTTCATGACTTTGGGGTAGTTCACCACCATAGCCGGAGAAATCATGGCTCGAATCAGCGCCTTCATCACGATCTGCTGGTTACGCACACGCTGGTTATCGCCATCGACATAGGCATGACGCTCACGGGCAAAAGCCAGGGCACGTTCACCATCCAGATGGTTGGTACCGGCATGTACACCTTCCGTACCATTGGCATAGAAGCGATCGACTTCCAGACCGGGTTCAACTTCGACATCCACTCCACCGATCGCATCGACGATGTTGATCAGTGAAGAGAAGTTAATTCGTACGTAGTAGTTGATCTCGATGCCGAAATAGTCTTCCAGTGAAGACTCGACAGCACCCACACCATAAATCCCCGCATGGGTCAGCTTATCCTTCTGACCGGCTGCGGCCTGACAGGCCGAGGGATTCTTCGAGCAGGAAACATCGAGATAGGTATCGCGCGGAATATTGAGGATCAGCACCTGTGCGGTTTTCGGGTTAACCACGACAAGCATGTTGACGTCGGATCGGGAGACCTGATCGATTGTGCCGTAGCTGTCATTTCCGGAGACCAGAATGGTAAAGGGGTCCGTCATGACGTTGGCCACCGGATCAGAGTGCACAATCGTGGATGGATCACGATCCGTATAGTAAATGTACTGATCAATGGTATTGGTAAACGTGGTCAGGGCGTTGTACTGGTTGTAGTCATTGGCCGCTTCATAGAGCTCGTTGTGCTTGTTTTCCGGGAAGATGATCGCTTCCACCTGTCCATCAAAGAGCGCATCCACCAGTTCGTAAACATTGTCATAGGAAACCGGCGTATAATCCGCCCCTTCCTTATGCAGCTGATCCTGGCAGGCCTGCAGGGCTTCGCTTTCCTCACTGGGTACGATGCCAACTCTCATCTGGCTGGTCAGCTGGTCGGGTTTGGTCAGATCTGAAGACTGCATGGCCATAACAGAGAAGGTATTGGCCTTCTTGTCCGTCAGATCGGTAACGGCCTCGAACATATTTTCCGTATCGCCAAGATATCGTCCACCGACAAACATGCCGGCGCCCAGCACGCAAACCAGCAGACCGACGATGAACTTGGTCACCGGGCGGCGGGTTTTCAGCAGCCAGATCATGATCATCAGCATCATGATCAGCACGACAATCATGCATAAAACCAGAAGCATGGTGGTCGGCAGAATATTAATGGTAATCAGCTTATACAGGAAATAAGCGGCACCCGCAATCGCGGCCAGTGCGAGCAGCCACGCAATCGGGCCGGGTCGGCGCAGCTTTTTTCTGCGCTTGTTTTTATTCGGGCGTCTTTGCTGCGTCATAAATAAGACCTCCAAAAATTCTCCATCAATTTTAAATAACCGGATACTTAAAATCAACAAAGCCCAAAATCCACATCTGGTCCCTGTTCAGACCGGATTTTTTATTTCCAATCATTTCAGGCAACCGTTCAGCTCAGATTGCAGAGTTTGCGCGTTTGAAAGCATCCGTCTTGACATTTTGTGATATTTCTCCCATATTGTCGAATTTCGCGGAATTTTAAAATTTCCGGTTCCAATAAAAAAGGGACGGATCAACCGTCCCTGTGATTTCAAATTATCCTCTGTTCTGGAAGAAGAAGTTGGGGATGGACTCATCGGAATCTGCTTCACTTACGGAAGTGAATACGCCGCTGGGTCTGGGTGCGGAAACTTTGGGCTGAGTAAACAGCGCAGAGTTTTTGGTTTCTACCACTTTTTTGGGAGCAGCTTTGGTGCTCTTGGAAGAGGCAGGCTGTTCATCATCAAAACCGGTTGCGATGACGGTAACGATGATCGCATCACCTAACTGTTCATTGATGGCAATACCGAAGATGGTATCGATATCTCCACCGGCAGCATCCTGGATCACGGCTACTGCGTTCTGAGCATCGTACAGGGAAACCTTGTCGCCACCGGTGATGTTGATGATCGCGGATTTGGCTCCGGCGATGTCGGATTCGAGCAGCGGGGACTGAATGGCTTTTTCAGCAGCGTTGATGGCTTTGTCTTCGCCATCAGCCATACCGATACCAATCAGGGCACGACCCTGGTTCTGCATGATGGAACGAACGTCCGCAAAGTCGAGGTTGACAAGTGCTTCTACGGAGATCAGATCGGAAATGGTCTGAACACCCTGACGCAGTACATTGTCAGCAGCCTGGAAAGCTTCTTCGATCGGTTTGCGACCGATGACTTCGAGCAGGTTGTCGTTGGAAACGACAATCAGGGAGTCTACGTATTTTTTGAGTTCTTCAATGCCTTCTTCAGCGTTTTTCGCACGACGTTTTCCTTCAAAAGTAAACGGACGAGTCACTACGGCAATCGTCAGCGCGCCTTCTTCCTTAGCCAGCTTGGCTACCAGAGGGGCTGCACCGGTTCCGGTTCCGCCGCCCATTCCGGCAGTGATGAAAACCATATCTGCGCCTTTGATGGCATCGCGGATCTGGCTTTCACTTTCTTCAGCGGCTTTGCGTCCTACTTCAGGGTTTCCTCCGGCACCAAGGCCTTTGGTCGAATCGCTGCCCAGAACAATCTTCTCCGTTGCAGGAGAGCTGTTGAGCACCTGAACGTCGGTATTGGCGACGATGCAGTCGATTCCCTGTACATTTTCCGCAATCATGCGGTTAACGGCATTGCTTCCTCCGCCGCCTACGCCGATGACTCTGATGTCTGCTTGGCTGTTTCTTTCTGGCATTTGAATATCCTCCTCGAATTTTGCTTGGTTTTTTCTGGTTTGATTTTTCAACGATCAAAGCATCCCTGCTTTGAGAATTGGGTACTGGTAAGGCTACTCCTTGCTGGTAAGCATGGCTTTTTTCAGTTTGCGGGTAAAGCCGCCTTCCTGATCCTTGGCGTAGCGGGTGATGGACTCGATACTTTCTTCGAGTTCATTGTTATTAACGCTCGTAAGATCCCGGTTGTTGATCTCATTAATGTTTTCCCAGGCATACACCAGACCGAGCGGTACGACGAACGCACCGTTTCTGGCACCGATGGTGCTTACGGTGTAGATGGAAGCCGGAGCGTTAAAGGCATCCATCATCTTTTTCAGTACCGGAATACCGCTTCCCTGTCCGGTCAGCAGATAGCGGGCTTTGGATTTCTCCAGAATCTGTTCGCATCCGGCATTGATCTCTGCGATCCATGAACGAATCTGCGGAAGCAGGCTCTGTGCGAGTTCTTTGGCACTGATCTCCACACGACTGTTTTCCTGCTGCTCGATATAGATGACCGTATCTCTGGCATCGACTTCTCTCGATTCGAACAGGTTTTCCAGCAGACGCCATGCAGCGGCATCCGTGAGACTGTACTTTTTCTGAAGATCCGCGATAAAGGAGCGATAGCCTTTATCCAGACTTGCACAGAACTGTACGCGTCCCTGATTAAGGAAAGTAAGCAGGGTGTGATCGGCTTCCAGATCGACAAGGATTACCGGGTTATCGGTGGACTGTACCAGCGATCCGGTTTCCCATCCGGCTCCATAAGCATCGAGAGCAAGATCGAGGATCTGCAGTCCGGCTTTTTCCACGATCGCGGCATAAGAATATACCGTATCCTTATCGGCGAAAAGCAGGTCAACTTCCATGTCAAAATCCGGTGTATCCATAGCCAGAGGCATTTTACCCTGCTGCACACCATCTACGAAATACAGCACTCGATTGACATTGACGAGCTCCGTATTTTCCGGTTTTTTAATCGACAGTGCGCTTTTCAGTCCCTGCTGAATATGGAAGCGACGGATCGTATGCGTCCCGTCTTCAATATCGACATGAACACGGGTATTGACCGGCCGGACATTAACGGAAGGAACCGCAAGAAGCACTCGCTCAATGCGGTAGCCCAAAGCGGCCTGTGCCTGGTTGACGGCCTGCTCAAGAGCGGCAATCACTGCTTTTTCGTCCGTGATTTTTGATTTTTTAATTCCGGAATGTTCGACTCGTTCTACACGTAGAACGTTGCTCCGGTCATTGAAGTTCTCAACGACCACCAGGCGGACTTCCCGGTCAGCTATTTCAATGGCTGCATAAACACTTTTTTTAGCCATCTGACCTCTCCTTCGTTCTGCATTTCATTATAACGTACGGAATTTGTTTTATCCTGCCGATTCACGACCGGCATAAGGATTTTAGCGCGCATGTACGATGCATAAAACCTTTTCGATGCCGTGTAAGAGTATATCAGAACCTTGAGTTTTGAAAACGGCTTATTGGGCATTTGCGGACAGCTCTCTGTAGATGACTACAGCATCATCCAGGTCGGTAATGACCCCATCCACACCCATGTCCAGAAAGTTCCGTACTTTCTTCTGGTCATCCACCGTCCACACCCAGATCTCTTTTCCGACCTCATGTGTACGATCGATCAGGCTCTGGGTAGCCAGAGTCTGTTCGACGGACAATGAATCGAGCCAGTCCAGACTCAGCGCTTCATCCAGCTTTTTTTCATCCTGAATCAGCCATTGGACAAACATGTTGGGCAGAGCCTGATGAATGGCCTCAATGGTATTGAGATGAAAAGACTGTGCCTGGATATTTTCTGCATACTTGGGATACTCATCGACTACCTTAATAAAGGAAGAAGCATCCTTCGTATCGTTTTTGAACTCCACCAGATAGATCATCTGGTCGCGATATCTGGAGAGCACTTCGCTTAAGCGATGGAATTTCTCTCCATTGTTGAGGACCACCTGATCGAGCTCTTCGGCAGTATGGTCTCCAATCTTCCAGTCGACATTACTGATACGACTGAGCGTCGCATCGTGAGAGACAAACAGCACGCCATCTGAGCTTTCCCATACATCGAGTTCGATCTGCGGACAGCCGGAAGCCAGGGCCAGATCGAAAGACTGGAATGAATTTTCCAGGTTTTCTTCCACAAAGCCTCGATGAGCGAACACCGGGATTCGGTTCAGATTCCGGCTGGTCTGGTTCACCAGACGATTGCGAACGTATTCGTCAATCTGCGGCTGGGTATACTCCCCATAGTCTGTCTTCAGACCGATCAGCGATCCCTCCGATACCTGGGTAACGATCAGCACTGATGTACCAATCCCCAGAATTCCACAGAAGAATCGATGCCTGCGGTTTCTTTTTCTTCTTTTTAACCGTTCAGCCTTCCTGGCATCGAGTTTTTTGAGATAGTCATCACTGTTATCCTCGATCGCAGGGGCTTTCGGGTTTTCCTGATTCAGTTTGGAGTCCATAGTTTATTTATTTTACCGTCCGAAAACAGACAATCAAGGAATGATGCAAATTTTACTTTTTTTCACAAATCCGACGGCGATTTCTGCTCTCGCTGCTTCCGTACAGACAGGTCCAAGTCGGTCTTAGGATTCATCGGTCGACATGATAAAATAACGCCATGAAAAAACCAAAACGTCATGCGCCTCGTCATGAAGCGCTTAATGAAGAAACCATGGACTTCACCGATCTGACGGTGGAGGAATCCGAGGATTCCGGACCGGAGGAATGGGCGGAAGAAGAAGTCCTGATTATGCCTGAAGATCCGGACCAGGCCAAAGAACAAAGAGAACGAGATCTGTTTTCACCGGACTGGCAGGAGCAGCTGCCCAAAAAACAAAAACGTTCCAAACGAAAACATCAGAATCATGTTCTGGCCTACGTGCTGCTGGTTCTGGCTCTGTTGCTGACAAGTTTGCTTGGTATTCTCTATCTCAGCCATGACAAACCCGCGGCTTCGAATGCTCTTGAAGAACTTCGCGCCAAAGAACAGCAGCAGCTGGATGATTACACCACCTTCATCAACGAACAGGCCAAACCTGAATCGTGGGATCAGGGCGCTTTTGATCAGATCAAATCTCAGGCGCTTGCCGCTTACGACATGTCCCGCCTCGATCAGATCGATCTGGCTCTGGGTGGTGATGAAAACGCGATTGCCGCTCTGGAAGGTGTTGAAACCGCCAGCGAACAGCCCAATCTCGAATCCTGGAAAGCCCTGTTTACCAGTCCGCAGAATATTCCGGCGGAAGTTATGAACCTGCTTTCGAGAAGTGATCCGGCTTATGTTCAGTTTGTGATCGACTATCCGGCTCACGCGCAACAGCCTGTTGTTGAATCTCCGCTGACTGTATCGCTGGATACGATTCCCGATCTGAAAACCTACGATCCGCTCTGGGGCTACATGCCTTATGGAAACAGTGTTTTCGCAGATACCGGAGCAGCGCCAACCGCAATTTCCGAAGTCTTCAGCTATCTGCTCAAGGATCCAACGCTGACCCCTTCTGCTATTGGCACATGGGCGCAGTCTTACGGATATGATGTGACTCCTGTCTATGAAAACGGAGATTCCATTTTCGTCGGCGCAGCCCTCACCTGGGGTGTCAACCTCAACCCGATCATGCCTTACCAGACACTGATCTCCGATGCCATCAGCTATGGACAGCCCGTCATTCTGGGTCTTGGATCAATCGAAGCTCCGTCCTTTGTTGTACTGACCGGATTGGATGAAAACGGCAACTGGATCGTTCAGTATCCCGCTTCTTCCCAGGCACCTGCTGCCGTTGCTCCTGAAGAGCTGATCGATCAGGTCTTCGCTGCTTACGCTTTCTATTAGAATCACCAGGGCCCGATTCGGGCCTTTTTCTTTTGCCCGATGAAAAGGGATGATCTTTCCATCAAAAAAACGCGAGCCCTTCGGCTCGCGCTTTGTATTGGTTCGGTTGAAATCAGGACTGGGGATCCGTTGTTTTCTGGTCCTGGTCAGGAGTCGTTGTTCCTCCGGAGACATCTCCGGTTCCCGTGGTCAGAACATAGATTTTCGTTCCGCAGTCATCCGTGGCTTCCATGTAATAGAAGTAGTTGTTGGGATCCTGTCGGTTCCATTCGGTACCTGCCTGATAGAGATCCGAGAAGTTGTAGAACCATCTCAGTCCTTCCGGAACGCGGGAAGCGTTGCAGGCAGGAGGAGTGGTCGGTTCTTCACTCTGTACAGGTTCAGAATCACTGGAAGGATTCGAAGGGGTTTGGGTCGGATTACTCTGATCGGGAGTGATTGAACTGTCGGCTGGCGGTACGGTTTCATAATCCGCCTGTTCGTCAGCACGAATCGGCTGGCTGGAACCAATGACATTGATCGTAATGCCCAGAGAATTGGTATTACCCGAAGCATCAGTGGCGATCAGGGTCACCGGATAGGTACCGACGGTGGTCACATCATAATCGCCTTCTACGGAGAGTTTCACTTCATCCTTGTCGCTGGTGCGGTAGATTCTTGAAAAATCGTAATCTTCAGTTCCCAGAGGAATGGTGACTACTGCTGCAGGAGAGATGAATTCCGGCATCTGGGTATCCCGTACGTGAATGGTGACGGGATAGCTTTCGCCCTCGTAGTTGAGGGTGAGTTCATAATCGCCAATGCCCAGGTAATCCTTTCCGGCACTGGTGACGGTTTCGGAAAAGCCGTTGTAGCTGTAGTTCGGATCGGTTTTCAGTGCAGATTCGACTTCAATTTCATCGAGGACGTCCTGATCGGGTTGTTCGAGCAGATAATCCTCAGCTTTAAGCGAAACCGGATCGCCAAGTTCCACTGTGGTTTCCTTCATCGTCTGCAGCGCTTCACTTTTTTTGGATGAGCATCCACCAAGAACGGTAACGCCGCATACCAGACTTAATAGACAGGAGAACAGTTTCCTGAAAGTCATTTTTTAACCTCACTTTTTGAAAACAGCCGATCATTCGGCTTGGTCTTCTTCATATTCTGATTCTGTCAGATTCATTTTCGATTGAATACTTACAGTCCTGATACTTTAAACGTCAGGAAAGCGCAAAGTCAACTTTGACAAAAAATGGACGGGCTTAACAGCGTTTTGCCTCACTAATCCGACGGATTGAAAAGATTGACCGAAAACGCTCATGGCGTCAAACTGAAACCACAATTATGGAGGAAAGGATGATTATGTCTGTCTATCTTGATCTTTTCTGGACCTTTTTCAAAATCGGTCTGTTTACCTTCGGTGGCGGGATGGCCATGCTGCCGATGCTTGAAAAGGAAGTCGTAAACAAAAAGCACTGGGCCACATATGACCAGCTGATGGACTATTACGCCATCGGGCAGTGTACCCCGGGAATCATTGCAGTCAACACGGCAACCTTCATCGGTTACGCGCAAAAGAAAGTCTCTGGTGCCTGTGTTGCGACTTTTGGAGTCGTTGCTCCTTCTCTGGTCATCATCATGTCGATTGCGTCCCTGATGACTACCTTTGCCAGCCAGCCCATCGTCCAGCATGCGCTTGCCGGTATCCGTATTGCGGTCATTGTTCTGATCGCTCAGGCGGTGATCAAAATGTTCAAATCCGGCGTCAAAGACTGGTTCGGGTTGGTTCTGTTTCTGGCCATCTTCCTGGCCACTTACTTCAATCTTCTTCCAGCCGCTGGTGTGGTGGTCATTGCGGCCATCTGTGGCATCGTCTGGCAGAAGGTGAAGAAGAAACCGGAAAAGAAGGAGGAAGAAAACCATGCTTGAGCTGTGGCTGACCCTGTTCTGGGAATTCTTCAAAACCGGTCTGTTCTCGATAGGCGGAGGACTGGCCACCATTCCTTTCCTTTATGAAATGATGGAAAAGTACCACTGGTTTACCCAGTCGGATCTGCTGAACATGATCGCCATTTCGGAATCTACGCCAGGACCGATCGGCATCAACATGGCGACCTATGTCGGCTTTCATGCCACCGGAAATAATATTCTTGGAGGCATCATGACGACGTTTGCGCTGGTTCTGCCCAGTGTGATCATCATCTGCATCATCGCCAAAGTCCTGACCAAATATCGGGACAATGAATACGTCAACAGTGCTTTCTATGGTCTTCGCCCTGCCACCTGTGCGCTGATCTGTTCGGCAGCCATGGGTGTGCTCGGTACGGTTCTTTTCCCTTCCGGCGTGGAATTCAATCAGACCTTCTGGATTCATCTGGTACTGATTCTGATCGTTGGGGCGATCGCTTTCAAATTCAAAAAGCTTCACCCGATCGCGCTGATCTGCCTTTGTGCCGTAATGGGTATCGCTCTTTCTTTGTAATTGAGGAAAATTGTTCAAAAAGGAATCCCGCTTCCAGGTGAATACGGAAGCGGGAATTTCTTATTTCAGATTGGAATTTCAGAGAAAACAGGTACTGAGGACTGACATTGGCTCCATGTAACGACAGATCCGAAAACTGACAGAGGACAAAAAGCAGATCGCCCTGATTGACTCCATAGAACACGGTGCAGGGATCATCCTCTCCTGCGGCTTCAATCCGACTCTGGATTTCGCCAATCAGATCGGATGAGGGAGCGTAGAGTGTGGGATAGTCGTTGAGTACGGAAAGAATCACATTCCAGTCTTCCTGATCTGTACTTTGACTGGCGGCAATCTCTTCCAGTCTTTCCAGAGAAATCCCGCTTTGTTTACTTAAATCCTGCAGATCAAATCCATTCTGAGCCAGTTTCTGTTTGAGCCATTCTCCATCTTTTTTCATCAAAGATCCGTAAGCGTCAAAACTTACCCGTCTAGAAAACATACCTCCAACTTCTGAAAATGA
>Cam_p2__coassemble_1532_pt1 | contig 17212 bp, 17 predicted proteins | sample Cam_p2__metabat2_low_PE_009 | metagenome-assembled genome bin Cam_p2 | reverse complement strand
AAGGTAGATGCCCTAAAAACCGGTTGCGGTTTTTGCGGGATTTTTACTAACTGTTGAGGGGAAGAACTATGAGTTTGTTTTTACGTCCTTTGATCTGGCGCAGGAATAAGGCGAATATTTCGGAATACAGAAAAACACCCGATGACCGTAATCATCGGGTGCTTCTTTTTTGATGGAGGACAAAGTTAATCGTCATAATCTTCGTCAAAATCCTGATCATCGAGCAGTTCGTCTTCTTCGATCTGCTTTTCAAGTTCATCGGGATCCTGTGCATCTCTTCGATGGTCTTCTCTGATTTCAGGAAGACGGAAGGCCGGCATAGCGCCGATGAAAAGCAGAATATAGCGAACCAGCTCGAGTGCCCCAAAGTAGATAAAGACTTTGGTTGCGTACTGAACATCCGGATTCTGAGAATAGCCCCAGAGCGAGAAGGCTTCAAAGGCGATCACGCAAAGCTGAAGCAGCAGGCCGGCCAGAAGCGATTTTCTGACACCGGGCTGCTTGAGGTAGAGAAAGAAGATCGGGATGGTCCAGACCACTGCACTCAGAATGCAGACGGTAAACATCAGCGACTGGGCAAAGGAGCTGCTGTTGTCCATCGAGACAAAGAAATTGGAAAACAGATGAACAATCAGCGGGAAGAGAATGAGCTCTCCATAAACAACGATCGCCAGTCGAATGGCCATACGCGGATAAGCTGCAGAGATTCTTCGCTTTTCTTCCCGTTCTTTCTGCGCTTTCTGTCGGGCAGCCAGCTGAGGATCCATCTGCAGATCCGGTTGGGCCTCTGGTTTGAGATGAACCGTCGGTGCCGGTGCAGGTCCGGAAGTAAAGTCGGGTTGGGCTTCATTGTCGTGAATGGATGGAGCAGCCTGATGGACCGGTGTGAAGGTTTGCTGGGGCTGGCGTGAAACCTGAGAAGAAATTTGAGGGACGCTTGTACGAGAGCGGGCAAGCCTTTCTTCATGTTTGCGGTCTTCTTCATCCAGAACCAGGACGTGATCGAAGAAGATCGAAGCCCACCAGGAATGACGAAGCCATCCCCCGAACCAGCAAAGAAACAGACACTGGGCAAGGATAAACGCAAACCAGACCAGATAAACCAGGAAGGCATCGGGATGAGAGAACATTTGCGCAAAGACCCAGAATCCAAACGCAAATTCACAGGCCGTCAGGATCCAGTAAACTGCGCGCGATCCTTTCTCTCCGGTGGAAAGGAAGAAGAATTCAGCCATCCAGGCGGCCAGCTCGATCATCATGCTGATCAGATACACCAGCAGAAAATTCTCAGGCAAGGTGAATAAGGGCTGAGTCAGGACAAAGCACGATCCGCCTTTGAGCAGACAGAGTCCGATATAGGTCAGTATCAGGGAGCGTGCGACTTTTCGTCCCGCTTTTTTAAGGAGTTTTAAATCATCCTGTTGTTGTCGATTCATACTTTAAAGTCTATTGATTTTGATCTTCAGATCAAATTTCATTACTGAAATCCATCCCGACGCTCTGTGTCCAAAGCAGTTTTCGAACCTTGCAGGTGAAAGCAACAGGGAATTCGATACAATGAGACCAGTAAAATCTTATTGGAGGCTGAAAAATAAAATGGAAATCTTTGAAGTCACTTATCATACCGTAGAAGAAAAGAATCTGGCCTGTGCCATGGGCAGTGGAAGTCTGGAGGTACTGGCTACGCCGCAGATGATTGCCTGGATGGAAGAAGCATCGTGCAAACTTGCTCCTCTGGCTGAAGGACAGACCAGTGTGGGTATTCTGATTGATGTCACTCATGATGCGCCCAGTCCCTGTGGAGCACGGATTCGCACGGTTTCTTCACTGGTCAAAGCGGAAGGAAAAATTCTCGATTATCAGGTGTGCGCCTGGTGTGGCGAGAAGAAAATCGGCAAAGGCACGCATAAAAGAGCCATTGTGAATGCTGATCGCTTCATGGCCAAACTGAAATAGTCTCGCAAACATCCAAAACCAACAATAAACCGGCCGGTTCTCAGGGGTGAGAGCCGGCCGGATTGTCGTATACGAAGAGGTGGTTCAGGAAGCGGAAGTAGTTTGGGAAGTTTCAAAGGCGCTTTCCAGCGGGAGAAGCAGGTTGAGATTTCCATCGTCTGTCCAGATCAGATACGCATTGACTCCGCCCTGATGGACACCGTTGATCTGATTGCGAAGCGTCTGCGGAGACATGAGGCCAAAGCCCTGAATCCATACACAGACATCTGCGGAATTGGAGGATCCAGATGCTTTGGAAGCTGCCTGAGCGCTGAATGAGGCCATGACATCAGAAGCACTGCCAAAGACCTCGATACCATGATTGGCCGGAAGCATCTGAAGAACTTCAAGATAGCCCATCGGGTTGACGACATTACTTGCCGCGGCCATGGCCGGATAAATTCTGGCAGTCTGATCATCACTGTCGTCATAGACCTCTTCGGCCGCAATATCACTTCCGGTATAGGTATGCAGAGGTTCGAGTTCTTCTCGAGCATAGTAGAGAAAGTTCTGAATGGCCTGCACAGGGGTTTCGTTATAAGCGTTTTTCCAGTCGATCGTCGTTTCATCCACCCCTTCAGGCTGGGGAAGTGTGCAGAAATCAAATTCGACTTCCGAAAAGCCGGCCTGTGCGGCTTCTTTGGCCAGTGCAAGATTGTATTGCCATACGGTTCGGTTATAGGGAGATGTCCACAGCTGTCCTTCAATACTCAGGGGATTCTGCTCCTGATCGGTAATGGCCAGTTCGGGTGAATCGGCGGCCAGAGCGGAATCCTGGAAGGTTTCGATGCGGGCGATCGGATAAATACCTTCCTTTTTGATTCGCTCAACCAGCGAATGCAGAGAATCCAGATTGATCAGAGAAGAAGAGAGGGCGTTCTGCGGATTTTTGAAGAAGCTTTCCGGAGCAGAGCTTTCATACTGGACTTTGCCTTCAGGTCCTTTGATGCTGACGACCAGAGTGTTCATTCCTGTGCGTTTCATATAGGAAAGGATTTGAGGTTCGTAATAGATGAGGTTTTCAAGTGAAACGTGAATGCCGCTGCGCTCTTTCAAACGAGGATTGTCGATAAAGTCCGGCTGGGGATAGCCTTCCAGATCGAGATCGGTGGATTGCCAGGCCGTTGTCGGGGGAGTCATCGTGACGGATTTTCCGCTGACATAATAGGGCTGGCCGTCTTTTCTGACCTTGATCCAGGCGATTTCACCCGTTTGCGGGTTGAGATCAAAAGGATCGATGGCTTCGACTTCCAGCGGTTCATCCGGAGTCACCGCAATATCGCTGAGCGTTCCGTTGCGGCTGGTGCGCAGGTTGATCAGATGTCGAGGGTAGACCTGGTCATAATGAAGGGCCGAAGCCAGCGTGGGAGCCAGAAGGGCATTGTCGACAGAAAATGTTTTTCCTTCGGCATGAACAAGAGAGGAATGGGCTTCTTTTTGAAGAACGCGAACGCGTTGTCCACGGTGCAGGGTGATGATTTCCGTCTCGACTTCGCCATCATGGATATAAGGATTTTCGATCTGAACGGTAGGCTGTTCACTCCGTATGAACATAACGGGCGAAAAATGCCGAGCCGCAGAGGGGATCAGAAACAGTCCAAGTCCAAGAATAAGCACAATTCCGCTCGCAAACCCGGCCCAGAGATGTCTGTGTTTGAAGGTGTGCTGCATACTCATCATGAACAATTTAGCATAAAGGACACATTATGACCAATTTTCGCTCAAAAACAGGCCTCTCATCCCAATTTCGGCGCGAAATTTTAGAGAAAGTGGAGAGCGATGACCGTTTTTGACCAAAATCACACAGAATAAACAAACCCGGCACAAATTGTGGGTGCGATTATTTAAGCCGTTTCTTTCCGGCCTTTGCATCTGACATGACGCTTTCGGGTCGTTATAATACTCATTTGGCAGACTATCCGTTTTTGGACAACCGCCCGAAAACGACCCCTTCCTCAATGAAAGGAGGAGCTCTGTATTTCACGAAAAGAATTTCTGCTGATCGTCGATGGCTCTTCGCTGCTCGCGACCAGTTACTATTCGTCTTTGCCTGCTGCATTGCGCAAGGAAAAAGATGAAGAAAAAAAGGAACAGATGTATCCGCAGATACTCAAGCGCGATCGCAATGGCCGCTATATCAATGCACTGGAGTCTTTCTTCCATACCCTGTTCACCATCATGACTTTCCAGAGACCGACCCATCTGGCGGTTTGCTGGGACGTCAGTCGCCAGACCTTTCGCAAGGAACTCTGGCCTTCCTATAAATCCAACCGAACCCCAACTCCCGCTCCATTGCGGGAGCAGTTTGAAACTGCCTATGAAGTCTGCCGTAAACTGGGGATATTTCAGCTGAGGGACCAGGAATTTGAAGCCGATGATTTCGTGGGTTCTCTCGCTCTCCGGTTCGAAAAACTAATGCCCGTAAGAATCTTTACGCGCGACAAGGATTACTTTCAGCTGATCAGCGACCGAATCCACGTCTGGTATGGGATGTCTGATCTTGAAAAGGTCAGAACCATGCGTCGTCAGTATTCCATGCCCTCATCCCTGCCCAGTCGGGTGGTGGAAATCAACCGTGAAGTCCTTCGTCAGGAATTTGGTTATGCTCCTGAAGATGTGGTGATGATCAAAAGCCTGTTTGGAGACGCCTCTGATAATATTCCCGGCGTCCTGGGCATGGATGAACACCGTTCCCGAATTCTGGCCGCCCATTACCACAGTGTGGATGATCTTTACGAAGAACTTGAAGGGGCGAATACCCGAAAGAAAAAGCTGCAACTCAACCGGAAATGGAAAGAGTGGGGAATTTCCAGAAGCCCGTATACCGTTTTGATGAGAAAGGGCAGCGATACCCGACGACCGGCCAAAGAAATGGCCGCGCTCTGTTATGAACTTGGAAAAATCCGAACAGACATTCAGCTTGAGCAGTATGCCGGAAAGCCCGTCCAGGCTCAGATCTTCCGCTATCCGCTCTCTTATGCCAGAATGCATCAGGTGCTGGTGCCTATGGGTATTGTTCTGCAGATCGGTCGCGGTCCAAGAAACGAAAGCACACCCAAAAAGCGAAAGAATAATCGAACCGGAAATACAAAACCAAAGGCCGCTCAGAGCACCAGAAGTGCGAAAGGGGCTTCGAGTAAACCTTCCGCCAGACCCAAAAAGTCGACGACCAAAAACAAGGCGCTGCCCAAAAGTGCGCCGGTAAAAAGCGCTCCAATCAAGGGAAAGCCCACAGGCAAAGAGTCGATGGTCACCAAACAAAACCCCGAGCCAAAGCCCACAAACCCATCGACCAAAACCAGAAAGAATCCCTCTGCTCCAAAGCCAGCCCAGTCTGCTGCCAAGAAGCAGAAACCGGCTGTTCAAAAGCAGAAAAACGCGGGTTCCGCACAATATAAATCTGCAAGTCATAAGCGAAGACCTCGAAACAAGGCACCAGCAACCCCTGCCCAGGCAGTAGTTGTCGCTGATTCGAGCGTCGAAAAGAAGAGTGCCGGACACCATCGAAGAAGAAGACCGCGAAGAAAACCGGCTGCCGCTGCTTCTTGCCCATCGGCCGCAAAATAAGGATTCGCTTGGCAACCATCAAAAAACCGGCTTTCCGATTTTTTCTGGAAAGCCGGTTTTACCATTCTTTATTCTTTATCAAGTCGGATTATCTTCTGTGCTTTCGTGTAAACAGTCGAGCCAGCGCGCAGAAGATCAGGGTGCCGATAAAAGCGCCGGTCGTATCGAGACAGACATCACGGAACTCACCGGATCTTCCGGGAACAAAACGCTGGTGAAATTCATCCGTACACGCATAAAGAAAGGAAAGGCAGACCGCAAGGAATAATGACCGGGAAAGCGGCATGCCCATCGAGCGAAAGAATGCGCACCACAGAAATCCAAAAAGGAAATAGATGGAAAAGTGAGCGCCCTTGCGGATGATCAGCGAACCGTAGGGAAGTCCTTCGATGAAATGGAACAGCCGCAGTACAAATTCGGACTGAGCGGTGGATTTGATTCCATCACAGCTGGAAAAATAAAAAATCAAAGCCGCAACACCACAAACGGCGAACAATAACAGCCAGGTCTTCCAGGTAAACTTGATCGTTGATTTCATGAGAAAAGACTACCATCTTTCGAAAAATCAAATCTTTCATTGGACCGTGGTATGCCTTACATCTTTGAATGACGGATCGAACGAAACGCCCAACCAAGTCTTCGGGCACAAAATCGTTTTCCCGGCAGGCGACTCATGAGAATGTTATTGTGGAAACAGAAACGGGAGAAGGGTTTCTTCCCGTTTTTATACATCTAGTAAGGATTGAAAATAATGATATGGATCTATAGAGTGAGAGACTGGTTTAAGAAAACAACACCGGCCAGACTGCTGGTTCTGGGGTTTTTGCTGGTCATTCTGATCGGAGGCATTTTACTCTGGCTGCCGATTTCTCACAGAGAAGGAATGAGCATCAGCTTTCTCGATGCACTGTTTGAAGCGACCAGCGCCATCTGTGTAACCGGCCTGACGGTCGTTTCGCCAGGAGACACCTTCAACCTGTTTGGCCGAACCGTCTTGGCCGTGCTTATTCAGATCGGAGGGATGGGTATTGTTCTGGCCGGTATCGGTCTGATCTTTCTGACCGGTCGAAGAATCGGATTCAAGACCCGTTTTCTGTTCATTCAGGCCCAGAATCTGGCCGGGGGCTTTTCCGGACTGCAGAAGATGGCTTCTCTGATCCTGAAAATCACCTTCTCCATTGAAGCGCTCGGTATTCTTCTGCTCTGGATACCGCTCTGTCAGTACTTTGATCCGCTCAAAGCTTTCGGACATGCCTGCTTCCTTTCGATTTCCGCTTTTAATAACGCGGGGTTCGATGTGTTTGCGGGAACCAATTCACTGATCCCCTTTGCCGATAACGTACCGATCAATCTGGTGGTCAGTGCGCTGGTCATCTTTGGTGGCTTTGGTTTTCTGGCGCTGATCGATCTGGTTCGCTCCCATTTCAAATGGTCCAAACTGGCTTTGACGACCAAGATTGCCGCCTTCATGACCATTACTCTGCTGCTTTCCGGTACCGTCCTGTTTCTGATCACGACCAGCCAGAGTCCGCTTGAAGCGTGGTTCCAGTCGGTGATCACACGTACGGCCGGATTCGCGACGTTCCCGCTGAGCAGTTTTTCGCGGGCGGGTCTGATGATTTTTATGATTTTGATGTTTATCGGCGCCTGCCCGAACTCTACGGGTGGCGGCGTAAAGACCACGACGATTTTTGTCGTACTGCTTAAAGCCTTCTCCTCGTCTGCAGGGCATGATGAAGACAGTGTCTTCCATCGTCGGATCGGGGATCTGACCTTCCTGAAGGCCTTTACCGTTCTGCTTTTCGGACTGATCGTGGTGCTTTCGGGTACCGTACTTCTTTCCATTGCTCAGCCGGAATTCTCGCTGGCTGAAGTGCTGGTCGAAGTCGTCAGCGCGTTTGGAACCGTTGGCAGCAGCTGCGGAATTACCGCAGATCTCTGCTCCTTTTCAAGAGTCATCATCATGATCTGCATGTTTATTGGACGTCTTGGACCCGTGACGATTGCCAACCTGCTCGTTATCGGAAAGGAACATGCGGCTCATTATACGGAGGAAAATGTTCTGATCGGCTAGCCCGATCACAAAGGATGGATACAGATAATGAATTTCAAATCAGTGAGAAAAAATCATGACGCTTACGTCATTATCGGTCTGGGTCGGTTTGGCTCTGCAGTTGCGCAGACGCTTGCCGAAAACGGACAGGATGTCATCATCGTCGACAAGGATCCGGATCGGGTCAGAGAACTTCGCTATCTGACCGATTATGCCTATGTGATCAACCGCCTCGATCAGGCTTCGCTTGAAGAAATCGGTGTCGGGGACTGCCAGGCGGCCATTGTGGCCATCGGTTCGGCAATGGATGCCAATATTCTGGCGACCCTGTACTGCATCAACCTCAAGGTGCCCAAAGTCATCGCCAAGGCCAACTCGAAGGATCAGGGTCTGATTCTCAAAAAGCTTGGCGCACAGGTCGTTTATCCTGAGCAGGATATGGGCATTCGTCTGGCCAATCAGCTCTCGAACAGGAAAGTCGTGGACTATTTCTCCGTTTCCGGCAACATCGATCTGGCTCAGATCAAAGTACCCGAATCCTTTGTGGGCAAGCAGCTGAAAGCTCTGGCTCTTCGTCAGCGCTTTGGTATTTCGGTGATCGCAATCCAGACCGGTAAGGAAACGATTGAAGAAATTGATCCGGATTATGTCTTTGAAGAAGGCGACACGATTATCGTGATCGGCTCGAACGAGAATATTCAAAACTTTGAACGGTCTATGGAAGACTGAAAATGATCCGGTACGAAATTTGTGCCGGATTTTGTTGGTACAATATAGGGCAATACCGCAGGAAAGGAAGGGATGTTCCATGGAAAAACAGATGCTTCTGGTCACCGGCATGTCCGGAGCGGGGAAAACCTCCGCAATGAACGCGCTGGCTGATCTTGGCTACAACTGCATCGACAACTATCCCAAGGCGCTGCTTCCGGCTCTCGAAAAACTGCTCGATTCGGATGATCCGGCCTACAGCCGCCTGGCGCTGAGTGCGTCCAGTCAGGACTATGTCGATTTTATGAACTTTTTCGACGCCCTCAACCGCCCTCTTCAGGTAATATTCGTCGACGCAAGCGACGAAGAACTGCTTCTTCGCTACCGCTTCACTCGAAGACTGCATCCCCTGCTCGTCAAGAAGGCCGCTTCCACTCTCGAAGAGGCCATTGAACTCGAGCGCGATCAGTTCAAAAGTCTTGAGGAAAACATGAAGGAGACCCTTCATATCGATACCACCCGGCTGACTCCGCAGCAGCTGGTCAATACACTGAAACCCTACTTCCGGGATCCGCAGGAACCGGAATTTTCGATCACATTCCAGTCCTTTGGATTCAAGCACGGACTGCCCCTCGATGCCGATGAAATCATCGATGTGCGCTTTCTGCCCAATCCGTTTTATGAACCGGAACTGAAAAATCTCACCGGAAACGATGAGAAAGTCTACAACTATGTCATGGAGCATGAGGAGACCAGGGAATTTGCCAAAAGGCTGAAGGATTATCTTGAGTTTGTCTTTGAATCCTATCGCTCCCAGTTTAAAAACCACATGATCGTCGCCATCGGCTGTACAGGCGGACAGCATCGCTCCGTCTCCATCTGCAACTGGCTCAACCGCCAGTTCAGGGATCAGTACAAAACCTTTGTCTTCCATCGGGATGCGAAAGATTCGCAAACGGAGAGACAGTCATGAAAAACGTTGTCGTAATCGGCGGCGGAACCGGACTGTCTGCCATGATGAATGGTCTCAAGCATCTGGAAAATGTGAACCTGACGGCCGTTATTACCGTTGCGGATGATGGCGGTTCTACCGGCCGTATCCGGGATACCTATAATCTGCCGGCCATGGGGGATATTCGTCACGTCATGTGTACCATGGCAGCGGATGATCACGATTCGATTTTCCAGGATTTGATGAACTACCGCTTTCCCGGATCCAAGGATGTCGGGGGTCATCAGTTGGGTAACCTGATCTTTGTTGCCCTGACGGATCTGACCGGATCGTTTATGGGTGCGGTAGAGGCGATTTCCAAGGTTTTACAGGTAAAAGGCGGCATTGTGCCTTCCACCCTGGATAATGCGATTCTGTATGCGATGACGCAGGATGGAACGCTGGTTCGTGGGGAGAAGAATATCCCGAATGCGAACAACTCCGTGTCAAAAGTCTTTTACAAAGATCAGATCCATCCCTATCCCAAAGCCATTGCGGCCATTCAGGAAGCGGATCTGATTATCTATGGAATCGGCTCGCTGTATACCTCGATTCTGCCCAATGTCATCATCAATGAAATCCGCAAAACGATCTCGGATTCTCCGGCTCCGAAAGTTTATTTCTGCAATGCCATGACCCAGCCTGGCGAAACCGACGGCTATTCCGTCGAAGACCATGTCCGCGCCATCGAAAAGCACACCTATAAAAACTCGGTGGATCTGGTCGTGATCAATAGCGCACCGATCGACCAGACCGTTCTCGAACGTTATGCCAGACAGGGAAGTCAGCCGGTCAGACTGGCAGAAGATGATCATATTTATAAGGTGATCGAGCGAAATCTGGTGACGGTCGATGAGACCGGAAGACTGCGCCATGATTCTGCGGCGATTCGTAAAGTCGTAGAAGAATTGCTTGAACATCTCGAGAAGGAAACTCCCAATGTCATTTTCAAGTGATGTAAAACAGGAAATCAGCCGTCAGGAGTATCAGGGATCGCAGGCTAAAGCGCTGCTTTGCGCGCTGTTTTTAACGCGCGCTTCGCTTAACTGGAATTCAGGGCGGACCTGGATTTCGTTTCAGACGGAGAATGCCTCGATTGCCAAACTCGCCTTTCGACTGCTGCGAGAAGAGTATGGCGTGAATATTCAGATCGCCACACTCAAAAAGATGAATCTGAAAAAGAACAATATTTATCGTCTGGATATATCGGATCGGGCCGGGGAAATCTTAGTGGATCTGGGAATCAACCGCTCAGGCAGGTTTTATCATGTTCCGCCTTATGCACTGATCCGTTCGGAAAAGAACGCCCGGGCTTTTGTCCAGGGCATTTTTCTGGCCGGGGGAAGCATCAACCATCCCAAAACGGCCAACTATCATCTCGAACTGTGCGTCCCGGATGCCGATCTGGCAGATGCGGTAGCCAAAATCATGAATCGCTTTCTCATTCCGGCCAAAATGACCACCCGCAAGGGGATGACGGTCGTCTACACGAAAGCCGGGGATAAGATTGCGGACTTTCTGCGACTGCTTGGGGCAAGTGAATCGCTGTTCTTTTTCGAAGATCAGCGTATTCAGCGCGATTTCTACAACCAGCTCACCCGTCTGGATAACTGTGAAGTGGCCAACGAAATGAAGACCATGAAGGCGGCCGGTGAACAGCTCGAATGGATCGAAAAGATCGAGAAATCCGGCATCAGCGTTCCGGAAAAGATCCGCCATGTCATGGAAGCCCGCAAGCAGAATCCGGAAGCTTCCACGCTGGAGCTTTGCGATGCGGTGAATCGGATGTATGGGGTAACGATTTCCAAGTCGGGCATGAAACACCGCATGGCCCGAATCAAGGAACTCGCCCTTTCGGAGAAGAAGTCATGAAAAACGTGTGGAAAAAAGGAATCCCTGCGCTGATGGCCATCGGCCTGCTTGCCGGATGTGCCCAGCGCTATACCCTGACCAATCAGACGTTTGTTTTCGAGCTGGGAGATGACGTCTTCGCCAATCCTTCCTTATATATAGAAACTCCCGAGAAGGTCGATACATCCCGCCTGTCCGTCGAACCTCAAAGTCCGGGAATTACCATCTCGGACAACCGGTTTGTCTCGGTCAGCCTCGATTATCTCGGGGTAGGTGAATATGACTTTGCGATGGTCGAAGGACATTCCAAAACTCCTTTTGTCATCAAGATCAAGGACACCAAAGCCCCGGTACTTGCCCAATCGCCAGCTGAACTGACTGTTCCCTGGGGAACAGATGTCAACTGGCAGGACGTTTACGGGGCCTGTGATCTGTCCGGTGTGTATTATGATGTGCCCGTCGATGCACTCTGGTCGGTTGGTACAAAAGATATAGAAATCAGAATTCGCGATCGTTTTGGCAATTCCGTAACCAAAACGCTGCATCTGACGGTGACCTCATGAAAAAAGCCGATAAAATCCTGATTGTCTGCCTGCTCGTCCTTTCCGTCGTGCTGCTGATTCCGTTATTTTTCACGAATGATTCCGGAAGCTATGCGGTAGTGAAAGTTCGTGATCAGGAAAAACTTCGCATTGATCTTGGACAGGATGGAGAATACGAAGTCGAAGGTTCGTTGGGACCGGTACATATTGTGGTGAAGGATCAGGCGATTGCGGTGACTCAGGAAAACTCTCCGCATCATTATTGCTCCAGACAGGGATATGTCTCCAATTCAGCGGTTCCGATTGTCTGCCTGCCCAATGAGACGGTAATTACGCTGGAAAAAGAGGATGGATCCTCTGAGGATACGGTGATTCAATGAGAAACGCTCAGATCCGTAAAATGACCACTCTGGCCATGCTCGTGGCCGCCGGCATCCTGCTTCAGATTCTGGAAAACTTTATCCCGCTGATGATGATCATTCCCGGCTATAAAATCGGGCTGGCCAACATTACGGGACTCTTCGCCTTGTATGCCTATGGCTGGAAGGATATGGTGAAAGTAACCATTACCCGCGTACTTCTGGCCTCTCTGGCTACCGGTACGCTGTTTTCACCGGCTTTTCTGCTTTCGACGCTGGGCGCAATCTTTTCGCTGACGGTGATGAGTATTTGTTTTAACAGCCATCGCTTTTCGATTTATGGCGTCAGCACTGCCGGAGCGGCTGCCCATACGTTTGGACAGATGCTTGGGGTTGTCTTTATTTACCGCTCCTTTTTCATGCAGCTGCTTTTACCGGCACTGACGGCCTTTTCGGTCGTTTCCGGACTGCTGATTGCGGCGGTCACCCGACAGCTGCTCAAACGGCTCATGCCCAAAGAATGGAAAAAAACCTGCGAGCTTGCGAATGCTCCACAGTAAACTGCAGAGAAGATAAAAACCCGTTTTCGAATCGAATCACGGAACGATCAGAAAACGGGACAGAAAATTCAATGAAGAGAAAGGAGAGAGAACTTTGGAAGATCAGGATTATCTCGCACTTTGCGAAATCGAAGATGGTCGTCAGCATGAGATCTCCGTGTTCTCTCCCACTTCGGATGAGTTTCTCGATTACGTGAAAAAAATGCGCAAAGGACGTCTTCATCCCAATGGCGCTCTCAAAGCACTCAGTCTTTTTGACGATCTCTTTGAACTCCCGTCTGCTTCTACCGAAACGCTTCGGTTATGGAGTGATGCGATCATTGAAGCCAGCCTGGATCCCAGACGAAGAATTCTCTTTACCCGAATTCGCTTTGATGAACCGATCAGAGAAGAATTTCTCGATGAAGATCTTCGTGCCGATCGGCTGCTCAAAGCCGAAAACCGGGATGCGTGGCTGTTTCTGCTTGGGGACGCTTTAGTCTGTGCAGCCCTGGTTGCTTTCCTGGTGCTGCTTTTGAAGATGAACTTCTTTATCGCTCTGGTGATCATGCTTGTGATCTTCGCTCTGGCCGTGCTCTGGTACGAGAGATGGCTTCGCTATGATCTGGCCGTCAAACGGCTTTCTCAAAGCCTGCTTGAGCTGGATGGACCGGCGCTTGAATTTGTCCGGACCATCGGTCTTCGCTCCTTTCCGCCTTTTCGTCCCCAATGGAAGCGAATCCTGCGCTTTCCGATGACCAGAAGAAAATAGCCATACTGCCGAACCTTTCACCGGTGCGGCTTTTTGAACCGCTTCCATGAGAAAAACGGCAGAATTAACGATTGTTTTGTTAGTTTGCTTTGCAAATTCACAAATTCAAAAGTGGATGATATGATGGGAGCGGTGATCAAAATGAAAAATGCTAACTCCGTACCGAAGGCTACTCTTCAGCGCTATCCGGTCTACCTGAAGGCCCTTCGCAAACTGCAGAAAAATGGAGTTTCCAAAATCATGTCGCGAGAACTCAGCATTTTCGTCGACATTGAACCGACCACGATCAGACGCGATTTTTCGTTTCTGGGCAGCCTGGGCAAACAGGGCTATGGATACGATGTCGATAAGCTGATTGAGATTTTTGACTCTGAACTGGGCGTTGACTTCGATGAGAAGATTATTCTCGTCGGTGCCGGTAACCTGGGCAGAGCACTGCTGAACTATAACAAATGGGACTATGTCGTCGGTGAAATCACCTGTGCTTTTGACACGGATCCGGAAAAAACCGGAAACATGTTCGGCATCGATGTCTACCTTCTCGACGAGCTCGAGGAGCGGATGCCCAAAGGCTGCCGAATCGCCATCCTGACCATCTCAGAAGATGTACAGAAAACGGTTGACCGTCTGGTCGCCAATGGAATTACCGGAATTGTAGACTTTACCCATCAGCATTTCCAGGTACCGCATAATGTTGCTGTTAAAGCAATCGATGTGGTATCTTCTATCCAGGAACTTGTCTTTACGACAAACTCAATGAATTCATCGGCAACGAAGCAGAACTCTTAGAATCCACCGGCAAAGAGAGACGGGAACTGTGGTGAAACCCGGAGCGGTGTTTCAAAAGGGAACAGCTGCTTGGCCGGACTGGAGAAGTTCGAAAGAATGGTAGACAGTCCCGTTCGCTGCGTTAAAGCGTAAAGTGCCCGAAAGGGAACGCAGGATGGTACCGCGGAAACAGACCGCTCCTCGATTGAGGAGCGGTTTTTAGTTTATATGACGATGAATTTACCTTTAAAAAATGCGAAACAGACACAAATCAAACAGAAAGGATCAGATTATGCTGGTTAAAAAACTGAAAGAGCATCTTGAGGAATACGGCGGAAAGGACATTACCCTTCAGGGATGGGTACGGACCAACCGCAATTCCAAAAACATCAGCTTTATCGAGCTCAACGATGGAACCACATTCTCCAATGTGCAGATCGTTTACGCTCCGGAGATGGAAGGCTATGCGGAAGCTTCCAAAATCACGACCGGTTCGGCCATCGAAGTTACCGGAAAAGTCGTTCTGACACCCGAAGCCAAGCAGCCTTTTGAAATCCAGGCTTCGAAGATTACCGTACTGGGCATGGCCGACCATGACTACCCCCTGCAAAAAAAGCGCCACAGCTTTGAATATCTGCGCGAAATTCCTCATGTTCGTCCAAGAGCCAACACCTACTTCGCGGCGTTCCGTCTGCGCTCCGTGCTGTCCATGGCCATTCATACCTTCTTCCAGGATCGCGGATTCGTTTACGTGCATACGCCTGAAATCACCGGAAACGATGCGGAAGGTGCCGGCGAATGCTTTACCGTAACGACAATCAAGGATCAGAACTGGGAAAAGGACTTCTTTGGCAAACACGCCCAGCTGACGGTTTCCGGCCAGCTGCACGTTGAACCGTTCGCCCTGACCTATCGTAACGTGTATACCTTTGGACCGACCTTCCGTGCTGAAAACTCCAACACCACTCGTCATGCTTCCGAGTTCTGGATGATCGAACCGGAAATGGCTTTTGCGGATCTTTCCGATAACATGGATGTCATCGAAGACATGATCAAATACTGCATCAACTACGTTCTCGAACATGCCCCCGAAGAAATGGCCTTCTTTGAACGCGTGATTGATAAGGACTGCATCAACCGTGTTAAAAAAGTCGCTGCTTCCGATTTCAAACGCATGACCTATACCGAAGCAATCAAGGAACTCGAAAAAGCAAAAGATCAGTTCGAAAACCAGAACATCTACTGGGGTATGGACCTGCAGTCTGAGCATGAGCGCTATATCTGCGAAAAAGTCGTCAACGGACCGGTCTTCCTGATCGACTATCCGAGTGAAATCAAGGCCTTCTACATGAAGGAAAATTCGGATGGAAAAACCGTAGCCGCATGCGATCTGCTCGTTCCCTATGTCGGTGAGCTGGTTGGCGGAAGCCAGAGGGAAGAGAACTATGATGTGCTCAAAGCCAAAATGGATAAGATGGGCATGGATGAAGAAACCCTGCAGTGGTACATGGATCTTCGCCGCTTTGGCGGATGTGTTCACTCCGGATTCGGTCTGGGATTTGACCGTATGCTGATGTATCTTTCCGGCATTCAGAACATCCGTGATGTGCAGCCCTATCCGAGAACCCCGCGCAACCTCATCTTCTAAGCGTCCCAAACTGTTCACAAAATACAGTACAAAATGAAAGAGAAATACGGGAAAAATCGAAGATTAAAGCCAGATTAAACGATAGATTAAGCGGAAATTGCTTTCTTTCTGTCGATCCTGCCTGTAATCCTCTTCTAAACTGTATACGGTATATGAACGAAATTGGATGTCCAAAATGTTCAACAGAAACACACACTTTCCCGTAATCTATTCACAGGTCCTTTATCTAAAGGACCTGTTTTAAAATTTACTGGACGGAAACTTAAGAAATTGTTAATAATTTCTTTCGGTCATTTTGCTGTTCAAAATCAGAATTGTTATTCTCTTAGCTGTCGATAGGAGGAAAAACGAAATGAAAAGCAAAATGACCAATAAAATTTTCCGTTTCGCTGCAGCTGCGCTCTGTGCCGGTTGCATGATCAATACTCCTGTATACGCAGCTGAAGCTGAAGGATCTTCCAGTGATCCCTACCTCAGCGGCATGGAAATTAAGGATTCGAAAGTTAAAAATGAAAAAAGCTTCGCGTCCTCGGCAGTGATCCGGACCGGAGTAACTCAGAAAAACGGAAAAACAGTATATATCAGCCAGACCGGTGAAAAACTCTCCGGCGAGGTAACCACAAAGGATGGCACCTACAGCTTTGACGAAAACGGTGAACTTCAGACCGGCTTTGTCACTGAACAGGATGCGACCTACTACTACAATAAGGAAACCGGTCTTCGCCAGGAAGGCGGAGTGGTCATCGAAGAAGGGAAGAAATACCTGCTTGATGAAACCGGTAAAACCCAGACCGGCTGGGTAGAAGAGGAAGGCAAAAAGTACTACCTCAATGAAGACGGCTCGGCCGTACTGAATACCACGAAAGAAATCGATGGAAAACGCTACAGCTTCAATGAGTCCGGTGAAATGGAAATCAACGTGACCAAAGCGGGCTGGACCTATGGTGAAGACGGTGTTGGACAGGAAGATCTGTCCGGCTACGATAAAATTGCTCAGGCTGCTCTTGCACAGCTTGGAAGATATCAGGACTGCACCATGCTGGTCACCAACTCTCTTGCTGCAGTGGGCATTAACTTCCACTCCGGTCCTACCGGTTACCTGTCCCTGGGTCCGGCCACGAACAATCCGGTTCCCGGAGATATCATTGTCTACTCCGGACATGTAGCCATCTATATTGGAAACGGTCAGGCTGTACATGGCGGATGGCTGGGAAGCAATACAGTCATCGCCAGCGTAAGCTGCGGACAGCCGCTGATCGCTTACGTACATCCGATCCTGCCTTAAAGGATTGAAAAACTGAATCATCAATAATCAGGAAAGCGAAGCCAAAAAACAGTGGCTTCGCTTTTTTATACGGACAAACCAACATTTTTATAACTAATATCTACACATTTATATATAAAGGTGAAACACTTATC
>Cam_p2__coassemble_1508_pt1 | contig 17590 bp, 16 predicted proteins | sample Cam_p2__metabat2_low_PE_009 | metagenome-assembled genome bin Cam_p2 | reverse complement strand
CGCCTTCTAAGCGCACGGTCGGGTGTTCGAATCATCTCCAGGACGCCATTTTTTTGATCTTCCAGCGGGATGTTACATCCCGCTTTTTTTATGGAACATTTTCAGCCCAATCCATTCCCGACCATTCGGCTTTACCTCCAGAAGGTAAAGCTCTTTTTTTTGCGATTGCGGGATTCGAGTTCAAAGGGCCAGTCTTCCTGATGGATCAGGTCGACATGAATCGAACCGTCATCTTCAATGATCATTCTCGCGTAGCAGGGCGTTCTTCCATCTCGAGGATAGGTCATGCTTCCCGGATTGATCAGCCAGACGCCATCTTCTTTTTTGGCCATCGGTACATGGGTGTGACCAAAAATGACCACCTGACAGTTCTCCTTTTTCCCCTGAGCCACGAGCATCCGTTCGCGGTTGTAGTAGCCAAAGTACTGAGAATGAACGACATACATCCGCACGTCCGCAATGTTGAGGATTCGATATTCGGGCATGTCATAGTCCAGATCGTTATTTCCCCGAACGAATACCCAGTGCGGGTAATTGGAGGCATAGTCCTCCAGATCTCCGCAGTGTATAAAAAGATCGGCTTTCGGATAAGCCTGTTCGAGTTTTTCAAGGACGTCGTTTCGTCCGTGAGTATCGCTTGCGATGATGATTTCAGCTTTCATTTTCTGCTTCCTTCTGGGCGTGAAGCTCATTGAGCGTCAGATTCTGCTCATGCATGAGTCTTGCGTTTTCTTCTCCGACATAACGAATCAAAAACGGCTGCCAGGGTACGCCGGTCTGATCCTGACGATTTTCAGGGTAGCGAACGATCCATCCGTATTGCCAGGCATTGGCCTGCAGCCAGTCTTTTACGGCTTTCTGGCTGTCTGAAAGAGCGTTTTGGGCCTGAGTGAAATCCATGGTGTTTTCCATGGTGGAAAGCACCTGGTTCCATTGTTCAAAGCCATCGATTCTTACCGAAAGCCCCAGCTGTTCTTCTCTTGTTCCATACGGTCCCTGAGGAAAGCTGGAATAGTCGGAGGTGGATTTCTTATTTTCAAAAGGGATAAAGCCGGAGATCGGGATCAGATCAATGCCCTGCTCCAGTGCGGCTTCATCCATACACCAGAAGCTTTGGGCCGCTTCCTTTCGAAGCAGCACTCCGGGCAAAACGGATTCGAGATCATTGGGTCTCCAGATATAGACGGTAGATGTTCCATCAAGGACTTCATCCAGACTTCCGGGCGTTGCAGCCAAAGGCAGGGTGGATCCGCTGTCAAAATAGCCAGCCGCATCGGAATAGGACAGCCACGAAAAGATCTGCGGGATATTGTTCAGATCGAGACGGTCCCGATACAGATTGACAAAGCGGACGATGAATGTCGGATCGGCCGGTTGGGTTTTTGAGGCCAGATCATATAACAGGGTGTTCGTGATCTCAAAATCCGGAGCCTTGACATACGGCAGAATCTGCTCGGGTTCGATCTGCTGGTTGATCATGATGTTGATCTGATCGTCATTCAGGGTTTCGATGATCTGCTGGCGCTCACTTAACGTGCCATAAGGATAGCGTGCGAGCGGATCCGCAGTTTTTCGCATCGTAAAAAAGGCAGCACACGTCATGCAAATACAAAAGGCAATGATCGTCAGGCGGGTGCCCAGGACTTTTGGGCTCTGGTTTTTAAAGTTCACGGGCGTTCCTCCTGTCTTTGATTCGTTCTTTTTCTGTTTCCGGCAGCTGGATCTGCCGGGATGGATACGGACGGTGCTTTTTTACGGGGTTCGGAAATTCCGATTATTCCGATTCTGCCTGCTCTGAGTCGGCTTCATGAAGTCTTGCATAGAGCAGTTTTGCGGTCTTTTCGGGCAGGATGTCTTCAAATTCTTCCAGACTGGCGGCTCTCATCTTCTTCAGTGAGGGCCATTTGTTTTGAAGCATCTTCTTTCTGGCCGGACCAATGCCGGGGACATCATCGACAATCGAACGGGTCATGCCTTTCGAGCGCAGTTTCTGATGATAGCTGAGCGCGAAGCGATGGACTTCATCCTGCATGCGCGTCAGTAAAAAGAACAGCGGATCCGTTTTGTCGAGCGGAATCTCCTCGAGCTGCTCATTCATCAGGGCCCGTGTGGAGTGCTTGTCATCCTTGACCAGACCGGCGATGGTCAGTGGGACATTCAGTTCGTCGCGAATAGCCACAGCTGCATGAATCTGCGCCGCGCCACCATCCACCAGCAATAAATCCGGCATCGGTTTGTCTTCGCTTTTGAGTCGACCATAGCGTCTGGCCACGACTTCCTTCATGGAATCGAAGTCGGATCGATAGCCATCGAGCTGATATTTGCGGTAATTCGATTTATCCGGCTTGCCATCCTTGAAGCTGACAAGCCCCGAAACGTTATAGGTGCCGGAAATATGGGAGTTATCGAATAATTCAACCGTATGAATCGGTTTATGAAAAATTGAGGAGAGCTTTCTCATTGCTCCATCGAGTTCCCGATCCTTGCGCATGATAAGCTGGAATTTCTGCTCATGCGCTTCTTTGGCGTTCTCCTTCACCAGATCCACGAGCTTTTTACGCTCTCCGCGAACCGGAATCAGCACCCGACTGGACAGGGTTTCTTCAAGAATTTCGCTTTGCGTGCCCTGAGGCAGCAGGATCATTTTCGGCACGCTGTTGGTCTGGTAGTACTGAAGAATGTAGCTGATAAAGGCATCCTGAGCGTCTTCATAAACCGGAGAAACCGACATGTTTCGTTCGAGCAGTTTACCCTCCCGGACAAAGAAGCCCTGAATGGACAGATAGCCTTTGTCTTCGTACCAGCCAAAGACATCGAAGTTGTCCGATTTTTTGAAATCGATGGTCTGTTTTTCCTGAATATAGTCGATCGAGCGAATCTGTTCGAGCAGCTCCTGGGCTCGCTCAAACTGCAGATTTTCGCTGGCGGCTTTCATTTTCTCTTCAAGTTCGCCTTTCACCTCATCGGTATGGCCTTTGAGAAAGCGGATGATTCTGGCCCGATATTCGAGGGCCTGCTTTTCATCGACTTCTTTAAAACAGAAGCCCATGCACTGATGCAGGTGGTAATACAGACAGGCGCTTTTGCCCAGCTGTCGGCATTTGCGAATGGGAAAGAGCTGGTTGATCAGCTTGACCATATCGTAGGCATAGGTAGAAACCGGATAGGGTCCGAAATAATCGTTTTTGCGATTGGTGATCTTTCGGACAATGCGCACGGAAAAGTCCGGGCCTTTGGTGACTTCGATGTAGGGATACATTTTGTCATCCATGAACATGATGTTGAAGGGCGGACGGTGCTTTTTGATCAGGTTGATTTCAAGCAGCAGCGCTTCCTTTTCCGTTGCGGTACGGATGAATTCAAAGTCCTGAATGCGGGCGACCAGCTTGGTGGTTTTGTTATTGTGGACACCATGAAAATAGGAGCGGACCCGGTTTTTCAGCACTTTGGCCTTGCCGACATAGAGGATCTCTCCGTTTTCGTCTTTCATGATGTAGCATCCCGGAGAATCCGGAAGCAGTGCGAGTTTTTGCGCAATATGGTCAGTTAAAGGCATGGAAATCTCTCAAAAAAAGGATCTCTTTCAGATCCTCTCCATTATAACAAACTCACAAAACGAATTATTTCAGCTCCACCAGCGTGGCCCCAAGGCCGCCATCCGCCGGTCCGCCCGCAGAAAGATGTTTAACCTGCGGATGCTTTTTGAGATTACTCCAGACCGCATTTCGGAGCGCTCCGGTGCCCATGCCATGGATAATCCGTACGTTTTTCACGTTATGATACACGGCCTGATCGATATAATGCTCCAGCTCAGAGAGCGCTTCATCGACATGCATACCGATCAGATTGAGTTCCATCGGGAAGGGAGCGAAGCTGACCGGTCTGGACGAGCTGCGTTTGGGTTTGGCTGGTTGTCCGGGCTTTTTCATCAGGGTCAGCTGGTCGGTTGAGACATTCACCTTACGGCCGTTGACCATAACCATCGCCTTATCCTTGCGTACCGAAACGATCTCTCCATGGTTGTTGAGCGAGGCAATGCGAACATAATCGCCCGCTTTCCAGTCCCGCTTTTCGGACGACTGTTCTTCCTGAATGCTCTCCCCTCGAAGGGTGGACAGTTTTCCCATCTGTTCGATCTGCTCATGACCGGCTTTGCCACCGCTCTTTCGCAGATCTCGAAGAATTTCTTTGGCTTCTTCTCTCTTTTCGTAAAGCATGTCCTCGAGCTGTTTTTCATAATCGAGATCGAGGCGCTGCTTCTTTTCCGTCCATTGTTTTTCCTTATTCTCGGCTTCTTTCTGGAGTCGATGGGCATCCGCAATCAGGGCATCAAAGCGATCTTTCTGCTTCTGCACCTGTGCCTGCTGTTTTTCCAGAATGGCCAGCTGTTTTCCGGCGGCCGAAGCATTCTGCTCTTCCAGCACGCGGGCGCGTTCAATCACCGAAGAAGACAGGCCGTATCTGGATGCAATATCAAAGGCATAACTGGATCCGGAAACTCCGGGCAGATAGCGATAGGTCGGAGTCAGCGTCGTGGCATCAAATTCCACACTGCCGACCTGAATGGACGGATTCGTTTTTCCAAACGTCTTGACCTGCTCATAGTGCGTGGAAGTTAAAACGACAGAGCCTCGTTCAATCAGCTCTTCAAGAACGGCCTGTGCCAGCGCACTTCCCTCTTTGGGATCTGTGCCGCTGCCGATTTCATCCAGCAGGGCGAACGTCTGACCATCGGCCTGATCGAGCAGACTGGCGATTCGCTCGATATGGCTGGAAAACGTCGAGAGCGAACTTTCAATGGACTGGCGATCGCCAATATCAAAGAAGAATCGCTCAAACCAGCCAAACCGGGCTTCATGAGCCGGTATGGGAAAGCCGCAATGGCCAAGCAGAACGCAAAGGCCAATCGTTTTGAGGGTGACAGTTTTACCGCCGGTATTCGATCCGGTAATCATCATCACTTCTTCACCTTTGCGAAGACGATAGTCATTGGCCACAGCCGTAGCGGGATCAAGCAGAGGATGGACCGCATGTTTAAGGGCCAGTTCATGGCTTTCGGGCATCAGCACCGGGACGCTTCCATCATGAGCCAGCATCCATTTGGCTTTGGCCCAGGCCAGGTCGATGATCTCCAGACTCTCCTCATTGGATTCCAGAGCTATGGCGTCCTTTTTGACTTTGCGGGTCAGTTCCTGACAGATCCGCTTCTTTTCTTCCTCGATCTCCATACCCAGTTCCGCCACTTTGTTATTGAAAGAGACCAGAACACCGGGTTCAAGATAGCAGGCGGCACCGGACTGGCTGAGGCCATGAACCATGCCCCCGAATTTATATTTATCGGCCGCTTTGACCAGCACACAGGTTCTTGATCCCATCGAAACCGCAACGCTGTCCACCAGCGAAGAAGAATTGGCTTTGATAAACCGCCTGGCCGCCGCGCCCAGATCGGCTTTTGCGCTGATCAGTGAGCGTTCCAGCGATTCAAGTTTGGTGCTGGCATCCGGTCGGATCTGACCGGAGAGATCAATCGCCGCATCAATGGACCTTGCCAGTCCATCCAGTGGAGAAAGCGTGGCCGCAATCTGTTCAAGCAGCGGATATTCCTTTTCATCAAAGGCTTTGGACGCCGAAGCAGCCGCACTTAAAAACAGCGAAACCGAAAGCAGTTCCGATGGCAGCAGGGTGATCCCTTTTCTGGCGGCTTCCAGTAAAGGTCGGATATCGCTCAATCCGCCCAGCGACAGGTCGTGTCCGTTCTGAATAAAGCGGGCCATTTCTGCGGTCTGTCCCAATGGTTCTTTAATGGCGAGCGGACTGGTAAAAATGTCCGCGTTTCGAATATGCGCTGCGGTTTTGGCCGAAAAGGCATAAGCGGCAAACTGATCGAGCACCGCTTCAAAATCAAGCGAGTCTGCAGACTGAAGATGCATGGCGTTCTCCTCCTTTGTCTTTGACGTTCAGATTCAATGATAAAATATCTGTATGGCTGTGTTAACCAAAACCATGAGTCCCAAAGAGATTGAGGCTCTTCATAAAAAACTCCTGCCGCTGGCCAAAAAGAAAAGCCAGCCGAATCATACCCTCTGGCAGATTCGTACCGAGGACATGAATGTGTGCGCCTATAAATCCGGTAAAGTCGTCTTTTCCGGAAACGATCTGTCCTGGCTGGAAGACGACCATCCCTCTTCTTCCCCGAAAGCACCGGCTGATACGTCCTGGAAAGCTACGGTTCCTCAGGCGGGCAGCGATGAAGTCGGATTCGGTGATTTTCTCGGTCCGATTGTCATTGCGGCGGTGATCGTTCCCGACCAGAAAACCGCAGATGCTTTACATGCGCTTGGGGTGACCGATTCCAAGGCAATGACCGATGCGCGAATTGAACAGATCGCCCCACAGATTGAACAAATGGTTCCTCATACGATTCTGGTTCTCGATAATCCGAGCTTTAATCGAATTTACAACAGCGATTCGATGAACATGAACCGCATCAAGGCTCGCATGCACAATCAGGGCTATCTCAACCTGCGCAAAAAATACGGTGAGCTGCCCAATCTTAAAGTCATCGACCAGTTCTGCGTGGCTTCCACCTATTACAACCATCTTAAAGGGGTCCCCCAAATCGAGCAGGGACTGACCTTCCAGACCAAAGCCGAATCGGATTTCATTGCGGTCGCTACCGCATCCGTTCTGGCTCGCGCTCGCTTTCTTTCCGTCTGGAAAGATCTGGAAGCCTTCTATGGTATGAGCTTCAACAAAGGCGGTGGGGCAGCGGCGGACCAGAGCGCCCGAGCCTTCGTGAAAAAATTCGGAAAAGACCGACTTCGCGAAATCGCCAAGGTCAATTTCCGAAATATGGACAAACTCTAAGTCGAAGACGAAAGTCTCTTTGAAAACGAAACGCACTTTTCAATCCAGCCGGACGAAAAGTGCGTTTTATTGTGGCAAATTTTCCCACTCCATCAGAAGGGACTTTCCTGCAGGATCGTGGCGAAACGCCTTTCTCTTATTCCTGATCGGAATCAGCAGGTTCTACCATGGCGTCGACATGAATCTTCACCGGCAGTCTGACATAGGTGACCCCTGCATCATCGAACATGCGTTTGGAAGCGACGTTGGCTTCGGTACCGTTGTATTTATCAGATTCATAAACGACTCTGGAGATACCGGACTGAATGATCGCCTTCGCGCATTCATTGCACGGAAAAAGCGAAACATACAGGGTGCAGCCGCTCAGATTCTGGATCGAGTTGAGGATGGCATTGAGTTCGGCATGGACGACAAACGGATACTTGGTTTCCAGAAACTGCCCTTCCCGATTCCAGCTGTAGACATCATCATCGCAACCTCTGGGAAAGCCGTTATAACCCAATCCGACCACCCGCTTTTGCGGATTGACGATGCAGGCACCTACCTGCGTATTGGGGTCTTTGGAACGAAAGGCCGCCAGATGGGCCATGGCCATGAAGTATTCATCCCATGACAGAATGTGGCTGCGCTTCATTCCTGCTCCTTTTCGCGCTCGAGTTCATCGAGTACTTCCTGGAACTTCGGATCCAGCGGGGCTTCAAAATGCATGCGTTCTCCGGTCGTCGGATGGTTGAATTCCAGGGCGATCGCATGAAGCAGCTGACCGCCGGCTTCGATCGTTTTGCGTGGACCGTATTTGGGATCGCCCGCGATCGGATGACCGATATAGGCCATATGGACACGAATCTGGTGAGTTCTTCCCGTTTCCAGACGACATTCGAGATACGCGTAGTCCTTAAAGTTTTCCAGGACGGCGAAATGAGTCACGGCCGGTTTGGAGTTCTTGGCGGTGACGCCCATTTTCTGGCGATCCTTTTCATCGCGTCCGATCGGCGCGTTGATGGTGCCGATGATGTGCGAGAACGGATGATGAACGATGGCCCGATAGGTTCTCGAGCAGGTCTTGTCGGCCAGCTGTTCGGCCAGTGCCTGATGGGCTTTGTCGTTTTTGGCTGCGACAATCAGACCGGACGTATCCTTGTCGATCCGATGAACAATACCCAGTCTGGCCACCCCGTTAATACCGGAAAGGGTTTTACAGTGGGCAAGCAGACCATTGACCAGCGTATGATCCGGATGACCCGGAGCTGGATGAACGACCATGCCTTTGGGTTTGTTAACGACAATGACATCATCATCTTCATAGACAATATCGAGATCCATCTCTTCGGGCAGAATCTCGAGGGTCTTTACCGGTGGCAGATCGACTTCCACTTTCATGCCGGAGCGCAGTTTGGAGCTGGCTTTGACGGGTTTGCCATCGACCAGAATTCTTCCTTCCTCCAGCAGATCACTGACTCTTTTTCTGGAAATATCGAGTCGAGTGCTGACCGCTTTATCCAGACGGTTTCCGGAAAGTTCGTCATCGACTTCAAAGACGATGTCCTCTCCCTGTGATTCCTGTTCAATTTCTTCGTCCCAGATGCCTTCATCCGGGGCGTTATTTTCATTTTGGGTCTTTTCGTTGAGATTTTCGCTCATGCCTCTTCCCCCTTCTTTTTCTGATCCTCATGGTTTGGATCGTCGCTTTGATCCGTATCGTTTTTCTGTTCGGTTACAGAAGAGTCGCTTTTTGTCCAATCTGTCGCTTCTTTGGGATCAGAAGGTGCGGTTTCTGCGGCTTTGGCCGCTTTTACGGCTTTGTGATCCATCCACTCCTCGTGAAACATCGAAAGTAATAACAGAACAAAACCAATGGAAATACAAACATCGGCGACATTGAATACCGCAAAGGGCGAGCCGAAGATATAGAAGCGGAAAAAGTCTCGCACGTAGCCGAGCATCATGCGATCAATCAGGTTCCCGATCGCACCGGCCATGATGAGTGCCAGTGAGAGCTTGACGCCTCGATCCTTCGTTTTCAAAAAGAAGTAGACCATCGCCCCGATGGCAATAATCGTCAGGATCGTAAAGAATCCCATGCCTACCCCTTCCATACTGGAAAAGGCCGCGCCGCGATTCTGCAGGTAGGTCAGTTCGAAAAAGTCGGGAATGACGACGACCGTTTCATGGAGCGGGATGGTTTTGACCACGGCCCACTTGGTCCACTGATCCAGACCGGTGAGCAGAATGATCAGCACCAGCGCCGCGAAGATGGTCGGCGCTTTCTGCCGAAGTGTTTCTTTCATAAAATTACCTCTTACTAAAACAGCCGGTTTCCTTTACCCGGATGAAAAATCATCTTATAGAACAGCCACAGGCTCAGGCAGAAGGAAATGAAAAATCCGGCAAAGCCCAGCAGTGGAATATCGAGAAATTTCGGCTTCATGTTGGTCGTGCAGATAATCGAGCTGCCCATCAGCAGCGCGGCAATCAGAATGCATACGACCAGCCGATCGACCAGATGACTGATCTGCGGCATAAGCGTTTTGAGATCCGAGAGCGAAATGCCCACACGCATCTGTCCGCGCTGAAGCAGTGAAAGGACATGATCGGCCTTGAGGGGCAGATTCATCATCGCTTTGAGGTCTGCATACGATTGGGACAGGAAGTGTTCGACTTCCTTATTCCAGTCGATCGAATCAAACGAGTTTTTCTCTTTGGAGATGTAGCTGAGCATGTTGACCTCAGGATCGAGGTCCTTGAGCGTGCCCTGAATGGTGACCAGGCTTCGAGCAAGCATGGTGATTCCTTTGGGAAGGGCCACTCCATACTGATGGCAGATTTCCACCGCTTTTTCAACCATCGCTCCCAAATCCATGTCCGAAAAGGAAACGGAGATGTACTGGTTGAGATAGCTTTCAAGCGCGTTGGAAAAGCCGATATAGTCAAAATCATCCGGTGCAATGCCGATTTGAAGGACGGCATCGGTCAGGGCGCTGACATCTCTGGCCGCTGCGGCATGGAGCGCTTCATTGATGGCTGCGGATTCACCGGGTGAAATTTCACCCATCATACCAAAATCGAGCCAGCAGATTTTTCCGTCCTGAATTTTCAGATTGCCGGAATGAGGATCGGCATGGAAAAAGCCGGCGTCAACGATCTGGTTGAGAAAGTTCATCCCCAGTTTCATGGCAATTTCCCGTCGATCATACCCCTGTCTGGCCAGTTCAGGATAATTATCGATCTCTACCCCACCAATATCTTCCATGACGAGGATATTCTTTTTCGTCAGCTGCTGATCGATATAGGGAACATGAATGTAGGCAATCCCTTCGTTTTCTCTGGCAAAACGGATCGCATTGTTGGCTTCATGGGTGAAGTCCATCTCTTCTTTGGCACTCTGCCAGAATTCATCGATGACTTCATTGATGTCGACGACCGAAGAAATGACCGAATCCAGCGAAAGCAGTTTGCCGGCTTTTTTCATCATCGAGACATCGACCTTCATCTGATCATAAATGCCCGGTCGCTGAACTTTGACCACGACCTTTCGTCCATCCTTAAGGACCGCCTGATGGACCTGCGCCATACTGGCCGCCCCGATGGGTTGCGGATCAAAGGAGGCAAAGAGCTCTTCGGGCTTTTTACCATAGGCTTTTTCGATCTCCGCGCTGACCACTTCATAGGGCATCGTATTGACATTCGAGCGCAGTTTGGCCAGTTCTCTGGCATAGTCTTTGGGAATCAGATCCGTCCGGGAAGACATGATCTGCCCGAGTTTGACATACGTCGGACCGAGATCTTCAAGGATCATGCGCAGCTTGACGGGAGTCATCTCCCTGAGCGCGTTGTATTTATGAAGAACGGAGACGATCTGGCCAAAACGTCGTGTCCCGGAAATGGGGGCATCATTTCCATCGACCGATTTCACGTTTGGAGCGTCTGGCTTCTGTTCACTCATGATCCGATTGTTTCGATTCTTCCACGTCAGACGTATGGTTTATCTCAGACGCATCGTCCGTGTGGATATACGTCAGTTCGACGTTTTCGATCTCTTCCTTTTCGGTATTGGTAATTTTGATTTCAAAAGAGGGCATGGGAATGTGGATGGCCAGGTCCACGGCCCATTTGTTTTTCTTGTCGACTTTGATCATGGCTCAATTTTAGCACAGGCTAAATTGCCACATTTTTTCATGCCCCTGCAGACAAAAAGCGGTGCCTTTCGGACAACCGCTTTTTGTAAATGATCTAGATTTCGAGTTTAAGATCTTCGTCCTGATACAATCCGCCCTTGAGGCAGAGTTTATGAATCGACCAGGTCAGAATGGCCGGCAGAACAAAGGAAACCAGAATCAGAGCCATCCAGTTCATCCAGCCAATCGCGCCAAATGAACCCATCTGATCCATCCATCCGGTCAGTACTCCGATCTGGCCCACCAGACCACAGGTCCCCATTCCACTCGAAATGGCAGGACCGTTCATTTCCAGATGGAAAACACAGGTGGCCATCGGACCGATGATCGCCGAAGCCAGAATCGTCGGCAGCCAGATCACGGGTTTGCGGACGATATTACCCATCTGCAGCATCGAAGTCCCCAATCCCTGAGAAACCAGTCCACTCCAGGAATTGACCGCAAAGCTCATCACCGCAAAGCCGATCATTTGCGCACAACATCCGGCCAGCGCCGCTCCACCGGCCAGTCCGGTCAGCGAAAGCGCCGCACAAATCGCAGCGGAACTGATCGGGAGCGTCAGGAAGATCCCCATCAGCACTGAGACAATCACACCCATAAAGAACGGTTGTAATTCCGTTGCCCACATGATCAGACTGCCCAGTGAGACCGAAGCCGATCCGATCGAGGGGGCCAGAGCGATCGAAAGCAGAGCACCGATGCAGATGGTCACAAAAGGGGTCACCAGAATATCAACTTTAGTCTCTTTGGAAACCAGCTTTCCGCATTCACAGGCGATTACCGCAACAAAGTAAACCGCCAGCGGACCACCGGCTCCTCCCAGAACATCCGCGGCATAACCGACGGCCAGCAGCGAAAAGAGCACGAGATTGGGGGCGTGCAAAGACATGCCAATGGCCGCAGCCATCGCCGGTCCTTTAACCGCCGAGGCATATCCACCGATTTCGGCAAGAATCGGCAGGTTACATAACGTGCCTAATGTATTGAGGATGGTTCCCATTAACAATGAGGCAAAAAGCCCCTGAGCCATAGCCGACAGGGCATCAATGCCATAGCGTCTTGCGGAAATCACCACATCCTTGCGTTCCAGAAACGCAGCAGCAGAACTTCTCATTATTTCCTCCATAAAAACACACAGGTTTTTGACAATATAGCGCAGGTTGTTCATGCGAGGGGGATTGTTTTATGCTAACCGCTTTCAATTAGGTTTGGGCTGGAAAGAACCGGCGATCGTGGTATTTTTTGCCCAAAATGTAACCCACCTTACGTCAGGTAAAGCTCAGCTTTTCGATACGAAAGGCCACGTTCAATCTTTTCGCAACACATATCCGCCTTCACTGTCCATGATCAGGGTTCGATCGGCCGGAACGCTCTGTTCAAGAACACGAGTAATATTCGGACCATCGCTGGTTTCATAAAAAGCTTCCGCACTTTTTCGATCCATTCCTCCCTGCATCTTTCGCTGGATCAGTCGTTCTTTAAGATCTTTCGGGTCAGCCTGAATAAACAGGGTCTGATCGGCGAAAGGAAGACTCTGCTTCCATCGTTCTTCATCCCGAAGCAGCCAGTTACCTTCAATCAGGACGATCTTTCCGGTGACCGCAATCTTTTCGGGTTGTGGGTTATGAAGGGTGCGACTGTATTCGGGAAACCGGATCCCTTCCTGTTGAATCTGTTGCATCTTTTCCAGAAACCCCTGCGCATCAAAGGTATCCGGATGACCTTTAACGCTGGCCATACTCACCGTTTTTCCATCCACCTGAATGGTATGGGTATTAAGAAATTCCTGCGGATAGTGAAAACCATCCAGACCCAGCCCCTGAACTTCAGTCAGTGATTCATCCTGTCTGGAAAGCCAGGACAGGAAACTGACCAGTGTGGATTTGCCAACCGCGGGAGGAGCGGCCAGAAAGATCACCAGCCGACTTCCCTTCTTTTTGCGCATTTCAGTCCATTCACGAAGCAGCGGAAGCAGGGTCTGCTCTACGGTCTTTTTGGAATAGCGCGCTTCAACCTTCAGCCCATTGACTTCAAAGGTCCGGATTTCGTTATCAAGGGTTTCTGAACCTGTGGTTTCCTGTTTGGTTGTGGATTGTTGATTGGCCATCTTTTCCTTCTTTCTGCTCGGTTTGAGCGTTTCTTTTTTCTGATGCTTCTATCGTAAGCAAACAGGTTCCGCATAAAAACCCCGATTTTCCGGTGGAAACACTGATTTCTGAAAAAATGATCATCATCGCTGTCCTGGTCAAAAGATCAAAAAAGGGATCACCGGATGAGCGAGTGCTCGGGTGATCCCTTTTCGATGTTGGGGAATAGTTTTACGAACATGAAATTCGATTTACAGAGGATATGGGTTTCTACCAGTCCCTGCATAAAGCGCAATGGATTTCAGTGATGGGGATCGGCCGGAGTGAGATCCTGAGGATCCTTCACAATCTGCTTGTCGGCAACCGTGACTTCTGCCTGACTGGCGGTGAAGGCGTCCAGCGAATCACTGGCCTCTTTCTCGTTTTCGAGCGCGGCTTTGTAAATAGACAGACGGTCAATCTGTTCTTTGGAAAGCTGCGGATACTTCGGATCAATCTGGGTCAGCGCCTTGAGAATGGCCTCAGAAACGAGATAGCGGGCAAACCATTTCTGGTCGGCCGGAATAACATACCAGGGGGCATGTTTGGTTGAAGTCGCATTGATGGCCGCCTCATAAGCTTTCGTATACTCATTCCACAGTCCGCGTTCAGCGATATCCGCTTCGGAGAACTTCCAGTTTTTCTCCGGGGTATCAATCCGCTCCAGGAAACGTTCCTTCTGCTTTTTGGCCGAAACGTTCAGGTAGATTTTTACCACGCGATAGCCGTTCTGATAGAGATACTCTTCAAACTGGCGGATCTGTTCATAGCGGTTATCGATGATTTCCGGTTTGAGCAGACGTTTGGGCAGCTGATAATTTTTCCACAGTTCACGAACTTTAACGATCAGCACGTCCTCATAATAGGAGCGGTTGAAGATGGCGATCTTTCCGCGAATGGGCAGCGCTTTGTTAAAGCGCCAGAGAAAATCATGGGCGAGTTCTTCGTGAGTGGGGGATTTGAAGCTGTACACATCCACGCCCCGCGGATTGACACCGCTCATGACATGTTTGATTGTGCCATCCTTACCGGCCGCATCTCTGGCCTGAATCAGGATGATCAGTCCTTCCTTTCCATCCGCATACAGTTTGTCCTGCAGCTGCTGGATCTGGAACTGGTTGGAGGCGGTTTTGGCGATCAGCTGTTCCTTTTGCTTCTTATAGTCTTTGGCGCCCGTGGGAAGTTTATCGAGTTCGACTGGCTGGCTGCCATCGTATTTGAATTGTTTTAACATGAGGGTCCTGCTTTCTTTTGCTTCAAGTATAAGCATTGAAAAAAGAAAAAACGGGTTCGAACACCCGTTATGATTCGTCCCGACATTGTACACAGTCGGGTCGTTTTCGTTTTCCTTCAAAGAGTCCCTTGCCTTCCACAATCAGGATGGCCATAAAAATCAGCGTTCCGCCAAGGATCATCATCAGCGAAGGCCGACTGCCAAGAAGCAGGAAGCTGAATACATTGGCCCACAGGCTTTCCGTTCCCAGTAATACACTGGCCGCTGCAGCGGACGTATGTTGTTGAGCCAGAGTCTGAAGCAGGTAGCAGACCAGAGTGGCCAGAATGACCGAATAACCCATGGAAGCGATGGCCTCAAAAGAGACATGGGCCGGATACGGACCTTTCAGACCGAAAAACAGAGAAAGGACGCCCGCAGTGGAAAGCTGCACGGCATTGAGCGCATTGACCGGACATCTATCGGCATTTTGCAAAGAGACAATCTGAGCGGCAAAAAGCAAAGCGCAGATCAGCGTCAGACCATCCCCAATGCTAAAGGAAAAGCCTCCTTTGGAAAGAGAAAGAAAGCCAATGCCGGCCAGACAAAGAAAAGAAGCGAGCAGGGTACTGCCTTCCGGCTTTTTGCGGTACACCATCCAGGCCAGATACGGAACAATCACCACATTGGTCGAGGTCAGAAAAGCATTCATCCCCGGTTCACTGTAGGCCAGGCCAAATGTCTGGAACGCAAAAGCCGTATAGAGAAAGAATCCGGAAATCATTCCGGTTTTCAGGGTTTCTTTCGTGATTCTCTCTCGAGTAAAAGCCAGTGGAATCCACGCCAGCAAACCGGCCAGTACAAAACGGATCATTAAAAAGACGAACGGTTCGAAGGTATCAATCGCCACATCCGTTGCGATAAATCCCCCACCCCAGATCGCCGCTGTTAACAGACAGAGCAGGTTGGCCTGTTCTCTGGTCATTTTCTTTTTCATCTCTTCTGCCTCTCCCTTTTCCACAAACCATTCCCTATTGTACTCAACGTCAGATTTCGTCGTCGGAAAACGGGCGCAAAATCCGGATTTCCAAACAAAAACCGCCTTACCAGGCGGTTGAAAACAGAGTTGGACGATTGGCTTGTGCATACAGGGTCATCCGTTGGGGCAGCCGGAAGGAAATCAGGTTCATACCGGCATTCATTCCCGTCAGCTCATAGCGAACCGGTTCACACGGCTGGGCAAAGATCTCATCGGCCTGTGCAGAATCGATCATGTGGTTTCGCACCATGGCGGCAAGAACGACCTGCTGTTTGGCTCGGGCATTCTCAAAGTTTTCAAACAGGGCGTACGATACCGGGCTTTGGGGAATGCCGGCAAGAATCGTGGCCTGTCCCTGACTTAACTGCGCCGGGCTGATCTGATAGTAGCCGTAAGCGGCCTGAGAAATGCCGTGGAAATCATCTCCATAGTTGATGATGTTGACATAGATCGAAAGGATTTCTTCCTTCGAATATTTCTCGCAAAGACGATGGGCGAGAACGATTTCCGAAATCTTCCAGGATGGAGAAGATTCGAACTGATGATACAGGTTTTTGACCACCTGCATGGCAATCGTCGAACCACCCGATTTGGGCATCCAGGGAACGACCTGACTGACCATCGCTCGAGCCAACGAAAGGTAGTCTATTGCACCATGCTGGTAATAGCGGGCATCTTCAACGGCTATGGTTGCTTCGTAAAGATAAGGAGAGACCTGATCATAGGGGACGTAATCCTCCCGGTTTCTGACTTCTTCGACTAATGTGTCCAGACTGGCCATCCGCTCATACCGGTCAGCTTCATCCACGCCCTTCCAGAGCAGGTATCCACCAAAGGCGATGGCAGCTAACAGAAGGAGCAGAATGCATCGTTTCAGGAATTTTTTCACTGTCTCACCTCCTGATTCCAGACTACCAAAGGCTCACCGGAAGGTGAAAAACCTATGCTTACGCATTTATGACCGTTTTGTAAGAAAGAAAAAAGGCCTTTGAAGGCCTTCATTGTTTAACTTATTTTTTCTGGCTGTTGTTCACCGTCTTCATGATCTGGCGGATCTGGGCCTCAGAAGGTTTTCTGCCCATCTGCAGATACATGGCACGGATCATCTTTTCATTAATTGGCGGATTCTCTCTTAAATCCTTTTCAAATTTTCTTTTGGTCAGGAAAAAAGTAACCGCGGCTCCAACCAGCGCGCCAACCAGCGCGTACAAAATGGATGACCATAAACCTGTCATGACTTCAACGCTCCATTCTTTTTTCACATTTTACACCGGGAAATCGAAACGGGCGGACTCGATCCGTGTGATTCTTTGGCGAAAACGCATTACGCCTCCGGATTCAGATCAAAAAGCGATTCCTGAATGGCGGTTTCCTCTGTCGGAATTCGCTGGCCGGCTTGAAAGCTCAGCGGTGGATTCTGGAAATGCAGGGGTTCATCAAGCATTCCGGCAGAAGTCCAGGTCGAAGCCGGCTTCATCTTACTCAGTGCACCTGTCGTTAAGGGGGCGGTAGAGAAATCATTGAATTCCAGGGTTCCGTCCTTATCGATCAGTCGGGCATCAAAGATGCTCACCGGATTGGTTTTGGAGGGTTTGAACATCCGGATACCCTTGCTCGGACGTTTGGAAGGAGCCAGTTCGCTCAGATCAATTTTCTTGAACTGTCCCTGACTGTTTTCCAGAATGAGCTTTTCGTTTTCATCCGAAGCGACCATCGCACCAGCCACCCGGTCACTGGCCACAAGATTCATTCCGCGAACGCCTTTGGATTTTCCTTTGGCAAAGGAGATCTGATCGAGTGAATAGCGAACCCCAAAACCATCCTGGCTGATCAGCACAATTTCATCGTTTTCTCTGACACTGGAAAGCACGGCAATCATCTCATCGCCATCCGCAATATCCATCTGGGCTGCCAGACGACGTCCGGTTTTGGTGGGCAGCAGAGAGGTAGAGGAGGGACGGATTTGACCACAGGCGCTGACCATTACCAGATCCTGACCTTCGAATGGTTTTCTGCCCGCAAGCATGGCGGTAATCGTCTCGTTGGGCCCGGTTTTGAACAGCGAGGAAAAATGGGCACCCATTTCCTTCCATTTCTTTTCTTCCAGAGAGTAAACCGGCACAATGCCGAGTTTTCCCCGACTGGTAAAGAAATACAGGTTATCCAGCGT
>Cam_p2__coassemble_1497_pt1 | contig 17809 bp, 15 predicted proteins | sample Cam_p2__metabat2_low_PE_009 | metagenome-assembled genome bin Cam_p2 | reverse complement strand
AAAAGGTGGAACGGGTAAACCCCGCAAGCGAGAAACCCAAATTTGGTAGGGGAACTGTCCAAAGCGAACTGAAGTGGAGGACGGATGCTTACGCATAGATAAATTGCCGCGCTTTCGAAAGAAAGAACAGAACATGGCTTATGATTTTTATGCAGACAAGGTGCCTGGAGCAATCCGGGCACTTTTTTTCTGCCCGAAACGCCAAAAGAAAAGCCGGATTTCTCCGGTTATACAATTATTCTTCAGTTTCCATCCGCTCCAGCAGAAAGCTTACCGGCCGAAATCCATCCGGACAGCTGACCATAGCGGAATTCGGATCGATCATCCAGGAGTCGAAAAGATGGCTGGCGCCATTGGCCAGCGCAAAGACATACGGATACAGACTGCTCCACGCATGAGTACATAATCCATCCGGTTTCTCTGCGTCAATGCTTGTCCATTCCTGCCCGACTTTGTACGGACAGGGATTTTCCTGCGGGAGTTCAAAACGTTCCATCAGCTCTGGCAGCTCGGTTTTATACATCAGAGAGATACGGACGGGACTCATTTCTTCTTCTTTTCCCTGTGGGAAAACCTGTTGTTTTCCTGACGAATACTCAGAACAATTGCCACACCCGCACAAATCGCCGAGGGAATCAGATAGATGATCGCTCTTGAAAGCAGGAACACCCAATAGGGTGCGGAGTTTGAGGGATTGGCGCCGTTTCTGATCCAGTCAAACAGGCAGGACAGGCCAAATAGCACAACCAGACCCCCTGAGCAGATCCACCAGAGTTTAATCGATTTCATAGAGATTCCTCCAGCTCCAGTATAACAATCCAAACGGACTCTACCTTTTTCGACCACCAAAAAGGGAGTCCTTGCGGACTCCCGAGTCATCGAACAGGTGAGCAGCTCATAAATGAGTAGGAATTGTAAAAATGATTTCGCGCTTAGCGGATGTTTTTCGCTTTGAAGTAGGGGGCAAGCGCTTTGTAAAGAATCGGGACGAGGATCAGATCGAGAATTGTGGTCGGCACCATGTACCAGGCCTGATAAATGCAGGAAGCCCACAGCGCGGTTTCCCAATAGAGAACGCCCGCTAACATGGCCGAGACAAAACGCATCGCGTTGGTGATCAGAACACCCGAATAGAAGTATTTGTAGTTGGGGAACAGAGAAGCCAGACCATACACCGTAAACGGAATGAGATAGTCGAGGATAAACTGTCCAAGATTGAGGAAATAGATCTTACCGGTTAAAAACTGAAGAAGGACGGAAAGAGCAGCCGTGACCAGACCTTTCTGCCAGCCAAGCTGATAGCTTGCCAGCAGCAGGGCAACGGTTCCCAGACCGAGGGTTCCTCCCTGCGGCATGGAAGGCAGCTGATTGGAAAGCAGATCCAGCACATAGAAAATGGCCAGATACATGGCGATATAGGCAATATCGCGGGTAGAAAAAGAAGCTCCTGATTTTGAATTCATAAAAAAAAGACACCTCCAGGATAAAGGCGCAGATAGTCGATAGACTCCCTACGCTAGTTTGAACTAGATCAGGTTATGAGGGTTTTTCTCAGCCTTAAACAAGACACCCCTGTCGTGACGGTTTCATTATAACTTTTTCCGGTTCGTCCACAGAACAAACCCCGTTTCGAAGGGCAAATTCATTCAGGTTTGGGTAAAAGAAAAGGAAAAGGCCGGAGTGTAAGCCTTTTCCTGAAGTGACAATCGATTGTTGAGTATGCTTTGTTCTATTTTCCGTTGGTCAGCGTAAGGTAAACGATTTCGCTTGGCGAATTGAGACGGGCATGGACATCAATCGTTCCCACGCCACTCGAAATGTATCCTTTCCAGGGCAGCTGGCTGGTCGAGTTGCGGTCGATCTGCTCGCTTCCCGCAAATTTCTTGTAGCCTCCGAAAACCGGCCAGTTGATCTGGGTGCCATGGCTGTTTCCGCATAAGACATAGGAAACATTCATCGGTGTACTTTGCGAAGCCGCCAGCGCATTATCGGGCCAGTGGGAAAGCAGCAGGTTGAACTGTTCGGGAACAAAGGCTCCGGCAATCGCTCCCGGATCACTTTTAATACCCAAACCACCAAGACGAATGCCCGCGGAAGACTGACTGGAGATCAGAACGGTCCGGTTGTTGATCAGCTCGACCTGACCCTGATGATAGACATCATCAACGATGAGTCGGTGGTCTTCGCTGGCCAGATCCTGCTCGCCATAGACGGCGAATTTTCCCAGCGGTGCCGGGATGGAAGAAAGCCAGGCCACCATGTCGGCTCGAACCTGGTCATTCAGATCCGCGCCGGAGGAGAACAGATCCCCGCCAATCAGCACCACATCCGGATTGAGATTGCGGATCTGGGTAAAAACTTCATCGGCCTGTTCTTTCGGGAAGTTCTGGTCGTATTCCAGGTCGGTGAGGTAGACCATGGAGACCTGATTCATGGAATCGGGAATCAGAGGGTCATAGAGGGTCTCATAGTGAATGGTCAGATGATTGGGATTGACGAAGAACGCCCGATACAGGGCGGTATCAAAACATAACATGAAGGCGGTCACCAGTCCGAGAAAGACCGAGAACACTTTCTGAATTCTGGAAATTTTCATTCCTTCTCCCCCTCACTGGTTTCTCCATTATAACAAAGCCAATCCCGATTGCTCAGGACTCCTCAATCCCATGAAAAACGCGGATCCATATGGATCCGCGTGAATGACTATTCTTTGGAAGAGGATTCCGGTTTGGAACGCAGAGGATGAGAGGATTTGAGATCCTTTTCATGCGCTTTGGAAACGTGAGCGCCTTTGCGTGCGGCCGGTCGGTTTCGATGGGCAGCCGCCATTTCCTCCATCGCCTTGCGAGAGTTGAGGATAACCGGAATGACGATCGGATTGCGACGGGTCTTCCGGTACAGATAAGGTTCAAGAGAAGAACGGATGCAGTTTTTGATTTCCGCAAACGTGGTTTTCTCTTTCATCTTGTTGGTCAGCGCGTTGGAAACGATAAATTCGGCTTCCTTGATCAGCGCCTGCGAATCCTTGAGGAAGACGAATCCGCGACTGACGATGACCGGACGGGAGAGCAGGGAATTCGTGCTCGAATCGATCGGGACGATGACCGCAACCATACCATTATCTGCCAGAATTCGACGGTCCTTGAGTACGGCAGTCGACAGACCGGAAATATCATTGCCATCGACATAAATATCGTCACCCTGATAGCGCCAGTTGGAAGGAATGACTTCGCCTTTACGCAAAATCAGGACGTCACCATTGGCGCACACAAAGATATGGTCAGCCGGAATACCCAGCTCGAGGGCGGACTGTCGATGCTGCATAAGCATTTTGTGTTCGCCATGAATCGGCATGAAGTATTTGGGCTTGATCAGCTGCATCATCAGTTTCTGCTCCTGTTTGGACGCATGACCGGTGGTATGCAGGTTGTTGAGCACGGATTTGTTCAGAACGGTTGCGCCCGAACGGAACAGCTTGTCGACGATCTGATTGACCGAAGCGTCGTTGCCCGGAATCGGGTTGGACGAGAAGACGACGGTATCCGTCGGTTTGAGATGGATGAAGCGATGCGTGCCGTTGACAATTCTGGACAGAGCGGCCAGCGGTTCACCCTGGCTGCCGGTACAGAGAATGCAGACTTTGTTATCGGGGGTGGAGCGCAGCTCTTCAGGAGAAAGCAGATCGGAGTTTTTGATTTTGATTACGCCCATCTTGCGGCCAATTTCCACCACGTTTTCCATCGAACGGCCAAATACCGCAACTTTGCGTCCGGTTTTCAGGGCCGCATCGATGATCTGGGCGACACGGTAAACGTTGGAAGCAAAGGTCGCCACGATAATGCGGTTCTGCGCGCTTTTCATGATGTGGAAGATTTCTCTGGCCACATCCTTTTCCGAAATCGAGAAGCCCTCGACACCCGAGTTGGTCGAATCCGACATCAGCAGCGTCGGATGGAGCGCGCCGATATAGGCCATTTTCTGGTAGTCCGCATTCTGTCCCACCGGAGTCAGGTCAAACTTGAAGTCTCCGGTATGAACGACGGAACCATTCGGGGTGGTGATAAACACGCCCAGCGAATCCGGAATGGAGTGAATCGTGTTGAAGAAGCCGATGGTAAAATTGCGCGTTTTGACGCTGGAATTCTCATCGATTTCAATGATGGGCACTTTCGGGGCATCCTTGTGTTCGGCCAGTTTCTTTTCGATCAGCGCTTTGGCAAAACGGGGAGCGTAGATCGCATCGATGTTGACCTGCTTGATCAGAAACGGGATGCCTCCGATATGGTCTTCATGGCCATGGGTGATGACCAGAATTTTACGTTTATTATTGTTGCGAATCAGATGGTGATAATCCGGGATGACATAATCCACGCCAAGCAGATCGTCGCTGGGAAAAAGCACACCGCAATCGACAATGGCGATTTCATTACCATGTTCGTAGCAGTACATGTTCTTGCCGACTTCGCCCAGTCCGCCCAGCGCATAAATCTGCGTATCATCGGGGCGAACACAGGAGCGATCCATATTTTCATGCTCCTGGCTGTTGTCTTTGGGGGCGTGGGTTTTGGGATGACGGTTCATCACCCGGGCGGGAAGTCGTTTGGTTCCAGCCGGTGAAGTCTGATTCTTCGGCTGACTGGCCGAGGAATTCTGAGAGTTATTCATTCGAAGGGTAAACAGTCCTTTCTGGATAATTAAAAATATTTTTTATTCTGAAGCCATTGATAAAACGGAAGTTCCGGAATCCGGGTCAATAATAAAACCGGATCTCTGGCAGATTTCAGTTAGTACCATTTTAACATGCCTCATAAACTTTAAAGTTCTGACAAAAGGACGCAACAGAAAAACGGCAGAGCCATGCTCTGCCGAGGTTCTTGACTAATCGATCAGGATCATAGCCTCTGTATTGAGGTTGGGACGAATGTGGTCGTAGAACAGGATTCCTGAAAGGTGGTCGATTTCGTGCTGGAGCACGATGGCTTCATAACCTTTCGCATCGATCAGCACGTTCTGATCGGAAAGCAGGTCATACGCTTTCACCTTAATATGGTAAGGACGCGCAACGATACCCGGATGGCTTCCGGGAACGGAAAGGCAGCCTTCGCCTTTGGACAGTCCGGTCATCTGTACACTTTTAGAAATGATTTTCGGGTTGACCAGAGCCCACTCCACAGGCTCACCTTCATCATTTTCGGTAACGACCGCGATCATCTTTTTGGGAACACCCAGCTGGATGGCCGCAATGCCTACAGAAGGAGTCAGATCTCTGGCCTGGCAGAGTTCGTCGTCCTGAGAATCTTTAACATATTGATACATGGCTTCAAGCAGTTCGCGATCTTCCGCATTCAGGGGAAGAGAAACGTTTTCGGAGCGTACGCGAATCTGCGGATTGTCATCTTTGATAATGGATGCGTTGGAAAGTTCCATGGTTGAAATCCTCCGTTTCTCTACCGGCCATTCTAAAGGATTTGAAAGACCAATTCAAACCGCCTTACAGCCGGCCAAAAACAATATGATAGAATAAACAGACTGTACAGAAAGGAGGCAGAGTCATGGCTCAAAACCGGAAGGAAAAATCCAGCAATCCCGGACTGCTCGGCCTGTTTTTCAAACCTGCAGCCTTTTCCGATCGCTGGATTACCGGCAATGTAGTGACGCTGATCGTGTTCGGTTCGCTGATGGTTCTGTCCACCAAGCTGGGTACGGCCTATGGATCTCTGGGGCCGATGATTACCGAGTTTGTCAAACAGGCCGGCTTTATCGTTGCGGGCGTCTGCTTCGGGCTCAACTTCCTGAGTAACTGGAATTATCGCAAAATGCTTGGCGGATCGTCCGGACAGACCTGGCAATGGGTGCTGGTCGGTTTGTATACGATGCTGCTTCTGGCTACAGCCCTCGTCGGCGTTGAGGTCAACGGCTCGAAAGCCTGGCTGTCGATCTTTGGTCTGTTTACCCTGCAGCCTTCCGAATTCGGTAAGGTGCTGATGATTCTGGCCTTCTCCCTGGCTGCCCGAAACTACCACCATCAAAAACGACTCTATGAAAAGGGAGAAGCGGACAATCCGGATACCCGGATCTGGTCTATCTATTCGGTTCCCATCGCGCTGACCGTGATTTCGCTGGTCTGCCTGCTGGGATTGCAGAAAGATATCGGCTCTCTGATCATCACCCTGTCCATCGCATTGGTCGGTCTGCTTACCCCCGGGTACCGGGCCCTGACCAAAACGCAGCGCATTCTGGTTCTTGTCATTGGTGGGGCGCTGATCCTGATGATTGTCGGGGTCTATTGCACGGACTGGCTGGAGAAGCTGTTTGCGGATCTGCCGATCTTTCGACACATCGCCGTCCGTATCGAAAACATGAAAAACCCCTATCTCGATATCCATGGGGATGGCTATCAGCCCGCCAATGCTTTATATGGAATAGCGGATGGAGGATGGTTTGGAAGAGGCTTTGGCAGCTCGGTTCGTAAGTACGGCTTTCTGACGCAGGCCGAATCCGACTACATTCTGGCCATTGTGATCGAAGAAACCGGTATTCTCGGACTGGGTCTGATCTGTCTTTGTTACGGCATTCTGATCTTCCGTCTGGTGCACTGGGCTCTGGTGGCTTCCAGCATTTCCGACAAGGTGCTGCTCAACTGCTCCGCAGCGTATTTCATGCTTCACTTTGTCGTCAATATCGGCGGAGTCAGCACCCTGATTCCAATGACCGGTGTCCCCCTGCTGCTGATTTCAGCCGGTGGTTCCGCACTGATTTCGGCCTGTATGGTGGTCGGACTCTGTCAGAATGCGATCGCAAGAATCCGACGCAAGGAAGCCATCGACAAGCGTCGACAGATGGAATATCTCTTTGACGATGACCTGACCCTCTCTCCAAACGAAGGTCAGTAAGCCCCTGTCCATTTCCGGACCCTCAATACTCAAAGCGGTTTACATCCCCGACAGGGATTAACCCATATTAATTGAACTTATATATAAGGATAGAAAATCATGAAAGGTGTATATGCCGGATCATTTGATCCACCCACCAAAGGACATCTCGATATCATTACCCGTGCCTCGGCATTGTTGGATGAGCTGGTCGTACTGATTGGCGTCAACTCCGCCAAAACCGGAAGCTATCCTCCAACCCGGCGACAGCTCTGGCTGGAAGAGGCCTGTGCCCATTTGCCCAACGTGAAGATCATGGCCGCCGAGGGACTGACCGTAGAAAATGCGCGAGCCCTTCATGCGGATGTGCTGATTCGCTCACTTCGAAACGATGCGGATTTTGATCCTGAAGCAAGTATCGCCTGGCTGAATGCCGGACTGAAAGAAGGCATGGAAACTCTGTTTCTGATCGGAAAGCCGGAATACGCGTGGATCTCTTCCACCAGCGTTCGCGAACTTTTAAAATACGGACAGAGCATTGAAAAACTCGTTCCCGAAAATGTCTTTAAAAGCCTGCAGCCGGAGCTTTATCTTCAAAGCAAGTCCCCGGCTGCCAAATCAGCACCTTTTATTTCAAACGAAAACTCAGATAAAACGAAGGAGGAAAATGAATGAACTCATTGACCGACTGGCTTCGCGAGAAAGGATTTGCGCCTGCTAATATTCAGCTGTATTACGAGGCGTGCACCCATTCTTCCTATGCCAATGAACACCATCAGGGCATCGATAACAACGAGCGCCTGGAATTTGTCGGCGATGCCGTCCTGCAGATCTGGTCGGCAACTGCCCTGTACAATCTTGTACCCAAACTGCACGAAGGAAAGATGACCACCATCCGCGCACAGACCGTGTGTGAATCTACACTGGCCAAGCTCAATGAAAAGCTGGGCTGGTATAAATTCCTGCGCCTGGGCGTGGGAGAAGAAAAAAGCGGAGGACGTACGCGTCCTTCAATTCTGGCCGACCACTTTGAAGCCTGCATCGGAGCGATCTATCTGGATCTGGGCTACAGTGCCGCGGCGGCAATTCTTGATGAATACATGAAGCCGCTAATCACCGCTGAAAAGCCGGAGGATGTGACCGACTACAAGACGCAGCTGCAGGAATACGTCCAGACCGATAACAAGCGTACGATCCAGTACCGTCTGCTGGAAGAAAGCGGACCCTCCAACTCGCCCACCTTTACCATGGGCGTATTCCTCGATGAAATCTGCATGGGCACCGGAACCAGCTCCACGAAAAAGAAAGCGGAACAGAAAGCGGCGAAGGAAGCCATTAGAAAGCTGGCCATCTGATGAGCGGCCGAATTCTCGACCATCTCTCGGACTGTTTTTCGCCTGAAGATTCCTCCTGTCTCGAACAGGGGGAATTTTACGCTGACCCCATCTACCATCATTCTTCCCAGCGCCTTGAACTGTTCTTCTCACTCCCTCAGCCTCTGGATTTTGAGCAGCATCAGCGTATTCTTCATATTCTGCGCATCAAGCTGCATTGCGGGGTGGATGTCCATGTGCAAAGTCGGGACAAATCCATTCGACTCGATCAGATCATTCCCTATGCCGAACATCTGGCCTCCACCCGACCGGCTTTGAATGTCTTTCAGGGCTATCGTCCGGTACTGGAGGGTAATGAGCTCAAATACATCACCGGTACACAGGATAAAACCACCGAACATCAGGATCAGGCAGAAGCCCTTGAAGAAGCCTTAAAGGATTTCGGATTTGATCTGAAAGTCGTCTGCGAATACAAAGCGGAAGATCCCTCCTTTGTTCAGCCCGTTCCGGTCTCTGCCCCCGCTCCTTCCAAACCCAGAGCGCCCAAAGCGCCCAAACCCTCTTCGGATAAACCGTCGGGCGGATGGAAGAAACAGAAAGCCGCCGAGCAGATGGCCATTCGGGATCTGATGGATGGCATGCAGAACATTCGCATTGAAGGCCGCGTCTTTGAAAAGGAAATCCGGGATATTCGTAAAGGCTACAAGCTGATGGAAATCTACATTTCCGATGAAGATGAAGCCATGTGCTGTAAAGTCTTCGAGCGAAGAAACTTCACCGCCGAGCAGATGGATGAAATCCGTGTCGGCGATCAGGTCGCCGTCATCGGTAATGCTTCCTATGATCCGTATAAAAGAGGGCTGACCGTCTCAATCAGCCGAATTGAACCGGCCAAAAAAGAGCGTCGGGAAGATCGTTCGATCGAAAAGCGAATCGAATGGCATGTGCATTCCAACTTCTCGGAGATGGATGGCGTCTGCCCGATTGAATCGTTCATCCAGCAGGCCTGGGACTGGAATATGGAAGCCGTTGGTCTTTGCGATCATAACGTTGTTCAGGCCTTCCCCATGGCCCAGCACAAAATCGAAGCGCTCAAAAAGAAGGACCCGAACAAGCCCTTCAAAATGTTATATGGATGCGAAATGACGATGGTCTCTGACCAGTACAAAATCGTCCACAACGTTCGTGACCAGCGACTGGAAGATGCCGAATATGTGGTCTTCGACCTGGAGACGACTGGTCTTTCCAACCGACTGGATGACATCATTGAATTCGGTGCGGTGAAGATGAAGGAAGGGGAAATCATCGATCGAAAGCAGATGTTTATCAACCCCAAACGTCAGCTGCCTGCTTCGATCTCCAGCCTCACCCATATCCAGCAATCCGATGTCGATGATGCGCCCACTATCGAAGAAGCCTTTGATACGATCAAAGACTTTATCGGCGATGCGATTCTGGTTGCTCATAATGCGACCTTTGACGTGGGCATGCTCAATGCCGCCTGTCGTAAACTGGGTAAACCGGAATTCACCAATCCGGTCATCGATACCCTGCCAACCGCCTATGCCATGATGGATCTGCGCAGCTATCGATTGGGTGCGGTGTGTCGTCATTATGATGTCGACTACGATGGCGAAGGCGCGCATCGAGCCGATTATGATGCTCAGGTGCTGGCCAGCGCGTTTTTATACATGCTTCGCGAATGGGGCAATGAAGCGACCCTCGAGTCGATCACGCACCTCGATTCTTCCGGCGCCATGCGCAAGAACCATCCGCGTCACATTACCGTTTATGCGAAAAACAAAGAGGGACTCAAAGAGCTGTTCAAACTCGTGACCCTCTCTCATACGACGTACCTGCAATACAATCCCGGCTCGACCAACGTGACCGGTCAGCCCCGAATTCCAAGATCCGTTCTCGAGGAATACCACAGCCATGGCAACCTGCTTTTTGGCTCGTCGTGCCAGAATGGCGAAATTTTCGATCTGGCTCATACCCGTTCGAAAGCCGAGCTGGTGGAAGCCGCAAAATTTTATGACTTCCTCGAAATCCAACCGCCTGCGGTGTATAAAAACCTGCTCGATCTGCAGACGATCCATTCCAAGGAGGAGCTGCTGAAGATTCTTGGCTTCATTCTGGAAGCCGGAAAGGAAACCGGTGTGCCGGTCATTGCTTCAGGCGATTGCCATTATGTTTCGGACCGCTTCAAACGCGTTCGGGATATTTACATCAACGCCAAAGCCAGTGGAAACTCCCGACATCCGCTCTATTTCCGAAATGAGCAGATGCGCAAATCCTGCAGCGCCCCGGATCAGGCCTTTTTAAGCACGGATCAGATGGAAAAAGCCTTCGAATGGCTCGATGAAGAGACCCGAAGGGAAATCATTATCGATAATCCGAAAAAACTCGCCGCGCTTTGCGATGAGCTCTTTCCGGTCAAGGACAAGCTGTACCCGCCGGAAATGGAAGGCTCGGACCAGAAGCTGCGCGATATCTGTTACGAAACCGCCAGAAAACAATATGGCGATCCATTGCCCGAACCGGTAGAAGCCCGTCTTTCCCGTGAGCTCGATGCGATCATCGGTGCGGGTTACTACGTGGTTTACTACATCTCCCATCTGCTCGTGAAAAAGAGCAATGAGGATGGCTATCTGGTGGGTTCGCGAGGATCGGTCGGCTCGTCCTTTGTCGCCACGATGTCCGGCATTACGGAAGTTAACCCATTGCCTCCGCACTATCTGTGTCCGGAATGCAAGCATCTGGAATGGGTAACGGATGGCTCCGTTCATTCCGGCTTCGATTTGCCCGATAAAGTCTGCCCCGAATGCGGGCACAAAATGAAGGGCGATGGACAGGATATCCCGTTCGAAACCTTCCTTGGATTTGAAGGAGATAAGGTTCCGGATATCGACCTGAACTTCTCGGGTGACTATCAGCCCAGCGCCCATGCCTTTACCAAAACAATCTTTGGGGATGACCACGTTTTCCGTGCCGGAACGGTAGGTACCGTCCAGGAAAAAACGGCTTATGGTTATATCAAGGGATACGAAGAGGAAATGGGTCTGGAAAACCAGCCGTTTTCCGAATACAAACGTACGGACCTGGCCAAGGAATGCGCCGGCGTTAAGCGTACAACCGGTCAGCATCCGGGTGGCATTGTCGTGGTTCCGGCCGATATGGACATCCATGACTTCTCGCCGGTGCAGTATCCGGCCAACAACCCGTATGCGGAATGGAAGACGACGCATTTCGACTTCCATCAGATTCATGACAATATTCTGAAATTCGATATCCTCGGTCACGTCGATCCGACGGCGATGAAAATGCTTGAACGGATTACCGGTATCGATGTCACCACGCTGCCGATGAATGATCCGGAAACGATGGCAATTTTCTCTTGCTGCGATTCGCTCGGTGTGGATACCACCCAATATCGCGAAACCGTCGGCACGGCCGGTATTCCGGAATTCGGTACCGTATTCGTTCGAGGCATTCTCGAACTGACCCGTCCGACGACCTTTGCCGAGCTGGTTTCCATTTCCGGACTGTCGCATGGTACGGATGTCTGGCTGAACAACGCGAAAGATCTGATCGATAACCATACGTGCAACCTGCGCGAGGTCATCGGATGTCGAGATGACATCATGCTCGATCTGATCCGCTATGGTCTGCCTTCCAAGGCGAGCTTTACGATCATGGAAAGCGTTCGAAAGGGCAAAGGCCTCAAGCCGGAATGGGAAGAGCTGATGAAGGAAAACCACGTGCCGGACTGGTACATGGATTCCTGCAGGAAAATCAAGTACATGTTCCCGAAAGCCCATGCGGTGGCTTACGTTATGATGGCCATTCGTATTGCCTGGTTTAAAGTCCATATGCCCAGAGCCTACTATTGCCAGTACTTCTCCATCCGTTGTGATGCGTATGATCTGGCGGTTATGACCAGTGGACTGGATGCCGTGCAGAAAAAGATGTTCGAGATCGAACAGATCAAAATGGATAAGTCGAGAAAACTCGGCAACAAGGAAGAAGCACTCTACGATACGCTAGAACTGGCTTACGAGATGTATATGCGCGGATATAAAATTGCACCGCTTTCCATCACCCGATCGGATGCGACAGAATTCATCCTTGATCCGGATGATGACAAAGCGATTATTCCGCCGTTCTCGGCCGTTGATTCGCTGGGTGAAAACGTAGCGAAATCGATCGTCAGAGCCAGAAACGAGCAGGAATTCCTGTCCAAGGAAGATCTGCTGGATCGAACTTCGCTTTCCAAGACGCTGATCGATCGCCTCGATATGCTTGGCGCTCTTGAAGGTCTGGATGACGAAAACCAGCTGACTCTTTTCTGATCACTGAAACGAAAAACCCGCTCTCCGGATTTCGGAGAACGGGATTTTGACGTTTAAGGGAGATCAGAGCAGACGCTCCATATAGTCAAAGAGCAGGGTTTCGTTGTTTTCGATAGGTGTTTCCATCTGGCAGAGCTGATGGAAACCGTGGCGCATATAAAGCGAAAACGCCGGAAGGTTATCATCCACCACATCCAGACGCAAGGCATCCACATTAAGGGCTCTGGCTGCATCAGCCAGTTCCTCAATCAGCTCATCGGCAAGATGTCTTCTTGCCAAAGCGGGATGGATAGCGAAAAGGTGAATATACAGAAAGGTCCGGGTATGCCAGGGAATACTGGCGCAATCGATCTCTTCGCGATTGACGATCAGTGCGCCCGCAAAGGGAAAATCCATATGGGAAAACCCGTTTTTATAATCCCTGACATGATTCAGCCGGGAAGGGGAGTCGAAAAGAACCAGCTGTCCTTTTTCAATTGCCTGCTCAATCATCTGACGGTTGGGATGAAGTCCCCAGCGCCAGACCGGATAGTTGACCCGTCGGTTGAGATCTTCAATAACTTCCTGATAAAAAGAGACGACCTGTTCAAGATCGCCTGCAGTGGCCTGTTTTAACATGTTCTCGATTATAGACAAAAGAGCACATTTGTAAAATTAGAAGGACGTGGACAGAAAATCAGCCAGAAATCATCCGAAAAACCGGAAGATTTTGAAAGAACAGGGGTGCTGTACAGTTCAGTGCTGAAAGAAACAAAGCGATTGGCGCAATGGTATAATCTGAAAAAGCGAGGTACAGATTATGGCACAGACCAATGTAAGTTTTGAAATGAATGAGAAGCTTCGTGATCAGATGGCGCAGCTGTGCGATGAGCTTGGCATGGATATCGAAGATGCCTTCCAGCTGTTCGCAAGAAAAATGGTCAACGAACAGGAAATTCCCTTTGAAGTCACCGAAAAGGAACTGCCGATCGACGAGCGGGATGAAAAAGTTCTGCGTTTTGTGCGCTTTACCGTCATCTTTGCGGCTGTTGCAACATCGATCGCTCTGCTGATCAAGCTGATTCGTTCTTTGAAAAAACACTAATCTCACGGAGTCCGAACGGACTCCTTTTTTTCATCCCCAATGGAAAACGGAGAAAAAAGGAAAGGAAATGAGGGAAGAGACAGAATTCCTTTCGAGGGCAATTCAGATTCTGTTATCCTTAACCATATTCAGAAAGAAGGTAGACATCCAATTATGCGAGATACAGAAATGTTTGACATCATCTCCCGTGAGGAGACCCGACAGAAAAACAATGTGGAACTGATTGCTTCGGAAAACTACGTTTCCAGAGAAGTTCGTGAAGCGCAGGGATCCGTGCTCACCAATAAATACGCCGAAGGTTATCCCGGCAAACGTTACTATGGCGGCTGCATCTACGTCGATCAGGCTGAAGAGCTGACCCGCCAGAGAGCCAAAGAGCTGTTTGGTGCTGAACATGCCAACGTACAGGCGCATTCCGGCAGCCAGGCCAACATGTCCGTCTACAATACCGTCCTTGAGGCCGGTGATACCGTTCTGGGCATGGATCTGACCAGTGGTGGACATCTTACCCATGGTCATCCGCTTAACTTCTCCGGAAGAACCTACAACTTCATCCCCTATAACGTGGATCCCGAAACGGAACGCATTGATTATGACAAGCTCGAAGAGCTTGCCATGGAACACCATCCCAAACTGATCGTTGCCGGAGCCAGCGCGTATCCCAGAATCATCGATTTTGAACGCATGGGAGAAATCGCCCAAAAATCCGGAGCGCTGCTCATGGTCGATATGGCGCATATCGCCGGACTGGTTGCCGCAGGACTTCATCCCTCGCCCGTTCCTTATGCCGATTTTGTAACGACCACCACTCACAAGACTTTAAGAGGTCCTCGTGGTGGTCTGGTGTTGTGCAAGGAAGAATATGCCAAAAAGCTCGATTCGAGAACTTTCCCCGGCATGCAGGGCGGACCGCTCGAACATGTCATTGCGGCTAAAGGCGTAGCACTTTATGAAGCCATGCAGCCCGGATTCAAAAAATATGCGCAGCGCATTCTTGATAACGTACAGGCCATGGCTCGCGTCTTTGATGAAGAAGGCATTCGTATGGTTTCCGGAGGCAGTGACAACCATCTTCTGCTGCTCGATACCCTTTCTTCGCTGAACATGACCGGTAAGGAAGCCGAACGTCTGCTGGATGTGGCCGGAATTACCGTAAACAAGAACACCATTCCTTTCGATACGCAGAAACCCTTCATCACTTCCGGTATCCGTCTGGGCTCGGCAGCCATGACCAGCCGTGGTCTGGGAGAAAAGGAATTTGAGCAGATTGCCCGCTGGATTGTGCAGGTACTCAAAGCCGGTGATGATGAAACGGCCAGAAAAGTTCGTGAAGAAGTGGTGGCTCTGACTGCCAACTATCCTGGAGAAGCCGTATTTGATTAAGCTGTACTGCATCGGCAGAAACAAGGACAAATCTCTTAAAGCCCTTGAAGCCGAGTATCTCAAGCGCCTGAGCGCTTTTGACAAAGTGGAAGTGCTCGAATTCAAGGATGAGCCCGATGTTCATTCTGAAAGGCAAGCCGAAGCGGATCGGATCAAACAGACCGAAGGCGAACGGGTGCTGGCCAAAATCAAAGCGGATGATTTTGTCGTCCTGCTCGATTTGCATGGTCAGGATATCTCTTCGGAAGAATTTGCCACTCGCAGATCCAAATGGACCGATTCCGGACGACCCATCGTCTTTGTGATCGCCGGATCTCTTGGCCCCTCACCAGCGCTGGTACAAAGAGCTGACTGGAGATGGAAACTTTCGAGTCTGACCTTTACGCATCTGATGTGTCGGGTGCTGGTGCTTGAACAGATTTATCGTTCATTCATGATTGAAAAGGGACGAAGCTATCACAAGTAAATCTGAACCTCAAAGTCCGGAGATTCTCCGGGCTTTCTTTTTGGATTGAAGGGAAAATGGATAAAGGGAGTTTGTTATAATGTGGGGAATGGAAAGGGGAACCGGAATGAACCCAAGAGCAAGAAATTATGTCAACTGGACCGCGGGAGGGATTGGCCTCTATTTTCTGATTCTGGCGATCTATACCGCCCATGAAGAAAATGTGCAGAAAATCGATCTGGATCCGAGTGCCAAAGCTTCGCTTTCACCGCTCTGGATGGTTCTGATCTTCCTGCTTGGCGCCTTCTGTCTGGCCACCTGGATCTGGTATCGGGTTTCGAAAAAGAACACCATAGAACCCGAAAAGGTTCTCCACACCTCAAAAAAGCGAAACGGACTGGTCCTTTCCGCTCTTGGTGGAGGCGCGGGCGCACTGGTAATTTCCGTGCTTTTGGCGGGATCACTGCCCAGTTTCAAGCTGTCTTTTCCGGTATTTGAACCGGTCGCAACCGTTCAGCCCTCGCAAACCATCTCGCAGGCTCCTGAAGAAAGCCACCCGTTCCCGATCCCTGATCTTCCGCCACTGCTGCCAAGCGACAACCAGATCGCCAGTGCAACAGGAGCCAATACCTATACCGACACGCAAACGATTTCCACTTCGCTCAGCAGTGCCAACCCGGATCAGAGTGTAATTCTCGCTCTTGAACCGGCGGCTTTAACACTTGATCGCATCACCATCACCAAAAACGGCTCGTCTTCTCTGGTAGAGAACGCCTTCAAATACGGACTCAATTCCGCCATTCTCGCTTCACCCGGCACCAGCATCAACCTGCTGGGTACCACAGTCAATGCGGATGGTTCGGGAGCTGGAGCCATTGCGGCCAATGGCCAGAACGCTTCTGTCTCGCTGAACGATGCCAAAATCCAGACGCGTGGAGATGAATCTCCGGTTTGTCTGGCCGCCTATCAGGGCAGCCTTCGCGTATTCGGTGGTCTGATCTATTCCTACAGTGCGCATTCTCCGGCCTTTGTCGTCCGCTCGGGCAGTTCGATCGAAGTCGATTCGGCTACCGTACAGACGGACGGCACCAGTTCCGCCATCCTTCGCGCTTCCGGAAGCTTTACCGGTATGGCGCTGGATGCTCTGGCTGCACAGGGAACCTTTGCCCAGATTGAACCAGGTGCACAGGTCAGCCTGTCCAATTCCGATATGTCCGCCGGTGGCGTTCAGGAAGATACCGGCCTTCGTGGTCTGTTTATTTTCGACAACCAGGAAGGAACGGCCAAGAGCGATCCGGCACAGCTGTCGATCGACAACTCGAGCATGTTTATCAACACTGATGAGCAGCTTTCGGATATTCCGGCTTTCCGCATCAGTGGAGCCAACGCTCTGATCCGCCTGAGTCAGAACACGTTCTCGGGCATGCCGTACATTGCGGTTGTGGAAAACGGAACGCTGAATCTGGAATGCAGCACTCAGGATCTGTATGGACGCATTCTTGGGGATGGAAACAGCACCATTACCCTCAGCCTGATGGCTGGCAGTGAAATGGCCGGAAGCCTGAATACCGATCAGGCCTGCCCGAATGTCACGCTCAATATGGAAGCAGGAACCACGCTGACCCTGACTTCCGATACGTATCTGAGCGCTCTGAATAATCAGGACAGCACCAATTCAAACATTGATGCCAACGGATTCCATCTTTATGTCAACGGAGAACAGGTGAAATAACCTGTTCTTTTTTGATATCCGACAAAATCCCGAGATTTGTATCTCGAAAGAAAAAGAGCAGAGCGAATGATCCGGTAGTCGCGAAGACCGAGTAACGGAAACTCGGTCAGGTTTTGTGTAATCGGAAAGGCGACCGGAATGGAACGACAACCCGGAACTGTTTTCTCTCTGTGTCAGGATCATCCCCGTTTGAAGGATGCACCATTTCAAGTGCGCTGGATGGATTTGAAAACGGAAACGCGATTCTCTTTTCGATGGCGCCCATGCCGACATCAGTCCGGAAATCTATGAGAATTCCAGACTGTACTGGCTCCTTGAGGGAAGCAAGGATGTTTATTCCTCGAAAAGTAAGAGTCAGGCGCTGGAAAGTGATCAGGCCCTCTGGGTGGATCACGGAATTCCCTCAGGAATGCGTACAGAAACAGGAGCGATCTTTGTGGAAATCGCTCCGGAAAGGAAAAATCTGATGACTTCTTTAAAAGCTGGCGAATTTTTAAACTTGCCGAACTGGTTCCCTGTCAGAAAGGATCGATTGTGAATCGGGATATCTTCACCAGCGTAGCTAAAAATTGGAAAATCTGGATTCTGGTTTTCCGTCCCGCTTTGA
>Cam_p2__coassemble_1493_pt1 | contig 17844 bp, 18 predicted proteins | sample Cam_p2__metabat2_low_PE_009 | metagenome-assembled genome bin Cam_p2 | reverse complement strand
ACTGATAAGTAAATTGATAAGGATTATTGAATTGAATCAAACGGATTTTTTTCGGATGTTCGAATGAATTTATACTGGAATCAGAAGAAGAAAACGCTTGCATTTTTAAAGTCGTTCTTCGGCTTTCGGAATGGCCATGCCGAAAGCAGGAAAAGAAAGGAAAAGAAGATGGAAAAACTCGCTATCGGAAGGGTGGATCTGACTCCTCCGGTTCCGATCCGCCTGAGTGGTTTTGGCAGAATTCGTCAGGCCAGAGGGGTTCATGACTCGATATGGGCAAGAATTTTCCTGTTTGAAGGGAAAGAGGAACTGCTCTGGATCACGATGGATCTGGTCGGTATGGATGAAATCCTCCTGCCCATGCTGGCCGGAAGAACAGGGATTCCTGAGGAACACATTCTGATCAGTGCCACTCACACGCATTCAGGTCCGGTGGGAACTTTACTTAACACCCTTCCACCCTTTGAGGGATGTGAATTGGTCTTTGGCGATTACAACTCGGTTTATATGGAGAAAATCGCAGATGAAATCAGCGATAAAGTCCGGAGTCTTCGCCATCAGCTTCAGCCTTACCAGACCCGCGTGATTCACGGAAAGATCGAAGGTCTCGGAACCAACCGACACGATCCGAATATGGAAAACGATCCGGATGTGATGCTTCTTGATTTTGAGATGGAAGATGGCCGAAAAGCCATGATCTGCAAAATGGCCTGCCATCCGACCGTACTCAATCAGGACAATCTGAAGATCAGTGCGGATTTTCCGGGAACCCTCGAAAAGAGTTTCCCCCAATACGAACAGATCGGCTACGTGAACGGATCCTGTGGAGACATCAGTACTCGCTTCACGCGAAAAGCCAATGGGGAAAAGGAACTTGAGCGTTACAAAGAGCTGATTGAGAAAACCCTCCGCAATCTTCTGGACGATGCACCCGATTATTCCATTCCCAAAGGCATTGAAATGAAGCAGAAATGGATGGCGGTTCGCAAAAAGCCGGTGGTTTCTGTTCAGATGGCCGAACAGAAAGTCAGGGAAGCCAGAAAGCATCTTGAAGAAGTCAAAGCTCAGGGTGCGGATGCCCTGACCGTACGACTGGCAGCTTCGGTTGCGGAAGGAACGGAAAACGATCTGATGGGCGCAAAAATGGCGGCCATTCAGAACAGCCAGCTTGAAGAATTATTGCTTTGCGTAAATGTTCTTGATTTTAACGGACAGAAAATTGTCACTACCCCCCTTGAACTGTTCTGTACGCTGAGTAATTCCGTAAAGGAAAGAACCGGAGCGGAATTCATCGGGTATACCAACGGATACGGCCTGTACATGCCGGATCAGGAAGCTTTTGAAAAAGGTTTTTATGAATCCTACAGCAGTCCTTACGCCTGTGGACAGGGCGAAGCGCTGATGGAAAGAATTGAACAATGGATAAACACGAAATAAGAGAAAAGAAAATTCTGGTCTATGGATCACTGAACATCGATTTCGTCTTCTCGGTCAGCCACTTTGTTAAAAAAGGAGAAACGCTGCTGGCCAGTGAAGTTCAACAGTATCCCGGTGGAAAAGGTCTCAATCAGGCGATCGCGGCGGCAAGAGCCAAAGCTGAGGTCTGGATGGCCGGCAATATTGGAGAAAACGGCCGGTTTTTAAAAGAGCTGCTTGATGAAGCCGGGGTTCATACCGAAGAAATCCGACAGGTCGATACCTTAACCGGCACCGCATTTATTCAGAAGGAAGACTCCGGAGACAACTGCATCATCGTCTCACCACTTGCCAATCATCGGGTGGATGAAAGACAGATGGAAAGAGTCTTTGAACATTTTGGATCAAATGATCTGCTGCTTTGCCAGAACGAGATCAATGCGATGGAAAGCATCCTGGAAAAGGGCGCAGAAAAAGGCATGATGATCGTTTTCAACCCGGCCCCCATGACGGATGAAGTCAGAAACTATGATCTTTCAAAGATCAGTCTGCTGGTCGTCAATGAATCCGAACTGCAGGCGCTGTTCAATCCCGATCAGGAAAACCTCAGCCTGGAAGAGCTGATGGATCGATGCAAAGAGATCTATCCCAAAATGAGACTGATCGCTACCGCCGGTCATCATGGGGCCTGGTATCAGGATGAGCACGAGCGATTCTTTGTTCCGGCCTATTTTGTACAGGCTGTGGATACCACCGGGGCAGGGGATACCTTTACCGGAGTGGTCTGTGCACTGCTTTCCAGAGGCCGATCGGTCAAAGAAGCCATGAAAATGGCCGCCGCAGCTTCCGCGCTTTGCGTGACGAAAAACGGGGCTGCCTCATCGATCCCGGATCTTGACCAGATTTTGAAATTTCTCGAACGTGTTTAGGAAAAGCGGGGAACGTTCCACCGGAGAATCCGAAAGGCAGAAAGAAGTCGTCGGATTCGAAACGATAGAGAAAAGAAGCAATTGATAAGAGAAAAAGAAGCAATTGATAAGAGAAAAGAAAGCGAAAAAACATGGACAATTTTGATCGATATTTCGAGAAGGCGATGGGCTATCTCGAACAAACCAAAAACAGCCAGATGGAAGCTGTAGACAAAGCTTCGCAGATGATGATTGAAAGCATGAACCACAACGGCATCATTCAGATGATCGGCGTCGATCACGGTCGTTCAATGGGCCTTGAGCTTGGACACCGTGCGGGAGGACTGGTTCCGCTGCATGATTTCCGTTCTGAAGATCTCGCCGTCAAAGGCCTGATTACTTCCGAGCAGTTCCAGCCTGAATATTTCAACAACCATCCCGAATTCGCCAGTCTGTGGCTGGATTACTATCCCATCGATCCGGCGGATCTGTTCATTCTGACTTCCCGTACGGGAACGGAACCGGTCCTGACAGAAATGGCCAGACTGATTCATGAACGAGGCCATCAGATCATTGTGGTGATCTCCAGAACCGCTGCCCAACAGGCCAAAAACGAGGATCCTGAAGCAGCCAATCTGATCGACTTTGCCGATCTGGTACTCGACACAGGCACTCCGGAAGTCGATGGCCTTGTGGAAATGAAAAACGGCACCCTTACCGGACAGCTCAACACCCTTTCCAACGATATTCTTGCTCAGCTGATTACGGCCAGAACGTATCAGTCGCTTGTCGACAGCGGACAGGAATGTCCTTTGCTTCAGTCGGTGAACATCAAAGGCGCCGATGAACATAACGCGATTATTAAGGCGCCTTACAGCACCAGATGCATTCATTGAGAGAGGACAGGAAAATGGAAGAGAAAACAAGAATCAATCCCGAGCTGCTTTATTCGGAAATCAGTGCACTGCTCAATCGTCTCCATGATCAGGAACACGATCATATTCATCAGGCTGCAGAAATTGCCGCAAAAACCATTGCCAATGATGGCGTCGTTCATGTCTTCGGATCCGGTCATTCCTATGGATTCGGTCTGGAAATGAAGGACCGTCCGGGTGCTCTGGCTCCCGTTCATAACATTTCTTCTGCCGATCTGGTGATTTACGGAAGTACAACCGTTGAAGAGTATCGGGCTCCGGACAATCATTTTGAAAGAAGAAGCGGGATCGCTGACGAACTGTTTGATCTGTATCACGTGGATAAAAAGGACAGCTTTATCGTCATTTCCAACTCCGGCATTAATGGCCTGGTCATCGATATGGCGGCCAAAGCCAAACAGAACGGTCTTCCGGTTGTGGTCGTAACGAGTATGGAACATACGCTTGCCGAAGCAAGTCGTCATCCTTCCGGAAAGAAGCTGTATGAATTCGGGGATGTCGTGATCGATAACTGTGGACCGCGTGGCGATGCATTGCTTGAGACGGGCAGAGTGGAAAAAGTCTGCTCCGTTTCCTCGATCACCGGGGCAATGATTGCTCATGGTATTACCGTAGATGCCATTGAGATTCTCGAAGACATGGGCATTGAACCACCGGTATGGATGAATGCAGATTCCAAGGAGCATATTGCACGAAACCTGGAACTCAAAGCGAAGTATCAGGGAAGGGTTTAGAGTGAAACTGTCATAAAGGACAGAAGAATCCGGATCATTTATCCGGGATTCCCGTCAATTGAAAGATAAATCCCGCAATTTTCAGAAAATTCAATAAAATGGGATTATTCTGTAAACCACACACGCGGGAGGTTGAACTTATGATCGGTTTGATTGTGACAGGACACGGACAGTTTGCCAGAGGCATGACGGAAGCTTTGAAAGTCATCGCCGGTCCGGTCAATCATTATTGTGCGGTCGATTTTTCGCTGGAAGATTCCACGGATTCACTGGCTGCCAGTCTTGAAGAAGCCATGAACGAGCTTTCCGAGTGTGAATCGGTGCTCATCCTTTCGGATCTTGCGGGCGGTTCGCCCTTCAAGGTCAGCGTCGAACTGGGTGTGCCCAGAGGCTATGAAGTGGTTGCCGGAACCAATCTTGGCATGCTGGTGGAAATTAACATGGTCCGCCAGTTCATGGATGATGTGCACGAACTGGCCAGACAGGCCGTGATGGTCGGCAAGGACCAGGTTCAGGCTTTTGATGCCCATCCCAAAGGCGAATAGATCAGCGAAGTACAATAAAAGGAGCCCGGACAAAGGCTCCTTCTCCCAAGAAAGTTTTTTAAGAAAGGGAATTTGATTATGAAGTGAGCTGTTCTGGCTCACCTGCAGGATAGCCCTTTCCAAATGAATCGTCCTAATCGTATGACCTTTCAAATTTATAAAGATTGAAAAATCTTCAGCCAGCCGGAGTGTTCGTTTTCGGCTGGCTTTCTTCTGCTTTCAAAAGGGATGCGTGTTCAATACCTGTTGATCAGGATTTCGGACGGATGAGTTTTGAGAAATCAAAAGTCCGGTTATAATCATCCCAAATCTTCATGTCCTTAAGAAAGGAGGCTCTTTTGATGCCAAATATCGTTGCCGCACGCATTGACAATCGTCTGGTCCATGGCCAGATCGTCAATCACTGGGCCAAAGCCACCGGCGCAAACCTGATTCTGGTCGCCAACGACGAGGCGAGTCAGGACCGCTTCCGCCAGGGACTGATGAACATGGTCATTCCGGCCTATGCTTCTGTTCGTTATTTTGATCTCGACAAAACCATCGACATCATCCATCAGGCCAGCGAAGACCAGAAAATCTTCCTGATTGTCGAAACGCCGGCGGATGCCGTAAAACTGGTGGAAAACGGAGTTTCTGTGGAAAAGTTTAATGTCGGAAACCTTGCCTGGAAAAGAGGAAAGAAGCAGATCTCACCGGCCGTTGCCTTAAGCCCGAAAGATCTCGAAGATCTGATCCGTCTGCAAAGTCTGGGAACCACAGTTGAATTTCAGCAGACCCCGAATTCTCCCATGATTGATCTCGATCAGGTGCTCGAAAGTGAAAATGACTCGATCCAGCCGCTTCAGGCGGCATAAGCTTTGGATATCCGAACCGGCTCTGTTTGATCAGAACCGGTTTTGTTCTGGAAAATCGTCCGGTTTGGAAAGCCATCCGGCTTTACCTATGATGGACAGAGGAGGGATCAGATGGAAAACAATAAACGAAATGAAAATACACTGAACATCATCAAATTTGATGCCGACTCGCCTTATCGAAACGAAGTCGAAAGTCTTTATGGGGAATCATTCCCTGACAGCGAACGCAAACCGTTTCAGATGATTCTCTCGCAGGGCAAAACCGGAAAAATGGAACTGTATATCATGACTCTGGAAGATCAGTTAGCCGGTCTGTGCTTTTTGATTCCGGGAAAAGTGATCGATGTCCTTGATTATCTGGCCGTTTCTGCAAAAATCCGAGGACATAAAATCGGAACAAGAACACTCGAATGGCTCAAAAAAGAGAGAACTCATCCTTTTGTGGTTGAAATCGAGTCCACCCTTGAAAATCCGTCTTCTCAAAAGACAGATCGCAAGCGTTTCTATCTCAATAACGAGATGAATGACTGCCATACCGAGTTTGAGCTGTTCGGCGTGCCAATGGAGCTGCTTTCTTCCCGTCGCGTTGTGGAATATGAAGAATACGAGCAGACCATGGAAGACTACTTCGGTCAGACGCTTGGAAAATGGATGGTTCACCATCCTCGTTCAGTTGGAAAGTAAGCTTCTGACTCCTGAAAAAGCAGGACCGGAAACTTTTTAAAATCTCTTTGAGAATTGAGGAACATAATAAAAAGGATAGTTCCCATCCTTCTCTTTTACCGGAAAAAAGAGGGAAGAAGGAAAGGTGAAAAACCCTGAATTCGACCTTTTGTAAACGCTACAAAAAAGGATGGAGACGACTATAATGAACTTATAAACGGAGGGAAAAAAATGAAAGTAATCGTAACGAAAGACTATGACGAGCTTTCCAAAGAAGCTTTCAAAGTCATGAAAGAAGTCCTCGATGCTAAACCCGATGCCGTTCTCGGACTGGCAACCGGCAGCTCCCCTGAAGGACTGTATGCAGAAATGGTGAAAGATCACGAGGAAAACGGAACTTCCTATAAGGATGTTAAATCCTACAACCTCGATGAATATGTAGGAATCGACCGCAACGATCCGCAGTCCTACTACACCTTCATGAATGAGCATCTGTTCAAACATATCGACATTGACCCCAACAACACACATGTTCCTTATGGCGATACCGCTGAAGATGCCAAAAAATATGACGATGAAGTCAAAGGCGTCGATATCCAGCTGCTCGGAATCGGCAGAAACGGACATATCGGATTCAATGAACCCGGCACACCATTCGATGAAAGAACCCACATTGTTGAGCTGACCGAAAGCACTCGCGATGCAAACAAACGCTTCTTCGACAACGACATTAACAAAGTCCCCGAAAAAGCCATCTCCCAGGGTATCGGAACTGTTATGGATGCGAAAAAAGTACTTCTGATCGCAAATGGAGAATCCAAAGCAGATGCCGTTAAAGCCATGATCGAAGGACCGGTTGATCCTGCCTGCCCGGCTTCCGTACTTCAGAACCATCCGGATTGCGTAGTCATCATCGACGAAGCTGCAGCCTCCAAACTCTCGAAGTAATCCCCTTGCAGACCCCAAAAACGACTGGACGATTGTTCAGTCGTTTTCTTATGGCCAACTTATCCGGATTTCAATGAAACAGGACAGAATAAGATGGAATAATCATTCAATCTCTGTTTGTTCTGAAAGCTGGGGTAAACTTTACCTGTCTCACTGAAAACGCTCTCAAAAAAAGGATTCAAGCGAGAGGGTTTTGGAAACCTGAGGGTACCCTTCAGGAATCCTGCTACGGCAAGAAAGGTAAAACGAAATGCAGTATAAAGGCAAAACCTGTATCATCACCGGCGGCGGAAGAGCCGTACTCAAGGATGGAAAACCGGGGGCAATCGGCTATGGCATCGCCCATTGCTTCGCCAAAGAAGGAGCCAACCTGGTCATCACCGGGCGCAATGTGAAAAAACTGACCGACGCCAAAGAAGAGCTCGAAAGACTCTACGGCATCGAAGTCCTTCCGATTCAGGCAGATATCAGTGCTTCGCAGGATAACGAAGCGGTTGTAAAAAACGTCATCGATCAGACCATTGAAAAATTCGGACGAATCGACGTACTGATCAACAACGCACAGGCTTCGGCATCGGGAGTGACCTTAAGCGATCACACCACCGACCAGTTCAACCTGGCTCTCTATTCCGGATTGTATTCGGCATTCTACTACATGAAATACAGCTATCCCTATCTCAGGGAAACCAAAGGCAGCGTCATCAACTTTGCTTCCGGTGCGGGCCTGTTTGGAAACTATGGACAGTGCGCGTACGCAGCGGCTAAGGAAGGAATCCGAGGCATGAGTCGAGTAGCGGCAACCGAATGGGCAAAGGATGGCATTAACGTCAACATCATCTGTCCGCTGGCCTGGACGACCCAGCTTGAGCAGTTTGAAACGGCTTATCCGGAAGCATTCAAGGCCAATGTTCACATGCCGCCTGCCGGACATTATGGCGATGTCATCAAGGATATCGGACGCGTTTGCGTACAGATTGCTTCAGACGATTTCAAATACATGACCGGCGAAACCATTACCCTGGAAGGCGGTATGGGTCTTCGTCCATAAATAAGCCAGTAACGGGATTTCGTTTGAAGTCCCGTTTTTTCTTTGAAGGAAAAGCCATCTTTCAACCCGCTTAAAAAACCGATACACTGATTTCATGACACAGGATAATCAATCAAAGACTTCAAAAAAGAAATCCGCAGGGGATATCGTTCGCTGGATTTTAATTGTCGTATTGCTTGGCGTTGCCGCTTTTTCCTGCTGGAAAGTGTATTCCATTCTCCAAAAGGGCAATGAAGTATCAAAAGAAAACGAACAGCTCGAACAGTTCGTCATCTCTTCAGCAGAAGACGGGGAACAGGAAGAACCGGTATTCGCTCCGGATTGGGCCGCACTTAAAAATGCCAACCCCAATCTTCGCGCCTGGCTGATTGTTCCGGGATGCAATATCTCAGCTCCGGTGGTTCAGGGATCGGATAACCAGTACTATCTCGACCATACCGCCAGTGGCGAAAGCTCCTATCTGGGCGCGATCTTCCTGGATGCGCAGGCCAATGAGAACTTTACCGATGCCAACTCGATCATTTATGGTCACTCTACCGATACGGGCAACATGTTTACCCCATTGAAAAACTTTGGTGATGCCACCTTCTTTGACGAGCATCCGTATTTCTGGCTGCTGACTCCCGAACGCAATTACAGATGCGATATTCTCTGTGCTTATCAGGGACCGGATACCGGCGCGATTTATACCGTGGATTTTGGTGATCTTAAAGATGAGGTGATGGCGCAGATCCAAAGCCAGGCCATGTTCTATCGCAATGATCTGGATCTGACGGATAAGAATTTTGTTACGCTGGCGACCTGTAACCTGAAATACGGCTACAATTCCGATCAGCGAACAGCCGTGATGGCCGTGCTCAATGTTTACGACCAGCCGATTTACGAAAGCGATACAAAATAATTCAGTTTTTCCGGCCCGATTTTCGGGCCTTTTTTATTAGCGTTCACGCCGTATTTCTTTCGCCGCTGCAGCGATTCGCTTCCGGTTTTTGCGGGAATTCTTTCGTTTGTCGAAGGAGTGCAGGGAAGTAGGCATTCGAATGTTATAATTTCGGATGACTCTTATGAAAAAAATATGTATAGCAACCGGGGGAACCGGCGGACATATCTATCCCGCCCTTGCCCTCGCTCAAATATGGAAAAAAGAAGAACCGGACACGGAAGTGATTTTCATCGGTAATGATGACCGCATGGAAGCACAGATTATTCCGGCTGCCGGATTCCCGTTTTATGCGGTTCATGCCAAAGGACTGGCTGGAAGTCTGGTGGATAAGTTCAAAGCCGTGATGGCCATGTTCAAAGCCAGAAAAGCAGCCAAAAAAATCCTGCAGGAGCAGAATCCCGATCTGGTGATCGGATTTGGAGGCTATGTGACCGCTCCGGCGGCTCTGGCTGCCAAATCTCTGGGGATTCCGTTCATGCTTCATGAGCAGAACTCGATCGTCGGTAAGGCCAATCGTCTGGTCGCCAAAGACGCGGACGGAATTGTGACCTGCTATCAGAAAGCCCAGGATGACTTTGATACACCCAAAGCCCGACTGCTGGGCAATCCACGCGCTTCGCTTTGTGCCAATCTGAAAAAAGATGACGATGTTCTGACTTCTTACGGACTCGATCCGAAAAAGAAAACGATTCTGATCGTGATGGGATCGCTGGGCAGTTCGTCGGTAAACACCCTGATGAAGGACGCACTTAAAAAAGTCGATCCCAACCTGCAGATTATTTATGCCTGCGGTAAGGCTAACGAAGACGCTTTGCATGCTTTTGATGAATTCAAAAACGTCAAAGCTGTTCCTTTTGTCGATGCCCTTCGCCTGTATCCTTCACTGGACGGCATGGTCTGTCGAGCCGGTGCGACAACGCTTGCGGAAGTAACGGCCTGCGGTATTCCTTCGATCATCATTCCCAGCCCTTATGTTGCGGAAAATCACCAGTATTACAACGCGCTGATGCTTGTTGAAAAGGATGCGGCGGCCATGATCGAAGAGAAGGATCTCAATGCCGATACGCTCTCCAAAGCAATCCAGGAAACGTTTATGGATGAAAACCGCAGACAGACGCTGGAAAAGAATGCCAGAGCACTGGGTAAACCGCATGCGGCGCAGGATATCATCGCTTATGCCAATGAGATCCTTAAAACAGGCGGAAAGGAGAAGGCATGAACGAATGGATCCTTTCCCAATGGGGCGATGTTCGCACCTTTGAACCCCTGAAAAAACACACGACGTATAAAATCGGCGGGGAAGCCGATTACTATGTTGAACCCTATGATCTGAATGCTCTCCAATCCCTGATTCAGGCTCTGGAAAACGAGCAGATTCCCTGGATGGTTCTGGGCAACGGTAGCAATGTTCTGGTTGCTGATCGCCCCTATCATGGGGTCATTATTTCCCTGAAAAAGTATTTTCAGCACTTCCGGTTTGACGGAAGTGTTTTAAGCGCGCAGGCAGGCTGTTCGATTATCGCCCTGTCCAGAGAAGCACTGAACCGCTCCCTTTCCGGGCTCGAATTTGCTTCGGGTATCCCCGGAACGCTGGGTGGAGGAATCTACATGAATGCCGGAGCCTATCGTTCGGATCTGGCAGCGCTCATTGAGAGCGTCACGGTTTTACGAAATGGTCAAATTGAAGTCGTTCCTTTTGAGGAACTCGGTTTTACCTATCGTCATTCCGTTTTCCAGCAGCATCGGGACTGGATCATTCTCGAAGCCCGTCTCGATCTGAGAAGAGGGAAGAAGGAAGACATTCAGGCCCTGATGGACTCCCGAAAACAAAGACGTCTGGCCAGTCAGCCGGTTTCCCGTCCTTCGGCCGGATCCGTATTCCGAAATCCGGAAGGTCTCAACGCCTGGAAAATCGTCGATGATCTGGGTTATCGCGGTGTACGAGTCGGAGGGGCAAGAGTCAGTGAAGTTCACTCCAATTTCATCATCAATGAAAACGACGCCAGTGCAAAAGACGTGGATACCCTTATTCGGCTGATCCAGAAGGATGCCCGAGAGAAGATGGGCGTGGATATGGTGATCGAGGTGGAACGCATCAACTGGGAGGAGGAGTCGTAAATGGATCCCAATTCTCTTTTTGACGACGATTTTTCCGAAGATCATCTTTTTTCCGGATTGAACGACGACAGTTCTTCTCAAAGTGAACCGGCAGAACGGTTTATCTCTTTCCAGGAAGTACTCGAAGTTCAGCAGGAACATGAACGAAGAGTTCAGGCCCGCAAAGAACGGGAACAACAGATCGAAAGCCCCAATCCAAATCCGGAAGTGCAGGAAAGCATCGAAGAAGACTCGACGAGCACAAAAGCTCAACCGGATTCCTTTGTCGAGCCGGTCGAACAGACAAAAAAATCGCAGGCTGGTCCCCATTCGTCTTCCCGTTTGACCTCCCGTTTTCACAGCCGACCTTTTGGAGTGAAGGTTGTGGTGGCTCTGATTGTCTTTCTGATCGGGGCAGGAGCGGTCTTTCTTTTCTCTCCCTATACCCGAATTCAGGCCATGGTCTGCACGGGAAATTATTACTACACCCCACAACAGGTGTTTGCGATTGCCGGACTCAACATCAATAACCGCCTGTTTCTGTATCCGGAAGGGGCAGTGGAAAAGAAGCTGATGGAAAATCCGCTGATCGAAAAGGCCAGCGTGGTTCGGGATGGACAGAAGCTGAACGTGTCGATCGAAGAGAAAACGATCATCGGCTACTACGAAAAGGATGGGGCTAATTATCTGGTTTCCAGCAGCGGGGAACGCATTCCTGTTGAAAACGAAACCGAACTGCGCACGCTGATCCATTTTCCGCTGATGGCGGATCTGAGCGAAGAAAACATCGATAAGATCGCCAAAGAGTGTGCGGATCATCCGGACCTGCTGACGCGAGCGACTTTTGAAAAGATCGCGGAAATTCTTCCCTGGGAGGAAAGCTATGATCGCAATATGCTCAAGCTCGTTTTGCAGGATGGCAATACCGTGTTCACCTCGATTGGTTCGCTTCATATGATGGCGGCCTATCCGAAGATTCTGGAAAATCTGCAGGGAGAAAATGTCTGTCTGGTCCTTGATGGCGATAACAACGTCGTCAACAAAGTTGCCTGTGACTATATGTATCTGCCACCTGAGCAGCGAGCGGAAAACCGCGAGATCCCCAAGGATGTTCTCGACTTTCTGCCCAAAGAAGAACAGACGTCTTCTGAAAGCGCAGCTCCTGAACAGAGTACGGATCCAAACGCACAACCTCAACCTGAGCAGACTGAGCCACAACCGGAGGAGCCCCAGCAGCCGGAACAGAATGAATCGAATGATACGATTTCCGACTGGGAAGCCAGCGCGGTCGATGGTGTGCTCTATTCTCCCAGTACCGGATTGTTCTACTGGCCGGATGGTGGCGTCTATTATACCTATGATGAAGCAACGGATACCTTTACTCCGGTATCCAGACAGTAATGCTGAACCTTTCGGTTTGCATCAAAAATTGATTATAATAACAGCGATGCCTTGTGCATCGCTTTCTATTGAGACTGAAGAAGTACCAAACCATCTTCAATAAGGAGGATTCATGGCAGTTCATAAATCAACTGAATTCGGAGAAGTAGAAATTTCTCTGGACGCGATCGCCAGCCTGGTTGGCGGAACGATCAACGAATGTTATGGAATTGTAGGAATGGCCAGTCAGAAACTGCTCAAAGACGGCTGGGCCGAACTGTTAAAAAGGGAAAACTACTCCCGAGGCGTTATTGTCAGACAGGATGGCAATTCGCTGATTCTGGATATTTATGTCATCGCTCTGCAGGGCATTAAACTTTCCGAAGTGATGTTAGCCGCTCAGCAGCGCGTCAGCTACGTCCTGGAAAAAACCCTGGAAGTAAAAGTAGAAGCAGTCAATCTGTTTGTGCAGGGCGTTCGATCGGTAAAGTAAGGAGCCACTGCAGTTATGGAAAAGATTGACGGTAAGTTATTTAGAGAGATGATTCGTTCAGGCATGAACTCTCTGGGCAACCAGCAGGCTCATATTGATGCGCTGAACGTATTCCCCGTTCCGGATGGAGATACCGGAACCAATATGTATCTGACCTTCTCCAATGGAGCAAAGGAAGCCCTCAAAAGCGATGCGCAGACTGTAGGCGCTATTGCCAAGGTGCTTTCGCGCGGACTGCTGATGGGTGCCCGAGGAAACTCCGGTGTAATCACCTCCCAGATTTTCCGTGGCTTCTATCAGGCGGTAGAAGATGACGATACACTCGATGCCATGCAGCTGGCCGGAGCTCTGGTTAACGGAAGTCGTGTGGCTTACAAGGCGGTTATGCGTCCGGTCGAAGGAACCATCCTGACCGTTGTTCGCGAAGCCGCTGACTATACTTACGCCTATACCGCTACGGAAGATATCAAAGACTGCACCGCAGTCATGAAAAAGATGGTGGAAGAAGCGAAAATCTCGCTCGATACCACTCCGGATCTGCTTCCTGTACTGAAGGAAGTCGGCGTTGTTGACTCCGGTGGTGCCGGTCTGGTGGCTATTCTGGAAGGCATGCTGGCCGCACTGGAAGGTCATCCGATTGAAGCGGAAGAAAACGCACAGGCTGAAGCCGCCAGCCAGACGAAAGTCGAAGGCGGAGAAGGCGAATTCGGTTTCTGCACGGAGTTCATCCTGACCCTTTCTGATCAGGGAATGAAAAACTTCTCGGAATCGCAGTTCAAGGACGAACTGGCAACAATCGGTAACTCGATTGTCTGCGTTCAGGACGATGATCTGGTTAAAGTTCACGTTCACACCCTTGAACCGGCTACAGCAATCAAGATGGGTAAACGTCAGGGTCGTTTCATGAAGCTCAAAGTCGAGAACATGTCTGACCAGCACGATGAAATTCTTCTGCGTGAAAAGGAAGAAGAAGAAAACCTCGAAAGAGAACACACCAAATATGGACTGATCGCTGTTGCGGCAGGTGAAGGCATTGCCAAAATGTTCAAGGATCTGCGCGTAAGCGAAGTGATTTCCGGTGGTCAGACCATGAACCCCTCGACCGAGGATTTCATCGGCGCCATCAAAAAGCTCAACTGTGATCATGTCCTGATTTTCCCGAACAACTCGAACATCGTCATGGCTGCTCAGCAGGCGGCTACGGTTATGGAAGATCGCGACGTGCATGTTCTGCCGGCCAAGACCATTCCGCAGGGCATTTCCGCCTGTGTCATGTTCAATCCGGATGCGGATCTTGAAGACAACCTGGCAGACATGAATGAAGCCATTTCCAGCGTGAAATCCGGTGAAGTCACCTACGCCATCAAGGATACGACCTATGAAGGTCTGCCGATCAAGGCCGGTCAGTATATGGGTATCATGGGCAAGCAGATTGTCGAGGCCAAACCCGATATGATGGAAGTCACCAAAAAGCTGCTGGAATCCATGCTGGATGCCGATTCCGAACTGGTTACCCTGATCTATGGAGAAGGGGCAGTGAAGGAACAGGCTGAAGAGCTCGAAAGCTACATCGCTTCGATCAGCGATGCGGAAGTCGAAGTTTACAACGGTAAACAGCCGGTTTACTCGTTCATCATCGGCGTTGAATAAAAAACTCAAAACCCTCAAGCGGAGCGAAAGCTCCGCTTTGTTCGTTTATTAGGATTGAAAAATCAATTAGTTAAGGTGAAAGTGTTATCTAAGCAAAACTAAAAACCAACCTTAGATCGGGTGATACGATTGAACCGTGAGCCGATGGTCTTCGGCTTGAAAGAGGTTTATATGGTCATTATCTATACATCACCCGGCTGTGCGAGCTGCCGAAAAGCGAAGAAGTGGCTCCAGGATAACCGCATTACCTTTATGGAAAAGAACATTTTTTCCAACCTGCTTCAGGAATCGGAAATCAAGTATCTGCTTTCGCGCTGTGAGAACGGGACATCCGACATCATTTCCACCCGTTCCAAAGCCTTCCAGCTTCTCAAGAAAAGCATTGACGATATCTCGCTCAATGATCTGATCAAGCTGATCCAGAAAAACCCATCCATTCTCAAACGACCGATCATGTTATCAGAGAAAACTCTGGTCGTCGGTTATGACGATGATGAAATCACCGCACTGGTGCCCATGGGTCAGCGCCGTGTAGAAGAAGATTATCAGGACAACCTGATCACTCCCATTGTTCGTGTTCGTGCGCGTCGTGCCAAAAAAGCCATGTAATCAAGTTTTTGGCATGATAAACTGAAAACAATGACGGAGGAAAAGGAATGAAATATTCTGTAGGCATCGATATCGGCGGAACCAATACGCGTGTCGCTCTGATCGATGAAAATTTAAATGTAGTTGAACGGGTTCAGTTCCCGACCAATTCCGATGATCCGGATGTGTCGATGGAAAAAATCGCCTCTACGATCAAAGGATTTGATAAAGATATCGTCGGCGTGGGCATTTCCTGCCCGGGACCGCTCGATCTCAAAACCGGCTTTATTCTGATGACCCCGAATCTGGGGACCAAATGGTGGGAATTCTCCATTCCCGGACGCATTACTGAACTGACCGGTCTGCCCTGCACCCTTCAGAACGATGCCAACCTGGCTGCGCTGGGCGAAGCACGTGCGGGTGAAGGCAAAGGCGAAGACGTTGTTCAGTTCCTGACGATCTCTACGGGCGTAGGCTCCGGACAGGTTGTTGACGGAAAGATCTATGATGGTTCTCATGGTTTCGCCCATGAAATCGCCAACTGCATTCTCTGGAATCAGGGACCCATTCAGGGAGAACTCAAACCGGGTGCAGTCGAAGCCATCTGCTCCGGAACCGCAATTACCAGACGCGCACAGGAAGCGGGTCTGGATGTAAAACATGCCGGTGAAGTCAACGATCTCGCTCTGGACGGTAATGAAATCGCTGCTCAGATCATGGGTGAAGCCAAGGAATATCTGGCCAACATGATCGCGATCCTCATTGCGGTTACCGACCCGAACATTGTCATTCTTGGCGGATCGGTAGCGATGAAGATCGACGGATTTGTAGAAGATGTCGAAGAACGTGTGAAAAAGAAAGTCTTCCCGATGGTTGCGGATTACGTGAAACTGCGCCGCTCTACCCTTGGTGAAGATTCCGGCCTGATCGGTGCCGGCGCTCTGGCTTTTGACCAGGCAAAATAGTCAACCGAGCAGAAAAATCATGGATTTCAAGGACGGCCAAAGCCGTCCTTTTTATATGCGCAAATCCATAGTACGGATTGTCGGGTTATTCTCAGGAGTTCAAAAAATCATGATGTTAAGATTGGAAAAAGAAGATTAAGTTTCATCTTGAAAGAAGAGTGATTTTGATGAAGGAAACAGCTTTGCAGCCAGCGGTAACGGAATCACAGGCTCGGATGACGTTTATCGGTTGTCTGCTTCTGGCCATTTCCATGGCGGCTTTCGGGCTGTCGCTGGCCAATATTCAGACCGCGGTGCTTGAATCCATGGATGGAGCCGCACAGTTTTCGCTGGTTACGGCTTTATGTATGGCCTCGCTTTGCATCATGACCCCGATTGGTGGTTCTTTAATGGACATGATCGGGATCAAGAAAGTTGTCCTGGTCTTTGGGCTGGCGACCTGTGTCTGCGCCCTTGGCCTGGCTTTCTGCTCCAATTTGTATCTGTATATCATTCTGCGTGTGCTTTTATCTGCTGCGCAGGGTGCATTTGCTTCGGTACCGTTTGTCGAAGTTCGCAAACTGTATCCGATCAGTAAAGTTCCAACCATGACCGGTTATCTTTCCGGAGCACTGGCTCTGGGAGGTTTTCTGGGAAGCTGGCTGGCAGGATGGTTTCTGGACCATTCCATGATGGGTCTGGCTTCCTGCTTTCCGGTCATTCTCGTCGCCGGTGGAATTTTCATGATCAACCACTACGGTCCCAGTGATGTACTGGTTAAACGCAAACTCGATTATCTCGGTATTGCACTGTTAACCATCAACCTGCTCGCTCTGGTCTTCGCGCTCAATGATGGCCCGATTTTTGGCTGGACGTCCGCTCGCATACTGATTGAATTTGTCATCTTTATCGTGGGTCTGGTGCTGATGCTGGTCTGGGAGAAGAAATGTCCCACTCCACTCATCCCGCTCTATATTTTCAATAACGGTGCTTACGACCTGCTGCTGATCATCGCGGCTCTGCTTGTGATGTATCTGACGGCCATCAATGTTTACGTTCCTCAGGCTTTACAGAAACTGATGGGTCAGCCGGCTTCGATTTCCGGAACGGTTCAGATTCCCAGAACCATCCTTTCCGTTATCGTTCCGGGTATGGCCGGTGCCTGGGTAGCGAAAAAGACCGGCAATACGTGGAAAGCTCTTGCGGTTGCTGCGATTCTGCTGGTGATCTCCTGCTCGTTCCTTGTATTTATTGGTCCGCATATGCCACTGTGGTTTGTCTTTACCGTTCTGGCTTTAACCGGTGCAGCGGATTCGTTTCGAACCGTGGCCACCATGCCGGCGGCTCAGTCTTTGCTTGAACCCAAGGATCTGGGTGTCGGTACCTCCATGGTCGGCTTTGTGATTTCGCTTTCCGGCGTTCTGGCTTCGGCGATTTTCTCCATTGCCTACAACTCTCTGGTGCATGCCGATCCGGGAAATGCGGGACTGACTGCAGGCATTGATACCGTGCTGCTGATTTCTGCAGCCTGCGCTCTTCTTGCTCTGATTATTGATGTGTTCTTCTTCCGGAAGATTTATCCAAAAGCTCTGGAAAAAACGCACCAGGCCTGGGCAAAACACAATACAAAATAAAACAGTCGTATCAATCCATCAGCGAGATTTCGCTGTAAAAAAAGATGAATATAAAAAACGTATT
>Cam_p2__coassemble_1491_pt1 | contig 17868 bp, 16 predicted proteins | sample Cam_p2__metabat2_low_PE_009 | metagenome-assembled genome bin Cam_p2 | reverse complement strand
CCTTTATGCAGGCCTGGGCGATGACCGAGAGAAAGAAATAATCATCCGAATGGACAGGAAGGGAAATAATCATGAAAGTTGAAGTATCCAGAGAAATTAACGTATCTCCGGAAGATTTTTACGACTATATGGTCAACTCCGTATGTGAGCAGATCAATGTCGAACTTCAGGCATCCCTGAAGCCTGAAGATATCCGTTCCGGATATACCCATAAAACCAAACAGACCAATAACAAAGGCAAAACGGAAAAAATCCGCTACACCATTAAGGAAGCAAAACGACCTTCGGTATTTACGACGGTTTACACTTCTGCTGCTCGCAAAACCACCCTGCGTTATACCTTCGAACCCGGTTCGCATGGTGGAACGGTCGTTACCTACAGTCAGGAAACGATCTTTGCAGATCCTTCAGCCGATACGAGCAATGCCATGACCATCCGTCATGGAAAATCCAAAATTGCCAGACAGATCGCAGCGGCTGAAAAGGAATGTCGAGCACTGCTTCGTCAGAAAGGTCGTCAGACTGCAGTCCAGACTTCTGATGAAGAACCGGACGTGATCGAAGAACCCCTTCAGGAAACTCAAGTTCAGCCTGAACGAAAATCTTCCGGATTCTTTGGCCTGTTCAAAAAGAAATAAGCACTGTCTTTCGGCCGGTGATAAAGAGGTGAGTACTTTGGCCCGTTTCCCCTATCCGGGAAAGTTTACCTTTCTTGATGTTGAAATCCCCAACCAGAACAGTGATCGCATTTGCGCGATCTCTTTGATCGTGGTCGAAGATGGCCGGGAAGTCGTCCGTCATACCGAATTGATCAATCCGCAGACCTTCTTTTCTGCGGCTAATATTTCCGTTCACCACATTCGAAGAAAAGATGTATTGAATGCCAGAACCCTCGATGAGTTCTGGAAAGAATACTCCAGATATTTTGAAGATCCCTACATTCTGGCTGCCCATAATACGCGAAGCGATGTGACCGTCCTCAACAAGGATCTTTCCCGCCTGGGTAAACAAATCCATTCCACTCGCTACATTGATACGATGGACATCATGGAGCAGTTCTACTACAAGGGAAATCAGCAGAAAGGGGATCTCAAGCTCAACTCGATTGCAGAGCATCTGGAAATCAAGCTGGATCACCATAACCCGTCAAGCGACGTTAACTGCTGCTATGAAGTGGTTCGCTACATGTCCAATCATTTCGATATGGACCTCGAACCCTTTATTAAGCCACTCACTCCGCCCAAACACTACCATCCGCATACCCAGCCAAAACCGACCACCAAAGAGATGAAGGCTTTTCTCTGGAAAGCGCGCAGTGAAATTATGCGACAGTCAAAAAGCGTACGAATCACTGAAAAAGCAGCCAAATCCAAAGGCGATGAAGCCTGGAAAGAGGACAATTACGAAGCGATGGTTCTCAACTATGAAGTGGCCATTTCCAAAAACTGTGCCTCTCCACTGGTCTATTTACGACTGGCTGATTTTTATGATTCGATGAATATGCAATATGATGCGTTGCGAGTTCTTGATAAAGGCATCGCTTTTCTCAAACGGATCAATCACGGCTGGCAGGAACTGGCCTCGGCTCGAATTGATATTCGTAAGGGGAACAATCATCCGCAAACCCAGTCTGACAAAGATCGGACTAAACAGGAAAAGGTTGGTGAAAAGCAGAGGGAAGGGAAGAAAGAAAAGCCTGTACCTGCTGCTTTGAAAACTTCAAAGTCCATCAAAGAACGGATTCTTCCACAGGCAAAATCCAAAGAGAAGTCCAAATCGGGGGATAAGGAACAGCCAGTTGAAAAGAAGAAAAAGCCGTTTTTTTCAAAAAAACAGAATCGAACAAAGACCTCATGATCCGGATATTCCGGATCTTTTTCATGAAAAAAGACGCGCACAATTACGCGTCAATCATAACCATTATTTTCGCAGGGAATAGTCCGCAAAACGGAACAGATCATAGCGATGGCGGCAGATGGAATATTCAAAGGGAGTTCCATTATCGAGAAAAGCCACCTGTTCGATGACCAGAACCGGTTCATCGGCAGCCAGTTTGAGCTCCCGGTGATCGAGGTCATTGGATTTATCCGCACTGGTGATTTTCTGTGCGGCACTGATCCGCAGCTTCAGCTCGTTTTCGATATATTCGTAGACGGATTTGTGAAGAACGTCTTCAGTAATACCGGGAATGACATTAGGGGACATGTAAGTCTGTTCGAGAACATAGGGTTTTCCGTTGACCTGGCGCAGACGAAGGATGTCGTAAACCGGATCATTGGTTCGAATATTGAGGTGTTTGGCAATTTCCTCTGTAGCAAAGATCAGATTGAAGTGAATGACTTTCGAAGTCGCTTTTCCTCCGGTTGCCCGGGTGAGTCCACTGAGCTCATGTTCCTGGATTTCCACAAACGGATTGTTGATCGTGCGGGAAAGGACAAAGGAGCCCTGACCCTGCTTGCGGTAAATGTAACCTTCGAGGACCAGCAGATCATAAGCTTTTTTTACGGTCATTCGAGAACAGCCGTAGCGGTCGCACATCGTCATTTCGTCAGGGATCAGATCGCCGACTTTGTATTCTCCGGATTCGATGGCATTCTTCATTTCTTCGTATATCGTTTTGTATTTTGTTTTCATAGAACCGCCTTTATTTTGTTCTTCAATTCGATTGATCAACTCTTTTAACTGTATAGACATTAAAAGGTTATTAAAGACCATCCGGTCGTTTTGTACAGCCATTAAGACCAAATGCACGGAAATTGATTTTATTATACAAACATCCATGGAAATATTGGGTTAAAAATTGTCTAATATGAAATAAAACTTCCATCTCATCCGGAAACGGAGAACATTAAAATCCGAAATTGCGGGATTTATTGAAATGTCTACATTCTAACAAATGTCTAAGTCCGAATCATCCCTTCACCTTGACACACCATTCCCATAATCCGCGAATTTTTCTTTCCGAAACCGGGACGGGCGGAACAATCAAGTAAATCGTTTTACCTGTTCAACGGCTATGTGGTTGCTAAGACTATCGCTTATGACAGCGATTCTGTTGTATGAAAAAGTACAATGAACGTTCACATTCCGGTCAAAAGTTAAGAAACGAACGAAAAGGGAAGTCAGAAACCCCACCAAATCCAAAAGAGTAGATTATCATGAGTCAAAATGTAAAACCGATCGGGAAAGGATGATGGAAATGGATCGCGAAAACCTGCAGACAAAAGAAAAAACCGGTCATAAAACCTGCGTGATCGATGTTGGAGGCGGACTTCGCGGAGTCTATGCTTCCGGTGTGCTGGATCGACTGATTGACGAGCAGATTGAAGCGGATCTTTGTATCGGAGTCAGCGCCGGGGCAGCCAATCTGGCCAACTATCTGGGTAAGCAGAAGGGTCGTACCTATACCTACTATCACGGCTATCCGTATCGAAAGGAGTATCTTTCTGTTCATAATCTGCTCAAAAAGGGCTCTCTTTTTGATATGGATTACATCTATACCGATCTTTCCAGTCTCGATGGAGAATATCCGCTCAATAACATGCGTCTTCAACAATCCAGAAGTGAACTGATTACGGTAGCCACCAACGCATTAACCGGTCGTCCGGTTTATTTCGATAAGTCCTGGATGAGTCAGGACCACTACGACATTATCAAAGCAACCTGTGCCGTCCCTTATATCTGCCACCCCTGGAAGGTGAGAGGCATTCCGTTTTGTGATGGTACGGTCAGTGATCCGATTCCGGTTGAAAAAGCTCTGGAGCTGGGTGCCGATCGGATTGTTATTCTTTTCCCGCGAAAGCCCGAAGTCATTGAAGAAAATAAAACCAAGGATCTGGGCATGAGCATGGTTTCCAAAATTTCCTATGGAAGAAGACATCCTGCCGTTGTGGAAGCCCTCAAAAGGCGCAGAGATGTCAATAATCGCTCTTTTGAACTGGCCATGAAGCTGCAGGAAGAGGGGAAAGTGCTGTTTATCTGTCCGGAAACCCTGTACGATGTCGAATCTCTGGGCGCCAGTCGTGATCAGATCGATCGACTCTATGAAGAAGGCTATAAGGATGGCGCAAAAGCGGTGGCCTTTCTGTCAGGGCGGGATGCGGATGAATCCGCTGGACAATGACGGTATAATCAAAAAGATAATTCTGCCCTAAAGAAGAGGTATCCTATGTCTTTTCTCTCTATACTGAGTGCCAAACTGTCCTCCTCGCTGCTTTCTCTTGCAGGAAGAGGCGGTTCGATGCCCGGATCGATCGCTTTGAAAATCGATCCGAATTCCTTATCCAAACTGAAATTTAATGGACCGGTGATTCTTGTCACCGGCACCAACGGAAAAACCAGCACTGCAAATATGATCAGCAGCATGTTCGAGCAGGCCGGAAAGAAAGTTGTCACCAACCGTAAAGGAGACAATCTGAAAGCCGGAATCACGACTGCCCTGTTAAAAGCCGCCAATACCGGAGGCAAAGTGGATGCGGATGTGGTTGTTCTCGAAGTCGATGAGCTCAATATTCGCCATGTTCTGCCTTATCTTCCGGTTTCCGCACTGGTGGTCACCAACTTCTTTCGCGACCAGTTGGACCGCGCGCGGGAGATGGAACAGCTGATCGAATCGATCGAAGGGGTTCTTCCTGACTATCAGGGATTGCTGATCCTTAATGGCAACGATCCCAATACCGTCCGTCTGCCTCTGAAGGCCCCCAAAGCCAAAGCGTCTTATTTCGGACTGGATGAAAACCGTTATTCGCAAAAGGAGACTTCTGAAGCTTCAGAAGGCAAATTCTGCCCGAAATGCGGATCCCGCCTGGAATACGACTATTACCAGTACTCCCATATCGGAAAATTCCATTGCCCGAACTGTGATTTCAAAACGCCTGAGCTGGATGCTTCGGTTAAAAATCCGGATCTTGAAAAGCAGACCTTTGAATTCGAAGAAAAAGAATACCGCTCGCCTTATGAGGGGATGTATTCGATGTACAACTTTGCCGCTGTTCTGGCGGTCATGAAACAGTTCGATCTTCCTGAGGTCGCCTTTGAAAAGATGCTGGCATCAGCGCCTCATCCGGCAGGGCGCAATGAGCGGTTCCATAAAGGTCATCAGGAAGTCGTCCTCAATCTGGTTAAAAACCCGACGGGAGCCAATGAGGTGATGAAAGTCATTGAACGAGATCCGCAAAAGAAAGCGGTCGTGATCGTTTTGAATGACCACGAACAGGATGGTACCGATGTTTCCTGGATTTATGACACCCATTTCGAAAAATTCATGAACGATCAGACCCAGCTTGTCGTCTGCTCGGGAACCCGAGCGGGAGATATGGCTTTACGCATGGATTATGGCGGATGGAAAGGTGCGATGGAGCTGGATTATTCCATTGAAGGCTCGATTCAAAAAGCGCTTCAGAAAGCCGACACCGTCTATGTGGTAGCCACCTATACAGCCTTACTGCCCAGCCGAAAAGCCATTATGAAAGAGGTGTCCGCATGAAGATCAAATGTGCCTGGATGTATCACGACATCATGGATTTGTATGGTGATAAGGGCAATATCATGACCCTGAAGGCTCGCGCCCAGGCTCGAGATATCGATTTTGAAGTCGATACGATCGGGATCGGCCAGAAAGCCGATTTAAGCGACTACGATCTGGTTTTCATGGGCGGAGGCGCGGATAAGGAACAGATGTCTTTGATGCCCGATTTGCTCTCACGCAAAGAGAACATCAAAAAGGCGATTGATGAAAATACGTTCTTTCTGCTGATTTGCGGGGGGTACCAGTTTTTCGGTCGCTCGTATGAAACCGCCACTCACGACAATCTTCAATGTCTGGAGATCGGAGATTATTACACAACGACCGGAAAGAACCATACCCGCTGTATCGGTAATATCGTGATCGATGCCAATCTGGATGGCCATACGCTTCGGCTGATCGGTTTTGAAAACCATGGCGGACAGACCGTGAATGTCAAACATCCACTGGGTAAAGTGGTTCATGGATTTGGCAATACGTTTGATGGTGGCTTTGAAGGCTATTATGATGGTCATATTCTCGGCACCTATCTCCATGGACCTCTGCTGCCCAAAAACGGAGAGCTCGCCGACTTTGTTCTGGCTAAAGCCATTGCCAAGCGTAATCCGGATTTTCGCTATGAAGATTTACAGCCGCTTCATAATCCGTGGCAAAAGGAAGCCAGAAAAGCTCTTCTGGACCGCTTTGGACTGCAAGAACTCGCCTCCTGAGTGAACAGAGATTGAATTCCATCACAAATTTGAACTCCTGAAAGCCCTGTTTTGTCCGACAAGGTCGCAAGCAGGGTCTTCGTTGTTTTTAAACCGTGATTTGTTAGAATAGCAGACAGAATGAACGAGGACTACCTCGATTGAAAGGATGAATACCCTGATATGAACCGATTATCCGACCAGGTCGCCGTAATCACCCAGGCTCAGAGTCATTTGAGCCTGGAATGTGCCAGACAGTTTTCTGATGAAGGAGCCAGACTGGTTCTCTGCTCAGAGAATCCAAAAGCCCTTGAACAGCTGGTAACGGAGATCGAGGAAAACGGTGGGGAAGCGGTATCCTTCTGTTCTGCACTTGAAAATGAAGAACAGGCCAAAGCCCTCGTCGAAGAAGCTTTAAAAAACTTCGGCCAGATCGATGTCGTGGTTAATAATACCGACCCGGATCTGCCTGAAGGATCGGATGAAGACGGATCCATTCGCAGCCAGAAGCTGAAGACTTTGCTGGAAAGTGCCAATCAGCTCAGCCATGCAGCCGCAACGGAAATGGCTGACGCCGATCATCCGGCCATTATTTCTCTGGCCCCCTTATTTGCTTCCAAAGATCCGGCTTATCCGGCTTATGTCAAAACGCTGGCCGGATTGATTGGGCTTTGCCGAAGCAGAGAATTACGTGAAATCTGTCCTCAGGTTCGAATCAATGCCGTCTTCCCGGGAAGCGGTGTTCTTCCGATTCCGGCCATGATCAGCCCGGAAACGCTGGCAGGTGAAATGATGAGCGCCATGGATGAATACGAAGAATTCAGTGCTCCGGCTCCCGATCCTGAAGATCTGGCCAATATCGCCCTGTTTCTGGCCTCTGATGAGGCGAAAGCCATCAACGGACAGGCCATTGTCGCTGATTATGGCGCTTCGATTAACTGATCAATAGATATTTCTTCATGAAAAGAAAAACACGCTGAGTGCAATGGATCAGCGTGTTTTTTGATGAGGAATCATTTTCTGGAGCGGGATTTTTCCTTTTTCTTCTGCTCATCGAAGCGAAGAATGGTACAGGCCGCATACAATCGACAGCTGACGGCTTCCAGTACATCTACCATCAGCAATTGCTGCCAGGTGGGCTGTTCGAAAAAGCCGGAGTCCAGTCTTCCGGTTTCCATGATCTGATGAAGGATGAACTCAAAAGCCGAAGCGAAGCTGTTGAAATTCGAACGGGTTTGGGCCGAGGTTTCCATATCGGTATAAATCATGATCAGCGATGAAATCTCCTGTAGAGAAAAACACTGCTTGAGAACCATCACCACATACAGATAGGCCAGATGATAGGTCGTGTATTTTTTCTTGACCGGAGGAAGGACGATCGAGTTTTTTACGTAGTTGTTGATCATGCTTGCGGTTACCGGTTTTTTATCGGTATCAAAGGACAGTGGCCTGAGCCATTCGTTAAGCAGCTCCAGAACCTGATCCATATACAGATCGACTTTGGGGAAGTCTTCCCATCTTGGGGCTCGATAAGTGGCAAGGGCCTGATAAACAGATTGTGGCTCATTCATAGGGTTATTTTACCATCGCAAAGGCCAGTCGCTTATAACCTGAAAAGTTCAAAGGACTTTGTGAAATTTTCTTTATTTCCGCTCACAGTCCACAGATGGCCCTTTATCGCTTAAAATGGTTGAGGTGATTACAATGAAAAAATTCTTCAGTCTGTTGATGACTCTCGTTCTCGGTCTGTCCCTGAGCGCTTGTTCATCGACCACCGGATCTTCATCTGTGGAAATCGCAGATGGAGTAACGTTCTCGATGGTTGATGTGCTTGAAGTCGACAACGATAATGTTAACACGGTCTTCTTTTACTTCCTGGCCGGTATCGATAACAATTCCGATCAGGATTTCCATATGAGCAATCTGGATTATCAGCTGACCACGGATTCCAAAAAGGAATACCAGCCGATTAACCCGATTGATCAATACCGCACGATCATTACCAATGACGTCAAACCCGGAATGTCGACGTATATTTACGGATATATCGGTGTACCGAGAACGGAAAACAAAACGCTTGGACTTTACGTTAAATCCAAGGATGCCTTTGTTCCGTTCGATTCCATCAAAATCCGTAAGATCGACGATGCCAAAGTCACGAATTCCGATGAAAAGAAATTCACGATTTACGAAGATGAATACTTCGAATTCGATGTGGATGCGACCAACCTGGCCTATCACTATGAAAACGGGGTTTCGACGGTCGATGGTCTGGTGATCAACTATACAAACAAAACGGATCAGCGTCTGGTTGTTCCGTTCCTTTCTCCGATCTGTACGATCGATGGTTTCAAACTTTCCGATCTGCCCAATGGGGATGAGCTCAAGTCGATGAGCCAGGAGCAGATTTCTCAGGTTGATTTTGGCAGTGGGGATCTGCAGGCCAAAACCGAATCGCTGAAAGCCGAATCGCTTGGTTATCAGATGTTCTATCTGGCCCCGAACGCTTCTGTTCCAGCCAATATTTCCTTCCGTGCAGAGGGAATCATTCCTGATTTCTCAGCCAAGCAGAAAAATGGAATTACGATTTCCATCAATTCTCCATCTCTTGGTTATCGCCAGATCATGAAAGTGCCTTACTAGAACGACAATCCGCTCTATCGCAGAGCGGATTTTATTATGGTCTGATTTGGATAACTCGATCACGTTATTCCGATAAAAAAGCGGTCAAATGGAACGGAAGTTTTCGGGTGTCTCGAAACCATCCGACAAACAAATCGGTACAATGAAGTTGTCAGAAGCAGAGATAGCTGATTCCGGTTATCCCTCTTGCGGAGGTGAGCTATGGACGAGTTGAAGGCCATTTCGTTTGTGGAACAGGCTGGCGACAGTCAATGGATCTGCCAGAAAAAGGATGACCCCTTTTATGGCCAGACCGGTCGGTTCGAAGTCCTCGACGATCTGAACTGTTGCGCCCCAACTCAAAACGTCCTGTTTGCTTTCGTGAATCCGGAAAGACGAAAAGTCATGGATGCCTCGACGCTTCTGGAATTCGCTCGCCAGTGCGACAAGCTGTGACGATACGGCCTGAACTTCCTGACAGGACAATAAGTATCATCTGAATCAGATAGGATTGTCTTATAAATCAGATTATGCGTTAAATTTGTCCTAACAATCATGTTCAGGTAAGATGAACTCGGAAAGCAGAAGAACCATCCCTCAGGTTCTCAGTTGAAACCCGGCCCGTTTCAATGAACTGCCCGCCCGGCTAACAATCAGAATCATGATTTCCCTCAATTGTGGTTCGAAAATCTTTCAATCCCTTATTCACGAAATAAGGATTCGCCAAACGGTTCCATCTGGAAAGACTCCGAATGGAGCCTTTTTTCTTTTTGTTAAAGAGAGCGCAGTTGGGAAAATCAACCATTTGGCAGGAAAAGAAAAGACAGCTTTCGCTGTCCATAGGTCATTATTAAATGTTGGCTTCGATCCAGCGACCGATGCCTTCGTGATCGTTATCTCCAATTACTTCATCTGCCTGTTCTTTCAGTTCTTTCGCGGCGTTGCCCATGGCCAGTCGAATGCCGGCTTTTTCGAACATTGGCAGATCATTTTGCGCATCTCCGATCACGACAATTTCTTCTTTTTTGAAAGGAAGAGCTGCCAGAGCCGAACCTTTATTGGTATTTTTGGCAGTAAATTCGAAATAGAACGGGGAAGTAAACATGGAATCCAGCTCATTTACGAAAGGTTCCTGCATTGCTTTCCAGTTTTTCTTCAGATAGTCTTCACTTCCGGCAGTCAGAATCTTGATCGGCGCATTTTCCAGATCGGAAGCAATGTCCCGGGATTCTTTGAGCAGAAAGCCATTGGAATGGGCTTCGTAATCGATCACATTAAAAGTTTTGTCGGATGATGTGACCTGATTGTCAAAGACATTATTTACCAGCATGTATTCTCCGGATTCCACCATGGGAATCACCTCAAACTGCCTGAGATGCTCAAGGACTCTTCGGGTTTCATCGATCGTTAATGGATGCTCATAAATGACGCTTTGATCGTCAGCTCTGTGGACTTTGCCACCGTTGTTGGAGATCAGATATCCTCCAAATTCATCCAGTCTCAGTTCTCTGGCAAATTTTTCCAGTCCCTTCGTGGGACGACCACTGGCCAGAGCGAGTTTTACTCCCTGTTTCTGGATGCGAATCAGTTGGTCACGGGTCTTTTCATCAATTTCCTTATTCGAATTGAGCAGCGTACCATCCATATCCATTGCGATGAATCGAACAGGATGGTTCTTCTTTTTGGATTCCGTACAGATCTCTTTCATATGTGCTCCTGATTGAACTTTCTGTCGCCTTGGGCGATCGACTTTTCCTCGTTTTCGGACAAAACGAAGTGATCGTTTCTTTGAAAAGTATAACAAATCAATAAAACTGAACTCCCCAAACGGTAAAACCGCCATGAGAAATCCTCATGACGGTTTTTGCTTACCTGAAGATCAGGTCCATGATGAATGGAAATAAATAAAGCAGGCAGATGATGCAGACCCAGATGGTCTGTCGCTTTCGGGTCATGGAAAGATAAGCTGCGAATTCGCGAAGAGTGGCATTCAAGGCGAAATACCATTTCGTTTTCGCTCCATAACCATACAGTCTGGGCATTCCCATCTGTCGACCAAGCATCAAAGCGCGAAAGACATGATAGCGATTGGTGACAATGGCCGTCCGTCCCTGCGGATTGATAAACAGCCTGGAAGAATAGAGCAGGTTTTCTTCCGTATTCCGGCTTTGTTCCTCACTGATCGTCCGGCTGGGATCCGCACCATGTTCAAGTGCCCATTGTCTCATTGCGCGTCCTTCCGGAAGGTCTTCTCCCGGCCCCTGTCCACCGGAAAGGATCAGCAGGGCATTGGGGTTTTTCCTCTGAAGATCAATGCCGGTTTTGATCCGGGCCTGGAGCAGGGGAGGGACCTCGCTTCCAAAGAGCCCCGATCCCAGAACGACAATCTGAGAGAGGTTTTTCTTTTTAGAAACATGAAACAGATTGACGAAAGCAGAAAGAACAAAGACCGCCAGCTGAATCGAAAAGACCGTCATCAGCGTAGAAAAAAGCAGGAACAGGACATTGATCCAGGAGGTACTGAAATTCATGGCCAGCAGAGGAAGAACGAACAGTCCAAAGGCCAGCATGAGCGAAAAACCGATCAGCAGGCAATTGGTGAGAGAGAATCCTTCCTTTCGAATCAACCGCACGCCTTCCACAAAGAAAAAGGCAATCAGTAAAAACGGAAAGAACAGCAGGAACATAAGCACGATCACAAGAATAATCGTCGCAATCTGCATGAACAGACTGTTTTGCGTCAGATTCAGTTTTGCTACTCCATAAAACATCAACAGCAGTGTAGTAATACCTAAACCGCCAATCATGAACAGGGCGGAAACCCCGCTCCATAGGGTATGGGCTTTGGAAGAAGCCATTACCACTGCAAAGAACAACAGCCCGAAAAGAAACGGGATGTTACAGGCCAGAAAGGCATTAGCCAAGGCTTCACCTCCTCATCAATCATCATAAATACATTACTCAAAAATTGTATCCGGCAGCAGTTTGACGATCCACCACGATCCATGACCTTTCGTTCCTGTTAGCTAAAACGGTCGAACTGTTTTTATCTGTTATTTACTGTTTATTCTGTTGACACTGTTTAATTCCGTTATATACTGTTTATGGAGGATGACATGGAACTTCAAATCTCAACATCATCGATGGAACCCATCTATGAACAGATCGCCAGACAGATACGCCGTCAGATCAGCAGCGAAATCCTTAAAACCGGGGAAATCCTGCCTTCTGTACGTGCCTGTGCAAGGGACTATCACATCTCTGCGCTAACGGTAAAAAAAGCCTACGACCTGCTCGAACAGGAAGGATACGTAAATACGGTGCAGGGAAAGGGAACCTTTGTAGCGGAAATCTCCCCGGTATTTGCCGCTGAAGAGCTTCAGGCCGAAATCGAAAAGGAATTCGATCGCTGTATTTTCAAAGCCCGTCAGGCCGGAATGACTGATGACGAAATCCGGGATCTGGTGACAATTCTGCTGGAGGACAAAAAATCATGATTAAAATCGAAAATCTTCGAAAAAACTATCCCGGATTCTCACTGGATCTGGATCATCTTCAGGTCGCTGAGGGAACGGTCTGCGGTCTGGTCGGTACCAACGGATCCGGAAAATCTACGACCTTCAAAATTCTGCTTGGGCTGATCCAGCCGGATGCCGGAAAAGCTGAGGTACTCGATCAGAATGCCTGGAAGCTTCCTGTAAGCCTGAAGCAGGAAATCGGAGCGGTATTCAATGACAGCGGCTTTGATTGTACCTTTACTCTTTCTGATATTGCCGCCGTGCTTAAAGCGTTTTATCCCACTTTTGATGAACCTTATTTTTATGAGCTGTGTGCCCAAATGGATCTGCCCCAAAATCAGGCCATTTCGAAATTCTCTACCGGTATGGCCGTGCGGATCAAGGTCATTTCTGCCATCAGTCATCATCCCAGAGTGCTTATTCTCGATGAGCCGACTGCGGGACTCGATGTGCTGGCTCGGCACAAAATTCTTGATCTGATTTCGATGATTATGGAACAGCCTCGTCGGGCAGTACTGATCAGCTCACATATTGCCTCAGATCTGGAAGAGATCTGTGATGATTTTTACATGATTCATGATGGAAAGCTGCTTCTCCATCAGACCATCGATAATCTGCTCAACCACTACGGTATTCTCGTCCTCAGTCAGAGCCAGTTTGACGAGCTCGATAAAACCGGCGCAGTTGCCATGGTCAAAGATCGCAACGCAATTCGCGTTCTGGTCAGTGATCGGAAGTTCTATCAGGAAAATTATCCGGATCTGGTCCTGGATAAAAGCGGGATTGACGATGTCATTGAAATTTTTGAAGAAGGGAGCCGTTTATGAAAGGCCTGTTGACTTATGATTTACACAGCATTAAACACATGAAACAGCTTCTGATGTTTGTCCTGTTAGGGATCTTGTATCTTTGCAGTAATACAATGCGTCTTCTTGGTTTGAGCTTTCTGCCTTTTCTGGCCGTAATCGTCATCTGTCGAACTGTCATGACGCAACTGTCCAAAGGACAGAAGCAGTTTATGTTCACCCTGCCTTTTTCCAGAAAAGAGTATCTGCTCGAAAAGTATTCGCTTGCTCTGGGATTTGCAATTCTCATTTTTCTGCTTCTGGTTGCGATCATGCTGGGACTGGGAATGATCGATATGGAGTCTGCAGGATATGCCTTTGTGGCAATGATGACCGTGATCATTCTTTATCTGGCATTGATGATTCCGATCATCATTCGTTTCAAGGAACACGGAACCGTCGTCTTCATGATGATTTCGATGGCATTTGCCATCGCTGCGGTTTCCTGGTCCATTGATGAATCCACAACCATTTGGCTTTTCAGCCATCTCAGTACCATTGCTCTGTTTGCTGTTCCTGTATCACTCGTACTTCTGGTGATCTCGTTTTTCCTCTCTTCGAAACTACTCGAAAAGGAAGCATTCTGAATCTTAAGAATTGTCGCAGCCATCTCTCGTGGTTGTAATCCCATTTCGGCACTGCCCAAAAAGTCCATGACAGGCGGATTCATCTCTATCGATGGATCCGCTTTTTCGTGATTCATAAAAGTTTTGATCCACTTGCCTTTTAAAAAATATCCCCGACCACAGGGAGTGCCATTACTTCATAATGATCAATTTAGAAAGCAGACAAAGAACAGAAAAAACTCACCGTTTGCAGACGGTGAGAAAAGAGAAAAAGGGAAATACCAGAAAGAATGCTCGGTCTGGTGGTGGAAGGATCGACTCCTCATGATCGCGCTGGCCGGATGGAGCACCAGACTGGAAAAGCTGAGTTGTCCTGATGGTAAAGTAGGATTGTTGACAAATTAGATATGACTAACTAATATAATCTCATCATGCAGTTTCTGACATGGATCCAGGATCCTCAGGGATCCGGCGGCGTAATGCCTGAAAGGAGAAATGAGATGAACAGATTAAAAAGCCGGCTGGTGGTAGCGGGTCTTTCGACGATCATCATGGGCATTTCTGCCCTGATCGGATAACCATCCAGCCAAACGTGAAGATTATATACGCCAAACGACCGGAGAGATTGATAAGTTTCCTTTTTAGTAGACACCCAAAATAATCAAAAGGGTTCTCTTACTGAAAGGGAATTTTTTATATAGGAAGAAAGCCGGAGCTCAAAAAGAAAAGCACAATCCATTCGAAACCGGCAATACCGACAAGAAATATTTACGGTTAAGTTGATGAGCCAGAAATTCTTAATTGCGAACTCGCTCCTGCTCAAACCTTAACAATTGAAATTCACCCAGGGGATACCGTGTATTTCGTAAATGAGCAACAGATTGCCTGTATGGTCGAACCTTACAAAATTCAAGTCATTCCATTCAAAAATAATATTGAACTCCATAAAGGACAGACAAATAATTCTTTTGTTGTTGCCTCTAGCGGTTATCAACAATCAAGATACAGCCGCTGATGGTATAGAAGCACTGGGTTGCAGAATCTTCTACTGCGATCCTATGGCCAGCTCCCAAAAAGCTCACGTTGAGAATAACCATCTTCTGTTTCTCAGATCTGCCCTAAGCAGACAGATCTGAGAAAGCTTGGTCTGGGCAGCCAGGAAAAAACGAACCTTGTTTTTCTCATATCAATTTCTATCCCAGAGACGAAAAACATGGAAGAAGCCCGATCGAAATTTTCGAGTTCTTCCATGCGGATTCTGACCTTTAAAATGGCTTGATCTAAAAAAATTGACTTGGATAAGCTGCAACTTAAACCAAGTCTGTTACGAAGACTGATCTGCCAGGATAAATAAGTGTTCACAATTTAAAAAAATTTGGCACAGATCAGGAGACAATCACGAATGGACTTTAGTCATGCAAATTTGTGTGTCGAGCCCTTTTTTATTGTTTCCTGGGACAAGGAATTTAGTCCTTCGTCGCCCCTATTATGGTCTTATTCACACAGATGGATAAATCTTCTGCACTCAACCGGACTATTTCATATAAAAAGCCGATACTTAGGATCAATATCGGCTCTTGCAAGACCAGATAAGTTCTTTAGAAAAACGTTTAAAGGTATGGAATTTTCTTTTCACTTCGCGAACTTTTTTCTGATTTGAAGTTGGGTTCTATTGCTCTTTCGAATTTCTCTTTTCCCAGGCGGCTTTAATCCGGTTGAGCGCTTCTTTAATCACGCTGCGAGAAGTTCCACAGTTGAAGCGTTCGTAACCTTCGCCGCCGGTACCGAAGATAAAGCCCTCATCGAGCCAGACTTTGGCTTCCTTTAACATGAAGTCTTCCAGTTCATCTCCATTCATACCGAGTTCTCTGAAATCCACCCAGGCCAGATACAGGCCTTCCGGTTTTCTCATGTGGACCATCGGCATGTTCTTATCGAACCAGTCGATCATGAAGTCATAATTACCATTCACATATTCCACCAGTTCGTCTACCCACTGATCTCCATTTTCATAGGCAGCCTGTGTGGCGGTCATTCCATAAAGATTGGGGGTTGTGGAAATTCCACAGGCTTCCATCTCATGGATCCATTGTTTTCGAAGCTCTTCGTTGGGGATGATGATGTTCGAGTTTTTCAGTCCGGCGAGGTTGAAAGTCTTGGAAGGCGCAGTAGCGATGATCAGACGATCCTCGAGATCCGGACGGGCCTTATGGAAGGAAACGAAAGGATGATCGGGGGCATGGAAGTCCATATGAATCTCATCCGAGAAGATCATCAGATCGTATTTCACAGCCAGATCGCCGAGCTTTTCGAGTTCTTCTCTGGTCCACACACGACCAATCGGGTTATGCGGGGAGCAGAAAATCACCATTTTCACCTTGTGTTCGGCAAGGAACTGATCGAGTTTTTCGAAATTGATGGTATACTTTCCGTCTTTTTCTTCCAGAGGGAATTCGACCAGCTTGCGGTCGTTAAGATGGATCGAAGCATCGAAAGGATAGTAGACCGGTTTGAAGACAAGAATTTCATCACCGGGTTTGGTATAGGTTCGAATCACGTGTTTGATGGAGGGAACGACCCCCGGAAACGGGACAATCCATTCCGGCTGAATCTGCCAGTCATGACGGCGGCTCATCCAGCCGACAACGGCTTCACGATAGGAATCCGGGATAAAGGTGTATCCGTAAATTCCACGCTCCGTCAGTTCATGCAGGGCTTTTTTGACTGCGGGGACAGTCTCAAAATCCATGTCGGCAACATACAGGGAGATCAGATCCTCGCCACCTTTTGCTGGCTGAAGATCCCATTTCACGCTGTTGGTGCCTTTTCGATCGATCACCCGATCGAAATCGTAAAGATGTTCACTCAATGTTTTTTCCTTCTCTTTCTGTTCACCAAATAAAGACAGAATGCAAATGTATCCGTCTTCATCCTCAACCAGTATACCAACAATAAACATCCCGGAATTTCTATCTTTTCACAAAGAAGGAAATTCCGGGATGATTGTTTTTAAGTTATGCGCCTGCTTTGGATTCCTTTCTGGTGGAATAATGCAATCGCCAAAGGAAGATCAGACCACGGAAGTTAAGCTCAATTCCCATAGCGACCCATGCCCCAAACAGTCCAAAATGTGCAGACAGCAAAGCGGCCAGAGGAATGCGTACCATCCAGATCGAAGCAAAGTTGAGAATGGAAGGCCATAAGGTATCGCCCTTACCGCGAAGAATACCGTTAATAACAATGGAGGCGCCAAACATGGGTTCGCTGAACGCTTCCAGTCGAAGCAAAGCCGTTCCCATTTGCTGGACTTCCTGAACCGGGGTCATCAGCGCCATCAGCCAGGGAGCGATCACAAACATGCCGATCCCTGAAAGAGTCATCATGAATACTCCGATTCGAGTGATTCGCCAGCTGATCTCATGCGTCAGATCCGGTCTGTCGGCCCCGGTACACTGTCCAATGATCGCAGTGGCTGCCGAAGCACATCCATATCCGGGTTGATAACAAAGACTCTCCGCAGTGGTCGCAAAGCTGTTGGCCGCAAGAGCTGCTGTTCCCAGAGAAGCGATAATCCGGGTAAACGCTACGTAGGAAGAACCGGAAATGGCCTGTTCAACAGAGACCGGAAGGCCAATCCGAACTGCGCGAGAAAGGTTTGTCTTGGTAAAATGGATGCGTGTCTTTCCCTTCAGAAACGGATTACAAAATAACGCCCAGATGACCAGAAACAGGGAAGTGATCACAACGGAAGCACCTGTTCCCAAAGCTGCCCCCATAACCCCCATCTGCATCTGATAGATGAACAGAGCATTGAAGCAGACATCGAGCAGACACATGACGATCTGCGCAATTCCCGGAACTCGGGTATCTCCGGCTCCCTGAAGCATCTGTACCGCCCAGTTATTAAGCATCGAAAAGGGAAGGGTAAAGCAGAAAACCATCAGGTAAAGTCCGGCGTCTTCAACAATCGCTTCTTCGCCTCCAAGCCAGAGGGGAATTCCGGTAGAAAGACAGACACCAAGAAGCATCAGGATCATTCCGGCAAACAAAACGATCAGCAGACCCTGTCGGCAAAGGTTTCTGGCCAGATCGGTCTGTCTTGCT
>Cam_p2__coassemble_1488_pt1 | contig 17947 bp, 16 predicted proteins | sample Cam_p2__metabat2_low_PE_009 | metagenome-assembled genome bin Cam_p2 | reverse complement strand
GGGAAGTTTCCTTTTTTCCGGTATCCTTTCGAATCGTGATCTGATCCTCCGGCTTCAGATGGCCGATCAGCAGGCTGGAGTTGGGGTCGTGTTGGGCGATGTTTTGTTGGATTTGGGCTTCGTCATAGTTGGCGTAGCAGTATTTGCAGTGATGAAGGCAGGTATTATAGACACCCACATCCGCCATTTCCACACAACCGCAGTCTCTGGCTTTCCACTTTTTGAAGACCTTGCCGGTCATCTTCAGCGCCCGTTCTACCGAAAAGCAGGCTTCTTCCGGAATGCCATAGGGTTCAAGAATGCCTTTTTCATGGCACGTAAACACATGAAGGCCATGCTTTTTCGCACTGGTGGCAAAGCCCTCGCCGATCGCTTTGAGCTCCTGATCCGTGGGCAGATGATAGCCCAGTTCCTGGCGATGGGCTTTGACGTTTTTATATTCATCAAGAAACGAAATGGAAATCGCGCTGATCGCTCCTTCAAGCAGAGCGCAGGTGCGCTCAAAAGCCCGCAGATGATAGTCGACGGTGTAGCGGGCGTTGAGAATGATCGGATCATAGCGCACTTCGACATGATCCTTTCCGATGATTGAGCTGATGGTTCGGATGCCTTCGATGACTTTTTTCTTGTCGATCACATTGGGCTCAAAGTCTTCATGATAGGGCGTCAGGGTGACATCCATGAGCACCGGTTTGTCGATTTCATGCAATCTTTCGATCATGGGCAGCGGATTTTTGGTACAGAACATGTACGCATCCACATCCGAGGTCATGATTCGCGAGACCGATTGAGGATAGAAGGGATTGCGTACGTCAAAATATCCGGCTTTGAGCCGATTGAAAAACCATTCCGAATAAAATGCCGGAATATCCGTCCGGCTGCTGGCGCCGACGATCATACACATCCCTCCTTTCGTCCTTTGTTTTTTTACAGGATTTCTGGTTAAAATTGTATCAAATGCCACAAGCCGGATAAAAACCCGGCCGGTGAAAGGAGTCTTCATGATCACCACTTTATTTTTTGATCTCGATGGCACTTTGCTTCCGATGGATCTTTCCCGTTTTACTCACGATTATGTTTCATCCATTTCCAGATACATGACTCAGTTCGGGTTCGATCCCAAAGTCTTCGGTAAGGCGATTTTTGAAGGCGTCAATCGCATGTGCACATCTTCAAAGGAAACCAACGAAAAGCTGTTCTGGGATTACCTCGCCTCTTACTATGGACACGGAATCTACGAATATATTCCGGCAGTTGATCAGTACTACCGCACGGATTTCAAAAGCTGTCAGGCGGCCTGCCCGGCAGATCCCCGCATTCCGGTGCTGATTGAGAAAGCCAAAGATCTCGGTTTCCGTCTGGCTCTGGCCACCAATCCGATCTTTCCGCGGATCGCGGTTGAAGAGCGGGTTCGCTGGTCGGGACTGAATCCCGAGGATTTCGAATACCTCTCCACCTACGAAAATTCCTGCTACACCAAACCCGACCCCCATTACTTTCAGGAAATCGCCGATCGCATGGGCGTCCATTACGATGAAGTCCTGATGGTGGGCAATGATCTGCGCGAAGATGCAGGAGCCAGAGACGCGGGAATGTCGGTCTATTATCTGACCGACTGGCTGGTCGAAAACCAGGCCCATGATCTGGAGGAATTCACGCATGGCACGGTGGAGGATTTTTCCCGATATCTCGAAACGATTAACCACTGATCTTCTGATCTTCTCTTCTTTTCCCCTGTTTTGAATGGTCTTTTCTGCCCGGTTTGCCGGGCTTTTTTTCTGTTCTCTGCTGACTTTGACCTTCGAAAATGATCGGCTCTTTTCAGGTACGGAAAGCGGACATAGAATGAATTTCGACAGGCGCAAAATGCGCAGAAAGGAGACGATCCATGAAATCTCATTCCGCCACGCTGGATATGACGCGTGGACCGATCATGAAGCAGATGCTTCGATTCGCTTTTCCGGTGCTCCTTTCTTCTCTGGTTCAGCAGCTGTATGTCATTGTCGATACCTTAATCGTCTCCCATTATCTGGGAGATGGCGCACTGGCTGCGCTGACCAACTGTGAAAACCTCTCCTGGTTTCTGACCTCCATGATTTATGGTCTGGGCCTGGGGGCCGGTGTGGTCATCAGTCAGGCATTCGGCGCCAAAGACTATTCCTGGATGCGTCGAGTCATCGGAACCTGCATTTCGGGAAGTCTGGTTTTGAGCGTCTTTATGATTCCCTTTGGTCTGGTGATCTGTCGCCCTATTCTGGTGCTGATGCAAACACCAGCGGAAGTGCTCCGTCAGTCAACCGCTTATCTGCAGGTGCTCATCTGTGGAATGGGTGGATCGATTGTTTTCAGTATCTGTTCGGGCATTCGCCAGTCCGCGGGAGATTCGACCACGCCTCTTTATTTCCTGTTCTTTGCCGGCTGTCTGAATATTGCGCTCGATATGGTGGCCATTGCTCTGCTCCATACGGATGTGGAAGGGGCCGCCTTCGCGACCGTTTTCAGTCAGTACGTCTCCGGAATCATCATGCTTTACTACCTGTTCCATGTGCATGATGAACAACGGATGTCATGGAAGAGCATCCGCTTTGAAAAAAAGGCGCTTCGCGAGGTATTTCACATGGGCATTCCTTCCGCCATCGAATACTCCGCGACCAGTCTGGCCAACGCCATGATTCAGGGCTTTCTGAATTCCTTTGGCGTCAACGCCATGGCGGCCATTGGCGCACTGGCTTCGGTCGATGGCTTCGCGTTTCTGCCGATCAACTCGTTCTGTCAGGCGTGTGCAACCTTTACCGGTCAGAATGCCGGCGCGCTCAATAAGGAGCGGACGTATAAAGGCGCAAAATTCGGCTTATGGGGAACGGCCCTGTCTTCCCTGTTCATGGGCATTCTGGTCTTCCTGTTCTGGAAGCCGCTGATGGGCATTTTCACCAGCACGCCCGAAACGCTCGAATATGCCCGGATCAAGATTTACTGGTCCTGCTTCTTCTATCCGCTCATGGGGCTGACCCATTGTTACTCCTCCATTTTCCGTGGCGCGGGCAAACCGGTGCTGTCCATGACGGCTTATCTGGGTTCCTGGGGGGTCATTCGCGTGACGATTCTCTCAATTGTGATGTCTTTCCATCACAGCTATGAAGTGCTTTGCTGGATCTATCCCCTGACCTGGGCGATCAGTACGATCTTTCTGGCCTGCTGCTACAAGTGGTATCCCTGGTTTCCCAAAGCCGAAGATACCGGCGCGGTTCTCCAGCAGACTTAACTTTTTCAACAGCGAACACAAACGACGAAAAAGCAGGATTCATCTTTTGACGAACATGTCGAAAGAGAATCCTGCTTTTTTACTGCACAGGAGGAAGGTTTGTATTTTACAGAGAGAATGAATCAACCAAAACGTCCGCCCACATAATCCCGGGTCTTTTCGCAGGCCGGGTCGGTAAAGAGGGTTCTGGCTTCGTTGTATTCGATCAGATCGCCCTGGAAGAAGAAGGCGGCCTGATCGGCAATGCGCATCGCCTGCTGAAGATTATGGGTGACCATTACGATCGTATAGTCCTTTTTCAGCTCAAGGCAAAGCTTTTCGATCCGTTCGGAAGCAATCGGATCGAGGGCGCTGGTGGGTTCATCCATCAGCAGGATTTCCGGTTCGGCTGCCAGTGCTCTGGCAATACACAGTCGCTGCTGCTGACCACCGGAAAGGGAGAGTGCAGATTTTTTCAGATCATCGCGTACTTCATCGTAAAGCGAAGCCTGCTTGAGCGCCTGAATCACCCGCTTTTCGAGCTCGGATTTCTTACGAATACCCTGCGTGCGGGGACCATAAGCGACATTGTCAAAAATGCTCATGTCAAAGGGATTGGGTTTCTGGAAGACCATGCCAATGCGCGAGCGCAGGACGTTCACATCGGTTTTTTTGCCGACTTCTTCTCCTTCCAGATAGATTTTTCCCCCGACTTCGCACTGCTCAATCAGATCGTTCATCCGATTGAAGCAGCGAAGAAAGGTGGATTTCCCGCATCCGCTCGGACCGATCAGCGCGGTGATTGAATGACGGGGAATTTCCATGGATACCGGATGGAGGGCTTCCTTTCCATTGTAGGAAACCCTCAGATTCTCGGCTTTCAGAATACAGGTTGAGGAATTCATGTTCTGGTCTCCTTTACTTTGCTTTACGTGCCAGAGCGAGCTGGGCAAGGTTCATCAATGCGCAGACGACCAGAAGCACGAAGGCGACTGCGGAGGCCTGTTGCATGAACAGCCCTTCATTGAGCAGCTTGTACAGATGAACAGAGAGCGTAGCTCCCGGATTGAGCAGATCGAAGGCCGGTTTGGCCAGCGTACCGGCGGTATAGATCAGTGCAGCGGATTCGCCAAGAATTCGACCCGTGGCCAGCAGAATTCCGGAACACAGTCCGTCGGCTGCACCGGGCAGCAGAATACAGAAGATGGTCCGCAGTTTTCCGGCGCCCAGAGCATAACTGCCCATGCGGAGCGAATCATCGACCGAGCGTAAAGCTTCCTGAGCGGTTCGAAGAATCAAGGGCAGGACAAGAACCGAAAGGGTCAGAACACCCGAAAGCAGGGACAGACCCAGATGCATACTGCCCACAAAAAGCAGCATGCCAAACAGGCCGAAAAGAATGGACGGGACTCCGGCCAGCGTTTCCGCAGCGATGGAAACCATCGAGACAAATTTCGAATCTCTCGGGGCATATTCTTCGAGATACAGGGCCGCGCCAACGCCAATGGGAACGGAAATTGCCAGTGTGAGCAGAACGGTCAGAACGGTATTGATGATGGCAGGCATCATCGAAACATTTTCCGTGGTATAGGTCCAGGCAAAGAGACTGGGCGCAAGATGGGGCAGACCAGTGGCGATGATGTAGATCACCAGCGTGGCCATGATCAGAAAGCCGCATCCGGCAAACATCCAGGTCAGCGCCTTCAGGACTTTGGCAGCCAGATCCGGATGAGCGGATCGAACGGTCGCTTTCTTTCTGTTACCCACCGGTTTCCAGTGGGCGGCAGATTTGGTGAAGGGAGGATCCAGAGCGACCTGATTATTCATCAGGGCCGTCTGATCCAGTAGAGGAACCGTATCGGTTCGAGTTTCAGAAGGAGTCATCATGCATTTTTCCTCCGATTTTTCAGAGTCAGAAAGATCAGGTTGATCAGAAGGATCAGGGTAAAGAGAACGGCACCCATCGCGATCAGCGCTTCACGGTGCAGACCGCTGGCATAGGACATTTCCAGAACAATACCGGTGGTCAGGGTGCGAACAGGTTCGAGAATATTTGCAGGCAGAATGGCCGCATTTCCGGCGACCATAATAACCGCCATCGTCTCTCCAATCGCTCGACCCACTCCCAGAACAACGGCACTGACAATGCCGGAAGCGGCTGCGGGAACACAAACGAAGAACACCGTTCTTTCATGACTGGCTCCCAGCGCTCTGCTGCCGTCATAGACAGCCGGATCGACTTTTTTGAGCGCACTTTCGGAAAGCGAAACAATGGTGGGCAGAATCATCATGGCCAAAAGGAGCGAAGCGCAAAGCAATCCTTTTCCTGATGGGGATCCGCTGACTTTCTGGATCAGGGGAACCAGGACCGTCAGCCCGAAAAATCCATAGACAATACTGGGAATGCCAGCCAGCAGGCTGATCGCGTATTTCATGGGTCCGTACAGTTTTTTCGGACAGAAGTAAGCCAGAAATACGGCACAAAGCACGCCCATCGGAACACCGAGAACCATAGCACCAAGGCTCATATATAAGGTTCCGGCAATCATGCTCAGAATGCCGAACTGGTTCTGAGCCGGGGCCCATTTGGTCGAGAACAGAAATTCTGACCATCCGATTTTTGAAATAGCCGGAATAGCGCTGGAAAACAGGAAGCCGCAGACCAGAGCCAGACACACAATACACAGGGCCGCGCAGCCGGCGAAAACGGCTTTCATTCCGTTCTCGCCCCATTTATTGCGGCGAAAAATCGTGTTCATTATTGTTTGGCAGCGATCAGTTCATCCCAGCTGCCCGTCTGGCCGGTGTAGATCGCTTTGACCTGATCGACACTCAGAGAATCCACCGTATTGGAAGGATTGACGATGACGGCAATTCCGTCGGTAGCGATGACGGTACTTTTCAGACCCTGGCTTTCTTCCTCAGGCTTCAGCTCTCTGGAAAGCATGCCCAGATCGTACATACCATCCACGGTTCCGCTTGCACCCGTAGTGGAGTCGGTCTGCATTACGGAAATCTGTGCGTTCGGGTTTTCCTTCTGGTAAGCTTCTGCAAGTTTTTCCATGACCGGAGTGACGGAAGAAGATCCACCGACAACGAGTTCGCCTTCCAGATCGGCCGGTTCATACGTTCCCTGCACTTCTACCGGAACATAGCCGGCTTCGCGGATCACATCCTGTCCGGATTCGCTCAGGATATAGGCTTTAAAATCTTCAAGCAGCGGATTATCCGACTCTTCCTTCTGGGCAATCAGGAACGGACGGCTGACGGTGTACGCTCCGGACTGTACGTTTTCTACGGAAGGTTCGGTTCCATCAATAGCTACAGCTTTGACGCTGTCGTCCAGACTGCCCAGCGAAATGTAGCCAATCGCAGCCGGGTTCTGGCCAACGGTGGTCATCATGACTGCAGTGGAGTTTGTGATTTCGGCATCTGCTCGGGTCTGATCGACACCATCTTCTTCAAGACCGAACAGTTCGACAAAAGCGCTTCGGGTTCCACTTCCATCTTCTCGGGAAAGGACAGCGATTTTGCCCGAATTCGTACTGGTGCCGGAAGCACTTGTGGAATCTGTGGCGTTTCCACTCTGGCAGGCCGCCAGAGATCCGGCCATCAGGAAGGCCAGGCCTGCCTGCAGTGTATTTTTCAATGTTTTGTTCATATTCTCCTCACTTTCAGTGACAGGCACAGTATAAAAATCGCTTGTAAAGCCGCTGTAAAAAAAGCGTTAGCGCACCGATAAATCTTTTCTCCCCCCAAGCCTCGGCTTATCCGTTTCGGATAATTAAAAGACGAAGAATCATTGGATTCTTCGTCTGATTAACATTCATTTTCAGTTTTTATTCAAAGGGACAGAGAGCTCCAGCTTTCCAGTCCATAAGCCGGTTGGGCACTTTTTACGGCATCGACAATCGCTTCTTCAAGCGCCTGAACGGCCATCACGGAAACCAGTGTCAGATCCGCCGGAACGCGGTTGGTTGTCATCGCAAACACCGTATCTCCATCATTGGGGGTATGAACGGGACGGATGGTACGAGCCAGCGCGTTTTGCGCCATACCCGCCAGTTTGGTCAGCTGCGCCTGATCGAGATCGGCATTGGTGATCAGGCAGCAGATGGTCGTATTCATGCGCTCCATCATCTGCGCGCCTAAAGAAAGAATCGCCTCTTCGGTATTGACGGGGCACTGATTCACCCGATCATAAATCCCGGCCAGCCGATTTTTCGTATCGGGTTCAAAAACATCCCCACACGCATTGACCGCGGCAATGGCTCCGACCTGCAGACCGCAAAGATCAAAAGCCGCAAAGCCAATACCGGATTTCATCGCGTTTTCAAAGCCGAGCAGCTTGCCTACCGAAGCGCCGGTTCCCGCCCCGAAGTTGCCGCTGCATACTTCATTCTTTTCGGAATTCAGCGCCGCCTGATAGCCCATGGCTTTATCCGGGAAGGCGTTGGGATCGCCACATCCCAGATCAAAGAGCGAAGCCTGACAGACGATGGGGACCACCAGTCCTTTCATGCCAAATCCGGCGCCCTTTTCCTTAAGATACTGCATGACTCCACTGGAGCTTTCCAGACCAAAGGCACTGCCTCCGCTCAAAACCACCGCATTGATTTTCTGAACCATGTTTTTCGGGTCCAGCAAATCCGTTTCCCGCGTGGCCGGTCCGCCACCACGAACATCCACTGCACCGGTTGCGCCTTCCAGCGAGAGAATGCAGGTCACCCCGGTGCCTTCCTTTTCGGATTGTGCCTGTCCGATCCGGAAGCCTTCAATTTCAGTAATCGGAATTCTTTTCATCTTTTTTCTCCTGATCGTTTGAGGAAGAAGCATCTTTGGGGGTATACAGACGAATTCCTGCAGGAGCCGGCAGGACGGTTGCCCAGGCCGGAATATCCTGACGAACGATTGCTCCGGCTCCGATTCGCGCATGATCGCCGATGGTGATATCGCCCACCAGAATCGCTCCGGCACCAATCAGCACATGATTTCCGATGGTGGGGGCTTTTCCATTCACTTCACCGATCGTCACGTTCTGATAGATCCAGCATTCCTCACCCAGAGAGGCATATCGCGAGATGTAAATACCATGCAGACCATGAGGCAGCTTGGGTCGAGAGGCCATATATGCGCCCTTCCCGACATATCCACCATGCTTTTTCGCGCTTCTGGCCAGAAAGATTTCCATCAGATCCTTTTTCAGGGATTGCCTGGTCTTCTGCGCTTTGAAAAAGACGTGCCAGTACGTCTCGAGCCGGTCTCCCTTGGCCCAGGAGAGAATTTCTGTTCGAAGTGCCATTGATATCTTCCTTCCTCTTCAGTCTGGATTATTGTGACAGTTTTCCTGATGTTTTCCACCCACAAATCTGTCATCCAAACCTCTTTTGAATCGCTCAAACCGCCATATCTCCCGTGTTTTCGGCCGAAATCCGTCTATAATAGTGGCGGTAAAAAAGAATGAGAAGAAAACAGGAAAGAGAAGGAAACAACGGATGAGCAGATTTGATCTTCACATGCATTCGAACGCTTCGAGCGATGGTGAATTTACGCCGGCCGAGCTGATCGAAATCGCCAAAGACAGAAATATGGAAACCATCGCGCTGACTGACCATGATACAGTCGAAAACGTGCGCGAAATCCAAAAGGAAGCCCAGAAGGCCGGTATTGAAGTGATCAGGGGTATCGAGGTTTCCACCAATATGGGAGAACAGGGTGTCCATCTGCTGGGCTATGGCATTGATCTCGATAATCCCTGGCTCAATTCCCTGAAATCGGGAATCAAAGAAAAGATGCTTGATGTGTTTTATAAAAGAGCGGAGTTACTCAAAAAGAAATACGGACTGGAATTTGACGCCAGAGAAATCGTTGAAAAATCCAACGGAAATAATCCGTGGTTTGATCTGATGAACAGCCTGTTTGCCAGCCCGATTGCCGAAACGATCGAAGATTTCCAGGACTACCGCCCGGGTGGAAAACGCTCTTCCCCGGCTCCGGTCAACTTCTTCTGGGATAAATGTCAGCCGGGCAGCGATCTGTATGTCCCGGTAAGCAATCCGGATCTGTTTGAAGCCATTGATCGAGTGCATGAAGCCGGCGGTCTGGCCATTATCGCCCATCCGTTTCGAACCTTTTATCAGAAGCCTGAACTGCTTGAAAAGCTGATCGAAGCCGGAATCGACGGACTGGAAGCCTACTCCAACTACCACACCCCGGAAATGAATGAATGGTATCGCCAGTTTGCGCAGGATCACGATTTGCTGGTGACCTGCGGATCGGATTTCCATGGTAAAAACAAACCGGATATTGTCATGGGCGAATACCATATCGACCGTGATGGCACACCCTATCTTGAAGCCTTCAAAGCCGCACTCGATTCCAGAATACAAAAATCCAAATAATGCAGAAAAACCTTCCCTCTACCGGAAACAGAGGGAAGGCTTTTTGATTCCTATCAGGATTGAGTGCTCATCAATTTGAGAAAGCGGTCAATGAACTCCTCGTAATTTGAGGTTCCTGCCAGAGCATTGATGTTCTCGCTGCTTTGAGCAATCGAGACGATGGAAGAGAATAAATCCTCAAACTGCATGAAGTCATTACGGCTGATGCCTAGAAGAATGATGATCGAGATCCGATTGCGGCTCCAGAATAACGGCTCTTTGAGAATGCATACGCTGGCTGCGGTTTGCAGCGAGGAATAATCCGCAGGATGAGGGATCGCCAGACGACCGAAATCCGTCGGAGAAATTCGCTCGCGCTCAAGGACCGTTGACTCAAATTCTTCTTCCACAAAACCTCGTGCTGCCATCTTTTCGCAAAGAAAGTGAATGGCCTCTTCTCTGCTTTCAAAGACACAGTCTTTGAAAAACAGATCCCGTGAGAAAAGATTCATGACGACCTGTCGAGTCTGAATCAGCTGCCGGTCTCTTCGAATTTCGAGAATGGCATCGGTGATTTTCTGACGGTCATTCAGATTCAGAAAAAGCGAAACTTTGAGCACGCGCTCCCTGCGTTCCAGTTTTGCGGGATAAACCGTACAGATAATCAGGTCCAGATTTTCATCCGGATCGAGATCATCAAAGGAAGTGCAGATGTTTTTAATGTACAGATCGTTCTGGTACAGCTCCGGGATCTGACGGATTCCGGAAGGATAGACATAGTATTCAGGACAAACGATCGCCGCCAGAAGTCGCGATCGAATTGAACGCATTTCCTCAATACGCGTACCCAGATGAAGAGCCAGATAACCGACTTCACTTTCCGACAGGATGAATCCGGTTCTCGCGCTGATCAGGGATGCCGTATAAACGGCAAGATCGAAGGTGATTGGCGAGGATTGACGGATCAGACCGAACAGCGGATTATCCACCACAACCCCACTTTCCAGTCGCGTCATCATGGCATCCAGATGCAGGGTAAACGAACGGATAAATGCCGGATCTGAAAGATCGATGGAATAGAGATCAAGCAGCTGATTAAAGATCTGATCTACCATGGAAAGTATTTCCGGGTGTTTGATCGTTACTTCTTCCAGCTGCGCGTTGACGGCCCGGGGTTCGGCAATCAGCGAAAAGCGAACTTTCGAGCTTTGCGAAAACGAGAAACCATACCGCTGTTCAATCTGATGACAGATTCTTCCAATCGTTTCGCTGACCTGAAAGGTTTCGGCATTGCAGGATTTGGGAACAATGCCATTCATCTCCTGGTTGGTACTGATCAGAATATGGACGAGCAGATTGATGGTGGAATACTCATCCATGAAGGTATTTTCTGCCGAGAATTCGTTGAGGATGATCTCCCGGATTCCGGGCACATCGAGGTTGGGAAACAGTTCTGCCAGACTGCCGGAAGACAACATGGACTGACCATCCCCGTTTTCCTGACAAATCATCTGACGGGTCAGGTTTTTGAGATCGTGATAGTTTCCCAGGAAGACGAGTCGCCCTTTGCGTTCCGCAAATCGAACATGGTAGGGACGGATTTCCTTTCGAATCCGGATGATATCCGAATGGAGAGTGGCCTGAGAAATGGCGAGGTAATCGAGTAGTTCATCCACCTCGAGTTCCTGCTGCAAAATCAGTCCCTTGCGCAGATAGTAGGAGCGTCTGGCTTCATACCCCTGCGGGATTTCTTCTTCAAAACCAACCCAATCCGCCTGAATCAGGCGGACCTGGCCGTTTTTGATTTCAATCTCACAATTCGAATCTTCCCGCATGGTTTTGACGTAGTTATAGAAGGTCCGCTTGGAAATCGAGCAGTCCGTAAGCAGTTTTTCCAGCGAAATCGGCTCATTAACTCGTGCGTGCAGATAAGCGAGGACCTCATCGAACCGGTTAGCCATAGCAGTGCACAGGGCCTTCCATCACTTTTCTTTTGCGCATCAGGTTCATCAGAAGCAGGAAGCCGGAAAGGATCAGTACGATCACTACCGGATTGGCCAGTGAAGACTGGATCGGATCGACAAAATAGCTGATGATGGCCGAAAGAATCAGCCAGCCAAGCAGTGCCAGTTTGCCACCGGCACTTTGTGTTTTTCCCAAAAGGAGAACACTGATCATGCTGGAAAGAATCGTAAAGAGGGCCATCAAACCGATGAACAGATAGTAGCTTGACGGTAAAGAAGCATACATCGCTTCCACTTCCAGAGCCGAAGCGGTTCCCAGCGTACCGGTAAGCATATGGACAAATTCGCCTCGGCTGCTTTGGATCAGGTAGATCAGATTGGAGATCGAGGGCATGATGAAATTGAGTATGGACTCGGAAATGATCATGCCAAGCGCCAGGGAATACAGCTCGGCCGAATCCGGAGTGGTGGAAAGAATCTTTTTTCGAACGAGCATGAGCAGTCCGAAAACCATCAGACTGGTCAGACCGATCGTAAACGCGGATCGAAAAGCGGTATTCATCCAGAAGCCGCTGAGCCCTGAAGCGCCAAGCAGTGTGGCGGCGAGTTTTAAAAGGACATCTCTGGCCAGAAAATCAATAACAATTCCTATGATGGTCATTTTGAAAACAACCGACATGCGGGATTTCTTTTTTATGGCGATCAGCAGAATGATCGGAACAATCACTCCGCTGATCAGGGAAAAGATGGCGTAAATCAATTTCGTATACATAAAGACGTCCTCTTCATCTGTTCATTTTTATCACTTTTCGCCCGGAAAACCGGCCGTTCAGCCGGTTTCAGGCGATTTTTGTTTCGAATTACTCAAGGTTTTTTCCGTTGGTGGCAATGACGTTTTTGTACCAGTAGAAGGAATCCTTTCTGTATCGTTTGCATTCCTTCACATCATCATCCGTGCGATCGACATACACGAAGCCATAGCGTTTGGCGATGCCGTTGCTTGTCGAAAGCAGATCGAATGCGGACCAGGGATTGTAAGCGATGAGCTGCACGCCATTGTCGATGGCTTCACGCATCGCTTTGATGTGCTGGCGAATGTATTCGATCCGATACGGATCGTGGACACTGCCATCGGCTTCAAGCTTGTCGAAGGCACCGAATCCGTTTTCGCAGATCATCATCGGCTTACCATAGCGATCGTTGATGTCTTCCAGTACGTAGCGAAGACCCAGCGGGTCGATCGGCATCGAGAAATCTGTATCTTTGATGTATTCGTTTTTGCATCCTTCAAACAGATCCGGCTGAATTTCGTAAGTGACATGGCCACCGATGCCGATTTTGTTATTCTGTTTGCTTCTGCGGCTGGCTCCCGGAGTCGGGGCTTTGACACAGGCGCTCTGGTAGTAGTTGATGCCCAGGAAGTCGAAACATTTGGCACCTTCCCTCATCAGTTCCATATCGCCTTCTTCGATTTCAAAATCAAGACCCTGTCTTTTCAGATAAGCCATGACTGAAGGCGTGTATTCGCCTTTGAAATAGGCATCCATGTAGAAATAGTTTTTGAAATCATTGGCGTTTTTGGCGGCAAGCATATCCTGCGGTTCACAGGTATGCGGATAATAGGGAGCCATATCCAGCGCGGCTCCACACAGACCGCCATCCACCAGTTCATGAACCGCAATTGCCGCTTTTGCATTGGCGAGGTTCATATAATGGTTGGCCTGATAGCGGAATTTCGGATTGAACTTGTCTTCCAGAGAAATCTTGTTTTTGCGATCGATGTAGTTAACGACAATGGACTGCTCATTGATGGTCAGCCAGTATTTCACCTTGCTTCCGTATTCCTTTAACAGAAAGCGAGCGTAGTATTCAAAGTCATCGACAATCTGACGGCTTCTCCATCCGCCATACCGTTCAACCAGAGCCATGGGCAGGTCATAATGCCACATGGTGACGATCGGTTCAATATTGTGCACGAGCAGTTCATCGATCAGATCGTGATAGAACTGCACACCTTCGGGATTGGGTTCCCCCGTACCATCGGGCAGTACGCGAGACCAGTTGATCGAGAAGCGATAGGAGCTGAATCCCATTTCGGCCATCAGCGCCACGTCTTCTTTGTAGTGATGGTAATGATCCGAGGCCACGCTGGCATCGGCGTATCCGTATTCATCGTGAATTTCGCGGTTGATGACATCCTGCTGGCTGTCTTTTTTGCCGTACATATTGGCTGCCCCTTCGCACTGATAAGCGCTGGTGGCTGCTCCCCATAAGAATCCTTCGGGGAAGGCTTTTACTTCCTGCATGTATTCTTCTCCTCCTTAAGCTGTTCAATCTGCTTTTCCAGGTTCTCGTACATCTGAATGGATTTGGCAATCAGAGAAACCTCGCTCATGACCGTCATGATGGTGTCCTGAGCATGGATGAAAAGCATCGGCAAAGCCGGCTGGTCTTCTCCAGAAAATTCAGCCTGAGCCAGAGACTGCATCGTCTCTGTCTGATATCGATGGCCTTCCCTGATGCACTGATTGGCCTGATCAATCAGGTTTCTGGCTTTTTCAAAATCGTTTTGCCCGGCGGCTTCAAAAGCCTGTTCCGCCTTTTCTCTTGCATCTCCAGCCTGGAGAATGATGTTCATCGATACCGACGGGAAGTCATATCGAGAATCCATAATCTTTTCCTCTTTCAATTTCCTTTTTTCGATTTCTTTTTCTTTACGATCTGCTGCTGATTTGAGCAGCGCTTTTATATATAAATTTCGTTATTTTCAAATTTGGGTTTCTCTTCAGTACTGCCCGCCATTTTTTAATGACGGGCAGTTTCGAAGAGAAAATTAGTGGTTATTTCTGATGAAGAGTGGTTTCAAGCCTTTTCGAGGTCACCGACTTCAGCTTCCTTATCGAGAATCTGGCGTTCGTAAACTTTGAAGAACGGATAGTAGATCACCCAGTAGATCACAAAGAGAACAACCCACCAGAGAATGCCTCGAAGGTCTCCCGTTAACATAACGGTTCCAACAATCACCGGCAGTGTTCCGACACCGGGTAATGCGACGTTGGGGTAATTCATCAGACCAAACTTGAAGATGCACCATACCAGGATGGATCCCACAATGGCAGTGACGACCATCGGAACAAGGAACAACGGGTTGCAGACCATCGGTGTTCCATACAGGATCGGTTCGTTAATGGAGAACAGACCCGGACCGATGCAAACGCGACCAAGCGTTTTTAGCTGTTTGGATTTGGAGAACAGGAACATAACGTTTAAAGCAAGAGTTGCCCCGATACCGCCCATGTTGACCAGACCGATACCGGAACGGATTTCAGTGACGTTAATAAACTGCGGGATCTGACCGGCGGCAATAGCAGCCAGGTTGGCATCCTGAGCCGGAATGGAAATCGCGTTGTTAATACCGGAGAAAGTCCATCCGGAAACGCCCAGTCCATAGAACAGAGACATCAGGGTGTTGTGGCAGATCCAGCCAAGGAAGGTCTGTGCGACGTTGGTCAGCGGACTGAAGATCGACAGAATAATTGGCAGCAGATCGACTTTGCAATTTACGACCAGAATGCCCAGCAGCAGGATCGTAATCATGATGGGGATGATGTTTTTAATCCAGTCCTGAACGAAAGTCGGAATCGAAGAATCCGGCTTGAAGAAGCGGATTTTGCTGACGAGGTGGAAAACCACCGATACATACACCGCAATCACCATACTGAGCAGAATGCCCGAAGGACCAAAGCGTCCGAAGCTGACTTCCCACAGACCGGCCTCATTGGTCTGGCCATTGACCGCAAGAATGTCTGCGCAAATCGCAGTCAGACCGGCGATCGTGGAGTAGTTACGGTGACGAAGGTGAACCATGGTCTGGGCCGCGATATTATAAGCGGCGATCAGACCCATTAACTGGAAGGTAAAGGTTCGTACGAAAGTAATGGTCGGCAGCGCGGGAATCCAGGAAGCAATGGCTTCATAGAAGAAGATCAGTGCGCCGGTAAGGATAAAGGGCAGACACTTGATCATTCCTTCGGAGAATCCAGCGATCCATGGCTTGGTCATGAACCTTTCAACAGCCGGGGCAAATTTGTACTGCAGCCAGTCCATGAACCGGCCTCCCCAGTTTTTCTTTTGAGCTTCATTCATAATCTTTTTTCTTTCTTCTTTCTCTTTCCTTTGGGTAAAGCAGGTAATACAGAGGTGGAGCTTGGGGGATTTACATCTTTCCGGCTTTCTTCATGGTGCTGATCGCAAATTCACAGAGTCCGGAACCGTCGATGTTGCCGTAGATATCCTGGGGGATGACGGCTAAAGCGACGTCGGAATCCATATCTGCAGCCGCTTCCTTAAATTCCGGAAGCCGGGAATGGTAGTGGGGGCCCAACAGGCAGCAGTCGTAATCCGGCATTTCATCGATGGCTACACTGGCGCTTTTTGCGGTCACATACCACTTGTAACCTTTTTGCATCGCCGCTTTGGCCGTAGCTGAAGCGAGAAATCCCGAACTCATTCCTGCGCCACAGCACAACAGAACTCGTTTGTCTTCCATGTTCATCTTCCTTTCTTCTTTGTTCATCATCAGTATAGATTTCGTCCTAATTCGAAGATAGCTATGCTTTTGCAGTGCGACTTTGCACTGAAATAACCGATTTTTCATTTATATAATGATTCTTTCTTTCCCAATTCCCTTTATGGATTTCTGTTTGTTCCCCACTGGTTTTCCTGTTTCTCCACGCAAAAAAAGCCCTGTCTTTCACTACGAAAAACAGGGCGGAAAGGATCGAAAACAGAGTGGCTCTTTCCTTATATAGATAGAAGCGGATAGAAACTTTGACAATCCCATCCAGATCGGATCAGGTTTGATTTATTTTTTCGCAAAATCGGCTTCGATTTCTTCGGCACGGGCGATGTTCTTTCGAATGCCATCACAGCAGGCTTCGAGCGTTTCGAGCTCTTCCTTTTCCAGAGACAGTTCAAGCACTTTCTTTACCCCATTTGTTCCAATAATGCAGGGGATACCAGCGAAGCATCCTTTCTGACCGTATTCACCATCAAGTTCAAACGATACGGGCAGGACGACGTTTTCATCTTCAAAGACCGCTTTGGCCAGTCTGGCCGCGGTATTGGCAATGCCATATTCGGTGCAATGCTTTCTTGAAAAAGTCACCCAGCCTCCGCCGATAGCTTCCTCTTCAAGATCTTTCCATTCAGGAAGTGGATGATCCTCTCCCAGAGCTTCGAGGGGTGCGCCATGGAAGGACAGCACGGATTTCGGGGAGAACTGCTTGTTTCCATGTTCTCCAAGCATGTAGGCGGTAATGGATTCTTCTGCTACACCCGTGTATTTGGACAGCGCGGAAATCAGGCGGGAGGAATCAAGCGCGGTTCCGGTACCGAACACTCTGCCTTTGGGCAGACCGGTTTTCAGCGCGAGATAGCGGGTAATAACATCGCAGGGGTTGGAAATGTTGATGATGACTCCGTTGAATCCGGATTCCTTGATTTTATCGGCATAGGAGTCAACGGCTTTCAGGTTGAAGGTCATTTCCGTGTCGCGGTTGTTATTGCCATTGAGCATCTTAATGTTGCCCACACAGTTGATGATGACATCGACATCCTTCAGATCTTCAAATTCTGCCGGATGGATTTTGGGGGCATGAGGGATATACAGCAGGGAGTCGTTGAGGTCCTGGTTTTCCGAGATGACTTTGTCTTCATCCTGATCAATTAAAAGGATCTCGTCGGCAATGCCCTGCAGGGCAAGAGAGTTGGTGACATGCGCACCAACATGGCCGAGACCGATGACGGCGGCTTTTCTGTTTTTCATCAAAGTACTCCTTTCAGGGCGTGATAAGCGCCTTGCATAACTGTTGCTTATTCTAATCCGATCTGCTGGCACAACATGGGCAACACGCTTGTTTTGTTTCAGAGACCATGATTTTGACAATATTTCGTCTTTGATTCGACAAAACCTCTTTTTTGACCCGCTTTGTTTATATCAGATCAACGTCTGTATATGCGCAATGGTCATTCCCATCTGAATCAGATGAAAAACCATAATTTTGCGTTTTTTCAAAAATGTTGAAAACGCTTTTGGGAAAAAACAACACAAAAATTGAAAATTATTTTCAAAATTTTGGAAAGAATTTTCATCGGCACTATAATAGTCCCATATTTACGGAGGAGGATTATGAAGAAGTTTTTAACTGTTCTCGCCGCCGGTGCCATGGGACTTTCTCTGGCCGCCTGCTCGGGTTCTTCCGCACCCGCAGGCAGTTCCACGGATGGTTCTCAGACCGCTGGCAGTGGTAAGCGTGTTTCACTCGCCAAGGAAAACGATGTAATTTCCATGGACTCCACGT
>Cam_p2__coassemble_1452_pt1 | contig 18404 bp, 15 predicted proteins | sample Cam_p2__metabat2_low_PE_009 | metagenome-assembled genome bin Cam_p2 | reverse complement strand
AAACTGCAGGTTTTCGTCGACGAAATGAAGTTTGTTGATTGTATCCTTTCCAAGGTAATCTTCGGCAAAGGCCACCACCTCTTCCGCCATCGCGGCCTGCTCGAGAAAATGGATATCAAACCCCCAGAGCACTTTGACCGGGTATTCGGATACGATGGCCCAGAATTCAGGAACCGGATAGAAGATCCGACCGCCATCCTTCATGTTCCAGTACGTCTGGCAAAGATTGATTTCCAGAGGCAGATCATACGCCAGGGCAATCTGACAGATTTTTCGGGCGGCGGCTTCATCTGCCGGCCCAAAGGAAGAGCGACCGAGCATGAATACATCCGGATGAGCAATCACGCCAAACATACCGCTTTTCGCCGCCTCTTCGACCCGTTCCACATACAGATCCAGATCGACATCGCTGAGGGGCTGGGAGCGAGGATTAATATATGCGCCGCTTTGATCGAACATGAAATGCTGGCCAAGAATAAACAGGTCGCACTTTTCTCGAAGTTTGCGGTAATAGTCATCGAGGCGAGGATCGTATTCGACTTCAAATCCCGATTGGATGGTCATCTGTCCCTGGAATTCCTTTTTCAGCCGGTTGATGCTTTCCAGATATTCATCAATCTGATCGACGCTCATTCGCACTTCGGGTTGGGGATTCCAGGGGTTGGGATGAGCCACATGGTCGGTAAATGCCACCGAGGTAAATCCGGCATCCAGAGAAGCCCTGGCAAAATCACGATCGGTCGCATCGGGTTGGGCGTGCTTGCATCGGGGAGTATGCATATGAAAGTTGAACTTCTGCTTGAGCATGGAACGGTCTCCTTCTTTTATTCGAGTTCAGAGTAAAACTGCCACCGGATTCTGTAAAGAACGAAAAAGACCGAAAATTCGGGAGATACAGCAAATCCGGAGCGTCTTAAAAAGAGTCTCCGGATGATTGTTCTGGAAAAATGCTGAGCGATCAGAGCAGCTGGATATTGGCTTTTTTACAGGCATCGACCATTTCCTGTGGCCATAAAGCCGCCTGTACTTCGCCGATATGGGCTTTTTGAAGCAGCAGCATGCAGAGTCTGGACTGGCCGATTCCTCCACCGATGGTGTAGGGAAGTTCCTGGTTGAGGATTTTCTGATGGAAGGGAAGCTGTTCGCGGTCCAGCGCGTTTTCCTTTTCGAGCTGGGCATGGAGACTGTCTTCATCGACGCGAATGCCCATCGAGGAAATCTCAAAAGCCTGCTGAAGCGGTTCGTACCAGAACAGGATGTCGCCATTGAGGGCCCAGTCATCATAGTCTGGCGCTCTTCCATCGTGCTTTTCGCCATTGGAAAGACGATCGCCAATCTGCATGACAAACACCGCTCCGTATTTACGGGTGATTTCGTTTTCTCTTTCTTTTGGGGAAAGATCGGGATAGAGATCAAGCAGTTCCTGGCTGGTGATGAAATGAATGTCTTCGGGCAGATGATAAACAGCCTGCGGGTATTTGTACCAGACTTCGTGTTCCATGTGTTTGATGACCTGGAAGATGGTTCGAACATGCGCCTTCAGGGTTTCCTCGTTACGCTCATCTTTGCGGATGACCTTTTCCCAGTCCCATTGATCGACATAGGAAGAATGCAGGTTGTCGAGTTCTTCATCCTTACGGATCGCGTTCATGTTGGTATACAGACCTTCACCGGGCTGGAAGCCGTATTCGCCAAGGGCATATCGTTTCCATTTGGCCAGAGAGTGAACGACTTCCATCTGCTCACCGGGCAGTTCGGCCATGGTAAAGGAAACCGGCTGTTCGGTTCCGTTGAGGTTATCGTTCAGGCCGGAAGAAGCGGTGACATACAAAGGAGCGGAAATACGCTCGAGATGCATTTTCTTTCCGAATTCATGCTGGAAAGTATCGCGGATATATTTGATGGCTTTTTCGGTTTCCCGTACATCCAAAACAGGATCGTAGTTTTCCGGAACGATCAGATTCATAACAAAAGTCTCGCTTTCTAAAAAGATAAAAATTCCAAAAAAGTATATCACCTGCAAAGAGACTGACTTCTCTGTTCCCCTTAAAAAGTCACTGTTCGTCTGATTTGAACAGTACAAAGTCCAAAAACCATCCTCTTTTCTTCCTCCAAATCCGTGTGCAGAATCGGATCTTCTGCCGGAAGACTCACTCTGATTTACTCGAAAGAGGAATTATTCGGTTTTGAAGGATATTCATCGGTTTGCCGGGAATTTGAAGAAAACGATTTTCTAAAAGATGCCTGGCGAGGTCTACAATCGATTCTGAACGAGTATGAGATAAGAAAGAAGGATTTGATGGACTCAAAAGAAGGCATTCTGATGACGGAGGGGTCAATCTCCCGTCAGATGATCGCGTTTGCGATTCCGATATTTCTCGGTCAGCTGTTTCAGCAGTTATACAACACCGTCGACACGCTGATTGTCGGCAATTATCTGGGCAGTGAGGCGCTTGCGGCGGTGTCGTCGAGCGGAAATCTGATCATGTTACTGGTCGGTTTTTTCAACGGCATGTCGATGGGCGCTTCCATTGTGATCAGCCAGTGCTTCGGTTCGGGCGACCACAAACGCCTTGAACAGACTGTACATACCGCAACGGCGGTCGGTCTGGTCATTTCAGTGGTTCTCGCTTTTCTTGGCATTTGGCTTTCCCCGATCATTCTTCGCTGGATGGGCACTCCCCCTGAAGTTCTCCCCCTGTCCAACCAGTATTTTGTCGTTTACTTCACCGGGATCGGTGGCATGGTTCTGTACAACGTCTTTTCCTCGATCATGCGAGCCGTCGGTGATTCCAGACATCCCCTGTATTTTCTGATCGCTTCTTCAATCACCAACGTCGTACTGGATATCGTGTTTATTTCCGTCTTCCACTGGGGCGTGGCCGGAGCGGCGGTGGCTACGGTCATCAGCCAGTTCCTTTCGACCGCATTATCGCTGTATACCCTGATGCGTATTGACGGTCCTCACAAAATCCGCCTGCGGGCAATTTGCTTTCATAAGCAGGCTTTTATTCAGATCATCCGCTATGGCATTCCCTCCGGTGTGCAGAACTCGATTATTTCGCTGGCCAACGTGGTGGTCCAGTCCAATATCAACGCCTTTGGTGCGATGGCCATGGCCGGGTGTGGAGCGTATTCCAAACTCGAGGGCTTTGCGTTTTTGCCGATCATGTCCTTCAACCTGGCGATTTCGACCTTTGTCGGACAGAACCTCGGCGCAGGAAAGAAGGAGAGAACGCTCAAAGGGGCCCGGTTTGGCATTCTTTGCGGCGTGATCATGGCCGAACTGGTCGGCATTCTGTTCTTCTTCTTTGCCGATTTCTTTGTCGGTCTGTTTGACTCCAATCCGGAAGTCATTGCCTATGGAGCGGCCAGAGCCAGATGCAATGCGCTGTTCTATTTCCTGCTGGCCTATTCGCATGCGATCAGTGCGGTTTGCCGAGGCGGTGGAAAACCGGCCGTGCCGATGTATGTCATGATGATCTGCTGGTGCGCCATTCGCGTCAGCTTCCTGTATCTGACCGCCGGATTCCATGACATCAACTTTGTCTATTGGGTTTATCCGCTGACCTGGTCGCTTTCCTCGATTTACTTTGCGTGGTATTACCACAAAAAGACCTGGCTGGCTTCTCCCATTCCCTTTGCGAAAAAACCGCCCGATGCTGTTAAAGAGCAAAGCAATGGCCAGGACGATGCCAGAGCCTGCTGTAAAGCCGGATGCGTTTGTCGGTGCAGCGAAGAATAAAGCCGTTATGTAAGATCGGATCTGCTTTCATTGATCCGGTCTTTTTTACATGATTTTTCAAAAAAATCCGCAACGGGCCTTTCGCATTCGTTGCGGGGGTAGGATGAGGGGAGTAAAGTAGAACAAAATTCAGAAGTGAAAGGATGCTTGAATTATGGATATTCGTTTTGAACCTCGTGAAGATCTGAAAGCCAAACCCGAAGGCCCCCTGGGTTTTGGCAAATACTATACCGATTACATGTTCGTCTGTGACTATGACGAAGATCAGGGTGGCTTCCATGACGCTCGAATCGTCCCTTATGGACCGATCCAGCTGGATCCGGCTTCCATGGTTCTGCACTATGCGCAGGAAACCTTCGAAGGCCTGAAAGCTTACAAAACAAAAGACGGTTCCATTCAGCTGTTCCGTCCGGAAAAAAATGCGGCGCGTTTTGCCAACTCCAACGATCGTCTGTCGATGCCCAAAGTTCCGGAAGATCTGTTTGTAAAGGCCATTGAAGAACTCGTCAAGGTCGAAAAAGGCTGGGTACCTGAAGGGGAAGGCGAATCCCTCTATATCCGCCCTTATATGTTTGCGACTGAAGAAGCGGTCGGTATTCATCCTTCCCGCTCCTATAAATTCCTGATCATCCTCAGCCCGGTCGGTGCTTACTATCCGGAAGGCATGGCGCCGGTAAAAATCTGGGTCGAAGATGAATACGTTCGTGCCGCTCCCGGTGGTACCGGCTTTACCAAATGCGGTGGAAACTATGCCGGATCATTAAAGGCACAGGAAAAAGCCGAAGAAGCCGGGTATACCCAGGTGCTCTGGCTGGATGGTGTGCACAAGAAATATATTGAAGAAGTCGGAAGCATGAACGTCATGTTCCTGATCGATGGAGAAATCTGGACCGCTCCGATTGAAGGTACTGTTCTGCCGGGTGTTACCCGTGATTCCATTCTCCATATCCTTCGTGACTGGGGTTATCCCATTCATGAAGAACACCTTGCGGTTGAAGATCTGATGGAAGCCGCCAGAAATGGCAAACTGCAGGAAGCGTTCGGTACCGGAACTGCAGCCGTTATTTCTCCGATCGGTGAACTTTGTTACAAGGGCGAAAAAGCCGAAATCAACGGATTCAAAACCGGTGAACTGACACAGAAGCTTTATGACACGCTGACCGGCATCCAGTGGGGCGAGATCGAAGATCCGTACGGCTGGACCCGCAAAATCGCTTAATCCCATGAACGAAAAAGAAGCAGCGCGTCGTGCCAACGGCCAGCTTTATGATTATCGGAAAGTCGAAGACGATTCATGGATGCGCATGCGTATTCTGCTTCCGAAAATCAACAATGCCCCGGCACCCGAAGCCAGTCGAAAACTGCTCGAACAGGTGATCGGAACGTTCCCGAAAAGCGCAACGATCAACACCCCTTTCTTTGCGGATCTGGGTCATCATATTCATCTGGGCCAGCGGGTTGTCATCAATATGGATTGCCTGTTTCTTGATGAAGGACTGATTACGATCAAAGATGGATCGATGATCGGACCGCGCTGTTGTTTCTATACGCCCATTCATCCCATGGATCCTGAAGTTCGGGCTACCGGTCTGGAAACCGCCCTGCCCATTACCGTCGAAGAAAACGTCTGGATCGGTGGGTCGTGTGTGATCAATGGGGGAGTCACCATTGGAAAAGGCAGCGTGATCGGCAGCGGTTCGGTCGTTACACACGATATTGAACCCGGTGTCTTTGCGGTCGGTAATCCCTGTACCATCATCCGAAAAATCGATGAAGAAGAAAGTCTTTACTGGAAAAAGCTCTACGAAGACTATCTCGCTCAGACCTCCGTCAAGTGATGGGGATGAGAGCGTCAATTGATTTGAAAAGACAAAAAGAGTATTCTTCTGGATGAGGGCAGAAAAGTATGAATCCAATTTTGAAAGAACTGATCGATGTTCAGGGAAAAAAGCATATTGTTACCTCGATCGAATATGACACGCCTAATGAAGCCAGCCAGGATCGGGTGTTCGATACCGTAAGAGAGATTCTGTTAAATGATCTCGATGCGTTCTCGAAAATCACCTATGACATTCTGCCTGACGGAAGCAAAGTCAAAGTCGAAGTGACTGAAAATCTGCGCTGAATCCAAAATCTGAAACATCCTGAGGCCTGAGGGCCTCTTTTTTTATGGACGATCGAAACAGAATAAAACACTTGTGAAAAATGTCCTTAAAATGAACAAATTATGTGTTTTCTGAGTGGTTTTTCGGCATATTTCCTGTTCGGTTGTCTTGTGACAGTATGCTGATAAAATCATAAGCTACAGGAGGTTTGCAAAAATGTGGTTAACATTGGGAATTATTACCTACCTGCTGTTCTGGGTGATTTGCATTCTGTCGTATACGATTCACTACCTGACGGATACGATTCAGATCACCAGTTTTTCGCAGGTGATCTATACACTGAATGCGGGTACGGAAGGAGCGGGATCGACCATTGGTACGGCCGTTCTTGGATTCTTCGCCCAGTACTGGCTGCTTCTGATTCTCGGCACCATCGTCTTTGTGTTTTATCTGAGAATCTGCAAAAAAAGAAGAACGCTCAAAAAGAGCGGACAGCCCTTATTTAAAGAAAAGAAAACCGTCATGGCTTTCAACTGCTCCGTCATTGCGGCAGCGCTGATTACCGTTTCGGTATTAGGCTATCGAATTAACGAAGGCTATAACATTCTGGGTATTGGCGATTATCTGGCCAATACGAATCGTGTCTCTGATTTGTACGAAAACTATTTTGTTGAACCGACAGATACCACCATCACTTTCCCCGAAAAGAAACGAAACCTGATTCATATCGTCATCGAATCCATGGAATCTTCCTACACTGATGGCGAACATGGCGGTGGATATACGGAAGACCTGATTCCTGAACTGTACGATCTGGCAAAAACCGGTACGGATTTTTCCACCCCCGGAACCACTGACCTGAACGGGGCTCTGGTTACCGATAACTCCGGCTGGACCATTGCCGGTCTGGTTGCGCAAAGCGCTGCCGTTCCTTTGAACGTAGGCAATGCGGAATTCTGTACCAACTTTGAAAACGATGCGCCTTTCATGCCGCATCTGACGACTCTTGGTCAGATTCTCGAATCGGAAGGCTACCATAATTATTTCATGTGCGGTTCGGAAGGCGCTTATGCCGGTCGATCCAACTATTACAAACAGCACGGGAATTATGAAATCCTCGACTACTTCGCCGCAAAAGAACAAGGCGTAATCCCCCAGGATTATCGCGTATGGTGGGGGTTTGAAGATGCCAAACTCTTCCCCTGGGCAGAACAGAAGCTGACGGAAATCGCCAAAAACGATCAGCCGTTCAACTTTACCCTGCTTACGGCAGATACGCATTTCCAGGATGGCTACGAATGCCCGGATTGCCCGGATACGTTTGACAGCCAGTATGAAAATGTCATCAACTGCACGGATTCCCGTGTGGCCGCCTTTATCCGATGGATTCAGCAGCAGGATTTCTATGACAATACGACCATTGTCGTTTCCGGTGACCATCTGAGTATGGATGGATCCGTAGGAAAGGAAACCGGAAGCGGCTATACGCGTAAGGCCTTCTTTGCGGTGATCAATGGTCCAAAATATGAGGGATCTACCCGCAAATACTGCACGCTGGATATCTTCCCGACCATTGTCGAATCGCTTGGTGCGACGATTGATGGTCATCGACTCGGTCTGGGCACGAGTCTGTATTCGAGCGTCCCGACCCTGATTGAGCAGATGGGTCTGCTTCCGCTCAATGCGGAACTGACCGCCAACTCGAAGTATTACACGGATGTCATCATGAGTGGGGACCAGTCCAAAATGAAACAGCCGACTCCGGAAAGTCCGGACGAGGAAGTCAAGACGGAAGCCGTCATGGTTCAGCCCGTCAGCGCTCAGTTTTATGAAAACAATCAGACGCTGTTCGAGGATCCGAATTATACCTACGATATCCCCGTCGATGAGAACACCTACTGGCCTTATGTTCCAGGAGAGGATGCCGTTACCCCGGAACCTCCGGTGGTCGAGACTCCGGACACCCCGGTCACTCCCGAACCTCCGATTTCCGAAACTCCGGTAACGCCTCAACCGCCCACGAGTGAAACTCCGGTGGATCCCACTCCGCCGACTCCACCCACGACCGAGACGCCGGAACAGCCTGAACCGGAGCAGCCGGAGAACCCCGGCACTTCGGATACGGGCTCTGGTGTGGATACCAATGGCGAAACCGGAGCGGACGTTCAGTAATCCGAGCGTTTGAAAAAACTGAAAACGTAAATCTGAAATTATTTTCAAAGAGCGACCAATTTGGCCGCTCTTTTTGTTTTGGGTGAGAGGAAATCCGGGATTCTTTGGTTTTTGAATGCGGTTTTCCATAAAATAAAAGGACATCTCCTGTTTGGCGGTTGAAGAAGGTTCGCAGGTGGAGAAAAACGGACAAAGCCGGAATGTAAAGAATCGAAAGAAAATTTTCAAAAATGATGTAACAAGTTACATTCGCAGTTGCGACGGCCGGAAAGGCTGTGCTATAACGAACAGGAACTTTAAAAGAAAGGGAAATATGAAAAAAAGCGGTGCTGAGATCATCCTCGAAACACTGCTCGAACAGGGAACCGATACGGTATTCGGCTATCCCGGCGGGCAGGTCATCGATCTGTATGATGCCATTTACGAATATCAGGACCGAATCCGCCACATCTTATGCTCGCATGAGCAGCATGCCTGTCATGCGGCGGACGGTTATTTCAGGGCGACAGGAAAACCAGGCGTCGTGATTGCAACTTCCGGACCGGGAGCAACCAATCTGGTCACAGGAATTGCGACGGCCAATCTGGATTCTGTGCCCATTGTTGCCATTACCGGCAACGTTTCAACTTCACTGATCGGAAGAGATTCCTTCCAGGAAGTCGACATCACCGGCGTGACGGTTCCGGTGACCAAACATAATTTCTTTGTTAAAAGCGTCGAGGAGCTTGGCCCGACTTTACATAAAGCGTTCGAAATTGCGATTTCCGGACGCCCCGGACCGGTTCTCGTCGATGTGCCCAAGGATGTCCAGCAGGCCATTACCGAGTATAAACCGCTGGGCAAAGCAGAAAAGCAGACGGAAAAATCCGTCAGCGAACGACAGCTGAAAGCGGCTGTGCGCATGATCAACGAAAGTGTTCGTCCCTATATTTATATCGGTGGCGGATCGCTGGGCGCTCATGTCAGTGATGAAGTCATGAAGCTTGCCGAGAAGATTGATGCGCCGATTGGCTGCACCATGATGGGTCTTTCGGGTATTCCTACCGACCATCCCCGCTATCTGGGCATGGAAGGCATGCATGGCCACTATGCTTCGAGCATGGCGCAAAACGAATGCGACCTGATTATTTCCATTGGCTGCCGGTTTTCGGACCGCGCGACCGGAAATGTAAAAAAATTCGCCCGGCAGGCGAAGATCCTTCAGTTTGATATCGACGCCGCTGAGCTCAACAAGAATATTCCGTTAACGTTAGGACTTGCCGGAGATATTCATGATGCGATGGTTCGTCTGCTGGCGGAAGTCGATGAAAAAGAACATCCCGACTGGCACGCCCGCATTGAAACCTTCAAGCAGCAGGAACGTTACCAGCAGGAACAGAGTCTGGATCCGCATAAACTGACCCCTCAGGCGCTGATTAACGAAATCGCCAAATATACCGATGAAAATACACCGATTGCGACCGATGTCGGCCAGCATCAGATGTGGGTAGCCCAAAGCTATCCGTTCATGAAACCGAGAACCTGGATTTCCTCCGGGGGTCTGGGCACGATGGGCTTTGGTCTTGGCGCAGCCATCGGTGCTGCATTTGCTACCGGAAGACGCACCATTCTCTTTACCGGAGATGGCAGCTTTGGAATGAACCTGGGCGAGCTGGCCACTCTGAAATCGACTGGCGCACCGGTTGTGATCGTTGTTTTCAACAACGGTGTACTGGGTATGGTCAGACAGTGGCAGACGCTGTTCTATGGCGCTCACTATTCACATACCGATCTGAATGCCAGAGCCAGCGATTTTGCGAAAATCGCTGAAGCGTTCGGAGTTCCGGGATTCCATGTCGATACGCTGGAAGAACTGCCGGAAGTCGTCGCCAAAGCGATGGCCAAATCCGGACCGGTCGTGATCGATGTGAAAATCGATCCGGATGAATTTGTCCTGCCCATGCTCCCGCCAGGAGGAAGCATGGACCAGATCATTACCCTTCGGGAGGAAATCTGATGGAAAAATTCGAGATCGCCTGTATTGTGGACAACCAGTTCGGTGTGCTGACCCGTGTAGCCAGCATGTTCACCCGCCGCGGATTCAATATCAACTCTCTGACCGTCGGCGCCACCGAAAACCCGAAGTTCTCCCGGGTCACCATCTCCGTCAACGGGGATGAAAAAATCCGCAGCCAGTGTATTAAACAGTTGCGAAAACTCTATAACGTCAAATACGTCCAGGAAATGAAACCGGAAAACTGCGTCACCCGCGAGCTCGCGCTGATCAAGCTCAAAAACAACAGCGAAACTCGTCCGGAGATTGTCAGTGCGGTGGATATTTTCCGATGCAAGATCGTCGACTTCTCTCCCAACACGCTTTGCGTGGAAATTACCGGAGAGTCTTCGAAAATCGATGCGTTTTTAACGATCGTCGAACCCTACGGCATTCTCGAGATGTGCCGGACCGGTGTGGTTGCCGTTCAAAGAGGCTGCCATTACCTGACCGATGAAGTCCTCGATGAATCCGCGTTCATGGAAACCCATGTCGGGGACATTTTCGACGAACGGTAAAAATAAAGATAAAGAACCATTCTGAAAACCAATGAACGGCCAGAAAGCACAGAGATGAAAAATCTCGGAAAGGGAAAACATGGAAAACAGAATTTTTTACGAACAGGACTGTGATGTTAACCGTCTGAAAGGCAAAAAGATCGCCATTATCGGTTACGGCTCTCAGGGACACGCTCATGCCCTCAACCTGCGTGATTCCGGAGCGGATGTAGTGATCGGTCTGTATGAAGGCAGCCGTTCTGCTGCCAAAGCCAAAGAACAGGGATTTGAAGTTCTTCCGGTAGCCGATGCGGTAAAAGCTGCGGATCTGGTGATGGTCCTGATCCCCGATGAAAAACAAAAAGACGTTTACCGTAAGGAAATCGCCCCCAACCTCACTGCAGGAAAAACGCTCGCCTTTGCCCATGGCTTTAACATCCATTTCGGACAGATCGTTCCACCTGAAGATGTGAACGTCATCATGATCGCTCCCAAAGGTCCCGGACATACCGTTCGCTCCGAATACGAAGCCGGAAAAGGTGTACCCAGCCTCGTTGCCGTAGAACAGGATGCGACAGGCGACGCGCTTGAACTGGGTCTGGCTTATGCTGCAGGAATCGGAGCTTCTCGCGCTGGTGTTCTTGAAACCACATTCCGTACCGAAACCGAAACCGACCTGTTCGGTGAACAGGCTGTCCTTTGCGGTGGTGTTGTTGCGCTGATGCAGGCCGGATTTGAAACCCTCGTGGAAGCCGGCTACGATCCGAGAAATGCTTACTTTGAATGCATTCACGAAATGAAGCTGATCGTCGATCTGATCTACCAGTCCGGATTTGAAGGCATGCGCTATTCCATTTCCAATACCGCTGAATACGGCGATTACATCACCGGACCGAAAATCATCACCGAGGATACTCGAAAAGCCATGAAGAAAATCCTTTCCGATATCCAGGATGGAACCTTCGCCAAAGACTTCCTGCTCGACATGTCCGATGCCGGTGGTCAGGCTCACTTCAAAGCCATGCGCAAAATCGCCAAGGAACATCCAAGTTCCAAAGTCGGCGAAGAAGTCCGCGCTCTGTATTCCTGGGCGGATGAAGACAAACTCGTCAACAACTAAAATCCCCCGAAAACTCCAAAAAGCCCGTCTGCGGGCTTTTTGTTATAGAAGGGTGAGGGTAATAATCACCCCCACCGTTTGGTGAAGAAATGAGGAAAAAGAATGAAAAGCGATGAAATGAAGAAGGGCCCGGAGAAGGCCCCCCAGCGAAGTCTGCTTCACGCCCTGGGTCTGACGGAAGAAGAAATCGACCGCCCGATCGTCGGCATTGTTTCCAGCTATAACGAAATTGTTCCCGGTCACATGAATCTGGACAAGATTACTCAGGCGGTAAAAACCGGCGTTTCTCTGGCCGGAGGTACCCCGATTGTTTTCCCGGCCATTGCGGTTTGCGATGGCATTGCGATGGGTCATAACGGCATGCGTTATTCGCTCGTTACCCGTGATCTGATTGCGGATTCCACCGAATCCATGGCCCTTGCCCATGCTTTTGATGCGCTGGTTATGATTCCCAACTGCGACAAAAACGTGCCCGGTTTGCTGATGGCTGCGGCAAGACTGAATCTGCCGACCATCTTTGTCTCCGGTGGACCGATGCTGGCCGGACGCATCGACAACCATAAAACTTCGCTTTCCAGCATGTTTGAAGCGGTTGGCGCGTTCAAAGCCGGAAAGATCGATGGCGACAAGCTGCGCGAATTCGAACTGAATACCTGTCCTTCCTGTGGATCCTGTTCCGGAATGTATACGGCCAACTCCCACAACTGCCTGTCTGAAGTTCTCGGTATGGCGCTCAAGGGCAATGGTACGATTCCCGCCGTTTACTCCAAACGCATTGAACTGGCCAAACATGCCGGTATGCAGATCATGGAGCTGATTAAAAAGGATATTCGTCCAAGAGACATCATGACCGAACAGGCCTTTAAAAATGCGCTGACCGCTGATATGGCTTTAGGCTGCTCGACCAACTCGATGCTCCATTTACCGGCGATCGCGCATGAATGCGGCATCCGGATTGATCTGGATGAAGTCAACCGAATTTCCGAACGGACCCCCAACCTCTGCCATCTGGCTCCGGCCGGACCAACCTATATGGAAGATCTCGACCAGGCCGGTGGAGTATACGCGGTGCTTAAAGAGCTTGAAGACGCCGGTCTGATCGATACCGACATCATGACTGTGACCGGGAAAACGCTCCATGAAAACATCGCAGATTCCGTCAATCTCGATGAAACCATCATCCGCCCGATCGACAACCCCTATACCGCAACCGGTGGACTGGCCGTGCTCAAAGGCAACCTTGCTCCTCGCGGATGCGTAGTAAAACGCTCTGCGGTTGCTCCGGAGATGTTAAAGCATACCGGACCGGCTGTGGTTTACGACTCCGAAGAAGAAGCCATTGCGGGCATCTTTGGCGGTAAGGTCAAATCCGGTGATGTCGTGGTGATTCGCTATGAAGGACCTGCCGGAGGACCGGGCATGCGTGAGATGTTATCGCCGACCTCAGCCATTGCCGGTATGGGTCTGGATAAGGAAGTCGCTCTGATCACGGACGGACGCTTCTCGGGCGCTACCCGTGGAGCCGCCATTGGTCATATCACCCCCGAAGCCATTCAGGGGGGGCTGATCGCTTATGTCAAAGATGGCGATCTGATCGAAATCAACATCCCCGATTACTCCATCAGGCTGCTGGTCGATGATGAAGAAATCGAAAAGCGTAAAAAGGAAATGAAGATTAAGGAAAACAAAAACGTATCCGGTTATCTCAAACGCTACGCTGCACAGGTGCATGGCGCGGATGAAGGAGCGGTTCTTTCGTGAACCTGAATCTGAAAGATTCCCTTCATGAACTGGCGGTCTTTTCCTCGCTCTATGAAGATGAGACGTTTCAGGCTTTTCTGGAACTGATCGATGCGAGAATGACCCTCAAAACGGACTGGAAACTGAATATGGCCCGTTTTGTCGCAAAACTTTATGATCACCAGAGCGAAGACTGGACCGAAGTACTCAGAGATATCGTCCTTTGTGCTCCGACCTGTCTGGCCAGAGCGGCAGCAGCCGATCATGAAGTGCCTGAACGGATGCTCAATACCGCCATGGCTGAACTGGCCGCGCTTTCTGAAGCCGCAGCAGTAACGCCTGTCGATTTTGGGGTCGTGCAGAATCTGTTCTGGACGGCTCATTCGATCGATCTGCAGGGCGAATATCTCAACCGTCTGATGGAAATCGATAAATACGGAACGGGAATTTTCGCTTCGGCCAGAATGTTCCGTCTCTCACGAGGGAATGAGCTGAAAATCGTTCCGGTTTCCACCCCGGATCCGGTACGCTTTGAAAACCTGTATGGCTATGAAGAGCAGCATCAGCTGATGATCGAAAATACAAAAGCGCTGCTTCAGGGGCTTCCGGCAGTCAATCTGCTGCTTTATGGAGATGCCGGAACCGGCAAGTCGGCTTCGATCAAAGCCCTGGAAAACGAGCTGGGCGATCAGGGACTGCGCCTGATTGAAGCGGGCAAGGATCGCCTTGACTGCCTGCCCGACCTGCTCGATCAGCTGGCCAACGAGCCACTGAAATTCATCGTCTATATCGACGATCTCTCCTTTGGAGAAAACGATGACTCCTTCTCGGCACTCAAAGCTGTACTGGAAGGCAGTGTCAGTGCCAGAAGTTCAAATACCGTCATTTACGCCACCAGCAACCGACGCCATCTGGTCAAGGAATCGATGGAAGCCAGAAGCGGTGACGATATCCACCGTCGGGATACGCTGCAGGAAACCCTGTCGCTTTCCCAGCGTTTCGGACGGTGTGTCTTCTTTGAAAAGCCGAATGCCGAGCGCTATCTCGAGCTCGTCAAATCGATCGGTCTCGAATACGGTCTCGATCTTGACCATCCGCTGCTGCTTCGTGAAGCGGAAGCCTTCGCTTTGGGTCAGGGCGGACGGTCGGCTCGGTGTGCCCGACAGTTTGTGGAACGCCAGGCGGCCCTGAAAGGAATGGAACATGCTTAATCTCGAAAAAATTTATCACGCCCGATATGTTCTCAAGGACATCGTGCGGACAACCGACCTGATCCCGGCCACAAAAATCAAGGAAGGGGTAAACGTCTATCTCAAGACGGAAAACCTCCAGAAAACCGGATCCTTCAAGGTTCGTGGAGCCAGTTATAAAATCTCCCAGCTTTCCGATGAGGAAAAGCTTCATGGCGTAATCGCGTGTTCTGCAGGAAATCATGCGCAGGGTGTGGCTTTGGCGGCCAGAGAATGCGGGATCCCCGCAGTGATCTGCCTGCCCGAAGGCGCTCCGATCTCCAAAGTTGAAGCGACCCGTTCCTATGGAGCGGAAGTCGTTCTGGTGGATGGCGTTTATGATGATGCCTACGCCAAAGCTCTCGAGCTGCGCGATGAGAAGGGATATACCTTCATTCATCCCTTTGATGATGAGCTTGTGATTGCCGGACAGGGAACCATCGGTCTGGAAATCCTCGACCAGCTCGATACCGTCGATGCGGTTGTCGTTCCGGTCGGTGGCGGCGGCCTGATTTCGGGTGTCGCTTACGCCATCAAAACCCTTCGTCCGGAAGTCAAAGTTTATGGCGTGCAATCCGATGGCGCGCCAGGCATGGTCCAGTCTTTGAGTGAAGATCAGATCGTTTGTCTCGATCATGTGCGAACGATCGCCGATGGCATTCAGGTCAAGGAGCCCGGAGTAAACACGTTCGACCTGTGCCGTAATTATGTCGATGAAATCGTGACGGTCAGCGATGATGAAGTGGCTACGGCCATCCTCAAGCTGATCGAAACGCAGAAGCTGATTACCGAAGGCGCCGGAGCCGTCAGCGTGGCGGCAGTCATGTTTGACAAAATTCCGGTTCAGGGCAAAAACGTCGTCTGCATCCTTTCGGGAGGCAATATCGATGTAACGATCCTGTCCAAAGTCATCGAACGCGGTCTGCTTAAATCCGGTCGTTCCGATACCCTGGCTATTGAGCTTGAAGACCGTCCCGGACAGCTGGCCAAAGTTTCCCGCCTGCTTGCTCAGCTTGGCGCGAATGTGGTCAGCGTATCGTACGAAAAAGCCAGTGAAGGCTCTTCGATTACCGCCTGCGTGCTGCGCATCAACATCGAAACTCGCGATCAGGCGCATATCATTCAGGTACACGAAGCTCTGAAAGCCAACCATTTCAATCTTGTAGAATAACTATTGGATATTTATCGAATACAGAAGGATATAGAAAGGGAAAACATGAGACAGATTTCAACCACAAAAGCTCCTGCCGCCATCGGACCGTATTGTCAGGCGGTAGTCACCGACGGATTCGTATTCACTTCCGGACAGATCCCCATCAATCCGGAAACCGGTGCAATCGAAGGAGAAACCATCACCGAACAGGCCACGCAGGTGATGAACAACCTGCAGGCTGTGCTGGAAGCGGCAGGCAGTGGGTTTGCCTGGGTCGTAAAAACCACCTGCTTCCTGGCGGATATCAATGACTTTGCCGCGTTCAACGAAGTGTATGGACAAGCCTTCACTTCTCATCCGGCCAGAAGCTGCTTCGCCGTTAAAGAGTTGCCCAAAGGCGCTCTGGTCGAAGTTGAAGTCATCGCCAAACTCAAACCTCAGGAATAATCACCACAAAACGCCTTTGTGTCGTGAAAGGAAACCTCGAATTCCTCTTGCGAGCAAAGGCGTTTTCTTATCATGGCTGAACTTTGCTTTGGCTAAAGCGCATCAGCGTATCAAGAAGAAGTAAGAGCTTTCTGAAAATGAGGGTTTTTAAGGAAGGGGGAAGACATTCTTAAAGATCAGTAAGCATTGTTGAGTTTGACTGATTGATGAAATAGAATACATTGCATGAAAAACTTAAATAAGAAAAAGATGCGGGATAATCTCTCGATCTGGATTGCGAGCATTGCGTATGCCGTTTTCCTGCTGACCTGCATCTTCTGTTATACCGTGGATTTCATTACCAATGACATTCAGGTCGACTCCTTCTCTCAGTTTTTGTACACCGTACAGGTGGGTATGGGTGGAGCCGGAGTGACGGTGCTGCAGATCCTGTGGGGCTTTCTGAACCATTATCTGTTCTGGATTGTCTGCGCAACCGTGCTCTATGGTCTGTTTCTGTATTTTGCCCTGCGTGAGCGCAAGGCCAGAAAGAACGGCCAGGAGGCAGTCCTTAGCCAGCATACCGTGATTACGCTCAATTCGGCGGTTGTCGTTTCTCTGGTCGTATCCGGAGCCGTGATGTTCAGCCAGATTCGACAGGGGTATGAAGTGCTGAAAATCGATGACTATATCGAAGAGCAGAGCGTCTATTCCACGCTTTATGAAGACTACTATGTCAAACCTGAACAGGATCTGCTGACCTTCCCGCAGAAGAAGAAAAACCTCGTCTATATCTATCTCGAGTCGATGGAAAGTTCTTTTACGGATAAGGAACATGGTGGCGGATATGATGTGTCCCTGATTCCGCAGCTGACCGCTCTGGCCAAGGAGAATACGGACTTTTCTGCCAAAGCCGATACCAACCTCAACGGCGGTCAGGTCACCAACCAGACCGGATGGACCGTAGCGGGTATGGTCGCTCAGACCTCCGGTACGCCTCTTGGAGTAACCCGTTCCAAATACAGCCATTCCTTTGATGAGAACATGTTATTCATGCCTGAAGTGGTTTCTTTGGGCGACATTCTCGAAGAGAACGGCTATAAAAACGTCTTTATGTGCGGATCGGAAGCGAGCTATGCGGCCAGAAAGAACTATTTTGTCCAGCATGGAAATTACGAAATTCTCGACCTCGATGAAGCCCATGAAAGCGGCAAGTTGCCGGCTGATTATCACGAATGGTGGGGCTTTGAAGACTCCAAACTGATCGATTTCGCCAAGGAAGAAATCAGTGAACTGGCCAAGAGCGATCAACCGTTCAACTTCACGATGATTACAGCCGATACCCATTTCCTGAATGGATACAAATGCCCGGATTGCCCGGACAGCTATGAACAGCAGTATGAAAACGTCGTGGCCTGCTCCGACAAACGGATTGCAGAATTCGTTCAGTGGATGAGCCAACAGGATTTCTATGACGATACCATCATCGTCATTTCCGGAGACCATCTGTCGATGGATGGCGTCGTTACCGAAGAGATTGGATACGATTTCCCGAGAAAAGCCTTCTTTACCGTCATCAACGGTCCGGAATATACGCTTGATCAGACGCGTGAATTCACCACGCTCGATCAGTTTCCAACGACGATGGAAGCCATGGGCATCCAGATCGATGGACACCGTCTGGGTCTGGGAACTTCGCTTTATTCGAATGTACCAACCCTTTGCGAAGAAATCGGCTTTGATCAGCTGAATTCGGATATCGCCCATCGTTCTGTGCAATTTGAAGAAGAGATCATGAAAGACGATGGCATGGAAGCCAACGCCGAAAGCTTCGAAAACCAGAAAAATCAAAACTGACAACAAAAAGCGCTGACCCCATTCAAAAGGTCAGCGCTTTTTACATGATTGAACTAGCGGGAGCTGTAGCGGAAGGCGATTGCCGAGCACAGAAACACCATGGCCAGAATGATCCAGAGCGACTGCAGTTTCCAGGCATATAACAGAAAGCAGGCCGCGGCAGCAAAATAGAGCAGGGAAGTCAGAACGGCTTTGTTCTTCTTTTTCATGACTGCATTCTATCATGCCGCCACACAAAAAAAGCCGTCAACGGACGGACGGCTGAACAGACATAAAAAAATGGTGACTCGGCAGGGATTCGAACCCTGGACCCCTTGATTAAAAGTCA
>Cam_p2__coassemble_1395_pt1 | contig 19562 bp, 14 predicted proteins | sample Cam_p2__metabat2_low_PE_009 | metagenome-assembled genome bin Cam_p2 | reverse complement strand
CCCGTTCCCATCTCGAACACGGAAGTTAAGCCATTGAACGCCGACGATAGTGTAACAGCGAAAATAGGAAGCTGCCGGACAGAGAAAAGCCCTGAGCAAGGTTGAAAGACCAGTGCTCAGGGCTTTTTATCTGTTCGTTTCAGTCGTCGTGACGCTCTTCAAGGATATGAGCAAGGGCGACTTTAATTACCGAGTGGATATGTTCATCATCCAGTGAGTAATACACGGTTTTTCCTTCCTTGCGGCTTTTGACCAGACAGGCAGTTTTAAGAGATTTCAGCTGATGGCTGACGGCAGAACGAGACATACCGGCAAGACCGCAAAGATCGGAGACGCAAAGTTCGCTTTGTTCCAGGGCAGTCAGCAGTTTCAGACGGGTAGGATCGGCCATGACTTTATAAAAATCAGCCAGACGGTCGATGATCTCCAGTTGAGGCATTCCGTCTCTGGCCTTCTCAAAAGCCTGCTGATCGAAGATTTCATAGGGAAACTGAGATTCATTCATAATTCCATTATATTCAATGGCGCAACCTCTGTCGGATTGAGGGAAGATTGCTTTTTCTGAAGTTTGTTCACGCGAACCGTTTTTGGAAAAATCTTCAGACAAACGGTTGAATAAATATTCAACTGTTCTATAATAAAGACCGTAAACAGTTGAACAGATGTTCAACTAATACGGAGGTAATTATGAGAAAAGTATATAAAATCGAAGTGGATTGCCCGACCTGCGCAGCAAAACTTGAAGAGTGCGCCTGCAAACTGGATGGCGTAGAAAGCTGCAATGTGAACCTGATGACCCAGAAAATGACGATCGTTGCAGACGAACAGGCACATCCTGCGATTATCAAAACCCTGCAGACTAAAATGAAGAAAATTGATGATGACGTTGTGATCTACGGTTAAGGCATAAGGTCATCGAGGAGTAATTTCTTATGACTAAAAAACAGAAGAAGAATCTCAGGCGGATTCTGATCACTGCAGTTGGATATGCAGCGCTGATCATCTGTTCGCTTGTAATTCACGACCTTAATCCGATCGTCATGGGCGTTCTGTACTTCGCCCTCTATCTCTACATTTCATGGGATGTCCTGAAAAAGACCTGGAAGAATATCCTGAGTAAGGACTTTATGGATGAAAACTTCCTGATGACAGTGGCCTCTCTTGGCGCTTTTGCTCTGGGAGAATATTCAGAATCAGTAGCCGTTATGCTGTTTTATCAGGTTGGAGAATGGTTCCAGTCCTACGCGCTCGAACGTTCGAGAAAGAATATTTCCGCACTGATGGATATTCGTCCGGACTATGCCAACCTCGAGCAGGATGGAAAGATTGAACAGGTTGATCCTGAACAGGTGAAAACCGGGGACATTATCGTCATCAAACCCGGTGAGCGCATCCCACTGGATGGTGTGGTTGTTTCCGGTACCAGCTCCATTGATACGTCTGCTCTGACTGGTGAAAGTGTTCCAAGAACCGTCAGAGAAGGCAACGATGTCGTTTCCGGATGTATTAATGAGAGCGGCCTGATCAGAGTCAGAGTCTCTCGTCCGTTTGCCAGCTCGACGGTTGCTCGTATCCTCGATCTGGTAGAAAACGCCACCGACAAGAAAAGCAAATCCGAACAGTTCATCACCAAATTTGCAAGAGTGTATACGCCGATCGTCGTTTACAGTGCTATTGCACTGGCGATCATTCCTTCTCTGATTACCGGAGACTGGAGCGTCTGGATTTATCGTGCCCTTGAATTCCTGGTTATCTCGTGCCCGTGCGCACTGGTCATTTCTGTTCCACTGGCCTTCTTTGGAGGCATTGGTGGAGCATCCAAATGCGGAATCCTGGTCAAAGGAAGTACCTACCTGCAGGATCTTTCTGAAGTCACCACGATGGCTTTTGATAAGACAGGCACGCTGACCAAAGGTACTTTTGAAGTAGCCAGTGTCAATCCGGTCGATATGGAAAAAGACGAGCTGCTGAAGCTTTGCGCAAAAGCTGAATCGTTCTCTACTCACCCGATTGCTTTAAGTATTGAGCGAGCAGCCAAGCTTACTGACCCTAAAGAAGGCGTAGGCAACGTCGAAGAAATCGCCGGTAAGGGTCTGATCGCTCAGATCGGTGATCAGAAAGTTGCCTGCGGTAACCGCAAGCTGATGGAAAGCCTGGGCATTATGAAAGATACCCTGCCGGAAGGCAGTGGATTTGGAACAGTCGTTTATGTTGCTGTAAACGGTCTGTTTGCCGGAACGATTGAAGTTGCCGACGAACCGAAGGAAGAAGCCAAAACTGTCTTCCAGCTGCTTACCCAATACGGTGTCAAAAAGTTCGTTATGTTAACCGGTGACAGCGAAACCGTCGCCAAAGCGGTAGCCGATCATACAGGTATTACCGAAGTTCATGCTCAGCTGCTGCCGGAGCAGAAGGTGGAATGCCTTGAAAATCTGCTCAAACAAAGCGATGGCAAACTGGCTTATGTCGGTGATGGTATCAACGATGCGCCGGTACTGACACGCGCTGATGTCGGTATTGCGATGGGCGGACTTGGCAGTGATGCGGCAATCGAAGCGGCTGACATCGTCCTGATGGATGACCAGCTCGACTCGCTGATTACCGCCATTCAGATCTCGAGAAAGACGCTGAAAATCGCCAAACAGAACATCGTCTTTGCGATTACGGTTAAAGTGCTGATGCTTATTCTTGGTGCTCTTGGCATCGTGAATATGTGGGGAGCTGTCTTTGCGGATGTCGGAGTTTCCGTTCTGTGCATCCTCAACTCGACCAGAGCACTTCGCGTTTCAAAATTCAGAATCAATCAACCGGAGTAAATCTCCGGTTTTTTGTCTTTTAAGCATGACAAATCAAACCTGAAAAGATGACTTTTATAATGAATGGGAATGGAGGAATGAACCATGAAGGAACTGGAAAACAAACAGGAAGTCTTTGATCTGATCAATGAAATCTCTTACGACCTCGATCAGAAAAAGGTCGATACCGCACTGGATAAATTCACCGAAGATGCACAGCTGAAGATTACCGAGAATGGAATTACCACTCTGGCTCTGTCCGGTAAGGAAGCCATCCAGGATCATCTGAGTAAAGCATTAAAGGATGTCGATGTCCTCTTCCATAACAATGGGACCAGTGTTATCCAGGTGCTCTCGCTTGATCAGAAGGCAATTGCGGATACTTCCTGCATTGTCAAAAAGATCGCCTCGAGCGTTCAGACCGACGAATGCCTGTACTATCAGGACAAGCTGATCAAAGTCAACGGATACTGGTACGTAGTTGAACGCGATATTCGAATCGTCGTCAAATCGATTCATTAACCGGAGTGATCCGGTTTTTTTATGGATTATTTAACAACAGAGAAACCATGATCCGATCTGAAAGGTCACAGACCATTTCTGCCGAAACAGGGTGGTAATGAAAAATACCGCTTCGAAAAATTCTCGAAGCGGTATTCAATGGATCTTTCTATGATTTGGAAGGAGCAATCATGGACAGGGAAATGCGTTTGCGGCGAATATCCGTATCCACAACATAGACGGTCACGATCTGACCGGTATGGACGACCTCTGCCGGATCTTTGACAAAACGATCAGCCATTCTGGAAATATGAACGAGTCCATCTTCGTGTAACCCGATATCTACGAATGCACCAAAACTGGTGACGTTGCGTACGGTTCCTTCAAGCTGCATGCCTGGAGTAAGATCCTCTATCTTCAGGACGGATTTTTTCAGTACCGGCCCTTCAAGAGAATCACGGGGATCGAGGCCGGGATTTTCCAGTTCCTGAAGAATATCCTGAATCGTATAAACATCACTGTTCAGGCTTTCTGCGGCTTTTTTAACATTGACCTTTTTCAGGTGATCCTTAAAATACGGCTCGCGCATCTGATCAAGCGACAGGCCTTCTTTCTCTAACAGGGAACGAGTCAGGTCATAGCTTTCCGGATGAATACCGGTATGATCCAGCGGATTGGGGCTGGTGGGAATCCGAAGAAATCCAATCGACTGTTCATAGATCTGGTCGGAGAACAGCTTTCGAATCTGCTCACGACTTTGAATGGCTTCTTTTTCCCGGGCCTTGAGCAGTTTGTTGATCTGCGGCTTTTTCAGACCAGAGATATGGGAAAGAAGAACCGGGGAAGCCGTGTTGACGTTTACTCCGACGCGGTTAACGGCTTTGTCGGTGATAAAGTTCAGGGTTTCCTTAAGTTGCTTTTGAGGAACGTCATGCTGGTACTCCCCGATGCCTAAAGACTGGGGATCGATTTTAACGAGTTCGGAAAGCGGATCCTGAACACGTCTTCCAATGGAAATCGCTGAACGCTTTTCTACCGGCAGATCCGGGAATTCCTCTTTTGCCAGTTCGCTGGCCGAATAGACAGAAGCACCGGCTTCCGACCCGATCAGCCAGGAAATATTCGGATAATCTTCGAGAATCGAAGCAATCAGATCCACGCTCTCCCGACTCGCGGTTCCGTTTCCAATCACAATAACCGTCGGCTTCCATTTGTCGATCAGATTGCGGGTCTCTTTAATCGCTTTCTGAGCAGCTGGAGATTTCAGATTGACTCGATCAGAACTGTAGGGAAAGGGATAAACCACGCAGGTATCGAGCAGTGCCCCGGAATCCGACAGCACGGCCAGTTTGCATCCATGGGCGTAACCCGGATCCCATGCCAGCATGACCTGTCCCTTAAGGGGTCTTGTCATGAGCAGGTGTTCAAGATTGGAGGCAAAACCGGCAATGGCTTTTTCATGAGCTCTGGTTTTCAGTTCAGAGCGGATTTCTCGTTTGATAGAGGGAAGCATCAGCCGAATCAGAGCATCATGAATGACGGTCTCCAGATAGCTTCTGGCCGGTGAATTCTTCAGAATTTTGCGGGCGATCATCTTCTCGAGACGTTCGTTATCACTGGTGATCGAAACCGTCAGCACTTTTTCCTTCTCTCCACGCTCCATGGCCAGAATGCGGTGGGGAGGAATTGTTTTGAGAGACTGAGAAAAATCGTAGTAGTTTTCATAGACGCCCTGTTCATCCTCGGCGTCTTTTTTGCGTGTCGATGTCAGAGATTCGCGTTTAAGCAGGTCTTCCTTGACCAGAGAACGAAGCGAAAGATCGTCTCCAATCTGTTGGGCAAGAATGTATCCGGCCTGTTCCAGATCTTCGGCACTGCCCAGACGGGAAGGATCTTCCTTCTGTTTCCAGATTCTTTCCGCAAGTGGACCAAAACCGGCCGCAATGGCTTCGGTGGCCTTGGTTTTCCGCTTTTCCTTATAAGGACGGTAGATTTCTTCAAGCTGGGCGAGTGTTTCGCATTGCATGATGGCCTTTTCCAGCGGTTTGGTCAGCAGCTTCTTTTCTTCGAGAATCCCCAGAATGGATTCCTTTCTTTCCAGAAGAGAATTCTGGTATTTCCAGGCCTGTTCAATCGCGCGCAGCTGGTCCTCATCGAGGTTTCCGGTCTGCTCCTTGCGATATCTGGCGATAAAGGGAATGGTCTGTCCTTCTTCAAGCAGGTTGAGTGCGGTTTCCACCTGCCGAACCTGACAGCCCAGGTTTTTGGCAATAAAGTCTTTGATATTCATTCTTCTACCTTAAACGACCGATCTGAAAACTCAAGAAAAACCTCGATTCAAACAGTCAGCACAACCCATCGCAACCGGAAAAACCATCATGAAAAGCGATCCGATCACGCCTTCCTTAAGAAAATGGAGGAAGAGAAGCCATTACAAATACAGAAAGGAAAAATGACAGAAAAACGGAAAATGGTATAGAGAAAGGTACAGAATAGATATTTCGAGATGATTTAAAAACACGAATAAATTGGTTTATTGAAAACAGGAATGGTATATACCAAAAAATTCAGAAAAAATTTATGGCAATTGAAAATCAGATTGCTATTATGTAGGTGCATTAAAAGAATATTAAATCAATAGGCTCGTAATCGGGCGTTTCGATGATTCTGACTGCTTTTTGGAAAGAGTTTTCGAGCGAGCAGATGGATTTAACCGTATGCCGAACGGTAAGAACGGCAAAGGATAAGCGAAAGCAACAGAGTGAACAGAAATCGTGGAAAGAAAGAAAGGCAGATCTTCGAAGTACATTTTTTGCTAAGAAAGGAACTTTCCATATGAAAAAAGATTGTGGACTCGCTGCTGAAAAGAAAGAGAACATTCGTTCTCGAAACCTTTTCAATAAATGGTTTGCACTCCTGCTGTCCATTGGACTGGCTCTTACTTCCGTTTCTCTTCCGGATCCTGTTCAGGCAGAAGAACCACTGGAGGCGATGGTCGAGGATACAGCGATCAACCCGAACTTCACCATCCAGCACTTCCTGAACTTTCCGGCAATTAACCTCATTAAAACAGACGAAAATGATCCTTATGGAAACAGCAGTACCTATCTGCCAGTTTATAACACACATGCCAGACAGGATAATGGCCACGATGGTCTTCCTTATAATGGCATGACAGACAGCAATCTAAGCTACAGGATCAGTCTGGACGATGAGGGAAACGTCAACACCCATAACGAACTGATTCGTCTTTTTGAAGATGATAGGGCGCGTTATCTGCTGAAACCGCAGATGGAGTATATGAACCGTCTTTATCATTCCAGCGACGACAAAAATACGAATTATTCGCTTTCTCAGATCTGGCTGTCCTGGAGCAAAGAAGAGGATAAGCTCGACTCTGTTCAACCTGGCGACTTTAACCAGATTATCGGAAAAGAGGGTGGAGCGCTTGATGAATCGAAAATCCGCTTCACCAACAACCCCAAACGTGTGGATTCTTCCTGGGAAGAAGGAAAGCCCATCACGAACTACGTCCTTGAAGAGGGCGGAATAACTACCATTCTGATCACGGATGGCGCGATTGTCCGATTCGTGTTCGATCCGACAGAACAGGATGACTACACAAATACACAGGGCGTAAATTTCTACGACTACGATATTACGGATGGAAAGATTTACACCAGCCGTGAGGATTGTGTCAACGGTGACAACCCCAAGTCTACCAGCCAGCAGGCAGAGCTTCAGGCTGCTGGTAAAGCGATTTATGCTCGAACGGATCTGTTCGACGCGGATGATCCAAATCCTCAGCATGGAGCAGGTATTAACGCGATCGAGAACTATGATCCAAACAATAAAGGAACCAGACTGGCTTTTGGCAACGCTAACACCGGAACCGGACTGGGTGATCTGATATGGAAGCAAGGTTCGGTGATCAACACGCCAAACCGTTTCAACGATAAGACGAACCCGGGAACTCAAGCAACCTATCAGATTGCTACGGGATTGAATGACGATGGAAGTCTTCAAGTCAACTCGGGTTTGAATTCCGCAAATGTATTCGGATCGGCCGAACAGAACGGGAAAACCGCTTATAACAATAACGAATATCGCATGATCTTCCAGCGAGTAGGCGGTACATATACCCTGAGCAGCATTCAGACCCGCTACCGCTATGAAAACTTGAATGACTCCTGGACACTTGGTCAGAACTGGACAAATACCAACGCCACAAATCTGGAAAAGATTGTTAGTAATCGATCGGGTATTCTATCTAATGAATTCTGGCCGATGGATATTTCTCCTTCCTATGGAACCGATGGCCATGACCCGAAATTCGGAGCTGCCGGGGTATCTACAAACTGGGTTGGTGGAATCACCAATCGGACTCAGAACTGGATCTCTGCTGTAGAGGGTTCATTCCCGGTTTCGGATGATGGGGAAAACCATAACGCCTATTTTGGAATGGATTACGCGGTGGACTTCGTACTGAGTCCTGGTTACTGTGGCCCGCTTCGTTATCTGTTTTATGGAGACGATGACATGTATGTTTTCATCTCCAAACTGGATCCGGAAACCAAGAAAATCTCCGATACGCGTCTGATTGCAGATATCGGTGGTGTGCATTCCTCGTTCGGTATGTATGTCGATTTGTGGGATGCCATCAATAAGATGAACGACCGTAATTCGAACAGCCTGCCCCAAAGCAGCCCAACCGAGTACTATCGTCTCAACTTCTACTATGCCGAACGCGGAGCGTCCGGATCGTCCTGCTATATGCGTTTTACGGTTCCGTTTAAAACGATGGAACAAACCAGCCTTGATTATATTGATGAGCTGAAAATCGAAAAAGAAGTCGCTCCATCAGAAGAGACGGATCTCAATACCGAATACAGCTTCCAGGTCGATTTTAAAAACGCCATTACTCAGAAACCGATAATTAACCGCTATGCCTTTGTGCTGTATGAAAAAGACGCAGAGGGTCAGGAAAAGAAAATCGATAAACCGGAAGGCATGCCCAACTACATCAGCAGTGGAGATCGCATCACCCTGAAGAGTGGACAGTCCATCGAGATCCACGGTCTGCCGGATTATACCAGCTATACCGTCACGGAACTGAATGCCGAAAAAGTGAATAACATTTATACTTCAAAACGCACTTCTGAAGAAATTCAGATGCGAGACATAGTTTTTGAAGAAAACAAAAGTGGCATTGTGACCGGAAAACTGAGCAGTGAATCCGGTGAAAACTTCGTCAAGTTCTTCAATGTCATGAACCCGGGCACTCTGAAAGTGGAAAAGGCTCTTGCAGAGGGCGCTGAGGTTCTGCAGGAGCAGGAGTTTACTTTCTGTCTGACTTTGAAGAACAGCACGATGAAGAAAATTTACTGGTTCAAAGATGGACAGTATCAGGAACCGCTGACAGTCAACAATGCCGGTTCTGTCGACTTCACATTGAAAGCCGGACAGAAAGCTGAGATTTTCAACCTTCCGGCAAATCTGGAGTACAACCTGGAGGAAATCAGTGATCCTAACGGGACTCCAAAATCCGAAATCGATTCCATCAAAGATGGAGAAGGTAAGGATCCTTCCTCTACACAGCAGATCGAAAACGGAATTCATAACACGTTCAGTGGTACGAAACCTGAAGATTCCTGGGTTTTTACCAACCGGATCATGGAAGACCCAAATCACGGATCTCTGGTGGTGACCAAGAAGACCGCTCCCGAATCGAGCACCGCTTCCTTCCCGTTCGCCTTCAGCTTTAGTCTTGATGGACAACCCTATACCGGAAACCTGCTGATCAACGGACAGGAAACCACCCTTGAAGACGGAACTTATCAGATATCGCTGTCCAATGGACAGTCTGTCCGCTTTGGTAATCTGCCTTGGGGACTGAATTACTCCATCACTGAAGAATCCGGCAGTGAATATGCACTGAAAAACCTGACACTCAATGGCCAGACCATCGAACCTGCCACAACCGTGAAGGGACAGATTGAAAACAAAACCAATTCCACGTACGAATATGTCTTTGAAAACCACTATCTCAATGCGGTTCTTGAGACGCTGAAAACGCAGGCGATTAACGGAACACCTGCACCCAATTCCAGCATCGTCAGTTCCGGAGATCTGGTGACTTATTCGATCAAGGTGACCAATACCGGCGAAAAGACCCTGACCGGTGTTTGGGTTTCGGATGAAATACCAGCCGGGCTGAAACTGGAAAAGATTCACGATGACGGAAGCCAGAATGAAAATGGAATCATCACCTGGAGCGTTGGAACACTGAATCCAAGTCAGACTGCAACTGTGTCCTTTACCGTCTCTGTACCCGAAGCACAGGAAGAACAGAGACGTTCCTGGAAAAACATTGCAACCGTGGGAAGCAAGGAAACTTCTGATAAGTCGACAAATGAAGTCACCATTGGTGAAAACGTTCCTGTACTGACCCTTCAGAAGGCGCAGAGAAATGTCACAATCGGATCGGCAATGGACGTGACTTCTCTTGTAGTAGACAAAGAGCAGGAAATCGAATACCAGCTGACCATCACCAATATCTCGGGTTATACCGCTTATAACCTGAATCTGAGTGACCTTCTTCCGGTGGGTGAAAATCCACAGGCGGCTGGAATTCTCAAACTGACTGCTTCCGGAAACGCACAGGTTTCCACTATAGAGAGTGGAAGAACACAACTGAACTGGGCTCTGGGAAATCTGGAACCGGGACAGTCGACTTCTGTAAAATTCACTGTAAAAGTCCCCGGACTGAATCCCGGTGAAACGCAGAAATGGACGAACACGGGAACATTGACTTATACCCACGAAAATGGAGATCCCTGTGATTCCATTGAATCCAATCCGGTTGAAGCCAGCGAAGAAGAACCTGTTGTTCTCGTTCCGACCCTTGCCATCAGCAAGCAACAGCGCATAGACGATGGAGACTTTACCGTTGATGAAATTGCGGGGACTCGCGAACATGTGATGACTTATAAAGTTCTGGTATCGTCCATTGGCGAAACCGCCGCAAAAGACGTTGTCGTCACGGATCCGATCCCGGAAGAACTGGTCATTAAAACTGAAACCATTTCTCATGGAGGAAGCGTTCAGGATGGCCAGGTGATCTGGCATCTTGGCGATCTGGAACCTGGCAACGACCCGGTAGAGCTGACCTTCCAGGCAGTCATTCCGGCTGAAAGCAGGACTGAGCGTTGGGAGAATACGGCAGAGGTATCGTATTCCAATGCCGTAAATCCTGAAGAAGGAACGCTGAAATCCAATACGGTTGTCGTAACCGTAGAACCTGAAGTTCCTGGTCTCAGTATTGAAAAGGAACAGTCTCTGGATGGAGAGAACTTCACCAAAGACAAACTGACCGGTATTTCCGGACAGACCGTGACCTATCTCATCCGGGTAACCAATACCGGAAATGCCCGAGCTGAAGGAGTCACTCTGAAAGATGCGATTCCTGAAGGACTTCTTCCGGTCGATGATTCCGCGACGGAATTCGGTGTGCTTTCTGATCAGGAGGCCAGCTGGAATCTGGGCGATCTGGAACCGGGACAGAGCGTAACGGTTTATTTCAAAGCCGCTCTTCCGGAAAACCCGAAGCAGAAAGAATGGATCAACCAGGCCGAAGCCTTCTTCACCAACCGTGAAGATCCCAACACGCCCATTCAATCCAACGAAGTGGTCATCGACTGGAAGGAACCCCACCCTGACGTGAAGATCGAAAAGGATCAGAAAGCCGAAAACGGGGAATGGTCTCGAGAGATCCTGACCCTGAATGCCGGTGATAAGCTGACCTATCGTCTGACAGTGACTTCCGTCGGCGCAAAAGCCGCAGATAAAGTGGTGGTGACCGACCGGGTACCTGAAGGTCTGATTCTTGATGAAACCTCGATTACAGAAGGTGGCCTTGCAGAGAATGGTCTGATCACCTGGAATCTGGGCACCCTTGAGCCCAATGCTTCCAGATTCCTGGAATTCACCGTCTCTCTTCCTGAAGAAAAACAGGAAGCCAGCTGGAAGAATGTGGCTTCTGTCATCATGAATGACGAAGAGCCCGAACCTTCCAACGAGGTTGAAGTCAGAGAAGACAACGATGAGGTTCCTCCTGTTCCTGAAGAAAAGAAACCCGAGTTTACTCTGGAAAAACTGCAGTCCGTAAAGGATGGCAAGCCTTCCAAAGATAAGCTGCTGCTCAAAGGACAGGAAGAAATCACATACACCCTCATCGTGACCAACACGGGTAATGGGGATGGACATGATCTGATCATCCGTGACGAACTTCCCGAAGGCCTGAAGCTTAAAGAAGCATCAGGAGCTCAGGTGGACGGAAAAGTTCTGACCTGGAAGATCGATACCCTTGAAGCCGGTAAGAGTATGACCCTGAGCTTTACCGCTTCCGTTCCGGCCATCCCGGGAACTTATCGTAATACCTTCACCCTGACCAGTCAGGAAAAACCGGATCCTTCCACCAGTAATGAAGTGGAAGCCGGACCGGCAACAGAGACCCCTTCACAGCGACCGAGCACTCCTACAGGTGCGAATTCTTCCATCGTTCTGTATGGAAGCCTTGGCATTGGTGCTGTGGTTATCCTGCTGCTGATCTGGGTGCTCAAACTCAAAAAGAGATAAGCCAACTGCAGATCTGAACTGAAGGTCTGATTGGGAGAGGTCTGTGGACCTCTCCTTTTTGTGTTTTGCCACTGGAGCGATCTTCTGGCAGGATGAAATCAGAGAAGAAGGAATGCAGATGGAGAAAACAAAAAGACGACTTGAAGAAATCGCTGACGAGAAATATGCGACGTTTATGCGAAAACTGGTACCAATCATCGATCCTCATCGTGTGGTGGGTGTCCGTAAACCGGACTGGGTGAGGATCTGGAAGGATTTGAATCATCAGGAAAGGGAAGTGTTTCTACACGAAAGGCACCACGCCTTTCTGGAAGAAGATCTGATGCATGTTTATGCGCTGAATGCGATGACTCAGGAAGAGAAAGCCAAAGAGGCCCTCAATCAGTTTGAAGATCGAATCAACTGCTGGGCGCTGACGGATGGACTGACTTTTCCGCACCTCTCGGATGAAGTTCTGCTTTCCATGGCCCGAGAACGGTTTGACGATTCTCGAAGCGGTTCAAGACGTCTGGCCATTCTGTGGATCATGAAGCGGGCACTCAAAAGGGAAGATGCAGCCAGATGGATCGAGGATGCCCTTTCGGTTGCCGGAGAAGAGAAAGAGATCATTGATGCCAGGGGATGGATGCTTTGTGAGGCACTGATTGTCAATGAAAAAGCCGCCCTTCCTTTCTATAAAGCGGATCGGGCTGAAAAGCAGGTGCTTCTTCGAGCCATATCCAAATGCATTGATTCCAGACGAATTTCTCCTGAAAGAAAGAATGCACTCAGAGAGCTTCGAAAAGAATTGAAGTGAAAACTTTGTCTGACAGGCAATGATTTCGGGAAGAACAATTATTAAGGAAAGAAACTCATTGCGGGATTCCTTAAGTATTCAGGCTATGAAGGACAGGTCCGGATTTGTCCGTCATGTGTTTTGACAGGAAATGAGGCCGGTCCTATAATTTGGACAACGATAACGATGAGGACATGGTTCCGGAACTTTCCGATCCAGAAAGAAGAGCGGCTGATGTGAGCTCTTTGACGAAAACCGGTGCTACTCCCTCTGAATCGCCCCTGAAAAGGTGAGCCGTTTCGCCGCGTTAAGGCGTTTGAGAGCAGAAAACAAATTCCAATCATCCGAATATTTCGTTTTCTGAACTAAGGTGGTACCGCGCACGGCAGGCGTCCTTTGGATTTCTGCCGTTTTTGTATGCCCAAAGCAGGGAATAAGAAAGGATACCCATTCGAATTATGGAACTGATTAACATTCTTGAAGACGAACATCTTTCCACCCTCAACCATTCCGCCGCTCATCTGATGGCGCAGGCAGTCAAGAGACTGTATCCGCAGGCCAAGTTCTGGGTTGGACCGGTCATTTCCGATGGCTTCTACTATGATATGGACCTCGGAGATGTGAATCTGACCGAAGAAGATCTCGTAAAAATCGAAAAGGAAATGAAGAAAATCGCCAAAGACGGCAAGAAAATCATCCGTCGCGAAGTTTCCAAAGCGGAAGCTCAGGAAATGTTCGCTGATGATCCCTATAAGGAAGATCTGATTGCCGGTCTGGACGATGGAAATATTACGGTATACAGCCAGGGCGAATTTACCGACCTGTGCCGTGGTCCGCATGTGGATTCCGTAAAAGAACTGAAAAACGTAAAACTGCTCAAACATTCCGGTGCGTACTGGAAAGGCGATAAAAATAACAAAATGCTTCAGCGCGTTTACGGTATTGCCTTCGATACCAAAGAACAGCTCGATGAATATCTGCAGACGCTGGAAGAAGCCAAAAAGCGTGATCACAAGAAACTCGGTCGCGAGATGAACCTGTTCACCGTTTCTGAATATGCACCAGGCATGCCAATCTTCCTGCCCGATGGAATGATTCTGCGCAATATTCTGGAAAACTACTGGTATGAAGTGCATGGTAAAAATGGATACCAGTTCATCAAAACCCCGATTATGATGTCCCGCGAACTCTGGGAAAAATCCGGACACTGGGATCACTATAAAAACAATATGTATACCTCCAAGGTGGATGACCGTGACTTTGCGATCAAGCCAATGAACTGCCCGGGTGCTCTGCTCGTTTATAACAACGACCTGCATTCCTATAAGGATCTGCCGCTTCGCATCGGTGAACTCGGTCAGGTTCATCGTCATGAGGCCAGCGGCGCGCTCAATGGTCTGTTCCGTGTCCGCACCTTTACTCAGGATGATGCCCATATCTTCGTTACGCCTGACCAGATCGAATCCGAGGTTAAAGGCGTACTCGATCTGATCGACCAGATCTATGGCGTATTCGGTCTGCCGTATTCCATCGAACTGTCCACTCGTCCGGAAAAGGACTATATCGGTACGGTCGAAATCTGGGATAAATCCGAAAAAGCTCTGGCGGACGCCTGTGTTCATGCCGGTAAGGATTATGTAGTGAACCCGGGAGACGGTGCCTTCTATGGACCAAAACTGGATATCCACATCAAGGATTCTCTGGGTCGCGACTGGCAGTGCGGAACCATTCAGCTGGATATGAACCTGCCTGAACGTTTTGAATGCACCTATGTGGATGCAGATGGAACGCGTAAAACGCCTCTGATGTTGCACCGCGTTATTTATGGATCCATCGAACGCTTTATCGGAATTCTGATCGAGCATTTCGGCGGTCATTTCCCGCTGTGGCTCGCTCCTCGTCAGCTCGTTGTAATTCCGGTTCATCAGGAAAAACACCTCGACTATGCCAATAAAGTGGCCAAAGCCCTCGAGGACGAAGGACTGCGCGTTCAGGTGGATGATCGCAATGAAAAACTTGGCTACCGTATCCGTGAAGCCCAGATGAAAAAGATTCCGTATCAGCTTGTAGTTGGTCAGCGGGATATCGAAAACGGAACCGTAACGGTAAGAAAATCCGGTTCCAAAGAAGAAATCACCATGCCGCTTGAAGACGCGGTTAAAAAATTCAAAAAGGAAGTGGAGGATAAATGTCTTTTCGAAATGGATTAAAAGCCGGACTGGCTCTTGTACTGGGCCTGTCCCTTGCCGCCTGCTCGAGCACCTCTCAGACTCCGAATTCTGAATCCGGTGTCGAACAGCTCGAGACCAAAGATTTAAGTGTACTCTGCCCGACAGGTGCTCCGGCACTGGCCATCATGGGTCTTTCCATGGCGGATGAAGCACCGACGATTGAATACGTTGATGGGCAGGATGCGCTGGTCAGTGAGCTGTCCAAAACAGATGGACAGTATGATCTGATCGTTGCTCCGGTAAATGCCGGAGTGAAGACCTGGAGTGCTGCTGGTGAGTATCAGCTTGAAGGCGTACTCACATGGGGTAACCTCTATATCGTCTCTGAAGGCGAAGACTGGGATGAACCCGGGAAGACGCTGGCCGCATTTGGAGAAAGCGCCGTTCCGGGAATGGTTTTCCGTGAACTTTACCCCGAAACGCAATGCACCGTTGAATACTATCCTTCGGTAGCTGAAGCTTCTGCTGCTCTGCTTTCCGGAAAAGCCGATGCCGCTTTACTGGCTCAGCCTGCTGCAGCCGGTGCGCTGGCCAAAGCTACTGAAAACGGCACCGAACTGTCGATCGTTGCCGATCTGCAGACGCTCTGGGGAGAAAACCATGAAGTAACCCAGAGCGGTTATCCGCAGGCCGGTCTGTTCGTGAAGAAGGAAAAAGCCGGACAGGTTGAAAAAGCAATCAATGAGATTCAGGAATACATTGCCAATGCGGATGAAGAAACCATCGAAACTGGTGTGAACGCTCTTGGTGCAGAACGCCTTGGTGTACCGAATGCCAAACTGGCTGCAAAGACCTGGAAAGCTCAGAATATCCACTTTGAGAAAGCCTCTGAAGTGGAAAGCGACCTGAAGGCCTTCCTGAATGTCTTTGGTATTGAACTGCCGGAAGACATGATTGTTGCCCAGTAAAGACAAGCGTTACAGTCTCATCTGTATCCATTTACAGAACCACATTATATATAGTAGGGAATGGCTCAAATGGTCATCTTCAGCTTCTTTATCCGAAGGCTTTGTTAGACTTAGAAAAAAGGAGCGGATCACTATGATGACGGAAGAACAGGCCCACATTGCCTGGCTGAAGGAAAAAGCGCAATCGCTGAATCTGACTTTCGATCAGTACATGCTGTTTCTGATTTTCGAAAGTCTGGAACATTCGCCGGTAATTAATAAGGAAACTCTGGTTCCCTCTCCCTGGGAAAACGGAGAGAACGGACAGCCGGGAAATCCGGGACAGAGTTTTTAGAAAACAACCTGCTATTCATGAAGGAAGAACCCGAAAAGTTCTTCCTTTTTTGATTGCCTGAAATGAAAAATGTACAATACGAACCGTTACGAACGGTAAAACGAGATTGCAGGATCAATGACTGTCCTGCTCGAAAGGGGAAGCGGAAATGAAAACCTTATGGATTGCGACAGGAAACCCGCATAAGACCGAAGAATTCGCGCAGATGCTCGGAAAGGATGTTCAGATCAAAACGCTCAAAGATCTTCCCAAAGAGCAAAGACCGGAAATCACAGAAGACGGAACGAGTTTTGAGGAAAATGCGCTGATCAAAGCCAGAGCGCTTTATAACGTCGTTCATGAACCGGTCATGGCCGATGATTCAGGACTGGAAGTTGATGCCCTGAACAAGGCTCCGGGCATTTATTCGGCAAGATTCATGGGGGAAGATACTTCCTACGATGTTAAGAATCAGGCCATTCTCGATGCCGTAGAGGGTAAGGACCGGACGGCAAGATTTGTGTGCGCGATTGCCTGGATCGATGAAGACGGGACCGAACGGGTGTATCGGGGAACCATGGAAGGATTCATCAATGATCGCATCGAAGGAAAGCATGGCTTTGGCTATGATCCGATTTTCTACTTTCCTCCCTTTAAAACTACCAGCGCCAATGTCGATCCGGAAGTGAAGAATTCGGCTTCTCATCGTCATAACGCCCTTGTACAGCTGGAAAAGGACTGGAATCGTAAATGATCCATGTCGTTTTGTATGAGCCGGAAATCCCGGGAAATACCGGAAATATCATGCGAACCTGCATGGCGGCCGGGTGTCGGCTTCATCTGATCGAACCCATGGGTTTCTCCCTTTCGGATAAGCATCTGCGACGGGCGGGGATGGATTACCTGCTGGAAACTGACTTCCATATTTATAAGAACTGGGCGGATTTTGAAGCGAAGAATCCGAATGCGGATTATTTCTTCATGACTCGCTATGGCAAAAAGGCGCCCAGTGAATTTGACTTCTCTGATCCTGATCATGACTACTATTTCGTTCTCGGCAAGGAGAGCACCGGGGTGGATAAATCGATCCTCAAAGCCCATCTCGATCGCTGTATGCGTCTTCCCATGAAACCGGATGCTCGAAGTCTCAATCTGTCCAATTGTGCCGCCATCCTGGTTTATGAAGCCCTCAGACAACAGAACTATCCCAACCTGTCCACTCATGAAGTACTCAAGGGAGAAGACTTCCTTGAAAATTGCTGATGCTCTCGACAGTCTGCTGGACACTCGAGCCAAACGGGTGATGGCTTTGCGACTGGTTTTCTGTATCATGACCATGATCGGATTGATTCCCTTGCTTCTGATCAGCTTTAAGCTGATCGATCTGAGAGATTATGATTCGCTGTTTGCGCTGCAAAGCCAACTGGGCGATTATCAGTCCTGCTTTCTGGTTCGGATCATCATGAGTCTGGCTTCCACCTCCGGATGGAGGCAGATCCTGCAGGGAATTGCCGGATCCATTCGTCCGTTCAATGTGTTGTATGTCCTGATTCTTCTTCTGAATCTGGTCTTTGCACAAAACACAAAGCTGAAAAAGGTCTTTGTTTGGATATCCGTGGGTGCAGTTGTCGTACTGATCGGATTGTCCGGCTTTGCATTTGGGGCGTCCAGTCTGGCAGTTTTAATTCGGATTCTTCGTTTGATGGGGCTTTTTAATTGTTTATTGGCTGCGTTTTTGGGAGGATGTTGTGTTTTCGTTTTGTTGAAATGGGCATCCGGGTACATTTCTTAAGAAATAACGAGGTTTTCATCAAATCTCACACAAATTCCCAAATTCAATTATCACGAACTTTATATAAAGCACTCTTATAAAAAAATAACGGATGAATTCTTAACAAATTCGAAAGATCGGCCCCAGGCGATTTTGCCAAGAAAAATGAGTCGTGTTATGGTATCTGTGGTTTTGAAATAGAGGTGAGATAGAAATGAATTTTGTTGAAAAACACAGTAAACTTCTGGCTGTTGCTTTATGTTTATGTGCTTCTGGCCCAGTTCTTTCTACCGTTCATGCTTATGAAGTCCAGCCCGGCTGGCATTCTAATGGCGAAGTAAGCTACTACGTACTCGATAACCACAAAAAAGCCACTGGCTTAACGGAAATCGATAACGAAAAGTACTACTTTAACCAGAACGGAGAAATGCAGTACGGCTGGCAGAACATCGACAATAAGACTTATTACTTCGATAATGACGGTCAGGCTGTTACCGGTAAGTCCGAAATTCAAGGTACGACTTATAACTTCCAGCAGACCGGATCTCTTGATCAGGGTTGGAATGAAGATGGATCCTACAGCAATGAAAAAGGATTCAAAGTCGCAAATACCTGGGTAAATGATGAAGGGTATAAGTATTACTTTGACGAAAACGGCAACCCCGTAAAGTCCTCCTGGAGAGACATTGACGGAGCCCGTTACTATTTCGATGAGAACGGACGTACTGTTATCGGCGAAATCAACGTAGACGGCAGCGTTTACTACACTGACGACCAGGGTATCGTAAGAACCGGCTGGCAGGATGAAAACGGCGTTAAAGTCTACTACAACGAAGACGGTTCCAAAAACATGGACGCCTTCAAGGATATCGACGGACAGAAATATGCCTTCAACGAAGACGGTTCTCTGCTGACCAGCACCGAAAAAGATGGTTACTCCATCGACGAAAACGGTGTGGCTACTGAGATCATTCCGGAAACCCCGGTTGCTCCTGAAGTTCCGGCTGAACCCGAAACTCCGGCTGAACCCGTGGAAACTCCTGAAGTTTCTGAAACTCCGGTTGAATCCGAAACTCCGGCTGAACCGGAATGGACTGTTCCGAGCGAACCTGAATACGTTGAACCTGACTACAGTCAGCCAAGCGAACCTGAATATGTTGCACCTGAACCCGAACCGGCTCCCGCGCCTGTTGTGAACAACGATAAGGCCAGTGCAATCTACGCGGCAGCCATGGCTCAGATCGGCAGAAACCAGGACTGCACCATGCTGGTAACCAACTCTCTGGCAGCCGTAGGAATTAACTTCCACGGATGGCCTCAGGATTATGCAGTAATCGGTGACTGGACAAGCAACCCTGTTCCTGGAGATATCATTATCTACAGCGGACACGTTGCTATCTACGCCGGTGGATACCAGGCTGTTCATGGCGGATGGCTCGGTTCCAACACGGTACTGAACTCCGTTGAATGCGCACAGACCATCATTGGTTACATCCACGTACGCTAAATTGTAATTGAATGAGGAAGCCTTAAGGCTTCCTTTTTTTTGTGCCTGAGTGGCGTTATTCAGGCATTTGAAGGAGCTCCAAAGTTAAAGGTGGTCAAAGATAAATGTGGCCTAAACTGAAATT
>Cam_p2__coassemble_1388_pt1 | contig 19812 bp, 18 predicted proteins | sample Cam_p2__metabat2_low_PE_009 | metagenome-assembled genome bin Cam_p2 | reverse complement strand
GTGTCAGCACATCCCTGGTAGAAAAGGATTGACGGATTTCAGTGACGTCAAGGAACTCATGCCGGCCAAAGAGGTTTATATTCCTCTGTTTGCGGGCAACAACTCCGAGGTGGAACTGCTCGTCAATGAAGGAGACCACGTGAATGTGGGAACCCGTCTGGCCAACACCAAATCGGCTTTTCCGGTTCCTCTGTATTCCAGCGTATCCGGTATCTACAAGGGAATTGTCAAACGGCCTCACAACTCTCTGAAACCGCAGCCGCACATGGTGATCGAGCTGGACAAGGTTCAGGAAAAACAGCAGGCTTTTGCGCCGCTGGACTGGCATAACGCGTCTCACGAAGAGATGGTGGAATTTGTCAAAAACGCAGGCATCATTGGTCAGGGAGGCGCCGGCTTTCCCACGTACGTGAAGTATCAGAAAGTCGAGAACATCGACACCCTGATCATCAATGCTGTAGAGTGCGAACCCTACATCACAGCCGACTACAAATGTGTCATGGATGAAGTCGAAACCTTTATTCATGGCGTGCGCATTCTGCAGAGAATGGCGCAGGTTGAAAAAGTCCTGATCGGTGTAAAGAAAACCCATCCGGATCTGATTGATACCATCCGTAAGGAAATCGCCCGCGAAAACGCAGCGGGTATTGAAGTCACTCCGGTTCCCGATGTGTATCCGATGGGTGGCGAGCGTACCCTGATTCGTACGCTGACCAAACGCGAATACGTTCGTCTGCCGGGCGAATGCGGATGCATCGTCAATAACGCGGAAACCGCAATTCTTGTGGCCCGTGCGTTTGAAAACGGTGAAGCGCTGTCCAAAAAATATGTGACATTCTCCGGTGAGGGACTGAAATATCCCAATAACGTTCTCGTTCCGATCGGAATGAGCGTCAGTGAAATCGTTGAGCAGCTTGGTGGCTATATCGACAAAGTCGAAAGTCTGAAGCTGATTGCCGGTGGACCAATGATGGGTAAAACTATGGTTACCGATCAGATCGTTATTGATCGTGCAATGAATGCCATCACCGTGCTGAAAAACGAAGACGAACCCAACATGGCCTGCATGCGCTGCGGAAGATGTACCGCACACTGCCCGATCGGCCTGCAGCCGGTTCGTATTGCCAATGCAGTCAAGATGGGCGATGTCGAAGAGATGGAAAAGCGCGGAGCCATGCAGTGCATTGAATGCGGCCTGTGCTCCTATGTCTGCCCAAGCCACATCCAGGTGACTGAAAATGTCCGCAGAGCCAAGCGGACGATCATGATGAAGGCCTCGAAGAAGTAGGAGGGAACACTCAATGAAATTTGCCTTTCATGTCAGCCCGAACCTTCAGACCAAAAACTCGACCCAGCAGATCATGCGTGATCTGACCATTGGTCTTCTGATTGTCTTCGCGGCTTCTGTTATTTACTATTTCGCAGCGTATGGCGCCTCCTATGGAATGCAGGCCATCATTCTGATGCTCTGCTCTCTGGCGACCACATTCGTCTGTGAAGCGATTTTCGCGAAAATCGAGAAACAGGATATCAAGTCTTTCATCAGCCATTCCTTTGGCTGGGTAACTTCCATTATTCTCGTTCTGATGTGCCCGATCTCCATCACTCCTTACGCCCTGATTATCGCAACCGTTTTTGCAATCGTGATCGGACGTCTGGTTTTCGGTGGTTTCGGTTTCAACATCTTCAACCCGGCAGGTGTCGGTCGGGCGGTGATCTTTGCTTCCTTTTCCGGAGCAACGACCCGTCTGGTGACTTCTGCTACCCCTACCGGTGTTCTGGCAGGATCCTTTAAATGGCTGCCCGGGACCGCTGACGCTCTGCAGTCCTTCCTGGATTATGTAGGCGGATGGGGAAGCCTGTTCTTTGGAACCTATCCCGGTGCGATGGGTGAGACCTTCTCCCTTCTGATCGTGCTTGTGGGTATTTTCCTGATTGTTCGTAACGTCATCGACTGGAGAATTCCGGTTTTCTATCTGGGAACCATTTTTGTGATCACCATGGTGGTTGCGCTTTGCGAAGGCGTCGAAGCCTGGCATGGAATTCCCGGATTCCTGTGGTACCCGATGCTTCATCTGCTGACCGGTGGTGTCATCTTCGGTGCATTCTTCATGCTGACCGATCCGGTGACCTGCCCGACTGTACCGGCAGGAAGAATCTTCTTCGCGATTTGCGCAGCAGCCATTACCTGCCTGATTCGTCTCAAAGGCAATCTGCCGGAAGGCTGCCTGTTCTCGATCCTGATCATGAACACCTTCACACCCATGATCGAGTCTGCGCTTGATCGTCCGCAGCTGGCTCAGAAGAAGAAAGCCTGGACCATGATCGCCTGCGCTGCCGTATTTGCTCTTTGCGTATCCTTCTATGCTTCGAGCACAATTCGTCCGGTAAAGGCTCCTCAGAATCTCAGTGAAAGCACCGCTCTGGTCGTCAACACTGATTCCAGTGCTAAGGAGGCATTGTAATGAATAAGAACAGTCCTGCCTACCTGGCCATTTTCCTTGCGATTACCGCTGCAATTGCCGGCGGTGCCCTTTATGGCGCAAACAGCCTGACTGAACCGGTTATTCAGGCCAATGCGGATAAAGCGGAAAAAGCATCTCTGCTTGAGATGTATCCCGATGCTTCTCTCGATGAATTTGAAACCGTTGATGCCGAAGCCATCACGGCGGATCATCCGGATGTAGAAAGCGTTTATAAATACGGTGAAGATATTGTCATCTTCAAATGCACCGTATCCGGTTATGACAAAGGTACGACCTTCCTGGTAGCTATTAATGCTGCTGATGGAACGATCGATCACTTCAAAGCTATTGAAAACGGAGATACCAAAGGTATTGGATCCAGAATCATGGATCAGTCCTATGCAGATTCTCTGCAGGGCAAGGATGCAGCTGGAGAACTCGATACGATTTCCGGTGCGACCTATACCTCTACTCCGGTAGTTTCTGCAATTAACGAATGCGCGCAGCTGGCTGCGCAGGTTGACTAGGGGGCCGTGAAATGAACAGAATGCAGAATTTCAAAAACGGTCTGATTAAGGACAACCCTGTATTAGGACTGTACCTCGGCCTTTGCTCGACACTGGCCATTACCACTTCCATCAATAACGCCATCGGAATGGGCGTTGCGGTTATCTGCGTACTGATCATGTCCAACATGATTATTTCCGCGATCCGTAAAATCGTTCCGGATGATATCCGTATCCCGGTTTATATCGTCATCATCGCCACTCTGGTTAAGATCATCCAGATGCTGATTCAGGCCTACACGCCGGCACTGAACACCTCTCTTGGCGTGTTCATTCCGCTGATCGTTGTAAACTGCATCATCCTTGGACGTGCTGAAGCTTTCGCGAGCAAGAACAACGTCTGGGATTCCGCACTTGATGGTCTGGGCATGGGTCTTGGCTATCTGCTTGCAGTTCTGTCGATGTCCGTCATTCGTCAGATCCTTTCGACCGGTGCGCTCTCCATGACCAACCCGTTCGATGAAACGCAGATTCTTTTCTCCCTGCGCCTGATTCCGGAGGACTTCACCATTCAGCTGTTCTCCACACCTCTTGGTGCGTTCATGACCTTCGCATTCCTTGCGGCGGGTCTGACCCTGTGGAAAAAACATTCGGCTGAAAAAGCTGAAGCAGCAAAGAAAGCTGTCGCTAAGGAGGCTGCCTGATGTTTTCTGAACTCGTAGCACTGCTGATTACTTCCGTTCTGCTCAACAACGCGGTTCTCAACCAGTTCCTGGGTCTTTGCCCGTTCATGGGTGTATCCCGCAAAAAGAGCAGTGCGCTGGGTATGGGCCTTGCCGTTGTCTTCGTTATCGTTGCCGCCGGTCTGGTTACCTATGCGCTTTACTACCTGGTTCTTGTTCCTCTTCATCTGGAATTCATGGACCTGGTTACCTTCATTCTGGTCATCGCCTCTCTGGTTCAGCTGACCGAAATGTTCCTGAAAAAATCTTCTCCGGCTCTGTACAAGTCTCTGGGCGTGTACCTGCCGCTGATCACCACCAACTGTGTGGTACTGAACGTCTGCCTGGTTAACATTTCCAACGGTTATGACTTCGCACATATGCTGGTGTACACCATTGGCACTCCATTAGGCTTTGCTCTGGTTCTGTATATCTTCTCGACCATTCGTGAACGTCTTGATGTAGCCAATGTACCGGAAAGCTTCAAGGGCAACCCGATCGCTCTGGTTGTTGCCGGTCTGATGGCTATGGCCTTCACCGGTCTTGCCGGAATCATCTAAACAATGGATGCCGGAAGACTGATCCTGGCGGTGCTCTTTTTCGGAGCACTGGTCGGACTATATATCTTTCTGTTTCTTAAAAACAGACGCACCCCCAAACCGGAAGGGTGCGAGAACCTGAAGGCGGATTGCGCGGGATGCAAGGATATCTATTGCCCCAACCATCCGACCAAAGAAAGCTGAGGAATGCAAAATGCTGAGTGCAATCATCATGATGCTCGTTCTCGGTGCAATTTTAGGCGCCGGTCTGGGCATCGCGGCCAAGGTTTTCCATGTTGAACCCGATACTCGGGTAGACTATGTAGCGGCTCATCTGCCCGGCTATAACTGCGGTGGATGCGGATATCCGGGCTGCAATGGTTTTGCGGACGCCATGGTATCCGGAGATGCGGATTCCTGGAAATGCAAACCCTGCAAACCGGAAGCCAAAGCCGATATTATCGAATACCTGAAAAACACACCGGGTCCCGACGGAAAAACCATCACCGTCAAACCCTAAACCATACAGCCGGAACGCAACGTTCCGGCTGTTTTTCAGATCCTCCACATTCAGTGTCTTCTCCTGATCTGCCTCAACAAAGTGGAGAGCTGTCGCAGGTTGGGGATCGTCTTTTTCGCTCAATATTTTTAACTCACTGAGCGATATCCGTTGTTTCCGGTAAAATGAAGACAGACGCTGACTGTAAAAGTAAAGAAAGAGAGGACGCTTATGATTCTTGAATCGACAACCCTTCGCGGAAGCTACCATAAAGAATTCGGACTGCCCAATCAGGATGCCGTACGGATACTCAAAGATGATGCGTATCCGTTAGCCGTGGTCTGTGATGGGGTTTCGCTGACTTCTGCAAGAACTTTTTCCAGAAGTGAACTGGCTTCAAAGTTCTGCGCAAAAACCGCTCTGGCTTATCTCAGAGACGCTTTGCATGGTCAGCTGTCCTCTTCACACATCCAGCAAATTCTCAGAGAATGCTTTGTCTATACGGAAAAACAGCTGCAGCAGTATCTGATTAAACAGGACATTCCCTATTACGATTGTCAGACCACGATGATCATCATGGTCGGCCACAAGGGAAAACTGTACGGAGGGATTGCCGGGGATGGAGGAATTCTCTTCCAGCTGCGCTCCGGGCAGACCGGAATCATGGTGACTCGCCTGAAAACGAGCAGCTCTGTTTATCCCATTGGAGATCCGGAACACTGGCATTTCTTTGCCACGGGAAGCAAAGCAGATCCCGTCATTGGTGCTTTGGCAGCAACGGATGGGGTCTTTGATACCCTGGTGGGTTCGGATCATGGAGTTCCGGCAGCCAACTTCGAAGAAATCGGCCGTCTGTTTTCGATTCGGGAAGTTCCCATGAAAAAGCGGGCCCAATGGCTGGAAAGGGAAGTCGACAGCATTCGAAGTCATGATGACAAGACACTGGCCATCCTGATCAACCCTCCCAAAGATTCAAACATTCGCTGATCTGTATCATCCATCTGCCAGATCCGAAGTTTGTATTTAGTTTGAAATTCATTACGCGCTGTTATACCGATATTCAGAAAACAGTAGCTTTACGAAAATCTCCCAGAAGCATAAAAGAGCGGTTTGTTGCCACTCTTTTTATTTGGCATGAGCATTAAGAATCCGTCTCGATCAGATCACAACTGAATTGGACCCGACAATCCGGATCCGATTTGAGAAATTTGGTCTATGGAATAAGGAGACAAACTAAAATAAAAAAGAAATAACATGCTTTATCAACGGCACTTTCTAGCAATTGGATATTTTCTGCCAGATGAGAAGGGGACCTGTTTATGAGAGGAAGAAAGAAACTTTTGTATTGTTCTGTTCGGCAATGATGTTTGCGGGATGTGCCTGTACTCCGAAAGAAGACCGCTCTCATGTCTCTGAAAACCAGGTCACCGAAAAGGATACCCTGATTCAGGCAATCAGTGGATGGAAAGACAGCTACCAGGTCGAACAGGGAATCAACTCCAAAGTCCTGACGCACGATCTTGAGTACGATCCAGACACCGTCAAGTCCATTGAAGTCGATGAACGCAAAGTCGACTGGAATAAACCCGGCTCCTATGTTGCCATCTACAAAATTACTTACCTCGTCTCCAAAGCAGGTGAGGATGAAAAGACAGATGTCGTTGAAATTGAAGTCCCGATTAACGTTCTCTGTGAAGAAGAAGCAAAGTCTGAAAAGGCAAAGGGCAAAGATGTTATTGGCAGGGAAGAGTTCGAAGAAGAACTGAAGAAGGATGAATCATCGTCCAAAACTTCCAAAGAAGAAACTAAAGAAGAGCCAAAAAACGAAGAATCCAGGAAGTCTGAAAAGGAAACTCCAACAACGGAAGACAGAACCAGGGACGAAAACAAACCTTCGACTCCAAGTACTGGCGAAGCGACTTCCAAACCTTCGACTCCAAGCACCGGAGGTAATACTTCCAACCCAACAACCCCGACTCAGCAGGAAAAGAATCCTGATCCAGAACCTTCCAAACCCGCACAGCCACAACATTCACATACCTGGGTAGAACAGTTCTCAACAGTTAATCATCCAGAACAGGGACATTACGAGCAGGTAGTTGTAAATCCAGCATGGACAGAAAACATACCGATTTACGGTTATGATGAACGTGTTTATTGTAGCCAGTGCGGGATGGATATTACTGACTTAGGTCAAAGTGGTATTGATCATCATATCGAAGTTCATGCGTTACGTGGTGAAAATGCTGGCTATTATTGTGGTGTAATTTCAGTGATTACAGGTTACGAAACGATTACTCATTCAGCAGAATATGAATCTCGCTATGTAGTTGATCAGGCTCCGTGGACGGAGCAGGTATCCAACGGTTATCTTTGCTCCGGTTGCGGAGCCCGCAAATAGTTTTCTTATCTTTGCGACCAGTGAACATAAGCAAAAACATCCGTCCGAATCAGATCAGACTGAATCGGACGGATGTTTATTTTATTGAAAAATAAAGGAAATCAGTGGTTGGAAGAATAGCGGGAAGTTGTGCTGGCGAGTTCCCTGAGGGAGTCGTTGAGCGCATCGTGGGTTTCATTGGTCGAATGATGGCGGTTTTTGGCCAGTTCATTGATCACGCGTTCAATATTGATCGCTACTTCATTGGAATCATCGACATACTGCTGGAGAATACTGCAACGCTCTTTTGTCACCGCAGAGAAACGAAACAGTTCAACGGCCTGTTCAGCCCGTTCATAGTTCTCTTTAAGCAGGCGTCTTGCCTGATCGATTACGGTGGAATAGCGAGCTTTGGCAATATTTGATCCACCAAAGCAGTCTTCAAGCAGCTGGTCGAATTCATCGTCCCGCTCTTCATAGCTGTCGAGGGTCTTTTTCAAAACGACCAGATAGCGCTCGTAGGGTTCGGGAATCTGCTCTGGAAGCTGAACTTCCGGTTTGGCAGGTTCAGGTTCAGGCTCGGGTTGAGCAGCCAGCAGCTTATCTTTCTGACGTCGGTTGACTTCCAGGGCGCAACAGACAATTCCATAAATCGAAAGTCCCAGTCCGAACAGATCGAGCAGATGCAAAGGAGCAAAGTGAGGATTCAAGGCAAAACTGAGCAGAGTGATAAAGGCCATCATGATACAGATGACGATCATCAGGATCAGGGAGATGACCAGCCCCGCAACAGACATGTTGCCAATCATGCCTCTTTTCTGTCTGCGATTTCTCGAATTCTTTTTCCTTTTTTGGGCCATGGCTTGCTCCTTCCCGCTTTTTGGATGTCCTTTCAAAACCATGGAATCAGCGGGTTTGTGATGAAGGACGCCTACGAAAAGCGTTTCTATTTTATCCGACTTTTCGGGCAAACTGTTCATCCGGCAGGCCATAAGATAAAATATCAGGCGAAAGTCATTCAAACCTATGGATAAAAAATTCACTTCTTCCGCTTTCGCGAAGCTGCCCCCGCTTCCCGGAAAAAAGCCGGATGATTCAAAAGAGAAAAAGAAAACCGAAACAAAGGCAAAAAGCACTTCTCAAACGCAGCAGGCGCATACCCAAAAAGTGGCAGCCCATCAACAGAGAAGAACCGCTGTCCATAAAAGCAGGTCACAGAAGAATCTGCCGTTTTATTCGCGATTTCGTCCGATTCAGGCTTTTGTATTCCTGTTTATCGTTTTTGTCGCAAGTCTGATCGGCAATGCCTATTTGGTGGAAGGTTCCAGAACGTATTCCGGTTCTTCTTATACATACCAGGATTCCGGGTTAATGACGGATCCGATTCGGCTTCAGGGAAGTCTTTCTTCTCTCGAGCTGGCGAATTCGCTGATTGTCGGAGATACCGCTGAGCTGACCTGGAAAATCTCCAAAGAGGATCTCTACGATTATCTGTACAGCGATATTCATGTCGCTGCCTTTATCAATGGAGATCAGCTGGATTCATGCTATGCCAATGTGAGCACCGGATATGGAATCGAAGATGTCTATTTGACCACGCCTTTAAACATCGAAAGCTATTCTGCCGATGATGTTGAATTGTACGTAGAATACGAAGAAAGCGAAGGTCTGGCTCTGGAAGAATATTATCTTGGAGAAGAGACCTATCCGGATCAGGCTTCCATGTTCGAGGCCTTCAAAACGAGAAATCCGGATCAGTTCCATGAAACGTCCGTTCTCAATGATGGTCGGGCCGATTATACCAATCGGGTCATCTACCTCATCAGCAATTCCAACGGTCGGAATGGACCGATCAACGGAACCGCCAATATCCGCTATTTAAAGGATGGAAAAGTGGTCTTCTCTGATATGGCCGATTACCGCTATTCGGATGACGTGCTTTCAGCTCAGTTCAGCTATAAGCCCAACCATCCGATTCCGGAATACGATTCAGTCGAAGTCGTCGATCTCAATACGTATTAATCGAAATCACCATAAAAAATCATTCAGCCTGCCTTAGGGCAGGCTGTTTCGTTCATGGAAAGGAGAAAAGATAAGAAAATGAAACACTGCTTTAAATCCTTCCAGTCTTCAGGTCTGCTTTTTAAATTGCTCTGTGCTTTCCTGCTGACCTTTTCGGTTATCGGATGTTCCAGCAAGCCTTCTACGGATCCGCAGGCCTGTACTGTCGATGCCTCTTTACCGGCATCTTCGATGGATCTTTCGGATGTTCCGGTCTATGACGGAAATCTGTCCGAAACCATTCATCAGAATCAGCCTTTTGCGTATCCCAAAGAGCTTTGTGCAGCGGGAACCATTTACAACTCACCCCTGGATTCTCTGGGAAGAGCCGGACAGGCCTGGGCGTATCTGGATACGGAGTGCCTGAGTGATGAAGAGCGCAGTGATATTTCTTCGATCAAACCCGCCGGATTTATCAATCATGCCTACGACTGGATCGATGGAGGAACCGTCTATAACCGCTCGCATCTGATCGCCCATATGCTTGGAGGCGCGGATGAAAGTGACAATTTAATGACCGGGACGCGCTCATTCAACGCTTTTGGCATGCTTCCCTATGAATCACAGATCAGAGACTATCTCGAGGACCACTCGGGGGTCGTCTTTTATCGCGTAACTCCCGTATATCAGGGTGATGATCTGGTCGCCAAGGGCGCGGTCATGGAAGCTCAATCCATGGAAGATGATGGAGCAGGGCTGCAGTTTTGCGTCTTCGTCTATAACGTTCAGCCGGGTATTGCGATTGATTATGCCACCGGCGAAAACCGACCGGAAAACGAAAATGATCAGCCCATAACGATAGCCCCCGAAAATTCGAATGCAACTGAACCTGTTGTCGATTCCCAAGAGGCTGCGAGCGAATCTTCTCTGGCAGGATCGGATGAAGGACAGAAGGAAGAGTTTATCGTCAATCTCTCCTCCAAAAAGTTTCATCGTCCGGATTGTGAGGGTGTGAAAAAAATGAAAGAGAAAAACAAAAAAGAAGTCCTTGCCACACGCAAAGAGCTGATTGAACAGGGATACAGTCCCTGTGGGATGTGTTTGGCCAGACAATAAAAAGGAAGAATCTGACGGTTTTGTCAGGTTTCATCTGCTAAAACCATAAAGAGATGAGAATTTCACTGAACAGGGAAGAAATCCTGTGGTAAAATCCGTCTTTTTCCCAAAGAAAATCCTGAAAGAAAGTCAATTTCTTTCATTTCGGGATTCGAGGGCTATATAATCTATTGACTACGCTTTTTTAAGGGAGGATTGTACGATGAGTTATCTCAGCTTTAATGACATTGTCGCGCATATGAAAAACTACGGCTTTGTCTATCAGGGTTCCGAAATCTATGGCGGTCTGGCCAATACGTGGGATTTCGGTCCGTTAGGCATCGAGCTCAAAAATAATATCAAGAACGCCTGGTGGAAACGCTTCATCCAGGAACAGCCGGAAAACGTCGGTATCCAGAGTGCCATTCTGATGAATCCGCAGGTATGGGTAGCCAGCGGTCACGTTGGTGGATTCTCGGATCCTCTGATGGATTGCAAGGAATGCAAAACCAGATATCGTGCCGATACGCTGATTGAAGACGCCACCAATGGCGAAGTCAATCCGGCCGGCTGGAGCAATAAGCAGATGGAAGAGTTCATCGATGAACACGATATCGTCTGCCCGAACTGCGGGAAGAAAAACTTCACGCCGATCCGTCAGTTCAACCTGATGTTCAAAACCTTCCAGGGCGTTACCGAAGACGCGAAAAACGAAATCTATCTGCGTCCGGAAACCGCTCAGGGTATTTTCGTCAACTTCAAGAACGTGCAGCGCACCATGCGTCGCAAACTGCCCTTTGGTGTCGGCCAGATCGGCAAGTCCTTCCGTAACGAAATCACTCCGGGTAACTTCATCTTCCGTACTCGCGAATTCGAACAGATGGAGCTGGAATTCTTCTGCAAACCCGGAACCGATATGGAATGGTTCAAAAAGCTGGAAGGCATGTGCGAACAGTTCCTGTATGACCTCGGACTCAAGGAAGATCGTCTGCGTTTAAGAGCGCATGATCCTGAAGAACTCTCTCACTATTCCAATGCGACGACCGATATCGAATACCTGTTCGGTGATCCGATCGGCTGGGGCGAACTGTGGGGTATTGCCGACCGTACCGATTTTGACCTGACGGCCCATCAGAATACTTCCAAACAGTCTCTGGAATACTTTGATCAGGAAGCCAATGAAAAATATATTCCTTACGTCATCGAACCTTCGGTTGGTGTAGAACGTCTGATTCTTGCAGTGATGAGCCAGGCTCTTGAAGAAGAACAGATCAGCGAAAAGGATTCCCGCATGGTTCTGCGTCTGCATCCTTACCTCGCGCCTTATAAAGCTGCTGTACTGCCACTGTCCAAAAAGCTCTCCGAGCCGGCGATGGCACTGACTCGTGATCTGGGTAAAGCCTTCGAAGTGACCTTCGACGATGCCCAGTCCATCGGTAAACGCTATCGCAGACAGGATGCGATCGGCACTCCGTTCTGCATCACCATCGACTTTGAAACCGAAAATGACGGATGTGTAACGGTTCGTGAACGCGATTCCATGGAACAGGTTCGTGTACCGCTGACTGAAGTCAAAGACTATATCGAAAGCCGCATTCAGTTTTCGTAAGAGATGGGGAGAATGAGTCATGAGAATTCCTGAACAGGATATCCAGAATATTCGCGAGAGGATCGACATTGTCGATGTGATCGGAAAAGTTGTCCCGCTTGAAAAGCATGGCAAGGAATATCGGGGAATCTGTCCTTTTCATGACGACCATTCACCCTCGATGAACGTTTCGCCCGAAAAGCAGATTTACAAATGTTACGCCTGCGGGGCAGGAGGCAATGTCTTTACCTTCCTGCAGAATTACGACCACATCACTTTTCTGGAGGCCGTAAAAAAAGCAGCGGAAATGATTCACTACCCACTGCCCGAATTTACCTCGTCCAAAGAGAAACCGGTCAGTCCTCTTACACCGCTTTATCAGACGCTTGACCAGTTTACGGCCTATTGCCAGTACGAACTGACCAGCTCGGATGGAAAAGAGGCCATGGCCTATCTTCAGTCACGAAAATTTGATGAAGCGACGCTCTCGAAATATCAGATCGGCTTTGCTCCGGATCGAGACATGGAGATGCAGTATCTGAAAGCCAAGTTCCAGGATCTGAGTCTTTGTGAGCGTACGGGACTGATTCAAAGTACGGGCAACCATGCCCATCCGGTATTTGTCGATCGAATCATGATTCCGATTCATGATCCGGCAGGCCATCCCGTGGGATATACCGCAAGAATTCTGCCAGGCAGTCCCCAGCAGGCCAAATACATCAACACCACCCAGACGGAACTTTATGAAAAGGGCCGTTTGATCTTCAACTATCATCGGGCCGTTAAAGCCGCCAGAAAAGCAGGTCGTCTGATCCTTTGCGAAGGAGCGATGGACGTGCTGGGTCTGGCCAAAGCCGGTCTGGATGAGGGAATTGCCAATCTGGGTACCGCCTGTACAAAAGAACAGATGAATCTGATTCTTCAGGCCGGAGTACCCGTTGTGGTCTTCTATGACCAGGATTCAGCAGGACAGAAAGCCGCCTGGAATTTCGGACAGAAGGCCATGCAGGCCGGGCTTCGTTTTTCCATCGTCCGACAGTCCATTGCCAAGGATCCCGATGAAGTCTTTATTGCCAGAGGCAAAGACGGGGTGCTTGAAGCCGTTTCTTCGACGATCAGCTATGCGGAATTTGCCTTCGACTACCTTCAGAGTCAGTATGATCTGAACAACTACGAAGACAAGAAAAACTATGCCAAAGCCATCGAGAGCCTGATTCGAACGACGCTGGAAAGCTATGAGCAGCCGGCCATGCTTGAACGTCTTCAACAGCTCACCGGTTTTTCGTTCGACGAACAACCAATTGAAAATAATGGCTGGCAAAACCCGCGACAGACGGATCGTCCCTGGAAATCAAAATTCTCAAAAGGAAAACGTTCTTCTCGCTCACAGGCCGCTCAAATGCCTTTACCCCCGGCTTTAAAAGGACGGGAGCAGGCAGAAAAGGCAGTTTGTTGGGCGATGATGTTTTCCGAAGACTATCAGCGTGAATTCATGGCGGGTAATGTCTTTTTGCAGAATCCAATTTGCAGCAGACTGTCCGGCTATCTGAATCTTGCCTATAAGACCAGTGATGAACTGGACGTAGTGGCTTTACAAAGTGAAATCAAAGAACCTGAAGTCCGCGATCTGCTCATTGAACTGAGCGAATGGCCGGATTATTCCGATGTCGCGCCATTCCTTTTTCAGGATGCGGTCCGCAAAATTCAGAAAGATATTTTAAATCATGAAAACGAGCGTCTTTCCCGGAATCTTTCGGGAAGCGATGATAGCTCCCGAATGCTTGAGCTGCTTGAAAAGAAGAAGGAGTTACGCATCGCGCAGGGACGCCTGAGAAAAAGAAAGGAAGATTGAGACATGGCGAAAAAAGAAAAGAAATTCCAGTCTCTCGAGGAAGCGAGAGCCTACCTCAGTGATTTGAAGAATTCCGGCCAGACTGTGGATCCTGCACAATTCCAGGAAATGATCAGTTCACTCAACATTGGCGATGAAGCCAATGAAGAGCTGTTCATGTGGATGAAAGAACAGCAGCTGATCCCGGAAGACATCGAAGAGGAAGAGGAGGATTTCGAAGAACTCGCTGATGAAATCTCCCAGTCCGAACGGAATGCCGGTATGGAGGATGACAGCGTCGAATCTCAGATTCATGAGCTCGAACGCGCCTTCTCCGAAAGCTCGAAAAACAAGACGAGCGATCCGGTCAAAATGTACCTGCGTGAAATCGGACGGATCCCGCTGCTCAACGCGACCGATGAAAGGGCAGCTGCCAAGGCTTATGTGGAAGGTTCCAAGGAAGCCAAGGATCTGCTGATTAACTCCAACCTTCGTCTGGTTGTTTCCATTGCCAAAAAATATGTCGGACGCGGCCTGCCGTTTCTGGATCTGATTCAGGAAGGTAACTGCGGTCTGATTAAAGCGGTCGAAAAATTCGACTATACCAAAGGATTCAAGTTCTCGACCTACGCGACCTGGTGGATCCGCCAGTCCATCACCCGCGCGATTGCGGATCAGGCTAAAACCATCCGCATTCCCGTCCATATGACGGAAACCATTAACAAGCTGACCCGCATTCAGCGTCAGCTCATTCAGGATCTTGGGCGCGATCCGCTGCCTGAAGAAATCGCTGAAAAGATGGATGGCATGAAAGCCGAGCGCGTACGTGAAATTCAGCGTATCGCCCTTGATCCGGTCAGCCTGGAAACCCCGATTGGTGAAGAAGACGATTCCCATCTGGCAGACTTTATCGAAGACAAAACTTCCGTTTCGCCTTCGGACTATACGAATAACCAGCTGCTCAAGGACGAGATCAGTCTCGCTTTGAACACGCTGACGGAAAGAGAAGAACAGGTACTCCAGTTACGCTATGGCCTGATTGATGGTCGGGCTCGCACTCTGGAGGAAGTCGGACGTGAATTTTCTGTGACCAGAGAACGCATTCGACAGATTGAAGCCAAGGCCTTAAGAAAGCTGAGAAATCCGATTCGCTCCAAGCGACTCAAGGATTTCGTCAAACCTTAATGGACCTCTCGATTCGATTGAAAAAACTGGCCGAACTGGCCGATCAGAGCGTGATTGCGGATATCGGATGCGATCACGCTCTTGTCTGTATAGAGATCGTTTCAAAGCATCGGGCAAAAAAGGCCTATGCCTGTGATCTGCGAAGTGATCCCTTAAAACAGGCACGCATCAACATCGAAAAAGCCGGACTGTCCGACCAAATCTTCATTCGCCAGCAAAACGGTCTGGAAGGATTACCTGAAGATGTGGAAGAGATTCTGATTGCGGGAATGGGTGGAAAGCTGATGATGGAAATCCTCTCTTCTCATCCTCCAAAAGAAGCGGTCAATACCCTGCTGCTTTCTCCTCATAAAGATGCTCCGGCACTTCGAAGGTGGCTGTCTGAAAACGGATGGAAGATCATTGAGGAGCATATTGTTGAGGATGGTCATTTCTATCCGATCATCAAAGCGGTTCGTGTTCGGAAGGACGAAAAGATGGTTTTGAGTGAAAAAGAGCAGGAATTTGGGGTAAAAGTCATTCCGGATGAGGACTATATCCGCTACCTGAACTGGTCGCTTCAAAAGACCGATCAGATTCTGGATCATCTGCCTTTGGAAAAGCGATCCGTGTTTGAAAAGCGTAAAGATCAGATTAAAAGTCTTCAAAATGAGACCGTATTGAAGGCAAAAGAGTCAAAAAAGCCCGAAAATCCGGTATCTTGAAAGTGAAGGAATTCACAGGGAAAGGAGGCGAATCATGCCCGAACAGGTAGAAGGTGTATTGGAAATCCTGCAGGATGGCTATGGATTTTTAAGAGGTGAGAATTATCTGTCCAGCCGAAATGACATTTTTGTCTCTGCCAATCGGATCAAATCGATGCGGTTAAGAGATGGAGATCTCGTTTCGGGAAAAGTTTCAGCCCGCGTGGATGAAAACCGCGCCAGACAGCTCGAACAGGTTGATTCCGTCAACGGCCATCCAATCGTCGATTCTCTGCATCGCAAAAACTTCGATAAACTGACCCCGATTTATCCGACCGAAAAGCTGAAAATGGAAACCGATCCCTCGAATATGGCCGGGCGGATGATTGATCTGCTCGCCCCGATTGGCAAAGGACAGCGTGGGCTGATCATTTCGCCTCCCAAGGCAGGAAAGACGACACTTCTCAAATCGATCGCTCATTCCATTCAGGTCAATCATCCGGATGTTCACCTGATCATTCTGCTCATTGATGAGCGTCCCGAGGAAGTTACGGACATCAAGGATACGGTCATTGATCATAATGTAGAAGTGGTCTTCTCCACCTTTGATGAAGAACCCGAACATCATCGAAGAGTCGCGGAAATGGCCATCGAGCGGGCAAAAGCCCTGGTCGAAATGGGAGAAGATGTCGTGATTCTGCTTAACTCGATTACCCGACTGGCCAGAACCTACAACCTGCTGACCCCCAATTCGGGAAAAATCCTCTCCGGAGGTCTGGACCCGACTTCGCTCTATTATCCCAAGCACTTCTTTGGAGCCGCCCGTAATCTTCGAGAAGGCGGATCGCTGACGATTCTGGCAACCGCTCTGGTTGATACCGGCAGCCGTATGGATGAAGTCATCTTCGAAGAATTCAAGGGAACGGGAAATATGGAACTCGTGCTTTCCCGGGATCTGGCTTTCCGTCGGATTTTTCCTGCGATCGATATTCTTCCTTCAGGTACCCGAAAGGAAGAACTGCTTCTCGATAAAAAGGAGCTTCGTGCCGAAGAGCTCATACGCGCCCATGCCAGAAACTCCGAAGATCATTCGAGTACGGATGTGATGAAATCCTTTAACATCACCAAAGACAATGCTTCACTGGTTGATCTGATCAACCGCCCGTCCAAATAGCAAAGTAAAAGCGTTCGTAAATCAAATGGATACGAGCGCTTTTTCCGTATGTGCAGGAACTCAGTTCTGATGGGCACTGATGTCCTTCATTTTTTCGAGGACTTCATTTTTGATATCGCCCGGAGTACTCGCTCCGGAAGTGATGGCCGCTTTTTGAATCCCATCAAAAGCGGAAGGATCGAGTCGATCGGCCTGTTCGACCAGAACAACTTTCTCGATGCCGATGGATTGTCCAATCTGAGCCAGCTTGCGGGTATTGTTGCTTGCCGGATCCCCGACAACCACCAGCAGATCAACATTCTGACCCTTCAAATCGAGAACCGCCTGCTGACGTACGCGAGTGGCGTTGCAGATTTCATTGCAGAACTCCGCCTGTGGATAGCGGGATTGGATCGCTTCAAACAGCCAGGAGAGATCAAGCATGGACATGGTCGTCTGATTGGTGACAAAGATCGGTCCTTCAATGGAATCGGGCAGATCCTGTTCGGTTTCGATCAGATAAACCGGAGAACGGGATTGCGTCGCTCCTTCCGCTTCAGGATGACCTTTTTTGCCACAGTAGAGAATCGTATAGCCTTCAGATAACTTCTGATCAATCAGCCGTTGAGTCGCCAGGACAAAAGGACAGGAGGCATCGATGACCTTCAGACCTTTATCTTCGGCCTTCTGTCGTACGGCCTGGCTCACGCCATGGGCGGTGAAGATGACCGTACCGGCATCGATTTCATCGAGCAGCTCCAGTCGGGTTTTTCCTTTGGCTTCCAGCACGGTTAATCCCTGAGCTTCCAGCGTTTCATTGACATAACGGTTATGAACCAGTGAGCCAAGGACGGTAATCGGTTCTTCGGCTTTTTCATGATTTGCGGCAGCCATGGCCTGATCGATGGCGCGTTGCACCCCTTTGCAGAATCCCTGAACTTTGACATCGATAATCTCGAACATATCCAGCCTCCTTTCCCATCAGCGTAACGAATTCCGATTGGTCAATCAATTGAAGGCGTCTTTTTATCGTGCCAAAATAACAGGGAAGAGGTAATGATATGAATCGAATTGAAGAAATAATGGCCGTAGAGGGATTCAAAACCCTTACGCCCATTCAGAATGCGGTCGTAAACCGCAAAGATAAAAATCGGGATCTGATCGGTATTTCAACGACCGGATCCGGAAAGTCTCACGCCTTTTTCATGCCCATTTTCGAAATGATCGATCCTGAGGCAGATAAGGTGCAGGCCGTCATTTCCGTTCCAACCCGAGAACTGGCCTGGCAGCTGTATGAGCGTTCCAAAAAGCTCGCCGAACATTTTGGTGTTCGGGTGCGTCTGGTCGTTGGTGGAACCGAAAAGAAGGAAGGCGGACTCACGCCGCAGATTGTCATTGGCACACCAGGTCGTATGAAAGATCTGTTTCTGGAAGATAAGACCCTGCGTCTGGATACCGCAAAAATCATGGTTATCGATGAAGCGGATATGACTCTGGAATTCGGCTTCCTTGAAGATGTCGATGCGATCCTGAGTCACATGAGCAAGGATGTCACCGTGATGGTTTTCTCGGCGACCATTCCGGAAATGCTTCAGCCCTTCCTCAAAAAGTATCTGACCCATCCGGAACTGATCCGTATTGGCAGTGATGATGATTTTGCGGCCGATGTTCGTCATATTCTTGTACCGCTCAAGCATAAATCGATGTCTGAGCGTGTCATTGACGTTCTGGGCGCGATCAATCCTTATGTCTGCCTGATCTTCGCCAACTCCAACCAGGAAGCTGCAGCATTAGCCAAAGATCTGCGTGAAAACGGCTTTGATCTGGTAGAACTGCACGGCGATCTGGAACCTCGTCAGCGCAATCGCGCTATTCGTGAGATCCAGTCTCAAAAAAAGACGTATATCGTTGCCAGTGATATCGCCAGCCGGGGAATCGATCTTGAAGGTGTAACGCATGTGATTTCCTGTGGATTCCCCAGAGAACTGCCGTTCTATATGCACCGTTCCGGTCGTACAGGCCGAGCCGGTCGGGATGGTATGGCCATTGCGATCGCTTCGGATGCCGATGCCAAAAGCATTGAAACCCTGAAACATCACGGCGTGAAGTTTGAGTGGATGGATGTCAAAGACCATCAGCTTGTCGAAATCAAGGACCGCACGGCTCGCAAGGTTTCGAATAATAAAATGACTCCGGAAATCGCAAAGATCGTCCATAAGAAGAATTCCAAAGTCAAACCCAATTACAAAAAGAAAAAAGCCGCTCAGGCCGAACAGTTACGTCGTAAAGCCAAACGCGCGCTGATTCGTAAGGAAATCCAGGAACAGAAGCGAGAACGGGCCAAAGCCAAACAGAGAGCGAAGAAAAACGGATGAAGTATCTTGGCTGTCATGTGGGGATGAAAGCCCCCGGCTATTTTAAAGGCTCAATCGAAGAAGCACTTTCCTATGGAGCGGATGCCTGCATGATTTATACCGGAGCACCCCAGAACTCCAAAAGAAAGCCCATCGAAGAGCTCAAAATTGAAGAAGGCGCCGCTTTATACCGACAGGCAGGCTGGCAACCGTTTCAGGTGGTCGTTCATGCTCCATACATCATCAACCTGGCCAATTCGACCAAGCCGGATACCGCGTATTTTGGTCGGGAGTTTCTTTCGGAAGAACTGCGAAGGGTCAATGCGATCGGCGCCAAATATCTGGTTCTTCATCCCGGATCTTCTCTGAAAGTCGAAACGCAGACCGGTATTGACTGGATCGTTGAAGGACTGAATAGCGTACTGGATCAGGATGACTCCGAGGTGATGATCTGTCTGGAAAGCATGGCCGGAAAGGGCAGTGAAATCGGACGAAATTTCGAAGAACTTGAAGCCATCATTGAAGGCGTTCATAAAAATGAGCGAATCGGAGTGTGTCTGGATACCTGCCATTTGTGGGATGCCGGATACAACCTCTCGGATTTTGATGCCCTGCTGGCGCAGTTCGATGAGATTGTCGGACTGGATCGACTGAAAGTCTTCCACATCAATGATTCCAAAAATCTCAATGGGGCGCGCAAGGATCGCCATGAAAATATCGGGCGCGGAGAAATCGGTTTTGAGATTCTCGATGCCATCGTCCACCATCCTTTGCTGGAAAATGTCGTAAAGATTCTGGAAACGCCCTACGT
>Cam_p2__coassemble_1374_pt1 | contig 20276 bp, 19 predicted proteins | sample Cam_p2__metabat2_low_PE_009 | metagenome-assembled genome bin Cam_p2 | reverse complement strand
CTTTGACCTGGTATACAAACCACCCACAACTTTAGATAGTCGCGATTTCTCGTATATCCGTTTTTTTTCTGAAAAGATTGCATTCTGTTTTTTTCGGTCCGGTCTGATAATGAAAGAGATCATCAGAACGCAGGAGGATGGAACATGTCATCGATTGGGCGTTGCGTTTATCTCAGCCACTTTGAAAAGCAGAAAGCGTCGTTAAAAGAGGGAAATGGAGCATTGATCTTTTTCTCTTTGCATATCCCGGAAGAATACTCCCCAAACTTTCCCGAACAGATTCGAAAAGTCTGCAGGTGGCTTACCGAGCAGGATTATCGGATCATTGCGGATATCGATGATACCACGCCATCTCTTTTTGGTATGTCCACCGTGCAGGAACTCAAAGAGCAGCTTGGCTTATATGCGATTCGACCGGATTTCGGATTCTCACAACAGGAGATCTGCAACATGGCCAGACAGGTTCCCATCGCTCTCAATGCCTCCACCCGAACAGATCAGGAAATTGAGGAAATTGCACTGATCCAACCCGGCGCACTGGCCATGTTCAACTTTTATCCAAGAGCGGAAACCGGGATGGATTCGGAATTCCTTTTTGAATGTGTGACCGCCTTGCATCAGGCAGGTCTTTCAGTTTCGGGTTTTGTTCCCGGAGATGATGACCGTCGAGGACCACTGCATGAAGGATTGCCCACTCTGGAAGCTCATCGAACGATTGCCCCTTCTGTCGGTGCGATCGATCTGATCCGAACCTATGGAATCGATCAGGTCTTTATCGGTGATCCGGGTCTGTCTGATCTGGAAGAGCGGATCATTGAAAGCTGGAATCGAGAGGGTGTCATTCTGCTTCCGGTTTGGCTGGCACCTGGATATGAGCGGTTTTATGACGTGAATCTTTCCAGTCGAAGAGATTCACCAAAAGGATTCATTCGAATCGAAGAATCGAGAAACACACTTAAACCAGAAGGTATGATCCGTCCTGATTCAGTCGCACAAAAGCGATCCGCCGGATCGATCACCATCGATAACGAAAAGTATCTGCGCTATCAGGGAGAAGTTCAGCTGGTGCTGAGTGATCGTCCTGCAGACGAACGAATCAATGTGATTGGCAGAATATCTCCTCGACATCTGCTTCTGGCCTCTCTGATCACAAGAGGAGAGAAGTTTCGGTTAATCCCGATGGAGAAGGACGAATAAGAAAACCGCGAACGGATTCGCGGTTGGAAGGATTATTGATTGGAGCTGGAACAGAGTACCGTCTCCAGCATCGGTTTGAATCCCGGCTTTTCTCCCACGAGAATGGAGGGACGAAGAGAATCCGGAAACAGATCGGCACATTCTTTCGAAATGCAGACGATCTGAGAGAGCTTTGAGGGATCCTTTCGTTTGAGACAGTCTTTGATCGATGTCCGGCTGGCAAAAAGCGAGTAGTCGACCTCGGCTTCGTTTTCAGGAATGACTTTCAGGGTATACAGCGGCAGGAAAGTTACAGGATGTCCGGCCAGCGTTAATCGTTCGCGCAAAACAGGCAGAGCCTGTTCGCTTTGTAAAAGAAGGACGGAATCATCCGCCTGCAGGGTTTGAAGAAGATCTTCAGCCAGACCGGCGCTGCCTGCCACTGAGGAAATCAGGTCCGGATAGAGTCCGGTTTTGGCCAGTTCATCGGCTTCCGCTTGACCGAGTACGGCAATTTTTGAAGAAATGGAGCGCAGATCGATGCGCTTTTTTTTGAGTTCTTCCAGAAATCTTCGAACACCGTTTCGGCTGGTCAGTACGATCCAGTCCGGATGACGATCCATCTCGGCTTTCAGATCGACTTCCAGCGGTTTGGCTTCCATGCGATCCATCCAGACGGTCTGGACATTGGCTGGAGCAAGTTTTTCGATGGCATGAACGAAATCTTCGGTTCCGTAAATTCCCAGACGGATTTTTTGAAGTGGTTCAAAGTCTTTGACGCTGCCTCCAACCAGAATCAGGCCGGGAGAGCGAAGATGATGCTTTTCTGCTTCTTTGGCCAGGTTACATAGTGGGGTTTTGATGGAATCGGTCAGAGTAAAGCGAGGAGAAGTGATGATGGCTGCAGGAGTCTTCGGATCCAGTCCGGCATCCATCAGATGATCAGCGATGGACGCAATCCGATTCATGCCCATTAAAAAGACACGGGTTCCTTCAAAATCGGCGATCGCTTTCCATTCCTTTTTCGAGCGGAAATCAACGGCCTGATGTCCGGTCGTCACCATGAAAGAAGCAGCGCTGCCTCTTTTCGTCAGTCCGAACAGTTCTTTGGAAGGTACTCCATAAAAGCTCGAAATCCCCGGAAAAACCCGAACAGGGATATTTGCTTCCTGAAGTTTTTCGATTTCTTCCATCCCTCGTCCAAAGATCATCGGATCTCCGCCTTTCAGTCGGACGACGGATTTTCCTTCTCTGGCCTTTTCAATCAGCAAATCGGTAATGGCCTGCTGATCTGCACTGGGCAGATGTCCGCGCTTGCCTCTCATATACGATTCCTGGCCTTTGAACAGGCGAACAATGGTTGGATCAACCAGATCGTCATAGACCAGAACATCTGCGTTTTCGATCCTCTCTTTAGCGGCCACAGTCAGCCAGGAAGCGTCTCCACAGCCCGCGCCGACCAGATCGACTTTACCGGCGGGTAAAGGATTCGAGCAGGTGCTGGTATTCCTGTTCATCAAGCGACCCTCCTTTGGACATACAGGCATCAAAGAGCGCATGAAAGATTTCTGAGCGCTGATTGGCGGGGAAGGTATCAATGATCGACTCTCTTTTGTTTTTCAGCCAGTCGAGGACTTCACCAAAATGATCCGGAATGATTTTTCGGATCTCTTTTTTCATATGGATGGCTGCAGAGGGGGACGCGCCATCGGTGGAAATACCGATGGAAAGATCACCTTCATGAACGACACTTCCAAAAATCACATCAGAAAGTGCTGCATTATCTACCACGTTACAAAGAACATGCTGGTCATTGGCACACCAGGAAACGGACTGATTGACTTCAGGATCATCGGTTGCGGCGATGACCAGAAAATATTCGGATAGATCCTGTGCCTTCCATTCCTGAAGAATCAGGCGAACGCCTTCAAGATCAAAAAACTCTTCATCAAATCGAGGGGCAATTAAAGTCAGATCTGCACTGTATTCGAGCAGCAGACGGGCTTTATGCAAGGCGATTTTTCCACCGCCCACAATCAGAATCCGCTCTTTGGACGGATCAAAAAACAAGGGAAATGTCGACATGAATAACCTCCGCTTTCCGTTTTTCAGTATATCAGCAGTCCGGATCAGCGATCGTTCAGACTCCCGGCAAGCCATACGAGAACAGGATGACATTGGCTGTCGAGGTCAAAAAATCGTTTGGAAAGGTTTTGGATTGGGTTATCATGAAACAGAACGGCAAGGGATATCCTTTGCCTTGAAGTGAAAAAAGAAGGAGAACTATGAAAAAATCCAAAGCTTTATTCACGGCTCTTTTAGCCGGCGGTCTGCTGCTGACAGGCTGCTCGAGCGCTCCCAAAGAAGAGTCCAAAGCCAGCAGTGATGTTTCTTCCACTGCAGCCGATTCCACAGTGATGACCTATCAGGAATACAAGGATGCCGCACTGGATTCCGAAGTCACTGTAGAAGCTTACGTTCAGGCCAAACAGTCCTGGTGGGAAGATGAAGGACAGGGCAAAGCCACTCTGTATACACAGAATGAAGATGGCGCCTACTTCGTTTACAACGCCAACATGACCGAAGACGAATACAACAAACTCGAAGAAGGCCAGAAAGTCAAAATCACCGGCTTCAAATCCGAATGGTCCGGTGAAACTGAAATCACCGACGCAACCGTAACGATTGAAGACGGAAACTGGATTGCTCCTGAAACCGACGTGACCGATCTGCTTGCGGATGAATCGCTGATCGACCATCAGAACCAGAAAGTTGTCTTCAAGGACATGACCGTAGAAACCATCGGTGAAAACGGGGAAACCTGGCTGTACAACTACGATGGATCCGGAAGCGAAGGCGATGACCTCTACTTCAAGGTTTCCAAAGACGGAAACGACTATACCTTCACCGTCGAATCCTACCTGACCGGTGCCGATACCGATGTTTACAAACAGGTTAAGGAACTCAAAGCCGGAGATACCGTGGATCTGAGTGGATACCTCTACTGGTATGAAGGTGTGAACCCGCATATCACTGCAGTGACTGTAAAGTAAAAACGATAGAATGAATCAAGCCGGGAACTCCCGGCTTTTCTTATGGACAGAAGAACGCAAAAAAGCCAAAGAGCAGATGCCCTTCGGCTTGAAATATTGAAATATAGACAGGAAAAGTTCAAATCAGGATTTCTGTTTGCGCCGTTCAATCAGTACATACGCCAGAATGCCGATCCAGGTCAGGGCCAGAACAGTCAGCAGGGCAATCGAAGAGGAAGGCAGGGGCCCAAGATCCTTGCCACTGACGGTGAATCCGGTCTGATCCAGATGATAAAGACCGGTTACACTTGTATACAGTTCACTGATCGTTTCGTCATTTACCGGCTGGTTTCGTCGTATGGATTTGGTCACATTCTCGATCAGCTCACCAGCCGCATTTCGCAGGGAAGCCGATCCGTTAAAGACCGGAGTGGTAAAGGTATCGGAAGTATGATCCATCAACATCTTCACCGTGTCGATCTTGACCTGATAGTGGTCGTTATCATCACTTCCGGCTTTGGACAGGTAGTCCTGATAATCGGCACTCTGCAAAGCCGTCGTGGTTATGGGCAGGTATCCTTCGGTTTTGGAATAACCAAGCTGTACTTCATTGGAAAGCAGGTATTGAGCAAACAGCCAGGACGCCATGACTTCCTGTGGGTCCTTTTTGTTGAAGATGGCGATCGAAGGACCCTGACTGATCATCTTCGGGTTCTCCGGATCGACCTGAGGGACCGGACGAACGACCGTTTCAAATTCCACAAACGCATCCGCACTGATATCGGCAAGCGGCGCATGAGCGCCCATCCAGGTGCTTCCGGCGGTGGAATCTACCGCAAACACGGCCTGCCCGGCATTGAGAAAGTTGGCCGGATAACCGGAGATTTTGAAGGTGGAGAAGGCTCCGCTTTGAGTATGGGCGGCGATTTCTTCGAGAAAATCAGTCGTCGTATCGTTAAACAGTTCGATTTCACCCTGATCTGTCGAATAACCCGCTCCTTTTTGTTTGAGCATCTGGATCATCATGTTATCCGTCGATTTGTAGATAAACGGAATCATGACTTTTTTGTTATTGAGGACGTAGGTGCCATCCGGATTCTTTTTGGTCGCGGCTTCGGCAACTTCCCAGACCCAATCCCATGTAGGCATATCGGGAATTTCGTAGCCGAGCTTTTCGACATAGTCCTTATTAATGTAGAGCGCTTCGGTCGAGCGCATGAAGGGAAGGGCGTATTGGGATCCACCAATCACCCCTTCTTCAAGGAATTCCGGAACGATTTCTTCTTTTGTCGGACCTTCAAAGCGCAGTTCACTTCCTCCAAGTCCATACTTTTCATCATTCATCAGCTCATCCAGAGCCACTACCGTATCTTCACCTTCCAGATAGGAAGCAATGTGATCAGGATAGGTGATGGCCACGTTGGGCGTGGTTCCTGTAGCAATGTTGGTGATGATGTCGGAATAGATCTTTCCGTAGTCGGTATACAGCTTGAGATTGACTTTGATGTTGGGGTAAAGCTTTTCAAAATCCTCAACCGCTTTTTTATAGACCGCGGTCTGATTTTTATTCGTATCATTTTTGGCCCAGAAGGAAATTTCAAACTGTCTCGAGGTGTCGAATCCATCGGGCAGAACGAATCCGGTGGAGCTTTTCTTGCCATGGCATCCGGCGATCGAAACCGCCATGACCAGAGCCATCAGCAGGGCAAACAGACGAGAAAGCCGCTTCATCCCTTGGTTCCTCCTCTGGCTACACCGGACATGATCTGTTTGCGAAAGATCACAAACAAAACCAGCAACGGAACGGAAATGACGACAACGGCAGCCATCATGGCCGGAATGTTTGCCCGACCAAAACCCGACTCGCGCAGTTCCTGAATCCCATTGGAGACCAGATAGTACTTCGGATTATCCGTGATCAGGCTGGGCCAGATGTACAGGTTCCAGCATTCAATGACTTTAAGAATCGTGATGGTAACTACCGAGGGCAGACACATGGGAACCATGACCTTCCAGAGATACTTCCAGTCACTGGTACCATCCACTTTGGCTGCATAGTAGAGCGAATCCGGGATCTGGGCGAAGTTTTCTCGCAGCAGGTAAATATAGAAGACGGAAGTAACCGAGGGCAGAATCAGACCGGTAAAGGTATTGCGCAGATTCAGCTCTGTAATGGTCGTGAAGTTGGTGATGATGACCAGTTCGCCGGGAATCATCATCAATGCCAGAAACAGGGTAAACAACAGATTCTTGCCGGCAAAATTCAATCGCGCAAACGCAAAGGCGGCCATGATCGTCACGATCACCATCAAAGCGGTTGTGATGACAGTAAAGATTACGGTGTTGAGCAGATATCGACCCAGATCCACACCGGTAAAGGCCTGGACGTAGTTTTCCAGGGTAGGACTCAGGGTAAAGAAGGCCGGCGTATATTCCGCGTTATAAGCCGCATAATCCTTGAGCGAGGTCAGGATCATCCAGTAAAACGGAAACAGAACGATGATGGCCCAGAGGATCAGGAAGATCCAGATGAGTGATTTCTTGATTTTCATGAGGACTCTTCCTTTCTAGCGGTAGAACACTTTTTTGCGGCTGACCAGCAGGTTAATGACCGTAATGGTCAGCACAATCACAAACAGAATGATCGCCGCAGCTGATGCATAGGAGGGATAACCGCCGCCATCGCGATAAAGCATGTCATAGACGTATCCGACAATCGTATTCATTCCTGCCGCATTCAGATTGGTTCCAAACAGAGCCACGGCATCGGAATACGCCTTGAACGCCCCGATAAAACCGGTGATCACCAGATAGAACACGGAGGGAGAAATCATCGGCAGTGTAATCTTCCAGAACATTCTCCATTTTGAGGTTCCATCCACGCGAGCCGCATCATAATATTGCGGATTCACACCGGCTAAAGCGCTGGTCAGAATCAGAATCTTGAAAGGAAGAACGATCCAGATTGTATAGAAACAAAGCACAAACATCTTGGCCCAGTACGGACCTTCGATAAAGTCGACCGGCTTCAGTCCCACCCAGCCCATTAACATATTGACCAGACCTTCCGAATACGGCGTCTGCTTGAACAGGATCATGAACACCAGACCGACCGCAAGTGTGTTAGTCACGTAAGGCAGAAAGAAAATGGTCTGGAACAGTTCTCGAAGCTTTCCGATCGACTGTAAAGCCAGTGAGATGAGCAGAGCCAGAATGGTTGAAAGCGGAACGGTGATGATGACCAGGATAAAGGTATTGGTCAGTGCCTGAGTGAAATACGGGTCATGAAGCACATAGCTGTAGTTGAATCCGCCGACGTCGAAATAACTCTGACTGGCCGAGGAAAAACCTTCCTCAAACGAGTAGATAAAGACATCGATCAGCGGATAGACCAGGAATGCGCCTAAAAAGATGAGAGAAGGCAGCAAATAGAGAAACGCCTTCCAGTTCTGTTTCTCCATCAGTCTTCTCCTTCAGGCACCAGTCGAATTCCGCTTTGCGGATCAAAGAGGAAAACCTTATGCGGTTTGAGGGCAAAACGGATCTCTCCGCTGCCCAGATGCGTCCAGTCATCGGCGCTGATGATTGAACGAAACATCGGAGCGCTGCTTTTGGGATGTTCAAGCAAAGCCGAAACGTCGCGTCCAAGGATTTCCGGACGAACCAGATGAACGGTAAACGGACCGTTTGGATCGAGAATGAATCCTTCCGGACGAATGCCGACATTGACCAGCTGATCCTTCAGTCCTCGGGCAGGTAATACGGCTTCATCTCCGATCATCAGCTTTTCGTCTTTGATTTCGCCTTCAAACATGTTGATCGGCGGAGTACCGAGAAACTGTGCAACGAACTGATTGACCGGCTGATCGTAAACCTCCTGCGGTTTGCCGATCTGCTGAAGAACGCCTTCTTTCATCACGACAATCAGATCGGAAATCGACATGGCTTCGTCCTGATCGTGAGTGACAAAGACGGTCGTGATTCCGGTTTCCTTCTGAATGCGTCGAATTTCTTCGCGGGTTTGCAGACGGAGCCTGGCATCCAGGTTGGAGAGCGGTTCATCCAGCAGAAGAACTGAGGGCAGTTTGACCAGCGCCCTGGCAATAGCCACGCGCTGCTGCTGACCTCCGGAGAGTTCTTTGGGTTTGCGATCGAGCAGATCTTCGATATGAACGAGTTTTGCCGCTGACAGGACGCGCTCTTTCATCTGTTCTTTGGTCGGCCGATCGGCTCCTTTGAGGTTTTCCAGCGGAAAACGAATATTCTGTTCCACATTCATATGCGGAAACAGAGCATAGTTCTGGAAGACCATGCCGATATGGCGCTCTTCCGGGGGCAGATCCGTTACATTCTGTTTTCCAAACAGGATCTGTCCGGAAGTCGGAGAAAGCAGTCCGCAAATCAGATTGAGTGTCGTACTCTTGCCACAGCCTGAAGGACCCAGCAGAGCGACGAGCTTTCCATCGGGAATCTCAAAAGTCATGTGCGAAACCGCCACGACTTCCTGCGGATTCTTTCTTCCTCTTCCAGGGAATATTTTGGTTAAATCCTGAAGTTCAATATTCATAAGGGTTACACCTTTCGTCTGTCCTATTGTACAAAATGGGAATCCCATTCCGAACGAATCCTTAAAAAATCAGGCGATGCGGCTTTCGTTACAGCTGTTTTTGACATTCCCGTCCGGACGGGTAAAGATATAAGGTACGAAGAAAAGGCGGTCGATGGAACGAGCCACAACCGCCTGCTAATTGGAAAAATAAAAATGGAAAGTGAGGAACCGTCATGAAAGTTCTCGTAGGTCTGAGCGGAGGCGTGGACAGTGCCATCGCTGCTTATCTGCTCAAAAAACAGGGACATGAGGTTACCGGCTGCTTCATGCGCAACTGGGATTCCTTTACCAATAATGATATCGCCGGAAACCCCGACCTCTATAACAACGTCTGCCCTCAGGAACAGGACTATCATGATGCGCAGGCGGTCGCCGAAAAGCTCGGGATCGAACTGCTGAGAGTGGATTTCATCAAGGAGTACTGGGATAAAGTCTTCCAGACCTTTATTAATGAATACGGAAGAGGCCGAACCCCCAATCCGGATATTCTCTGCAATCAGTTCATCAAATTCGATTCCTTTTATCATTACGCCATGGACCTGGGTTTCGATGCCATTGCGACCGGTCACTATTGTTCAAGGACGGATCGAGATGGATATGCCTTCCTTTCCGTGAACTGGCCAGAGAACTCGAACTCGATTCCGTTTCCGGAAAAAAGGACTCCACCGGAATCTGCTTTATCGGAGAACGAAACTTCCGTCAGTTTTTAAGCAACTACCTTCCGGCTAAAACCGGAGACATTATCGTTCTGGAAACCGGAACGATCCTTGGTCAGCATCAGGGCGTTCTTTACTACACGATCGGCCAGCGTAAGGGACTCAATATTACTCATTTCAAAGGACCGTGGTTTGTGGCGGGTAAGGATGTCGAACATAATTGACTGTATGTGGCCCGAACCGACCAGCGTCACTGGCTCGATTCCGATACCTGTGTAGTCGAAAACGTCAACTGGCTGGTTCCTGAGGGCTTTGAGTTTCCAAAAAACTGCACCGTAAAGTTTCGTTATCGGCAGAAGGATATTCCCATTGAACTGGAAGTGGATGGAAATCGTGCGATCTGTCACTATCCGCAAAAAAGCCAGGCGGTCACGCCCGGTCAGGAAGCGGTTTTCTATGATGGAGAGATCTGTCTTGGTGGAGGTGTGATCGAAAAAGTACAGTCGGATGGTCAGGATCTGTTTGAAGCCATCAAACAGAAGGCGGCAAGTTTTGGCTATGAATGAGATGCAGCCCAAAGCCCTCACCTATACCGGGGTGATTCGAAAAATCTACTTTCAGAAAGGCGACTATCTGGCCGGCATGATGAAGGACGACGACGCTTCGCAGATCGTTCGCTTTGTCGGCAATCTTCCCCAGGCCTGCATCGGACAGAAATGGAAAGTCTCCGGATACTGGACCGATCATCCTCGATATGGCAGGCAGATCCAGATTCTGAGTGGATCGCGAATCGAAAATTCCATGGAAGACGCCCTGATTCGCTTTTTCTCCTCCGGTAAATTTCCCGGTGTGGGTAAAAAGTCCGCCCAATCCATTGTCGAAGTGCTTGGCATCGACGCGCTGCAAAAAATCGAAAAGGATCCTGCGGTACTTCTGGAAATCAAGAGTCTGACCCCTAAACAGCGCGACCAGATTTCGCAGGTCGTGGCCGTTGCCGGCTCTCAGGCCTTTATCATCACCCAGATGCTCAACTGGGGACTTTCCACGATGGAAACCGAGATTCTCGCCATGCGCTATGATGATCCGATTTCGGCACTGAAAAGCGATCCCTTCGATCCGTATTACACTCTGCCTGGAATCGGATATGCCGCTGGATTGAAAGTGGCCAATGCGCTCAATGTTCCTGCAAATGCGTTCTGTCGGATTGAGGCTGGTGTCTATGAAAAGCTGAATACCCTTTGTTTTTCAAAAGGTTCAACCTGTGTCCCCATCTGGATACTGGCCAGAGATCTGATGCTGGAGATTTCGATGGTGGAGCAGGCAGTGGAGTCTCTGGAAAAACGAGGGGTCATCAAAGTCCAGGATGGACTGGTCTATCCTACCGCTTTATATCAGGCCGAAGAAAGCATTGCGGTGAATCTGGTTCGCCAGACTTTTGATGTGGACCAACCGGATCCGGATCTGCTGGAAAAGACCCTTGAAGAAGTTCAGCGCAAAGTCAATATCACCTATGATGACATCCAGAAGGAAGCCATTCGAAACTTCTTTCGTCATTCCATCAATATTCTCAACGGTGGACCGGGTACCGGTAAAAGTACATTGTTGCATGGTCTGCTGATGACCATGAAGCAAATCTATCCATCAATGAAATTTACGCTTTGTGCCCCCACCGGTCGGGCAGCCAAACGCATGAATGAGCTGACCGGTATGTGGGCAAGAACCATTCACAGTCTGCTTCACTGGGATAAGGAAAAAGATGAGTTCGGACTGGACGAGCATAATCCGCTGGACAGTGATCTGGTGGTGGTCGATGAGTGTTCCATGGTCGATACCCGCCTGTTTGCCTCCTTGCTTAAAGCGTTACCCCCTCGATGTCGGATTCTGCTGATCGGTGATGAAGACCAGCTCGAATCCGTAGGTCCGGGAAATGTGTTATCCGATCTGATCGCTTCCGGAAAAATCCCGGTGACCCGACTGGAAAAGCTGTATCGCCAGAGCAGTGGATCGGGAATTGCCACACTGGCCAGTGAAATCCGTCTGCGAAAACCGCTGACTTATGAAACTCCGGTAGAAATGATTGAACCGGCATTGACCACATCCGATTGCATACAGTCGATTCTTGAACAGGAAGAGGGCAGTCTGATTCAGGTCATGGCTCCCAAATATGATGGTGACAGCGGCATTCATCAGCTGAATGCCAGACTTCAGGATTACTACAATCCCTTTTCGACCGATAAGCCGGAACTGGTTACCCATATTTCGACTTCCAGTGGTCGTCTGCCGGTTCACTATCGTCTGAATGATCGCATTCTGCTCAAGCAGAATATGCCGGAACTCGATGTTTTTAACGGCGATATCGGAGAAATCATTCAGGTGGATGAGCGTACGGAAACACTGCTGGTGGATTTCGCGGGTACCGAAGTGGAGATCAGCAGGGAAATGATGCCGCTGATTACTCATGCCTGGTGTATTTCCGTGCATAAATCACAGGGTTCCGAATATCCGAAAGCCATTCTTGTTGCAGATGAAAACGGAGCCGGAATGCTCAGTCGAAAGCTAATCTATACCGGTGTTTCGCGAGCCAAAAGGAAACTCTGGATTGTTGGAGACCGACAGCTGTTTGAATCCAAATCGCGCATGGCTTCCTCGGATTCCAGACTGACCACCCTGAAAACCCGCATTGAAGAGTTCTGGGATTGAGTCACAAATCCTCATATTAATCGGAAAATGAAAACGTCCTTCAGGCACGAACAATTGCCAGTCCGAAAGTTTGCGCTTATAATGGCAGGGCAGTGCTGAAAAAGAGTAGTAAGCGGATCGTTTTGATTGCAGAGAGCAGCCGGCTGGTGAAAGGCTGTACAAAACCCGCCCAAGCCGCTTTGGAGCTGCCGTATCCGGCGATAACGGACAATCAAGGGTGTCTTTCGAAAGAAAGGCAAACCGGGATGGCATCGCGTGTACACGTTCCTGGAAACAGGGGCGTTTTTTTATTGTACAGATGGAAAGTCTGAAAGGGGAAACCATGAAAGAATTAACCGGCAATCAGGTTCGCCAGATGTTCCTGGATTATTTCAAATCCAAGGGCCACATGATCGAACCGGGAGCCAGCCTCGTTCCGCATAACGATCCGACACTGTTATGGATCAATGCGGGCGTTGCAGCACTGAAAAAATACTTTGACGGATCGGAAAAACCGGCGAAGAACCGAATCGCCAATGCACAGAAATCGATCCGCACCAACGACATTGAAAACGTCGGAAAAACCGCCAGACATCATACCTTCTTTGAAATGCTGGGAAACTTCTCGATCGGAGATTACTTCAAGAAGGAAGCCATTCCTTTCGCCTGGGAATTTCTGACCAGCCCGGAATGGATCGGTTTTGACCCCGAAAAGCTGTATATCACGGTATATACCGATGATGATGAAGCGTACCGGATCTGGACGGAAGTTTGCGGTGTAGATCCCAGCCACATTCTTCGTACCCATGAAAACTTCTGGGAGATCGGTAAAGGCCCGGGCGGACCGGACACCGAAATCCATTTTGACCGCGGACCGGAATATGATCCCGAAGGTCTTGGTGAAAAACTGTTCTTTGATGAAATGGAAAACGACCGTTATATCGAAGTATGGAACATCGTATTCAGCCAGTACAACTGCGATCCGAGCATCGATCGCAAAGACTATCAGGAACTGCCCCAGAAAAACATCGATACCGGTATGGGTCTGGAACGTCTGGTCGCTCTGATTCAGGGTGGGGAAACCAACTTCGATACCGACCTGTTCCTGCCGATCATCCATGAAACCGAAAAGCTCTCCGGACAGAAATACGAAGGCGAAAACAAGATGGCTTTCCGTGTCATCGCGGACCACATTCGTACGCTGGTTTTCGCGCTCTCTGATGGCGCTGCCTTCTCCAACTCCGGAAGAGGCTATGTTCTTCGTCGCGTGCTGCGTCGTGCCGTTCGTTTCGGCCTGAAACTCGGTCTGGATGAACCGTTCCTGTACAAACTGGTTCCGGTGGTCTCCGAAAACATGAAAGACTACTACCCCTATCTGATGGATACTATCGAAAAGAACCAGAAGATGATCCGTCAGGAAGAGGAAACCTTCAAGAAAACCCTTAAGAATGGTCAGGCCCTGCTGGATGAGGAAATGGCGAAAGCCAAAGACGGCAAGCTCAGTGGAGAAGTAACCTTCAAACTCTACGACACCTATGGCTTCCCGTTTGAAATGACTCAGGAAATCGCCCAGGAAAACGGTCTGGAAGCCGATCGTGCTGAATTTGATGCGCAGATGAACCTGCAGAAGGAAAGAGCACGTGCGGCCAGAAGCAAGGAAGATTCCTTTGCCAGCCAGAACGAAGAGCTCATGAGCTTCACCGAAACCTGCCTCTTCACCGGATATGACCATCTGGAAGATGACGGTAAGATTATCGCGCTGTTCAAGGATGGACACCGCGTGGATGAACTCTCTGATGAAGGTCAGGTCATCCTCAACCAGACTCCGTTCTACGTTCAGTCCGGTGGTCAGGTGGCTGATACCGGTGAAATGGTATCCGATACCGTAAAAGCCAGAGTGCTGGATGGCATCAAAACCCGCAATGGTCAGCATCTGTTAAAGGTAAAAGTGGAAGAAGGCATTCTTCACCAAGGCGATGAAGTTCATCAGATCGTTGATGGCTCCAGAAGAGCCGATACCACCGCAAACCATTCCGCAACCCACCTGCTTCAGTCTGCACTGAAATCCGTACTTGGTGATGATATCCACCAGGCCGGAAGCTATGTCGGACCGGAATACCTGCGCTTTGACTTCAACTACTCCGATAAGCTGACGCCTGAACAGCTTTCCGATATCGAAAACCGTGTCAATGTCATGATCGAAAGTGCCCTGCCGGTCACCAAGGAAGTCATGGATATTGAAGAAGCCAAAAAGACCGGTGCGACCGCGCTCTTTGATGAAAAATATGGCGATAAGGTTCGCGTAGTCACCATGGGTGATGTATCCAAGGAATTCTGCGCCGGCTGCCATGTGGGCAATACCGATGAAATCGGCCTGCTCAAAATCACCGGAGAAGAATCCATCGGAAGCGATACCCGTCGTATTACCGCCAAATCGAGAAAAGCCGCTTACGACGAATTTGCCAGTGAGCGCAAAATGCTTGAGAATATTGCGAAATCCGCCAAAGCCAAAGGCATTAAAAACCTTGATGTGAAGGTGGAAAACTCCTTTGAACAGATGAAAGAAATGCAAAAGGAAATCGCTGAGCTCAAAAACCAGATCTTCGCTCTGAAGGCCAGAGAATGGGCCAATCAGGCAGAAGAGATCAACGGTCTGAATGTGCTCGTTCGCCAGGTTTCGGATATGGATGGCAAAGCCCTCAAGGATATTGCCGCCATGCTCAAAGGCAACGATCCGAAAATGGCCGTACTGCTCATCTCCGATAACAACGGACGTCTGGCTCTGGTAGCCGGAGCCGGCAGTGAAGCCGTGAAAAAAGGCGTTCATGCCGGAAATCTGGTTAAAGCCGCTGCCATGACTACCGGTGGAAAAGGCGGAGGAAAACCCGACTTTGCACAGGCTGGAGGAACCGATGCTTCGGCCATTGCCAAAGCTTCTGAAGACTTCAAAGCTGCTGTAGCCGCTCTTTAAAAAATCTGCTTACTGAATCCTCCCTTGCGGAGGATTTTGTTTTAGCAACTCAGGGCCATACCCTTAAAAAAGTCCGAAATTTCCCTCGTTTTCGATCAAAAGACAGGCAGATTTGATGGCTGATTTGTGGAGATATGGTGTAATGATCAGGAAGCAAAATTCCCGAAAAGATGGAAGATGAATCGTCTTTTGAATGAAATAAGGCAAAAGGCCCGAAATTCGGGTTGCTTTTCAGGATTTCATACAGGGTGTATGATGAAGACGTTTTAAAGGAGGGCAGCACATGGCACATATTACGGAAACGATGATGTTCACGACAGAAAAAATCAGACGTGAAAACATCAAGCGGATCCTTCGCGAAGTATCCGAAGCGCTTGAAGAAAGAGGTTATAATTCGGAGAACCAGATCGCAGGTTACCTGATCAGTGCGGACCCCGCTTATATTTCCTCTTACAAGGATGCGAGAAACACGATTCAGAAGATTGAGCGCTACGAGATTATCGAAGAACTCGTCAGAGCTTATCTGGAGAAATAAATGGAACGCCTGATTGGTCTGGATCTTGGATCGGTCACCTGCGGGGTGGCCATTTCCGATCCGCTGGGCATGATTGCCAGAGCCTTGACCACAGTACGTTTTCCTTCTGAAGATTATGATCAGGCTCTTCAGGAAGTCCTGAAGATCTGTAAGGAAAACAGAGTAAAAAGCGTAGTTCTCGGACTTCCGCGACATATGAATGGAGACATTGGTGTGCGTGGACAGATCTCACAGGAATTCGCGAAAAAGCTCGAAGAAAACGGCATCCACGTGGATCTGTGGGATGAGCGGCTGACTACAGTCGCGGCTGAAAAGATCCTGATTTCCGCGGATGTTTCCCGCAAAAAACGTAAAAAGGTCATCGATCAGATGGCTGCGGTCCAGATTCTTCAAAGCTTTCTTGACCGCAAAAACGGCGGACTGGTATCTTTTTAAAAGAATCATCAAGGGGGCAAATTTTTCGTTTGCTCCTTTTTTTGTAAAGGAGAATAACTCATGATTGATTCCAATTCTTTATATGTGAAGGATGAAGACGGCAACGATAAAAGAATGATCATCCTCTTCACCTTCGATTCCCCCGATTTTGGAAAACAGTATGTGGTCTTCCAGGATCCCGAAAACGACACAGGTGAAATCTTCGCTTCTGCCTATACCGATAATGGCGAACTGATCCCGATTGAATCCGATGAGGAGTGGGATATGGTTGAAGAAGTGATCAACACTTTCGCCTCGGACGAGGAAGAAACGGATGACTAAATCCTTCTCTCGTCACCGAAAGAAAAAGAAACACACCGGGCTGAAGATTCTTCTGGCCCTTGTACTGATCCTACTGCTTGGAGCGGGTGGTTCGTACTTCTGGTATCAGTCCGAACTCAAACCGGTATCCTCTGCACAGGAAAACATCACCATCGAAATTCAGGAAGGTCAGACGACCGCCTCACTGATTGATGAACTCCAGACCAAAGGGCTGATCCGTTCAGATCTCGCGGCCAGACTGTATCTGCGCCTGCAGGGCCATCTTGTGCTCTATCCGGGCAATTTTGAACTGTCCCCTTCAATGTCGACTCCCGAGATTTTTGAGTATCTCTCGGATCCCAATAACAAGGCCAATACCTATGCGGTAGTGACCATCCCGGAAGGAAAATGGGCCAGAGATGAAGCAAAGATCATTGCCGAGGCGATTCCGGGGGTCAGTGAACAGGACCTGCTGACGCTCTGGAATGATCAGAGTTACATTGAAACACTGGCTCAGGATTATTCCTTCATCGATCCGGGAGTGCTCAACAATGACATCTACTTTGTCAAACTCGAAGGGTATCTGTTCCCGGAGACCTACTATATCGACTACAGCATGAACGCGGATCAGATCACTCGCATGCTGCTGGATCAGTTCCAGGTGGTTTATGATCAGTATCGGCCGCAGATTGAAGCTTCCGGCTATTCGCTTCAGGAACTGCTCACTTTCGCATCGATCGTTCAGTTTGAAAGCGGCAATCCCGCAGAAATGAAGGACATTGCCGGAGTGCTGAAAAACCGCCTCGAACAGGGCATGCCGTTACAGTGCTCCGTAACGGTTTGTTACGCTCTTTATGATGATTATTCGACCGGTGAAGACTGTGAAGTGAATACGGATATCGATTCCCCCTACAACACGTATCAGCATAACGGTCTGCCGATTGGTCCGATTCTCAATCCGGGAAGAGAAGCCATTGAAGCCGCACTTTCTCCGGCAGACAATGACTATCTGTATTTCGTCTCGGATGTATATGGAGATGGTACGACTTACTTTGCCCGCACCTATGAAGAGCATCAGGCCAATATCGAGCGCTTTAACCTGTCCCTTGGCGATTAGGACCGATTATTGTGCTACAATTTTTCTGTTTCGAAACTGAAGGAGAGTATTCATGGCTGAAAAAATCTTTGTCACCCAGGAAGGTCTTGACGAGCTTCGCGCGGAACTCGAAAACCTTGTCCATGTCGTAAGACCGCAGGTCATTGTTGAACTGCAGGAAGCCCGTGCACAGGGTGACTTGTCTGAAAACGCCGATTACGATGCAGCCCGTGATCATCAGGCTCGCGTTGAGGCGCGTATTAAAGAAGTCGAAGCTCTGATCAAGAACTCCGAGATCATTAAGGAAGAACAGACTGGAAAACAGACTGTCCGCCTGGGATCGACGGTAACGATCAAAGACAACACCGACGGAAGTGAAATGACATTCAGCATCGTAGGCACCATCGAGGCAGATCCTTTTAACAACCGGATCTCGAACGAAACCCCGCTGGTTAAAGCGATTCTTGACAAAAAACCTGGCGATACCGTACTGGTTAAAGGTGTAGATGAACCTTACGAAGTAACGGTAGAAGCAGTTCACTGAGTCAAACAGGCATTCGGCTGGTCCGGATGCTTTTTTTCCACCTGAAAGGAGCAAAAACATGGTCTATATTCTGGTCGGCGAAGATGAATCGAGAATGGAATACAAACTCGATCAGATCAAAAAAAGGGAAGGGGTCGATGAAATCATCCGTCTCGATGCCAAAAAGCAGGATCCCATCGAGATTTATACCGAACTCGATACGATGTCTCTGTTTTTTGAAAAGCCAATGTTGATTGTCGATCAGGCTTCCTTTCTGTCCGCCAAAAATGAAACGAAAATCGATGCGGCTAAAATTGCACAGACCGATGTTCCGGATAAAGTGGCCGTCTATCTCGTTCATTCCAAAAAGCTCGATTCGAGAAAGAAAGCCGTCAAGGAGCTGCTCAAAAAAGCCAAACTGATTGAATGTCAGCCTCTTGATGAAAAGAACCAGCCCGATGAGATTCGTTCCATGATGAAAGATCGAAAACTCACCATGGATCGGGATGCGTTTGCCTGGTTTTGCGAGAATGCCGGATATTCTCAACCCATTCTGGCCAGTCAGCTCGACAAACTTTCCCTGTATGCCGATCATCTGAATCTTGAAGATGTCAAAGCGCTGACGACCATGGAGCCGACAAAAAACGTCTTTGAAATGACGGATGCTCTGTTTGCCAAAGACAAGCTTCGCCTGCTCAAAGCCTATCGGATCTTTCGGGGCCAGAACATGGAACCTCAGGCCATTCTCGGTTTGCTGGCCGGACAGATTCGCTTTGTTTATCAGGTTCGGGTCTTCATGGATCAGGGACAAAGCCAGCAGCAGATGATGGATACGCTGAAAGTCTCCTCCGGACGGATCTGGAATACGATGAAAAACGCCAGACGTTTTTCGGCCGGCGAACTGCTGGATCATCTGGCCTGGCTGTCCCGACTGGATGAGGCCATCATAACCGGATCGATCGATAAGGATACCGGATTTGAAAACTTTATTCTCGGCCTCAATGGCTGAGGGACATTCCTCAAACAATGAAAAATAAAGGCGTCGGAAGACCCCTCAACAGGGAATCCGGCGCCTTGATCATTTTCAAAAGTGAAAAATTGCAAAAAAAAAAACGATATCGAAGGATATCGTGTTTAATTACTGAATGGAGTTTACAGCTTTAGCCAGTCTGGATTTCTGGTTTGCAGCATAGTTTTTATGCTTGAAACCTTTGGAAACAGCTTTGTCGAGCTTGGAGCTAGCTTCAACGTAAGCAGCGGCTGCAGCTTCTTTATCGTTCGCTTCAACAGCTTTCAGCACTTTCTTAATAGCAGTTTTCAGTGCGGATTTCTGAGAAACGTTGCGGCTTCTTGCTTTATTATTCGTGAGTACACGTTTTTTCTGCTGTTTGATCTGCGGCATGGGGACACCTCCTGACGTAATGCTTTGAAATTATAGCAAAACGATTTTTTCAATGCAACAAAAGACGAAGCCATCCGCTATAATGCAATCCTGAAAGCAGAGGTCTGAAATATGGAAAATCGTATCGTTTTTATGGGTACTCCGGCGATTGCCGCTGATGTTTTACAGGCATTACTTGATGCCAGGGCCAATATTGTACTTGCGGTCACCCAGCCCGACAGGCCCAGTGGACGCAAAAACCAGCTTCATGCCTGTGAGGTGAAACAGCTGGCCATCGAAAATGATATCCCGGTTTTCCAGCCGGAGCGAATCCGTAAGGATTATCAGGCACTGGTTGATGCCCAACCGGATCTGATCATTACCTGTGCCTATGGCCAGATTGTCCCCAAAGAGGTGCTTGATCTGCCAAAACGCTCAGCCGTCAATCTTCATGGATCCATCCTTCCCGAATATCGTGGGGCCGCTCCGATTCAGCGAGCCATCATGGATGGCAAAAAGCAATCCGGCATGTCGCTGATGAAGATGGAAGTCGGTATGGATACCGGTGGAGTCGCTGATGTCGAGTTCATTGACCTGTCACCCGATGAGACGACGACCTCTCTTTTTGAGAAAATGGGTCAGGCTGCCGGAAGACTGGTGGTTAAAAACCTCGATGCGCTTCTTGAAGGTACACTTGAATTTGTTCCGCAGGAAGAATCGAAAGCCACCTATGCCGCGAAGATCAGTCGGGAAGAGGAAGAAATCGATCTTTCCGGAAGTGATCAGCAGATCTATAACCAGATTCGCGGACTGTCCCGAACACCCGGTGGTTTTGTGAATACGAAAGCCGGAAAGCTGAAGATTCTTTCAGCACGTTATGAAA